>Ga0172382_10011945_pt1 | contig 11408 bp, 10 predicted proteins | sample Leawel138RmetaG_FD_122245 | JGI IMG/M metagenome (GOLD analysis project Ga0172382, IMG submission 122245) | Leachate microbial communities from a municipal landfill in Southern Ontario, Canada - Leachate well 138R metaG | ecosystem: Engineered > Solid waste > Landfill > Unclassified | place...
CGTGATCACCGCGACCTGGGGACGCCAGATATCGAGCATCCTGTCCATCTCGCCGACATGGTCGACTCCCATCTCGAACACACCGTACTCGGTCTCTCCGTCGATTTCAAAGACACTGATCGGCAAACCGATCTCAGAGTTGAAATTGCCCGGGGTCCTTGCGGTCTTTCCCGCCGCACCGAGTATGGAGGCGACCATCTCTTTCGTCGTGGTCTTTCCGCAACTGCCGGTGATTCCCACGCGCTTCACATCGGGGAAGGAGGCGACGTGGCTTGCAGCCATCTGCTGCAAGGCTGCCAGCGGATCCTCCACGACGATGAGTGCATGATGCTCGCTCGACAGGCGGGATTTGATGCGGTGGGCATGACGCGAGCTCACCATGGCCGCAGAGGCTCCGGAGGCAAATGCCTCGGTCACATAGTCATGACCATCGGAAACCTCTCCCGAAAGCGCGACGAACAGACTTCCCTTGCCTGCCTTCCTGGAATCGATGGTGATCGAAGAGATCGGTGGAAACGGTTGCTTGCCAAGGACAGTTCCTCCGGCCATGGCGGCCATATGCATGCAATCCATCAGTTTCATGGCTTACTCCCCCACCGAGACGATCTTCGCTTCCTCGAAGACGATCTTCTCGAGCGAAAGTCCCTTCAACACCGATTGCCGCATGGTCTGTTCCGGAATACGCGCCTCGGCGATCCTTGCACTCGACAGCCGCTGCTGTTCCTCCATGCTCGCATGATCTCGTTCCATCCGCGCCATCCGCAACGAAAGCTCCCGGTTGTGCGCGGCTTGGCTCACCGGAACCATGCATGCGGCGCATACCAGTACCAGCATGCCCAGGACAAGGATCTTCTCACGCAAGCTGATGTGCCTGCTCCGAACGATCGTCTGGTCCATGCCGCTCATGTGGCCACCTCCAACTTTTGTGCGATTCTCAGTTTCGCGCTGCGGGAGGGAGGATTCTGCAGGCACTCCTGCTCCGTCGGCACGATAGGCTTCTTCGTGATGATCTTGATCGCCGGCTTGCCGCCGCAGGTGCAACGGGGAGTGTCCGGAGGACACACGCAACCGTCGGCTCGCTTTCTCAACAACTGTTTCACCGGCCGATCTTCGAGCGAATGGAAACTGATGACCCCTACCCGTCCCTCCGGGCGCAACAAGTCGATTGCTCGATCGACCGCGGGTACGATCCGCTCGAGTTCGCGGTTCACCGCGATCCGGAGCGCTTGGAAGCTCCTGGTGGCGGGATGGATCCTTCCATACCGATAGGAAGCGGGAACCGCTTGCCTGATGATGGAGGCCAGTTCATCGGCTTTCGTGATCGCCGATTCCTTGCGATGCCTGACGATGGAGGCGGCGATCCTTCTCGAATACCGTTCCTCGCCGAAACGATAGATGATGTCGGCAATGTTCTGTTCGGTGAACGTGTTCACGATGTCCGCGACCGAGAACGGTGCTGACGGATCGAGGCGCATGTCCAACTCCTCGTCCTTGGAAAAACTGAAACCCCGTTTCGATTCCTCATAATGGTATACCGAGATGCCGAGGTCGAAGAGGATCAACGCAGGAGCCTCTCCATGGTAGGTCGCCAGATAATCGTCGAACCAGGTGTTCACTGCAGTGAAGCGCTTGCCGAATTTCGACAGGCGGTACGTCGCTTTCTCGATGATGTTCGGATCGCGATCAAGACCGATCACGCGAAGATCGGGATAGGTCTCGAGGAAAAGGTTGGTGTGCCCGCCTTCTCCCAAGGTGCAATCGATCATGAGCGGATCGGTTCCGGAAGGCACAAGATGTTCGAGTACCTCATGGGCGAGGACAGACTGGTGGACATACTCCATATCAGTATCCTCCATCCTGCAGCAATACGCTGAGGCTCTGCGATGCGGCGGCAAACGATGGTTCGCTCTCACTGAGGAACCGCTCATAGGCTCCGACGCTCCACAACTCGAGATAGGTACTGATGCCGAGAAGGACCGATTCCTCCTTCAGTGCGAGTCCGACTCCGTCCCGCAACTGGGGAGGAACGAGCAACCTGCCGGCCTTGTCGATCTCACACTCCATCGCGGGGGCGATGATGCGTCTTTGGAGAAGCCTGAGGTTGGAGTCGAACATAGCTCCGGGACCGTCCATGATCTTTGCCCTGAGATTCTCGAAAAATGGCGGGAGCATGAGCCACAGACAGCTCTCGACGGCGCGTGTGATGACGAGCGTGTTCTGGTCTCCCAGCGCAGTTCGCAACTTGGAAGGAATGAGGATTCGACCTTTTTCATCGATCGTGTTCCGATACTCTCCCGTCAACATGTCCACCCACCTTGGTCCAGAGCGGCTTCAATTGGGGAAAATTACCACTCTTTACCACAAACTATACCCCCTTACCCACCCCGGAACAACCTGGGCATGGAATGAATATGCCATGAGTAACACCTCCAACTCATAATATACTAAACATTTGTACGCCTTATACCGCTTTTTTATTGACATAATATATTATTATTGTCCAATTAAAAATTATATGATGGGACAGTTGCCTAATGCGCAAAAAGTGTTTACTGTACCTGCAGGAGAAGAGCATGTCCAAGAAATACTTTGGCAGGCGCTCGAAGAAGAGCGGCTATGATTGGATCGTTTGCATCGACGACGACGTGTGTTACATCACCGATCCCATCGAGGATTGGGAGAAGGACAACGACTATCTCGACGAGGCGCAATCGAACCCCGCGCTCTATGACGAGCTCGACACCGCGAAGGCAGAGGCTTTGTTAGCCGGTTGGGGCCGCAGCCTTCGCTAGGAAGGCTTGCGCTCTCTCAGGTCAACCGTTGTACCGGTTGCGATTGCTCTTCTGGTTGAACATGTTGTAGTCGATGTCAGGGAACACGATGTCGCGCTTTTCCGCCTTGACCAACCATTCCGTATTCACCGCATTCTTGCACATGTTCTCATACACCACATTGAAATTGCCCAGGTGTTCCTTCAAGCGCTTTTCCGCGTATGAGGATGAGGTTCCGTTGTGGATGATGAACGGCCAATCGGAAGCCATCGAAAGCAATACTTCCCGCGCAGCCTGGTTGAGGAACCGTTGCTTGAGCGAACCTTGGTCACCGAACCTGATCGCCAGCTCCTCCATCCTCTCGATCGCCTTGTGCACGTGGCGGTAGATCCAGACGTTCGAACCTCCGGCCCACACGGTGGAATAGCCACCTTCACCCCAACTCGAGATGGCGGGCTGGAGCACTTGCGACTCGGGGTATCGCTTCAGGTAGTCGAGCTGGGTCTCGAAAAGCATGTCATCGGTCTGGGAAACTTTGCGCAAGACCGATTCGAGCCAATCGAGACCTTCGAACCACCAGTGACCGAACAGCTCCGCATCGAACGCAAGGGTGTAGAACGGCTCGCGATCGAGCAGTCCTGCAAGTTTGCGCCCTTTTTGGCGTATCTCGTAGATGAAGTTGTCCGCATGCTCCTGAACCTTCCGCCTTGCGAGTTCGGGAACGTAGAATTTCTTGTCATTCCCCTTTCCCGTGATCGCAAAGTACTTGTAGCCGGTGAAGACCCGTACCTCGGGCGAGTGGATGTACGGTTTGATGTACTCCATGGGAAGATCGTACCCGATATCACGGTAGAACTCTCGGTAGTGCGGATCGGTGGGATACCCCTCGACGTTCGACCACACCAGGTTCGTCAGATGATAATCGCGTGCGAAGGCAGCAACCCCGTTCGGACAGGTCACGGGGGCGTAGTTGCCCCGCTTCACCGGTTCCTCTGAGAGGACCAATGCCTGGGCTGCCAACTGGAAATAGGAGAGTTCCTCCTTCTGCAGGTACTCTTCCAAGCCGGGGAAATACCCGCACTCGGGCAACCAGAACCCTTTCGGCCGCTTCTTGAAGTGGTTGATGTGGGACTGTACCGCAAGCTCGATCTGTGCGTTTATCGCCGACGGATACTCATGGTAGAGGGGAAGATAGGCATGTGTGGCTGCAGTCGTGATCAGGTCCAGGTGTCCTGTTGCCTCCAGGTCCCTGAATCCGCTGAGGATGTTGCACTGATACGTCTCGAAATACTCCTGGAGGTTCCGGTTGATCATCTCCAGGTAGCTCTTAGCCAAAGGGAGGCATGGTTGTTGCTCCTGTGTGCACCGTTCGACCTCCTTCTCCCCCAATTCCTGGTGGAGGCGAAGGTAGTCGGTGAACCGTCCCTGGAGTATCGGGTCGGAGAGCATCGCACACAATGTCGGTGAGAAACTCATCGTCACCCTGAACGGGACACCCTCCTCCCGCAGCTTCCGGAACATTCGCAAGAGGGGAAGGTAGGTCTCTCCGATCGCCTCGAACAACCAATCTTCCTCCAGGAATCTCGGATACTCGGGGTGGCGGACATAGGGCATATGTGCATTGAGAATCAATCCTAGCGAATTACGTGGCATGCTCAACCTCCCATCCGCGCGTCGAGATGTTCGATGACTTCCCTGAGCAACGGGTCTTCGACCATCACCCCACCCTTCGAAACAAGCGATGAGAAGAGCAATGTGAATGTCTTCTCATCTTCTCGGAGTGTCCGGGAGTGTTCGATCCAATAGCTTTTCGGGGTGCGTACGGTATCTGATTGGCAGAGCATGCCGCCGTTGCCGTTTCCATCACGATAGTGCAATGATACCGAGTAGGTCCTGCCCCGCTCAGGGAGGTTGATGTTCCAACTGATATCGGTGGTCATCACTTGGATGTCCACACTGTCCGCGGGCCGGAGGCGGTCTGCCGACTCGTGTACGGCGACCCTGAGGAAGAGCGAGAAATCCTCGGATGATTGCTCGAGCCTCTGCAGGTCCGCTGGACAGACGCTCCAGTAGGCATGGGCCCAATAGGGATCCTTGAACAACAGATGTATCCTGGTCTCGCAATAGGTTTCAGGCAGACGCTGCACTCCCGGAAGCAATCCGAGATTTGCGTCGGATTCGTGCTCAACCAAGGTATTCATGAACCGCTGTTGGGCTGAGGGTGCATAGGAGATCCCTTCGCCATGGAGGCGGTTCTCCTGCTCCTCGTACAGCTCCTGCAACGCTTCCAGAAGTTCTTCCCGGTCCAACACCTCCGCATCATCCAGCCCCTGTTTCCTTGCGATGTACTGCAACTCGCCAAGCGACAAGGCGTCAATGTTCGGTGTAATCATGAAAACCACTCCCCGGCGTTTCGAATATGTTGCACCAGTGTACTGCAACGGTATCAATCGTAGAGAAATCGACAATATTAGTCAACATGACGGGTGGCTGTCCAATCTTCGCCCACTACATGCTCCTGCCGAATTGTGATACGATCGACGCCATGGAACAAAATTTGCATGCACCGACCGAGTTGATCCTCCATGGCCACTTTTACCAGCCCCCGAGGGAGAATCCGCTGGTCGAGATCATACCCAAGCAACCGTCTGCCAAACCCTATCAGGATTGGAACGAACGCATCTACGATGATTGTTACCGGGCGAATGCCTTCAGCCGCTACCTTGACGGATTCGGTCATGTCAGGGACATCGTGAACAACTACGAGTATATTTCGTTCAACTTCGGCCCGACGTTGCTCTCGTGGATCGAGCGATACCACTTGTCGACCTACCGGAAGATACTCGAAGCCGATCGGAAGAGCCTCGAACGTCTCGGTCATGGCAACGCGATCGCACAATCGTACAACCATACGATCCTTCCGCTTGCGAGCGCGTCGGATGCAAAGATCCAGATCAGGTGGGGCATCGATGACTTCGTCAGGCGATTCGGCAGGGAGCCTGAAGGGATGTGGTTGCCTGAGACCGCCATCAACACGTCGGTGATCTCCCTGCTCAGGGAGAGTGGCATCAAGTTCGTCATCCTCTCCCCGTGGCAATGCAAGGCTGTACAGACGACGGAAGGATCGTGGCAGTTGACCAGTGGTGATCAGGTTCCCTACGACCGTCCGTTCTTGCTCGAGGGATCGGATCACAAAAGCTTGCCCGCGTTCTTCTATCATCCTCAGCTTGCCTCCTCGATCAGCTTCGGCCACATGCTCAGGGATGCGGATGCGATGTACCGTTCCCTTGAGGAGATCGTACGGAAAGATCGCCCCCAGCTGCTTCATACCGCTACCGATGGAGAGATATACGGACACCACGAGCCGTTCGGAGACATGGCGCTCGCAGCGTTGATCAGGAAAGTCCGTGACGGCTCCTCATTCCGGCTCACCAACTACGGGACGTTCCTCGAGCACAATCCGCCGACTCTGCGGGCAGTCTTGCACGAGGGCGAGGAAGCGAAGGGAACGAGTTGGAGCTGTTCGCACGGAGTTTCACGCTGGTACAAGGATTGCGGGTGTCACACGGGTGGTGAACAGGGTTGGAACCAACAGTGGCGGACACCCCTCAGGGAGTCGTTCGACTTGCTTGCCTCGCGCATCGATGCCATCTATGAAAACCAGGTTTCTGCATTGTTCAGCGGAGCGGCAGATCCACAGGAACTGCTCGCAGGATACGCTGCGGTCATTGACCACTTCGAGAGCATCGAGCAGTACCTATCCCAGTGGGAGAATCGTACGGGAAAACCGGTGCAGGAGAAGCAACGGCTTGCCCAGCTGCTCGAAGGACAACGGTTCAAGCAGTACAGCTTCACCTCCTGCGGATGGTTCTTCAGCGACCTGGCCGGGATAGAGCCGCGGCAGAACATCCAATACGCGGTTCGGGCTATCCAACTGTATCAACCGTTTACCGATGAAGACTTGTTTTCATTGGTTTCTCCTTTTCTTTCGAAGGCGAGAAGCAACCGGAAACACGAAGGTTCTGCGCAAACAATCGCGAAATCCTTCATGGCATTATCGGGTGGGGAAGCCGAGGCGGCCGCCTATTTCTTGATGAACCAGACCTTCGCACGTACCGAGGATCATGTCGAATCCTATGGCAAATACCGCCTGCTGGCCTTCACGAACGAGGGGAAGAATCGCTATCGGTGTGACATACACGACACGAGGACGTTGGGCCGATACCGTGTGACGATGCAGGTACGCGTGCATGCACAGACCGGATATGCCGTGACGATGGAGATACGCGAACCCATGACCGGCCTTTCGTCGGTCCATGAATTCTCCTCCGCTCATATTCCGCCACGGATGCTCGATGAGGTCTACACTTGGATCGATCGTTCGATGAGCCGGATCACCGATGAGGAGCTGCGACGGATCGCGACCGACATCAGGCATTATTCACTCTTGGTGAAGAACGGACGCACATCCCCCTCCGAGACTCTCTATGTGGAAAACATGGGAACCTGTCTCAGGGCATTGCGTTCCCTGTTCACGACGCCCGACACCCTCCCGTGGGAGGACAAGCGCGAGAGCATCTCCCATCTTTTGGAATTCATCAAGCGCAAGGGGCGCCAGCATGAGCAGGACATCGTGCGTCGTATCTTCACAGCGGAGATAAACCGGATTGCGGCGATCATCGCCTCGAAAGGATTCTCCTACGAACGGGGATCCTACTTGCTGGAGGTGATCGATGTTGCCAGGACCCAAGGAGTGCAACCGGCAATCACCCTGGCACAAGAGGCCATGCACGCCCACATCAAAGGGCCTTTGCGGGAAACTTACCGCACTCCGTTGACGATGGACATCCTCGAACGTCTGCAGACGGCGCTGAACTTCTCCGCTGAACGCTGAACACGTCAACCCATCAGGGTCCGGGCATGGGCGAGCGCAGCCTCGTCCTGTCCGTGACCGCTCAGCATCCTTGCCAGTTCCTCGGCCCTCGAGTTTCCCGTGACGCTCCTGATCCGTGTGTAGGTCCTGCTTCCCTCGGTCTCCTTGAACACGACCAAGTGGTTGTCCGCCTTTGACGCGATCGACGCAAGGTGGGTGATCGCAATGACCTGCCTGCTCGAGGACAGTTCCGCCATCTGCTCGCCGACTGCGATTGCCACTGCTCCGCCGATACCGGCATCAACTTCATCGAACACCAGGGTCTCCACATCATCCGATTCGGCCAGAACAGTCTTCAGCGCGAGCATCACACGCGAAAGCTCCCCTCCGGAGGCAATCTCCCGCAGGCTCCTGAGCGGTTCGCCCAGGTTGGCGCTGAAGAGGAAATCGACCTGGTCGGAACCGTGGATGTTCCGCTCCCTGGTTGTGATTTCGATGGAGAAGACCACATGCGGCATGCCGAGGTGGGAAAGTCGCCTTGCGATCAGATCCTGCAAGCGAAGCGCCGATTCCTTCCTCTTCTCGGTAATGTGGGAAGCCAGTTGGGCAACCTTCTTGTCGGCCAGCGCGATCTGTGCCTCCAGCGTCTTGATCTCATCGTCGCTCGCCTCGCTTCGTGCGAGGCTTCCGATGGTTCGGTCACGATAGGCGATCACATCTGCCAATGCGGGACCGTACTTCTTTTTCAACCGCTGCAGCAGGGCGAGCCTGCCTTGCAGCTCATCCAACCGTTCCTGTGAGAAGCTCATGGATGCAAGACGGTCCCGTATCGAATCGGAGATATCCTGGACCTCGATCAACGAGCTTTCGATCCTCGTGGCGAGATCCCCCAGCGAGATGTCAGCCTTGGCAGCGCGTCGACACCCTTGCAAGGCGGCGGCAAGGGACGAAACAGCCCCCTCACCGACGGATCCTTTCAGTGCACCGTGGACTGTCTCCAGATTGTCCCGTATGGTTTCGAACTGGCTGAGAAGCGCGACCTCTTCCTCTAGGTGGACATCCTCGTCAGCTTTCAACTGGGCACGGTCCAATTCCTCTGCGACGAACCGCAGGTAGTCGGCCTCTTTGGCGGATTGGGCGATCATGCGCACCAGTTCCCCGTGCCGGTCCTTGAGCGATTCGAGCTCACGATAGGAATGTCCATAGGTCTCCAGGACATCCGCAAGCGAACCGAAGGCGTCGAGGACCTTCCGTTGCCGATCGCTTTGGAGCAAGGACTGGTGCTCATGCTGTCCATGGATATCGAAGAGGGCATCTCCTATGGTCGTCAGGTCGGTCCGGGTCATTGGCACGGATTGCACATGGATGCTCCCCCTGCCCGCCTGCCGCAACACACGGCGGACCAGGATCATCCCGTCGTCGGGTTCCGCGCCCCGTTCACGGAGCCAGGGGACCAGTTCATGGGAGGGATCCAGGGAGATCAGTGCGGATATCGAGGCTTCCGAAGCACCGGTACGGACAGCCGATTGATCCGCTTTTTCCCCGAGAAGGAGATTCAACGCTCCGAGGATGATCGATTTGCCCGCACCGGTCTCACCGGTGAGCACGTTGAATCCTTCATGGAAATCGATGTGGATATCTTCGATCAGGGCGAGGTTGCTGATATCGAGTCTCTCAAGCATGCATGCCTCCCGACCAGTTGAGCTTGTCACGTATCACCTCGTAATAGTTTCTTTTCGGCGACATGACGAGCAATGCCTTGGAACGTGCTTTCTCGATGGCCACCTCATCACCGTCCTGCAGCGGACAGAAGACCTGGCCATCGACTGTCATCGAGATGTTCGTCTTTTGCCCCTCCCGCACCACGATGCGGACCGCGCCTTCTCCTCCGATGACAAGCGGGCGGTTGGAGAGCGTGAACGGACAGACCGGATTGATGATGAGGGCATCGAGATCGACGTCGAGGATGGGTCCTCCGGCTGCGAGGCTGTAGGCGGTCGAACCGGTGGGTGTCGCCACGATGATGCCGTCGCTGCGAATTTTTCCCGCGTTCGTGCCATCGATGAACAGATCGAGCGAAACCATCTTCGCTATGCCTGAGGCAGCGATGGTCATCTCATTCAATCCGTGTGCCAAGAAGATGCGCTTGCCGTCGCGGAGGACGGAAACCCTCACCATGAGTCGGCGCGATATAGATGCTTTCCCCGCAACATACTGTTCGAACGCCTCTCTCCACTCATCCTTGCAGACTTCGGTGATGAAACCGAATGTCCCCAGGTTGACCGCGAGCATCGGAATGCCGTAGGGGTGCAGCAACCGGGCACAGGAGAGGACCGTGCCATCACCTCCGAGACAGATCGCAAGATCGGTCTCCCGATGGATGGAAATGGATTGGTCGGCATCCACGGTGAGGATGATGTCGTTCGGGATACCCTTGGTCTCCAAATACCTGGCAATATCCCGGACGAAGGTCTCGGCCTCGCTCTTGTTCTTGTTGGCCAATATCACCACGCGCCTGATGTGTCTGGCCTCTGTGTGCGTCATGATCTCCTCCTACGGCAAGTGGGAAATGACTTTCTCGATCTGAGCCACCTGCTCCTTGCTCAGAAATGGATAGAGCGGAAAGCGGACGGCACGGTGGATGCAGGGTATGGCATGGGGATAGAGATCATAGCGATCCGTCTGATCACTGATGACCGTCAAGGGAAAGGCAAGGGAGGTAGCCACCTCATAGCGAAGCGCGAACTGCCTGCCCTCCTCGGGTTTCGCATCGAGCACGGCGACGAACCCATGTCCGTTCGTCGCGAACTCAATGTCCGTGATACCGAACAAGCGGTGTCTGGTACGCATCAATGCTTGGCGGAACCGATCGTGGATTGCCCTGCGCCGTTCGATGTTCCGCAGCATATGCTCGAACTGTACAACGCCAAGGGCGGCATTCATCCCCGGCATGACGATGTAGGGAAGCAAAGGATCGACAGATTCGGCAATTCCTTTCGCGAAATCGCTATCTTTCGCGTAGACTATCGAGCCGCCACCCGTGGAAACCACGGACGACTCCTCGAACGCACATACGATGACATCGCCGATCAATCCGGCGCTTCTCTCTCCATGCGTGCTTCCGAGCGATTCCGAGATGTCCTCGATGATCGGTATCCCCAATCCTTTCCAATCGTCATCGCCGGGAATGTTCCCATAGGGTTCGAACAGCAGCAATGCGTCGAGCCCTTGTTGTCCGGACACTCTTTCGAATGCGAGATTGCCCGTCTGTCCATCGATATCCAGGACGACGGTCACATGTCCGGCACTTTCGATCACATGGCGATACATGCGCGGAGAAAGAGCGGAGACGGCGATGCGTGAGCCCGGAGTCAAACGAAGGGAACGCAAGGCATGCAGAAGCGCATCGACATGCGTCCTCAGTGCATAGGCTGACCCTTCGGTCCCCAAGGCACGTCTGAACATGTCGATGAAAGCCTGTGTATGCTGACCGGGCCCGATCTGTTCATCGGCCATCGTCTGCAACACGGCATCCATGTCCTTGCGTCGCAACGTCGGCTTCTCCATCCTGATTGCCATGACGATAGGATAAGAAAGAAGGGAAGGTTGCGCAAGAGCATTCCAAGATATATGTGGGGGAAAAAGAAAAAGGCCCGGCAGCTACCTACTCTCCCGCGACGAACGCAGTACCATCGGCGCGAGAGGGCTTGACTTCCGTGTTCGGGATGGGAACGGGTATGGCACCTCCGCTATGGCCACCGGGC
>Ga0172382_10011948_pt1 | contig 11405 bp, 3 predicted proteins | sample Leawel138RmetaG_FD_122245 | JGI IMG/M metagenome (GOLD analysis project Ga0172382, IMG submission 122245) | Leachate microbial communities from a municipal landfill in Southern Ontario, Canada - Leachate well 138R metaG | ecosystem: Engineered > Solid waste > Landfill > Unclassified | place...
GGTGGTATGGGTATCGACCGTGATCGTAGCGCCAACAACCGGTAGTGAGTCTTGGTTCTTTACTACTCCCAAAAGTGTGCCTGTATTGCTTATAGGGATGAGGGTGAAATCTAACTCTGTGGTTTCGCCCACCTCGATTTCGATGTCGTGCTGGGAAATATCATAATAACCTTCCAGGCTGCAAACCGCGCTATAGCTACCCGCAGCCAGGCGCAAGGTATAGCTGCCGTCTGCTGCGGTAGTAGCGGAATGTGTTCCCACAGTGATCGTGGCTTGTGCCAGAGGCTCCATCTCCTGGTTGCTCACGGTTCCTGTAAGGACACCGGTTGTTTGCAAGGAGTTTGAAAAAGCCGCGGCGGATATCAAGTCACTGGAATAAATTCCCTTTACTGCCCACTTGAATGAGCCTTGCGGCAAAGTATTCCAGGCGGTGTCTGTATAGCTTAGGCCGGTAATAGTGTCCGCTGTCAGTTCGATCCAGGCTGTTTCATCGTCTTCCTCTCCACTCTGAAGTCTCCATACTTTGTAGCCCAACAAGGCCCGGTCTTCTCTATCGGGATCAGGAGCCTGCCACTGGATTTCGGCACTGGCAAAATCATCGCTCACGGCAGCCGTTACATCATGGGGGACATAGGTGATTTCATTCAGGATAATATTCCCCATATTGTAATCTACCGCTGCGATATCTATGCTGCCGGTACTGGGCTCAAAGCCCTCAGCTTCGGCCAGGTATGTATAGCTATGATCTGCATAGACATTATCGATTGTAAAAATGCCTGCAGCATCGGTCACAGCTTGATGCTCTCCATAACCGCTAAGGGTAATGGAGGCACCGGCCAGGCCTTCGCTCGTATTGTCGCTTGCAAATATAGTGCCGCTTACGCTTACGGAAGGCCTCTGGGTCAATGTGAAATCCAGCACAGATGTGGAATCCGTAAATACGGTAATATACTGAGTCTGATCATAGTAACCAATCGCACTGGCGGTAACGGCATAATCACTGGCAAAAGCAATCGGGAAAGAATATTCTCCATCCGCATTAGTAGTGGTCTGGGGGCCGTTTTGAATCGCTACAGTTGCATTCGCTAAAGCTTGGTTATTTTCATTATATACTACACCTGCCAGACTGCCGGCGGTGCCGGGAGTAATGTAAAACCCGGTTTTGGGGAATTGTCCGCTAAAAGAGCCGACAGGCGGATAATTCGGGTCCAGCTCTATAGAGCTATAAGCAGTTCGAGAACGGGCTCTGTTGCTGGTTTGGCACAAAAAGCTTTCCCATGAGGTGTAGGAAACCGTATCTTGAGGGCGCTGTACCATCATAACGAGATTGTAGCCGGGAGCCAGAGTAAAAGGCTCTTGCAACTGTATGGAAATAGTGTTCGAGCCTGCGGGGTAATGCACGTCCCCGTCAAAAACCAGGCTGAGCTCACTGGCTGGAATCCATCCTTCCGTAAGCTCTTGCTGATCTGTCAAACCCATCCATATCCGGGTATGCTTGGGCGGGATAATGCTTGTAAACATATTGTAGAAATTTACTATGGTGATGAGGCCAGAGTAGTTGATCTCATCATATCTGTAGATATTTTCGTATAAGCTGCTAAGTGCATTCATGTTCACTGGCATCATGTAAGTAAAATCGTTGCCGGAACCGATTTCCACCAAAGTGGTTTCTGATGCTTGCACTGAGATATTAAGATTTGGGCTCTGGTTATTGCTGGCATTTTCATCGCCATCTAATACGACCCTTGCATATATAAAGGTGGTTTCCGTAGTAGAAGGGGTCCAGGGAATGATCACCGTAGCTTGAGTGTTACCAACGATAACAGGCCCCGCAGCGGAGGCCATTTCCACTCCACCCTGCTTGTAAAGCTTCACCTGATAGTCGCTTTGATCGTTCAAGCCATAGTTGTAAATTTCGACAGAATAATTATAGCTTGTTCCCGCATTGGGAGTGGTGTTTCCGGTAAGGCTTAATGCCGCCAGATCATCTTGCAGCAAGGATTCGATCGCTACATTATCAATATAGATATTACGGTTGTTACCACCCTGGCTGTGTTTGAAAGCAATATAGTTGCCGGTTCCAGCATAGCTTCTTAAATCCACTGAATATGCTGCCCACTCGGAAGATAAATTTATACTTTTTATCTCGGTAAAGCTATCCGAATTCTGCGGACTGGTCATTACACCTACCTTGACGGCAAATCCTGAGGCACCTTTTGCTCTGAACTTGAGCTTAAGCTCGTTCACAGGATGAGCGGCAGCTATAGGAGGAGAAATCAGGAAGGGGCCCAGCGGGCTATTGGAATTGTTCATCAGCACGCTGTTGGGCGCACTGTAAGGGGCATTTGTCACTGTGCTTACCGTGCCGGTTCCGGTGGTTAGTTTCCGCCAGCCACGAGGCAGGTTGGGCACCGTCACCGTATCAAAATTTTGTGTGTGAGGTATTGTGGTGATGGTAGGGTCTATACAGTTTCCACTCAAATTAACGGTATGAGTAAGTCTGGCCAAATCATCGGTAATGTTTATAGTTCCCGTATGGCTGCCTGCGGAAGTGGGAAGATATTGCACACTGAAAGTCATGCTTTGACCACTGCCCAAAGCTACAGGCAAAGTGGGAAGGTTCTGGATTCCGAAAAAAGGACTTCCGCTGAGACTGACACTGCTGACATTCAAGATACCGCCTCCAGAATTATACACTGAAAAACTCTGGGAGACACTTTCATTGATCAAGACCTGACCAAAATTGTGAGTTTGAGGGTCCACCCCAAAAACAGGATCGACATTAACCGATTCTATAAAAAAGCTGGTCTTGGGGAATTGACCGCTGACCGTTCCCACAGTCCCCATGCTGTTAGGATTGTAAGTGCTCAGATCAGAATAGGCATTGCGAGAACGATTGCTTCCCACAGTCTGGCAGAAGAATTTATTGTTGGAACTGTAAAAATCATCATCCATCGGGCGGCTGACCAGCATAACGAGGTTTCCACCCGAATATGTAAATGGAGTGGTGGTATTGCAGGCGATATTTACAACGTTCTGACCGCTGGGATAGGTGATATTACCATCAAATACCTGTACCATCTGATACGCAGGAATCCAGCCGTTTGCCAAGCTGGTCTGGGTCGTGGTACCAAGCCATATTTTGGTATGTATATTCGAACAATCAGCCACAAAGTCATTGTAAAAAGAAATACTGGTGACAGTGCCGTTGACTGTAATCTCACTGGCTGGGAAAATGGTTTGAAACATACTGTTACGATAAGAAAGGTCTATCGGCTTACGTGCCAATTCGGAACCATCTCCAATAGTGAGAACGGTGACCCCAACTTCCTGTACGTTCAGGCTCAGAGGATCTGTGCTGTCGTTTGAGCTATTCTCATCCGCTGCAAGGATCACTTTCCCTATAATCTCCATAGTTCCGGCCGCTGGCGGAGTAAAGGGAATAGCTACGTTGACAGTGGAAAGCGGCGCGATTGCGGGGCCCGCCACAGTAGCCAACACGGTATCTGCGGACATAATGCTGACGCTATAAGCTGTCTGGGTGGCTGTGCCGTTGTTAAAAACAGCGACCTCGTAGTCGTAGCTGACTTCCGCTGTGGGGGTTTGGTTGCCTGTAATAGAAAGAGCTGCCAGATCGTTTTCAAATTGCTCCGGAGCACTAAAAACATACTTTGTATCGGCACCAGGCCAGGTGTTTATATATGAATTTTCCACAGTATAAGATGCGGTAGCAGGATTGCCTGGAGTCACGCTGCAAAAATTGTTGTACCCACCGGGCAACATATTGATGCCGATGGATGCGCTGGCGTTAACCGGCATTCCTACTCCGGTCCCGTAGATAAATTCTATCGTGCTGTCTTCATGCAATTTTACCTGGTAACGGAAACTGGTAACAGAGTTCCTTGGCCATTTTACACCCGTAAATTGAACCGTGAAAACGCGATTTGGAGCCGTACCTTCCAAAAGGTACTGAGCTGAGCCCTGCAGATAGGTATCATCCCAAAGAGGGGCAAGCACAGGGCAGGTAAAAGAACCTAAGGCATTATGTGAGGTCGAGCCAGGCTCTGTTCCTAAAGTAATGTATCCGTCAGAACTGATCTTTATCTGACTGTAAGTGTTCAATCCATAGACAAAATTAAAGCCGATATCTACCGGATTAGAAATTACGTTATCACCTATTGCGGTGGGCACATTGGTACCCGAAATTGCCGAATAGGCTTCTGTGGTGGTAGAAAAAGAATAGTAATTGCTTATCTGAGCCGGCAAAAAGCAGACTCCCATCAGCATAATCACTATCATTAGGGTTATCTTGGTCAAAGTTACTCTTTTCACACTATCCTCCTTGTTCAGGTGTAAAATAAGTTATTTTTTTTAACATTTGTATCGATACGTTACATGGGAGAATATAGAGCTCTCGTGCTTCTACTCATCCCTTAATAGTCCATGAAAGAACAAGCTATCTCATGTCTCCACAGTTTCGTTAATGTCAACTATCTTTAGGTCTCCTATATTTCTGATACAGTGAATTTGTCAATGTTTATTTTTTTTATCAGAAGCAAATTACCTTAATTATTTATGAAAATTGGCCTTGCAGTTTTCGAGCCATAATCCAATATTACAAAATCTCACCCTGGCTGTATCTTATTATTTACCCAACATAAATTGATAGCGGATGCAGCTTGCAATTGGGCTGCAACAGTCTGTCCAGCAATACTGAAAACAACGTTGAACATGCTATATCTTTGATAATAGGATAGATTGTACAAGCGCACTATACATTGAACCCCAACAGATTATGTCGAGGAATGAGAAGATTGAGAAGGTTTAGAGGGTTGAGGCAGTATCCGTCCTTGTATGCCGCCAAATCAAGCTTGATCATTAAAACGGAGATATAGCTGCGTTTTTCCCCGCCGAAAGGCGGGGAAAAAGTCTTATCGCCTGTATCAGCCTGATAAAATAAATCAATATTCTTTAAACGAAACCTATCAACTCTATCTTTCATCTTGTTTCCAATTCGCTTTTAACTCGAGTCCACTCGTATCTTCGAGTCAGCTCGAGTTAAAAGCGAATGAAAATCAAATTGAAGGCTAAGGTGTGTCCACAAGCAACGTGGCCAATAGGGATTGACTGGCATTCCCCCAAAATGTCGAGTCACTCTTTTGATAATGAACTTAATGATAAGATCTTAGCTATCATCTATGCCTATGTATTTTAATTTATACATTTGGCAGTTAAGATTCATGATTAAAGCATTAATATCCTCCAATCCGAGGGACGGCGTTTTAGACAGTAACCTACAGCTACACATGGTTATAGAGTCCTGTAGGGACGGCATTTCAGATAGCAAAACAATATCACACAACGATTCGTGTCCAACGGGACGGAATTTTAGATAGCAAATACCCACCAGTTCACGATCAGACTCTCGTAAAATGTGAGAATGTCTGATAGAGATTGAGTGCTGACAATTCCGTAAAATAAAATAAATCGGTACCAAGGGAGATACAAAATGCAGGTAAAAATCCAAAAATCTAATCATGGGTACACCGGCAAAAATGGGTTGAGCCGGCATCTATCCTTTTCGTAGCCAAATCGAACTTTATCATAAAAACAAAGATATAGCTGTGGGTGCCCCGCCAGCTAAATTCTTTCAAGCCAGATTCAAGATCTAGGCTATGTTCCTAAAAAAAATGACTTCTATAAACAGGAGCATTCCTCTCCTTTCAGGCCATTTTTCTTGTCGGTTTATCGTTTGCAGTGTATATACATAAGGCTCAGTTAGTTTCTTAAGCACCAGATGCTTCAGGCGAGAAATAATGCTTGACGTATTTTATGATAAAAATATCTTTGTTCTATATTGAGGCAGGATTTATGTTGCATCAGGAGTGTCTGCCTCTTATATAAAACCCTTAATTTCTATTTGATTTTTGGATTACTCAAAGCCTCTGCAAGCTATAGCAGGGCTCAGATTGGGCTTTGCTGAAGAGAATGCAGAACACAAAAAAGGATATAAATATGACTCGACTTTCTTGTAAAATTATACTGATATGCACGCTGCTGATACTGGTTGAATCAGTCTTTTCAGTTCAAATCACCCTGGGTGATGGCACTACAAGCAATAGTGCCTCTGGCACGCATACGCCGTACGGAACTTGGTATAGGAATTTTCGCCAGCAGTATCTGATCTTGAGCTCTGAGCTTAATGCTTTAGGCGGTGGCGCAGGACAGATAAACAGTCTGGCGTTTAACGTAGAGGATCTAAATACATGTTCGGCTATGCCGAATTTCAGGATCAGGCTGAAGCAAACAAATCAAATTGCTTTGAATGGTACTTTTGAACCCGGAGACTACACTCAGGTCTTTTCCGATAACAACTTTCTTCCTGTAACGGGCTGGAATACTCATACTTTCAGTACTCCTTTTACCTGGGACGGAACATCAAACATCATAGTGGATGTAGTGACTTCTATGATTACCGGCCAATATTCCCAAAATGCTTCTGTTTACTATACCGGCACTAATTTTGACAGCTGCCTGCGTTATCAAAGTGACAGCAATGAAGCTGAGACAGCTACTGTGGGAAGCGTAAGTTCGGCCCGCGCCAATATGCGTTTTATTATGGCTGCCGTGACCGGTGACCCGATCTTTTTGGTGAACCCTGAATTTCATTACTTTGACCATGTCACTCTGGGAGACAGTCGTAGCCAGAGCTTCACTATCATGAATGTAGGAGGTGGAACTTTGGAGATCAATGATATCGGCATCACCGGCAGTCCCGCCATGACGCTCAGCAATCTGCCAGCGCTTCCTGCGGCTCTGGAAACTGCGGAATCTACGGTGTTTACTGTCACTTACACTCCCTACGCTATGGGAGAAGATATCGCTACAGTGAGCATCACGGACAACCAGGATACCCGAACTATCCATACCATACAACTTATGGGAGACGTTGTGAATGAAATCACCATCGGAGATGGCAGCCAAACTGCCCGCGTACCGTTTGATTTCTACTATAGAAACTCACTTTTTGAAACCATCTACACTGCAGACGAGATGAATAACTTCATAGGTATGATCACGGGCCTTAGGTTCTACAATCAATTCAGTTCAAACCTAAGCGCCATGCCCGTCAAAATCTGGCTGGGCAGCACTACTCAGACCGATCTCAGTGCAGGCTGGATTCCTTCTACCCAGCTGACCCAGGTCTTTGACGGCACGGTGAATTTTCCCTTTGGAGAGAATGTAATTGACATCATCTTCCCAGAACCATACCCGTATGTGGATGAGGGGAATCTGGTAATGATGACTTATCGCCCTATGAGTACGTCGTGGTATAGCTCCAACGATAATTTCTTTTGCCAGACCCAAGGGGCAAACCGCTCGCGTGAGGCGCACAGCGATGGCGCAGTGTATAATCCTGCATCGCCTCCCGATGGCACAACTACTGGGATATTCCCCAAAACGAGCTTTATAGTGATTCCCGGAGGAGTGGGGCATGTTTCCGGAACCGTCAGCAATAGCGCCGGCGAGCCTCTATCCGGAGTAGAGCTTGAGTTAGCAGGCAGTCACCTTACCAGCACTACAGATGCCAATGGTGGGTTTTTTATCGCAAACCTGCTGCCAGATGATTATGTAATAAGATTTAGCAAGCATACTTACATCAGCCAAACCGTGAATTTCACCCTGGAAGAGGATGAGACCCAGATCATAGATATTACCATGCCGCTGATGCCTCAGGTAAATGTAAGCGGCATCATTTTGGCCAGTGATACAGGGCTCGGCATTGCCGGAGCCAATATCCGCCTGAATGGTTATGTGGATTATAGCCTGAGTAGCGGTGCCGACGGCAGCTTTACAAGCCCGGAAGTATTTGCAGATCAAAGCTATGAATACGTGATCTTTGCGGCAGGATATACCAGCCGCAGCGGCAGCATAGATGTCGGCAGCACGGATTACAATATGGGCGATATCGCTCTCACCGAAATAGCCTATGCACCCAATTCAGTACAGGCTGAATTCAACGTCAGTTATGACGCTATCAATCTGAGCTGGAACGCCCCTGACCCCAGTGCCATAGAAATCATCGAAGGCTTTGAATCCAGCATTTTCCCGCCTGCAGATTGGACTCAGGTAATCACGAACCAGGGAAACGCCAATCCTATAGGAGTATTTCCCACCTGGTGTAGTTTTGCTGCTATCAGCAGCGTAGGAACCGGCGAGGTAAATCCTCCCGAAGGACTCAAACAAGCTGGCCTGTGGTGGGATTACAATCATCAGGATGAATGGCTGATTACGCCTTCCTTCAATTGCCCGCCTGATGCCCATATCAGCTTTGAGACTTATCTGCATTTTGGATCGCCCAATAATGACCACTACTATGTAAAAGTAAGCACAAACGGCGGAATCACCTGGACTGTGCTTTGGGATGGCGCCGCTCAACCCGAAGGCCTGCACAACTATGAACACCCCATCACGATAAGCCTGAGACAATACGGCGGCTTGCAGATGCAGCTTGCCTTTCATGCCGAAGACCCTCCTACGGATGACGGCCTGTGGTTTGAATGGTTTATCGATAATATCTACATCGGTAACTTCGCAGACCGCATCAGCTTTGAGCCGGCCTCAGACCCAAACAGCGCCCGCTCTGCAAACAGAGCTTTGCAAGGCTACAAAGTCTGGAGATTGACCCAGGGACAGGAAGCCAACGAAAGCAGCTGGAGCTTGCTCACCGATGAGCTCATCAGTAATACAAATTTTAGCGATCAAAGCTGGAATACCCTGGAAAACGGCAGCTACAAATGGGCAATCAAATCCATCTACACGGCCGACGTGATCTCAGTCCCCGTTTTCTCAAATACTATGGTCAAAGAAATGATCAGCGGAAACATCGTGGGCATAGTTCGCAAACTAAACGGCCAGGGAATTACAGGTGCTACCGTCTTTGCAGGAGAAGGACACTCTGCCACTACCAATAGCGCCGGAGCTTTCACAATGTCACTTCCTGCCGGAGTCTATACCCTTACCGCTTCTGCTGAAGGATATAAAGAACTTAGCATTCAGAATATCACAGTAACTCCAAACCAAAATACCACCGTGAATTTCACCCTGGAATCTGTAGCCAATGAAAACGAAATACTACCGGTCACCGTGACAGCTCTGAATGCAAACTATCCGAATCCCTTTAACCCCACCACCACCATTAGCTATGATCTGAAAGAGGCCGGATGGGTTCGCCTGGACATATATAACCTCAAAGGCCAGCTGGTAAGAACTCTGGCAAATCAGGAGCAGCCTTCCGGACGCTACCGGATAGTGTTTGACGCATTTGACCAGCGTGGCAACCCGCTGGCCAGCGGTATCTATTTTTACCGTATGCAGAGCGCAGACTACATCAGCACGCGCAAGATGCTATTGATGGAGTAGGTCTGAGCTGGATTGGCTGCGTCCCCTCGTCCGGTAAGAACTGAAGACGGAAGAAAATATGAGCAGGTCCCGTGCTCTGCAGGCGAGACGCCTGCTATCCATTGTTTTCAGATTCTGGCATTCCCCCAAAATATCGAGTCACTCTTTTGATAATGAAATTAATAATAGTATCTTAGCTATCATCTATGCCTATGTATTTCAGTTTATACTTTTGGCAGTTAAGGTTCATGATTCCAGCATTAATGTCCTCCTAATCCGAGTCCCATCGGGACGGCATTTTAGATAGCAAACTACAGCTACACAAGATTATAGAGTCCTGTAGGGACGGCATTTCAGATAGCAAACACCGACCAGTTCATAATCAGACTCTCGTAAAATGGGGGAATGCCTGCCGAAAGCAGAATTGCTTGACAAAAATCCCCACCCACTTATACTGTAGAAAAGAACTAAACAGGTTAGGTAAAGATATGGCACTGCTACTCAAGACTACCAGATTTGTGGAATCTCAAATCGATAATTTTTTGGACATGGTTAGTGATTCCGCCACCACCTTCCAGCTGGCAATACAGGATTATCTGGCCGGACGCATCGATCAATTTGAAGAACGCCTCACTCAGATCAGAGAACTGGAACACCGTGCCGATGATCTGCGGGTGAGCATTGAGCGATTTTTGTATGAGCGGACTCTGATTCCAGAAAATCGGGGAGACGTGCTGGCCATCCTGGAAAACACGGATGAGGTGATCGACAATATCAAGGATTCTCTGGTGCAATTTTCCATCGAGATGCCGGACATTCCTGAGGACCTGGATGACCTGTGGATTCAGACCACTAAGGCTTCGGTGGCTGCAGTGGAGCAGCTCGTATTTGCGGTGCGCTCTTTTTTCCGGGACCTGTCTTCGGTAAACAATTACATCCATAAAGTATATTTCTTTGAACGCGAGGCAGATCAGATCGGCGAAAAACTGCGCCGCAAGATATTTGGCATGGACATCAATCTTTCCCGCAAGAGTCAATTGCGGTTTTTTGCCATTCATATAGAAAAGATATCCGATGCCGCGCAGGATGTATGCGACCGGCTTGCTATTTACACCATCAAAAGGCAGCTCTAAGACAAGATGTTTTTCTTCTACCTGCTCAGCGGCTTGTTTTTAGGCTGGTCTCTCGGAGCCAATGATACTGGGAATATCTTTGGCCCGGCCATTGAGACCCGCATGTTAACCTTCAAAAAAGCCGCTCTGATCGCTTCCGTATTTATTACTTTGGGAGCGGTTTTTGAAGGCGGCGGACCTTCCGCCACTTTGGGTAAATTGGGCTCGGTAGATGCAATGGGCGGAGCTTTCACAGTAGCTCTGGCTGCAGCGCTTTCTATCACCTTGATTGTACGTACCGGCATTCCGGTCTCTACTTCCCAAACCATAGTCGGCTCCATCATCGCCTGGAACGTCTTTTCCGGAAGGCTTACAGACTACCGCTCCATCCTCACCATCGCCGCTTCCTGGGTGATAGCCTTTGTGCTCTCCGCCACCATCGCCGCCCTGCTTTTCCATCTGGTAAGGCCATTTGTAAACCGCTCCAAACTGCATCTGCTCAAGCAAGACCTCATTGTGCGCTATGGCTTGACCATAGTGGGAGCTTTTGGTGCATACTCTCTGGGCGCCAATAATATTGCTAATGTAGTGGGTGTATTCGTGCCGGTTTCCCCTTTCAAGGATATTTACATAGGGAGCCACTTTGTGTTCAAGGGAGTGCAGCAGCTTTATTTATTGGGCGCTCTTTCCATCGTGGTGGGCATCTACACATATTCGCATAAAGTCATGCGCACTGTGGGCAGAGACCTGTTTCGTCTCTCTCCCATCACCGCCTTGATCGCACTGTTTGCAGAGGCTATCGTGCTGTTTCTTTTTGCCTCCAAAGGGCTGTACAATCTGCTTTTGAGCCTGGGTCTGCCCACCATCCCCCTGGTACCGGTATCTTCCACA
>Ga0172382_10011950_pt1 | contig 11404 bp, 6 predicted proteins | sample Leawel138RmetaG_FD_122245 | JGI IMG/M metagenome (GOLD analysis project Ga0172382, IMG submission 122245) | Leachate microbial communities from a municipal landfill in Southern Ontario, Canada - Leachate well 138R metaG | ecosystem: Engineered > Solid waste > Landfill > Unclassified | place...
AGGTGCCAGGTGCCAGGTGCCAGGTGCCAGGTGCCAGGTGCCAGGTGCCAGGTGCCAGGTGCCAGGTGCCAGGTGCCAGGTGCCAGGTGCCAGGTGCTAGAACCGAGGCAAGGGAACAGGGTTCTCCTCCTCGGCCCTAGCACCTAGCACCTCGGCCCTAAAAAAAAGAAAGGCGGCCGATGGCCGCCTTTGGGTCCCTTTGCAGGCAGTCCCTGCCCGCTCAATATCCGTTTGAGCCGACCGTCCGATGGCGCGTTCCTGCGTCCCTTCCCAAGTCAGGAGATTAGTATTTTTTCCTATAATTTCCAGAAGTTGTACCCACTCAGGGCGTCAATTACGCGGCGCTCCCTGCAAGTCCGGGCGGCCCCCCGACCGCCAGTGGCAGCCGATAAGGGCAAGAAATCAGCAAGTTATCGCCTAGGCGCGGCGTTCGAACCGGGGCCGGGGCGGTCGCCCGCCCCCGGCGCCTTACGCGATCTTCAGCGAATTCGTACAAACCGGCGCTCCGCAGGGGCAGCGGGGTACGCGGTTTGCCGCCGCCGCACCCGCCACTTATGCTGTGCGCCCCATGCCTGATCCGCTCCTCGCCACCGATCCCGCCCGACACGCCAGCGTGCACGCCTCGGCGGGCACGGGTAAGACGTGGCTGTTGGTCACGCGCATGTTGCGCCTGTTGCTGGCCGGCGCCGCGCCGGCGGGTATCCTCGCGGTCACCTTCACGCGGAAGGCGGCGGCCGAGATGCTGCAGCGCCTCAACGAACGCCTGGCGGACTTGGCGAGCGCCGAGGACTCCGGCATCGACGCGGCGCTCAAGGCCATGGGGGTTGTCCCGACCGCAGCCCTGCGCGACCGCGCGCGCGGGCTGTACGAACGCCTGCTGTTCGAACCGCGCCCGCTGCGCGCGACCACCTTTCATGCATTCTGCCAGGAGATCCTGCAGCGGTTTCCGGTCGAGGCCGAAGTGCCGCCGGGCTTCGAGTTGCAGGACAGCGAAGCCGAGCTTATCGACGCCGCCTGGGACGCGCTCTATGCCGAGGCGACCGCGACCCCGGACGGCCAGCTGGCGCGCGTGCTGGAGCTACTGTTCGACGCCATCGGCGGCCTCGCCAACACCCGTCAGGCGCTGGACAGCTTCCTGCGTCATCGCATCGACTGGTGGGCCTACGTCCAGGACCAGCCGCAGGCCCTGGCCCATGCGGGAGAACGCGCGCGCCTGCTGTTCGATATCGACCCCGATGCCGACCCGATCGCGGAATTCCTGAGCACCGCGCGCATCGCCCAATTGCAGGAGTACGCGACCCTGCTCGGACGGCACGGCGTCCAGACCTACCAGCAACATCAGCGCCTGATCCAGACGGCTCTCGACGGCAGCGCCGCACCGGCCGATTGTCTGGCGCAGATCACCAGCGTTCTGCTGATCGCCTCGGGCGAACCGCGCAAACGCGCCACCAGCAAGGCAGTGGAGAAGAGCCTGGGCGCGGCCGGTTGCGCGCGTCTGGTGGAGCTGCACAGCGAACTCTGTGCGGCGCTGCTCGAGACACGCGAGCGTCAAGCGCGATTGGCGAGCCTCGTCTGCACCACTGCCTGGTACGCGGCCGGACAGCGTCTGCTGGATCATTATCAGCGCATCAAGCGGGAACGCCGGGTGCTGGATTTCGCCGATCTCGAGTGGAATGCCTATCGTCTACTCAACGGCAGCGGGCAGGCGCATTGGGTGCAATACAAACTCGACGCGCGCATCGATCACCTGCTGATCGACGAATTTCAGGACACCAACCCGACGCAATGGCGTCTGCTGCTGCCGCTGTTGGAAGAACTCGCCGCCGGGGGCGGCGAGCGCTCGCGCAGCGTATTTCTGGTCGGAGACGCCAAGCAATCGATCTATCGTTTCCGGCGCGCGGATGCACGTCTGCTGGAAACCGCGAGTCTCTGGCTCGAGCAGCATCTGGGCGCCGACCGTTTCGGTCTCGAAGCGTCGCGACGCTCCGCGCCCGCGATCATCGACTGCGTCAATCGCGCCTTTGCCGAGGGTCCGCTGGCGGCGGCCATGGGCGTCTTTCCCGAACACGGCACGCATTGGCAGGGGCTCTGGGGCCGGGTCGAATTGCTGCCGCCCTTTGTGGTACCGACGCCGGAGGAGTACCCGTCGGCGGCTCTGCGTAATCCACTCCAGAACCCGCGTCCGTTTCCCGCGGACAGCTTGCACGCAAGTGAGGGCCGGACGATCGCCGCGCGTATCCGCGCCCTGATCGACGCGCCCACCCTGATCGGCCCGCCCGACCAGGCGCGCCCGCTGCGCTATGGGGACGTGCTGATCCTGCTGCGCAACCGCACCCATGCCGGCGCCTACGAGAAGGCGTTGCGCGACGCAGGTATTCCCTACCTGGGCGCCGCACGCGGCACGCTGCTCGACAATCTCGAGGTGCGCGACATGGAGGCGCTGCTCAACACGTTGATCGCGCCACACAATGACCTCGCGCTCGCGCAGTTGTTGCGTTCGCCGCTGTTCGGCGCGCGCGACGAAGATCTGATTCGACTCGCGCAAACACCCGGCTCGGGTTGGATGGCGCGCGTTCTGCACGCGTCGGCTGAGGCCGACGCGTCCGAACCGCTGCGCCGGGCGGCACGATTGCTGCCGGCCTGGCAGGATCTGGTCGGACGTCTGCCGGTGCACGACCTGTTGGATAGGATCTATCACGAAGGCGATGTGCTCGCGCGCTTCGAGGCCGCCGCCCCGGTCGCCCTGAAGCCGCGCGTGCGGGCGAGCCTGATCCGCTTCATCGAACTGGCGCTGGAGGTCGATAGTGGCCGCTACCCGAGCCTGCCGCATTTCGTCGCGCGTCTGGAGGACCTGCGCACGCGGGCCACGGATGCGCCCGACGATGCACCGCCCGAAAGCGGCGTCGGCGACCGGGTGCGCTTCCTGACCGTTCACGGCGCCAAGGGTCTCGAGGCGCCGGTGGTGTTTCTCGCCGACTGCGGCGCCGAGGCACGCGACCGCAACGCCTGGCAGGCACTGGTCGACTGGCCCGCCGAAGCGGATCGTCCGCACAGCTTCATGCTGGTGGGCCGCAAGAGCGCGCGTGATCGCGTTACCCAACAGCTGCTGGATCGGCAAAGTGACGCCGAGCGCCGCGAAGACGCCAACCTGCTGTACGTCGCGCTCACGCGCGCGCGTCAACTGCTGTTCGTATCGGCCGCCGTGGATGCGGATCAGGCGGACAACGGCTGGTATGGGCTGCTGCGCGCCGCTTGGGACCAATCCGGCGAAACCCGTGCCGGCAGGCCGTTCGTGCATGCCGGTGGCGCAATGCCGGACACCGCGTGTGGGTCGCCGATCGCCAGACCACCCAGCATCCAAGTCGATCCACAGTTGAGCCGGCCGATCAGATCGCGGCCGGCAGTGCTGCGCATCGCGCCGAGCGCCTCGCCACAGGCAACAACACCAGGCTCTGCACCGCAAAATCGCGCGGAATCCCGGGACCCCGACGGACGTCGTCGTGGCATCGGCATTCATCGTTTGCTCGAATGGCTGACGACGCCGCCGGTACGCACGCGCGCGCAACTGCTCGCAGGGCTTGCCCGGGAAATGCAACGCGATGCCGAGGATCCGGAACTCGCCGACTGGCTGACCGAGGCGGAGGCCGTTATCCGGGCGCCGAACCTCGCCGCTCTGTTCGCGGCCGGCAACTATGAGAAAACCTACGTCGAGGTGCCACTGAGTTACTTCCAGGGCGACGTATTGGTCGATGGAGTCATCGATCGCCTACTCGTGAATCCGGGTGAGGTGCACCTGATCGATTACAAGACCCACGCGATCGAGATTGCCGAAGCCGCCGACACGGCGCAGGCGTATCGCGAGCAATTGCGCCTGTATGCGGAAGGCGCGCGTCGGCTTTGGCCGGACCGCGATCTGCGCATTAGTATCCTTTTTACCCACTGCCGGGCGCTGATCGATCTGCCCGCGTAATGCAGTACGCCTGTAGCCTTCCGACTGATCGGATCGAAGCGCTCCAAGATGGCGTTTGAGAAAGCGATTCGTGCCTGAGGGTTGGTCGCCGCTATCAGGCACCGCACATGGGCGACACGAGATGCGCCGACACCCCGGGTTAGAGCGACGGGCCATCCAACCACCAGATCCGCACACTGGCGTCGTCGCTGGTGGTGGCGAGATAGTTCTGATCCGGCGACAGTGCGACCCAAGCGCCGCACAAATCGTGGCGGTGAAAGCGTTTCAACACCTGCCCGCTCATCGGATCGAGGAAATAGACGGAACTGTCGGTCTTGCGGCTGATGCTCGCCAGGTATCGACCGCCGGGATCGAATTGAAGCGAGGCAATGATCCCATGATGCTCGGTCGGCACCGTCGTCAGCGTTGCGTCCTCCAGGTGCCATCGAAACAACCGGAACCAGCCGCTTCCGATCAACCAGTTTCCATCCGGCGAGAACTGCAGCGCCCGGCTGTCGGTCGGGGGGCTCGGCAGTTCCCGCGGCGGATTATCGAACACCGGCCATACAAACACCCGCGTGTCCCTGCCGCTCGAGGCCATGCGCTCCGTACCGGGCCGATGCGCGACGGCGTGCACGGCGCCTCGATGAACCCGGTGCGTGCGACGCAGTTCCAAGGCGTCGAGGCGCCACAGGCGTACGCTGCCGTCGGCATGGCCTGTAATAAGCACATTGTCGCCCTCGGTGGCGGTCATGGCGGTGATCGGGGCGCCGGCGGACAATCGACGCACGAGTTCGCCGCGGCCATTCCATAAAGCCAGTTCGCCGTCGTAGCCGCCGGTCAGGATACGACGATCCTCTTCGAGGAAGACGATGCCATTGACAGTTCCAGCGTGTGCACGCCAATGCCGCAGCGGGCTGCCCTCGGGCAGCTTCCAAAGTGCGATCTCGCCGTCCCAGCCGCCCGAGGCGAGCCGCGTGGAGTCGGGATCGAAGGCCAGTACGCTGCCGCCGACGTGGGCGTCGTCGATGACGACATCGGGATAGCGCGCCGCGCTAAAATTCGTGCAGGCCGTCAGCAGCCCCAGGAAACCGGCGGCGGTTACGCCTACCAGCGCGCGTATAGTCATCAATAGCGACTCCCCGATGTGCGGCGCCGCGCTGCACGGCTCCCCGCAAAAACCCTATGATCATTCCAGGCGTGGACTGGTGCAAGGCCGGCGCCTGTGGAGTCACCGCTTGAAATCTCCCTCCCTATCCCCCAGATTGACGACTCTTTCTTTGAACCCTCGTACGCTGGAGTGCCCATGGCCGATTCGCCTTTTGTGTTTGACGTAACCGAAGAGAACTATGCCGGGGTCGTGCTCGAGAACTCTATGCGGGTGCCGGTGCTGGTGGATTTCTGGGCGGACTGGTGCGGTCCCTGCAAGATGCAGCTGCCCGTGCTGCTGAAACTGGTTAGCGAGTACCAAGGCAAATTCCTGTTGGCCAAGATCGACACGGATGCGCAACGTGGTCTGGCAACTCAGCACGGCATTCGCAGCATCCCGACCATGAAGCTGTTCGTCGGCGGCCAGGTCGTCGAAGAGATTCTCGGCGCGCAGACCGAATCGACCTTGCGCCTGTTGATCGACAAATACGTCGCGCGCGACTCGGACAGCCTGCGCGAACAGGCGCTAGAGCGGGCGGCAGCCGGCGACGTCGAGGGCGCCCTGCCGATCTTGCGGGAGGCGGTAGCCAAGGATCCCGACAACCCGCGCACTCAATTGGATTACCTGCAACTGGCCATGGAGGCCGGTTTGGAAGAGGAAGCGCAACAGGCCTTGCAGGCAATGCCGCGCGACATACGGGAGAGCCCGGATATCCGTCGTCTGACGGCCTTGCTCGGATTGATTCAACGTGGCGCCGAGGCGCCGGAGGACGACAGCCTGATGCAACGCATCGCGCAAGACCCGGACGATCTGGAGGCACGCGAGCTGCTCGCGGCGCGCCTCGCCGCCACCGGTGACGCGCAGGCCGCCTTGGATCAGTACCTGGAGATACTGCGCCGTGACCGCGGGTACGGCGAGGAGGCCGGGCGTAAGGGGATGCTGGCGGTATTCGAGTTGCTGGGCAATCAGGGCCCGCTGGTAAGCCGCTACCGGTCGCTGATGTTCACAGCGATGCACTGATCGCAGTCATCGGACGCCGGCAGGCCGCGCCCGCCGGTGAAATTGTAAGCACCCAATCACCCCGAGGCTCACCAACGAACCCGGCGCGCAGGGCTGATACGACCCCCCGCTCAGGGCTGTGACTTGCCATCCAGCATTGCCTGCAGACGCTTCGCCGGCACATAGCCCGGCACGATACTGCCGTCTTCGAAAACGATCGCCGGCGTGCCTTGCAGGCCAAAGGCGCGCACCAGTTTCATGTGTTCGTCGATCGGATTGGCGCAGGTCTTGCGTTCAAGTTCCTTGCCGGCCTTGGCTTCGGTAAGTGCCTGGTTGCGGTCTTTGGCGCACCAGACCGACTCGGCCTTGTAGTAGGACGCCGTGTTCGGACCGCTGCGCGGAAAGAACAGGTAGCGCACGGTGATACCGAGATCATTGGTTTCCTGGATCTCGCCGTGCAGTTTACGGCAGTAGCCGCAGTCGATATCGGTGAACACGGTCACCGTATGGCGCGGTTTGGCCGCGGCGAACACGACCATGTTTTCTTCTCCAATGGCGGCGAGTGCCGCTTGGCGTAGCTCGCCCTCACGCGCTTCGGTAAGGTTCTTGCGGGCAGCGACATCCAGTACCTGGCCCTGGACCATGTAGCGTCCGTCTTCGCTGATATAAAGCAGTTGCGGTCCGTAGGTCACCTCGAACAGGCCGGGGATCGGCGAGGGCTGAATCCGGTCCGGGCTGGCGTCAGGGATCGCGCTGGCCAGAGCCTTGCGCATCGCGGCGTGATCCTCCGCCGCAACGACCGTCCCGATCATTACCAACCAGAGCACTGCAATTCGTTTCAGTTGATTCATAAATGTTCCATAGGTTGCGCGGAGCCCGCCGTGGGAGCAGGCGCCATTGTCCCGGATCGACCGGACGGCGGCAAATACTGGGACCGCCGGCATGACAAAAACGTTCCCGGTCTGGGATGGGCGCTGTGGCGGTACCGGATTCAGCCGCGTGGGTGGTGCTGTGCGTGCAGTTCGCGGAGCCGTTCCCGGGCGACGTGGGTGTATATCTGGGTCGTGGACAGGTCGCTGTGGCCGAGCAGCAATTGCACCACCCGCAAATCCGCCCCGTGGTTGACCAGATGCGTCGCAAAGGCATGCCGCAGGCTATGCGGCGAAAGCGGTGTGCGGATCTCCGCTTTCCGCGCGTAGGCCTTGATACGGTACCAGAACGCCTGCCGGGTCAGCGGTTCGCCGCCGCGTCCGGGGAAAAGGAAGTCGCTCGGCTGCCCGCGCAGCAAGTCGCCGCGGACTTCGGCCAGGTAGCGTTCGAGCTCGTTGACGGCGGCCTCCCCCAGCGGCACCAGGCGCTCTTTGCTGCCCTTGCCAAACACCCGTACCACCCCCTGGCGGAGGTTGAGCTGCCCGAGCCGCAGACCTACCAGTTCGGACACCCGCAGGCCGCAGGCATACAGCAGCTCCAACATGGCGCGATCGCGCAGCCCGAGCGGCTGGCCGATATCGGGCGCCTCCAGGAGCGCCTCGACCTGCGCCTCGCTGAGCGCGGTCGGCAACGGCCGCCCCAGTTTGGGCGCGGCGATGCGCGCGCTCGGGTCTTCGGCAATCCGGTTCTCGCGGACCAGGTAACGATAGAATCGCCGTAGGCTCGAGAGCAGCCGGGCGCTGCTGCGCACCTTGGCGCCGGCGTTGTACCGGAACGCCAGATATTCGAGCAACTGCGCCGGGCCGGCCGCAACCAGTCCGGACGCGTGATGGGCGGCGAGCCAGGACGCCAGGCCCCGCAGGTCGTTACGGTAGGCGGCCAGGGTGTTGTCGCTCAGGCCGCCCTCCATCCATAAGGCGTCGAGAAAACGCTCGATCTCGACGCTGTCCTCTGTCCCCACCTTGATAACTGACTGTTCGATCACCGATCATCTCTTTGGTCGAAGCCGTACCCAGGCCAGGCGCCGGTATCGTATGAACCGCGGCGCGCGTCGATGGTACAGTAGCCGCCACGTTACCAGCCCGCCGGACCCGATGGAAACCACCGACCGCACGCCGCAGGCGGATGTCCTGGTGTCACTCCTGACACAGCTGGTGCAGGAACTGCATCCGGGGCGCACCGTACCCACCGTCACGCTGGCCAGCCGACTGGAACAGGATCTCGGCCTGGACAGTCTGGCGCGGGTCGAACTCCTGTTGCGCATCGAACGCCAATTGCAACTGACGGCCGCCGAAGAGGCCGCCCTGGGCGCGCAGACGGCCGGCGAACTGCTCCAGTTGCTGGGCGTCGAGGCGTCGCGCTCGATGCCCGCGCCTTCTTTGGCGGCGGGCACCGACGCGCCGGTTGAAATCCCGCACGCGGCACACAGCCTCAACGATGTCCTGCGCTGGCACGCCGAACGCACGCCGCAGCGTCGCCATCTGACCTTCTACGCAGGCGACGACCAGAGCGAGACCTTGAGTTTCGGCGCGCTCTATGCCGGCGCGATCGAAGTGGCCGGCGGGCTGCAGGCCCGCGCCATCCAGCCCGGCCAAGTAGTCGCGTTGATGCTGCCGAGCGGCCTCGACTTCTTCTTCGCCTTTTACGGCATCCTGCTGGCCGGTGCGGTCCCCGCGCCGCTGTATCCGCCGGCCAGCCGCGCCCAACTCGAGGATCATTTGCGGCGCCAAATCGGCATCCTCGAAAACGCCCAGGCACCCTTGCTGGTCACGGTCGATGAGGCGCTTGGCTATGCGCGCGTGTTGAAAACGCAATGCCCCGCCTTGCGTGCGCTTTGCAGCGTCGGTGACTTGCGCACCGCCGGCACGGGCGCCGCGGTGGACAGCGGCGCCGATGCGCTCGGGTTGATCCAGTACACGTCCGGCAGCACCGGCCAACCCAAGGGCGTGATGCTGACGCACGCCAATCTGCTTGCGAACGTACGCGCCATGGGCGAGGCCGCTGCGGCCACCAGCGACGACGTGTTCGTGAGTTGGCTACCCTTGTATCACGACATGGGCCTGATCGGCGCCTGCCTGGGCAGTCTCTACTTCGGAATGCAGTTGGTGCTGATGTCGCCGCTCGGCTTCATCGCCCGACCGATCCGCTGGCTGCATGCGTTGCACCGCCATGGCGGCACTTTGTCAGCCGCGCCGAACTTCGCCTATCAACTTTGTGCGGCACGGCTCGACGACACCGAGCTCGCCGGACTCGATCTGAGTCGTTGGCGTCTCGCGTTCAATGGTGCCGAGCCCGTGCACCCCGACACGCTGGACCAGTTCTACCGTCGCTTCGCGCCCTACGGTTTTGCGCGCGAGGCGATGACACCGGTCTATGGTCTTGCAGAGAACGCGGTGGGGCTCGCATTTCCGCCGTTGGGGCGCGGTGCACGGGTCGATACGGTCGATCGTGAACGCTTCGGCAACCAAGGCGTGGCAGTCCCCAGTGATGCAGCCGATGCGCTGCAGTTCGTGAGCGGCGGCCGCGCCCTCCCCCTTCACGAGATACGCATCGTCGACGACCAGGATCGGGTGCTGCCGGAGCGCCGGCAGGGCCATTTGCAGTTCCGTGGCCCCTCGGCAACGGCCGGCTACTATCGCAATGCCGAGGCGACCAGGACCTTGTTACACGGCCCTTGGCGCGCCTCGGGGGACTACGCCTATCTTGCCGACGGCGAGGCGTTCATCACCGGCCGAGCCAAGGATCTGATCATTCGGGCCGGACGCAACATCTATCCCTACGAGCTCGAGCAGGCCGTCTCGGCACTGCAGGGTATCCGCAAGAATGCGGTCGCCGTATTCGCCAGCCGGGGTACCGGACCCGCCGAGGAACTGGTGGTCTTGGCCGAAACCCGCGAACGCGACCCGGCGCGCCGCCAGGCCTTGCAGGAACAGATCGACGAGCTCTCGTTGCAGCTGACCGGCAGCCGTCCGGACCAGATCCTGCTGGCGCCGCCGCGCAGCGTGCTGAAGACGTCCAGCGGCAAGATTCGTCGCGTCGAATGCCGGCAACTCTATGAACAGGGGGCGTTCGGCGACACTGGCTCGCAATGGCGTCGCTATTGGCCGCAGCGCCTGCGTCTTGGGCTGCGCGCCGGCGGCACACTGATCCGTCGCAGCCTTCGGGCAATCGGCGCGCGTCTCTACGTCGCCTACGCCTGGTTCTGCCTGCTGCTCTGCGGCATCCCCGCAACGCTGCTGATACTCCTGGCGCCGAACCAGCGCGCGGCGCAACGCGTGGTGCGCCTGGCATCGCGTCTGGTACTGAAGCTCGCGGCGATCCGCGTCCACCGGGAAGGAGGCGGGGATTTACCGCAGGATCGCCCGCTCGTGGTGGTCGCCAATCACGCCAGCTATCTGGACGCGATGGTGCTCATCGCGGCCTTGGAGCTGCCGTTGCATTTCGTCGCCAAGCGGAGCCTGCGGACACCCGTGATCGGGCGGCTGCTGCAGCGGCTGGGCACCGAATTCGTGGCCCGCGACGACGTACGTCAAAGCGTCGAGGACGCAGAGCGGCTGCTGCAACGCGTGCATCGCGGCGATGCGGTGGTGTTCTTTCCCGAAGGCACCTTCACGGCGACGCCGGGGCTGCGACCTTTCCGGCTCGGCGCCTTCAAGATCGCCGCCGAGAGCAGGACCTCGATCGTGCCGGTCGCGCTGCGTGGCACCAGAGAAGTATTACGCGGTGATAGTCGAAGCCCGCGCCCGGGCAGAGTCGACGTCTGGGTCGGCGCGCCGATTGCAGGCGAGGGAACCAGTCTGACCGAGTTGGTCGAACTTCGCGATCAGGTGCGCGCGCAGATTCTCGCCCATTGCGGCGAGCCTGACCTCACTGGTCAGGTCTCGATCGCCCTGCCCGAAGAGGTTCGCGCCTAGCGGAAGTGGACAAAAGCCGCGTGTGCCACCTGAAGTACGTGAATATCTCGAGCCCGTTTCCAACGCGACGATGCGCCCCACAGCGCATTTTCCAATAGCCTGTCAGGACGCGGGTCGAGCGGCCGCGAAGGCGGAGATTCCAGGGACGCGCGCCCGTTCCATCATTGCAGTTGCACGGTTCCCTGCACGCCGACCCGCACTTCGCTTTCGCCACCTTCGAAGCTCGGAATATCGACGGACGCCATGCTTGCATAACCCTCCCGCGCCATGGACATGGGCCGGATGGGCGCACCTTCGGTCACCAGATTGAGCTCCACGATGCGGTAGCCCTTGGTGCCGATATTGCTGCGCACCTGCTCGGCGCGCTGCTTGAAGCCGTCGAGCGCGTCCTCGATCAACCGACGTTCGACGGCTTCACGCGTAGCGTCGGCGACACTGAAATTGACGGACCGCAATTTCAGA
>Ga0172382_10011951_pt1 | contig 11402 bp, 12 predicted proteins | sample Leawel138RmetaG_FD_122245 | JGI IMG/M metagenome (GOLD analysis project Ga0172382, IMG submission 122245) | Leachate microbial communities from a municipal landfill in Southern Ontario, Canada - Leachate well 138R metaG | ecosystem: Engineered > Solid waste > Landfill > Unclassified | place...
ACCCGCCAGGCGAAAATGCTGGCCCCCGAAAGGGGTTCGAGTACCGTCGCATAATAATAAAGGGCAGCGAACAGGACAGACGAGAATACCGAGAGGGCCACCCCCTGTTTCAAAACATGCTCCTGCAGAGTCGGTTGAAACGAAACAGACGTTCACGTTTCAGAATGGTTTCCAGACTGGCAGGGGCCTGGCCCGGCGGCGCAACCAGTTCGGGTACCTGGGGCATGAGTTCCTTCACCAGGTCGGGGTGAGCTGCAAGCAAGCGCAGCATCAAATCATCCGGCTCATACAGCGTCATCCCGTATCCTCGTAATTCCGTACGGTTGAAATCACGAATATTGCGGGTGACGATGGCCGCAGTGCGCGACGGGTAGCGGCTCTTGGCTGCCCGGCCAGCGGCAATCACATGCCAGTCCTTGGGGTCGCTGCGATGCAGCCCCTTTTCGTGATGACTGACGTCGCCCTGGTTGGCCATCGGGTGCTCACACTGCAAGCTGGCCCATTGAGACTCAATATCGGCGAGCGGCACACCCCATATGCGTGAAGCATTGCGGCACCATTCGCTACCAATGCGGTCACTCCAGACCGGAATGAAGCATCCATGGCCAGCCAGATGCAAGAGCACACGCCGCAGCACATTGGACAGCAGCACGCAGGTATCCAGCACCAATAGGCCTGGAATGGCATTAGCAGCCGCGGCCCCGGTTGAAGTACGCACGGGCATCTGCTGAGCTTGCAAGGGGGAATGGATGGCCGCCTGCCCCACGCCACCGGTACTCAAGCCTGCGACTGAAACACCAGGCATGGCGTCAAGGCTGTTGTGCTTGATGCTCATGAATATCTCTGCAGTTCCAGCATCACCTTACGTGTGCGCAAAGGCCGCCCGAGCAACTCATCCAGTTGTGCACGCAAGATCGCCCGCAGGCGTTTTTCCTCGCCAGGCGCATCGAAGTCAGGCATTGCCCCCCCCAAACCATAGCCGGTTTCCTCCAGCAAGGTCCATTCGAATCGCCGCAAGGCGCCAGCGGCGCTTTCGCCTTGCTCAAGCGCTGTCAGCGCAGCATCATAGGCATCGTAAAGTTTCGGATGAGGGTCTTCACGGGGCAACAGCCGAAGCAAGAGTTCGTTCATATACCAGGCCGACATCAATGAACGCCCACCCAGTTGCCGCACCCCCGCCAGGTCAGCACGGGTCAAAGTCTTGACTTCGCCGGCTCCCGTCCAAGAAGCAATCAGCGGCTGAAATGCCGCCAGCACCGGGCGCAGGGCCGAATAAGGGCGTTTCGCGCCCTTGGCCACCATGGCAACATTGCCATGATCACGGCTGAAAATCTGCACAATCAACGATGTCTCGCGCCAGGCCGAAGCATGCAGCATATAGGCCCTGACGTTGTGGATGCGCTGGGCGCGGCTACTCATACCCCAGATCGCGTAAGGCGCTCTCGCGTTCCGACCACCCCTTGCGCACTTTGATGTAGACATCCAGGAAAACGGGTTTTTCCATGAGCTTGACGATATCCTGACGCGCTTCGGTGGCAATGCGTTTCATGTGGCCGCCACCGGCGCCCAGCAGTATGGGACGATGACTTTCGCGTTCGACCACGACGCACGCGGAAATCCGCGCCCCGGTCTCGTTTTCTTCCCATTGCTCGATGACGACGGTACACCCATAGGGCAGCTCGTCGCCCACCAGCCGGAAGATTTTTTCACGGATCAGCTCCGCCACGATGAAGCGCATGGAGCGATCAGTAAGCGCGTCGGCCTCGAACATGGGCTCGCCCTCTGGCAGACGGGCTGAAATTTCGGCAAGCAGTTGGTCGAGCTGTACATCTTTGACGGCGCTGACGGGCACCACTGCAGCATAGGGGAATTGCTTGAGCAGCTTCTCGGCAAATGGAAAAAGGTCATTCTTGCTTTTCAAGCGGTCGACCTTACTGAGCACCAATATGGTTTTCTCGGGGGCCGGCAGCAGCGGCAAGAGCTGCTCATCGCCCAACGACCATTTGCCCGCTTCGACAACATGGACCACGACGTCCACTTCAGCCAGCGCCTGGGTCACAACCCGATTCATCATACGGTTCATGGCGCCACCATGCCGCGTCTGAAAGCCTGGGGTATCCACAAACACGAATTGTTCGTTTTCGCGCGTCAGCACGCCGTGGATACGATGACGTGTCGTCTGAGCCTTACGCGAAACGATGGAAAGTTTGGCGCCTATCAGCGCATTGGCCAGCGTGGACTTGCCCACATTCGGGCGCCCTACGATGGCAACGAAACCGCAACGGAATGGAGTGGTCATTTGTGTTCCTGAGACAATGCCACAGGCAGGCTGAGCTGGGTGCGCCGCTTGCGGCGGCGCGGCGCACCCGATATGCCTTCCATGGCGTCGAACCGCTCGATAGCCAGCTGAGCCGCCGCCTGTTCGGCCGCCCTACGGCTGGACCCCGCCGCCTGTACGGATATTTCAAGCTGCGGCACTTCGCACACCACTTCGAACAGCTGATCGTGTGCTGCGCCGTGCGTCGCAACTACGGTGTAAATGGGCAAATCCAGCCGCAAGGCCTGTAACTGTTCCTGCAGCAAGGTCTTGGCATCCTTCCCTTGGCTGCGCGGGTCGACATTGAGCAGGCGCCCTTCATAGAGCGCCGCAATAACGCGCTTGGCCGGCTCAAAACCGCCATCCATGTAAATGGCGCCGAAAATCGCCTCTACGGCATCCGCCAGTATGGATGGACGCCGAAAGCCGCCGCTTTTGAGTTCACCTTCACCCAGACGCAGGTATTCGGACAGTGAAAGCAAGTTTGCAATGTCTGCCAAAGTGGCCTGACGTACCAGATTGGCCCGCATGCGGGAAAGATCGCCTTCGTCGGTAGCGGGAAAGCGCTCGAACAGCAGCGAGGCAACGACGAAATTCAGCACGGCATCGCCAAGGAATTCCATGCGTTCATTATGGTTGACGCTATGGCTGCGATGCGTCAGTGCCTGCTGCAGCAACGCCCTGTCACTGTAGCTATAACCCAACGCTGTTTCCAGCCTTGAAAGATTGGCCGCCATTATCTGACCCTGCCAATGCGGCTGGGCTCACTGAAGTTCATCCACACCATGAACGCGCGCCCGACGATGTAATTGTCGGGCACAAAGCCCCAATAGCGACTGTCCAGGCTGTTATCACGGTTGTCGCCCATCATGAAATAATGGCCCGGCGGCACGGTACACCGCACTGCGCCGTTGGCATAGTCGCAGTTTTCACGATAAGGGAAGTTGAGAACGGGCATGTATTCCTGGCGTTGCTGGCGGTTCAACAGAATGTCGTGCTGCGTACCGCCTATGGTTTCGGTGTAACGGCCCACGTAAGACGAGCGGTCGGGTTCGTAATAGTCGCCGGCACGTTCCATTTCGACGGGCTGCCCGTTTACCATCAATACCTTGTCGCGATACTGCACGACGTCGCCCGGCAGACCGATGACACGCTTGATGTAGTCAATGGAAGGGTCCACCGGATACCGGAACACAACAACATCGCCGCGCTTCGGATCGCCCAGTTCAACCACCTTGCGATCAATAATGGGCAGACGAATGCCATACTCGTATTTGTTCACCAGGATCAGGTCACCGTTCTGAAGCGTGGGAAGCATGGATCCGGAAGGAATGCGAAAGGGTTCAAACAGGAAGGAGCGAAGCAGGAACACCACCAGGATGACCGGGAAAAAACTGGCGCAGTATTCCACCCACCATGGCGGCCGGTTGGCCTTGTCATAAGCTTCCTGGCGCAAACGCGCGGCTTCGGCTTTGTCCAGCCCTGCAATGGCTGGTTCGATGGCGCCCATGGCCGCCACGGCGCCGGTGCGCCGCTGATTCCTTAGCCAGACCACATCGAGACACCACACGATGCCGGTCACCACCAGCAACACGAAAAGAATCAGGGCAAAATCCCAGCTCATACAGGTATTCCCTCGGCTACGTTATTTATCTTCAACCTGCAAGATAGCAAGAAATGCTTCCTGAGGTATCTCGACGTTGCCAACCTGCTTCATCCGCTTCTTGCCGGCCTTCTGCTTTTCAAGCAATTTCTTTTTGCGGCTGATGTCACCACCGTAGCATTTTGCCAACACATTCTTGCGCAAAGCCTTCACGTTCTCGCGGGCAATGATTTCCGCACCGATGGCCGATTGAATGGCGATATCGAACATCTGGCGCGGAATCAGCCCACGCATGCGGGACACCACCTCGCGGCCGCGATAACGGGCGTTACTGCGATGCACGATCATGGAAAGCGCATCCACGCGGTCGCCGTTGATGAGCAGATCGACCTTCACCACATCTGAGCTGCGGTATTCCAGGAAGTCGTAATCCATGGACGCGTAGCCGCGCGATACCGATTTGAGCTTGTCGAAGAAATCCAGCACGATTTCGGCCAGGGGCATTTCGTAGCTGAGCTGCACCTGCCGGCCGTGATACGTCATGTTGGTTTGCACGCCACGCTTGGCGTTACACAACGACATGACCGGCCCAACGTAGTCTTGCGGCATGAACAGTGTCACCGTGACGATGGGTTCGCGGATTTCTTCTGTAGAGGCCACTTCCGGCATCTGTGCCGGGCTTTCCACATAAATGGTACGACCGTCGCGCGTCACCACCTCGTACACCACCGAAGGTGCCGTGGTGATGATATCCATGTCGAACTCGCGTTCCAGACGTTCCTGCACGATCTCCATATGCAGCAGGCCCAGGAAGCCGCAGCGGAAACCGAAACCCAAGGCCTGAGAGACTTCGGGCTCGAACATCAGGGATGCATCGTTGAGTTTCAACTTTTCGAGCGCATCGCGCAGTTGATCGTATTCACTGCTTTCCACCGGATAGACACCGGCGAACACCTGCGGCTTGACTTCCTTGAAGCCCGGCAAGGCTTCGCTGGCCTTGCGCGAGGCCAGCGTGATGGTATCGCCCACCTTGGCATCTTCAAGCTGTTTGATGCCGGCAATAACGAAGCCGACCTGCCCTGCGGAAAGCGATTCGCGGGGCTGGGACTTGGGTGTGAACACCCCTATGTGTTCACATGGATGGGTGGCACCCGTGGCCATCAGCAGGATTTTATCCTTGGGGCGAAGCACGCCGTTGATGATGCGCACCAGCATCACCACACCCACATAGTTGTCGAACCAGGAATCGATAATCAGCGCTTGCAGGGGGGCTTCGGTGTCGCCCTTGGGCGGCGGGACGCTGCGAATGATGTTTTCGAGGATATCGTCGATGCCTTCACCTGTTTTGGCGCTGGCCCGAATGGCGTCGGACGCATCAATGCCGATGACGTCTTCGATTTCCTGGGCTGCAGCGTCAGGCTCTGCCGAAGGCAGGTCCATCTTATTAAGGACGGGAATGACTTCGACGCCCAGATCGATGGCTGTATAACAGTTGGCCACAGTTTGGGCCTCGACGCCCTGAGAGGCATCAACGACCAGCAGGGCGCCCTCACAGGCGGAAAGAGAACGGCTCACTTCATAAGAAAAGTCGACGTGACCTGGTGTGTCGATGAGATTCAAGGCATAAACCTTACCGTCGCGCGCCTTGTATTCGAGCGAAGCGGTTTGGGCCTTGATGGTGATGCCGCGTTCCTTCTCGATATCCATGGAATCGAGCACCTGCGACGACATCTCGCGATCGGCCAGCCCCCCGCAGCGGTGTATCAGGCGGTCGGCAAGCGTCGATTTGCCATGGTCGATGTGAGCGATGATGGAAAAATTGCGGATGTGATCCATATACCCGGGAACGTGTGGCCCGCAAGCGCGAGCCGTATGTGCATGAAATCTTAGGCGAAAAAAGAAGGGGGAGCGCCCAGGGCGGTCCCCCTTCGCAACATGGCATTTTAGCCGTTTATTTGCGGGGCGTTATGGTGACCCACTGGGACTGCTCGCCACGCATGACCAGAACCGCCGCCGGACGTGATTTGTCCAGCTTGCTCACGACCGATGCATACTGCGACGGACTGGAGATATCGGTGTCGTTGACGGTCAGTACGATATCACCCTGGGTGAGGCCCGCTTCGGCGGCGGGGCCTTCCGCTTCAGTAACCTGCACTCCGCCTTCGAACTGGAACTTGTCACGCAAGGATGCCGGGACTTCGCCCACTGTCAGCCCCAAAGCGTCAGCCGGGCCCGATTGGGGAGTGGTCCCGCTGCTTGGCTGGTCTTCATCCGTGCTGGGCATCTCGCCGACCTTCACGTGGACAGTCATGCTTTTGCCCTTGCGCCAGAGTTCCATGGAAGCACGGGTGCCGGGCTGGGTCGCCCCCACCAGGCGGGGCAGATCGGACATGTGTGTGATTTCCTTGCCATTGAAGCCGGTAATCACGTCACCCGAACGCACACCTGCCGCGTCGGCCGGGCCGTCTCGTTCTACGTTGCTGACCATGGCGCCCATCGCCTTGGGCAGGCCGATCGCCTTGGCGACCTCTTCCGAAACCGTGCCGATCTGCACACCGATGCGACCTCTGGTGACCTTGCCGTGATCCTTCAGCTGCTCGACCACCTGCATGGCCTCGTCGATGGGAATGGCGAGCGAGATCCCCATGAAACCGCCGCTACGCGAGACGATCTGGGAGTTCACGCCGACCACGCGGCCGGACAGATCAATAAGCGGCCCACCAGAGTTGCCTGGATTCACCGCTACGTCGGTCTGGATAAAAGGCAGATAATCCCCTGTTTCGCGGTTGATGGCACTAACGATGCCCGCCGTCACGGTGGATTCCAGACCAAAGGGTGAGCCGATGGCCAAGACCCACTGCCCCTTGCGCAAGGAGCGGGATTCGCCGATGGGCAGTGGCGTGAGCCCCTTGGCCTCGATCTTCAGCAGGGCGAGGTCGGTGCGTGCATCCGTGCCGACGGTTTTCGCCTTGTATTCCTTGCCGTCGGTGAGCGTCACAAAGATGTCGCTGGACCCGGACACGACGTGATTGTTTGTGAGGATGAAACCGTCTTCGGTGATGACGAAGCCGGAACCGACCCCACGGGGAACGGTGCGCTCCTCGGGAGCCTGTTCACGTTCGCCGCGGCCGCGCGGTTGGCCTGGCATGGGAGGCAGGAAGTCCGGCCCGAAAAACCAACGAAACATTTCGTAAGGGTCATTGCCCCCGGAACCCATGCGGTTGCGCACCCGTACGGTTTCAGTGGTGCGGATGTTGACCACTGATGCCTCGGTCTTTTCAACGACCTGGGTAAAGTCGGGCATGGACTGTTCCAACGCCGACACAGGCTGCGCCATGGCAGTTCCGCCTACGGGGGCGAATGCGAGCAAGGCCGCGGCGGTCGCGCCGGCCACCAAGCGCAGGATGCGGTTGTTGCCTAGCTGGTTCAATTGCATCTTTTATCTCCGGTTGAAATCAGCGTGCCGCCAGGGGCACATATTCGGTTCGGTCGGCCAGATCACGTACTGTGTCGCCAGGGACTTCACCGAGCACGGTCAGCCAATGCGTACCCATGCGTTTGCGATAGACGCTCATCGCCCCTTTGCGCACCAGGCCGGGCACCTTGGCCTGCTTGCCGTTCTCGGTGTATGCCTCGATGAAAACGGAGATTGACGACAAACCGTCGGACGCCACCAACTGCTTGACCTGACGGCCCGCCTTCATCTGACGGGCCACCTGGGTCAGGGGCTGGTAGCCTGGCGGCAGGGGAATACGCCAGCCTTCCGAGGCAAGATTGACTTCAATCATAGGAATTTCGATCACCTGCCATCCTTTTGTGCTCCATGTGGGACTCAATGCCTCGGATTCAACTTCTTTGCCGACATCCAGGGTATTGAACACAATCTGGGTCAGCACCCCTTCAGGCGCCAGGGTCTGCATCCTGAGCAGCAAGCCAGTTTCCTGGTCGGCGCACAGACGGTAACCATAGCGATGTGCATCGCGCGGCGTCAGGGTGAGAACATGACATTCCCGGTCGGCAACCCGCTGCGGTGCCTCGCTGAGCTGCAAATCGTAATGGATGGGTAAACGGTCGCCTTCATCAAACAGGATGGCAGGGAAACGGTCGGGGTCACGTCGTTCCACCAGCACAACCTGGTGGTCAGGCAGCAGGCACTGTGTGGTTTCGTTATGCCGTATGTATTCGCGAGGCTGGCCATCAAGCGTCGCAATGCGTTCGCGTTCGCCAGTACCGTCAACAATATGGACGACTCGCGTAGACAGCACCGTGCTGCCCTGCTGATAAGTGTAAACACCGGCGTAATCGAGATTTCGTGCAGCCTGCTGCATTTTCTGCAGGAGTTCCATGCCTGGAGAGCTTGTCACCGCTTCGGCCGATGTGCTTTGTGCCGATGCGTTTGCCATGAAAGCCAGCAACATCAGGGAAGCCAGACCTTTCGCCGCCCACGCCTTGGGTATGCCAACCCTGCGCGGGCCGCCGCCGACATATGGCGCCTCACCCCCTGCATGGGTACCAGGACTCATCGCTTGCCTCCGGTGATCTCGAAGGATGCCTGGCGCACCGGACCGACCCCTGTGATATCGCGATGCGCAGCAACGTAATCATGAAGACCTTCGTTGCCATTCACGGCCAGAACGGGAGGTTCGGCACTCACACTTTCAGTGGTGGTGAAATAAGGCAGGCTTACCCACGCCACTGCCGCCACCGCTGCGGCAACCGCCAGACCCTGCAAGCCGAATCGTTTGTAGCGCCGCGCCGACAAGGCATGTGGGGCAACGATGGGCGGTTCTTCGTCGATGGCCCGGCTGATACGGGCATACAGGAAGTCGCTGGGCCTGATGGCCAGCTCGTCGCTGCGCAACACGTCGCCGATCATATGATACGTATCCCAGACCTGCCGCCCGTAGGGCGTGTCGAGATCCTCAGGCCGGATGTCGGCTTCCCCGTCTATCCAGGCCGAAATGGACGCTTCAGGGGATGCCTGATGTTCCTGCTCCTGCATCAATTGCATCTCGAATGACTCCTTACCAACGACGATCCGAATCGGGATCGCCCCCCATTACTGATTTCAGCTGCGAAGCAATGGCCTCGCGAGCCCTGAAAATTCTCGAACGCACCGTACCGATGGGACAGCCCATGCTCTGGGCGATATCCTCGTAGCTCATGCCTTCGATTTCGCGCAGAAGAATTGCGGTGCGCAAATCTTCGGGAAGTGACTGCATGGCTGCATTGACCGTTTCCGCTATCTGACGGCTGGCCAGCACGGATTCCGGTGTGCTGATGTCTGTTAGGTTGTCAATTTCATCAAAAGTTTCACCATCGGCGGTTTCAACCAGCGATGAAGTGACAGGCCGCCTGCTGCGGGCCGCCTGCCAGTTGCGTGCAGTGTTGATGGCAATGCGGTACAGCCATGTGTAGAAGGCGCTGTCACCACGAAACTGAGGCAAGGCACGGTAGGCCTTGATGAAGGCTTCCTGGGTTACGTCCTCGATTTCCGAGGGGTCGCGGATCATGCGCGATAGCAATCTCATGATCTTGCGCTGGTATTTGAGCACCAGCAGATCAAAGGCCCGTTTTTCGCCCCGCTGCACACGGGCCACGAGCTCTGCGTCGACATCACGCTGGTTCATGGATTTTCCTTGTTCTGATGGCCGTTCTTCCCAAGTGCGCCAGCATGCACGCACAAGGCGAGATGACTCCACAATGGGGCCGGAATGGAAGATTTCCAGACTACCAGATGCAGGGCCGGCCCGGTCGACAAGCTAGGCTGCAACCTGAGGGTAACCCAGCCCGGGCCCCGCCACACGTGAGTCAGCGCCAATTCCGGAAAATCAGGGTGCATGCGGAAACAGGCGCGGCCTGCGTCCCAGTGCAGGATATATGCCTTGCGGCGCCAGTGTTTGAAGGCACGCAAGGCGGCCAGCAATACCGCCAGGCCCATGCAGGCGTAAGCAGATAAGCCCCATGCCGCGCCTGCCAGAACCAGGGTGAGGGCAGCATGAATGATGCAGAGTGCCCCCAGGGCCAGGACCACCGACCCGGCAACGCCCGCCAGAGGCGGGGTTGTGGCGGACCAGGTGGTGGAACTCACCCCGGGTGACCTGGTCAGACCCGCCGTACGACCATAGAGCCGTTAGTGCCGCCGAAGCCGAAAGAGTTCGACAGGGCAACGTCGATCTTCATGTCCCGCGCCGTATTGGCGCAGTAATCGAGATCGCACTCGGCGTCTTGAGTGAAGATATTGATGGTGGGCGGCGATATTTGCCGATACACCGCCAGCGTCGCGAATACGGCTTCCACACCCCCGGCCGCACCCAGCAGGTGGCCGGTCATGGATTTGGTGGAATTCACCACCAGCTTGTAGGCGTGGTCGCCCATCGCCAGCTTGAGCGCCACCGTTTCGTTGCGGTCGCCCAGCGGTGTGGATGTGCCGTGCGCATTCACGTAGTTGATGTCTTGCGGCACAATGCCAGAGTTTCGCATTGCGTTCACCATGCCTCGGCGCGGGCCGTCACTATCGGGCGCCGTAATATGATGAGCGTCGGAACTCATGCCAAAGCCGGCGAATTCGCCATAGATGCGGGCACCACGCTTGCGGGCGTGTTCGTATTCTTCGAGTACCAGCACGCCTGCGCCTTCACCCAGCACAAAACCGTCGCGGTCGACATCCCAGGGGCGCGAGGCCGTTGTGGGATCGTCGTTGCGTGTTGACAGGGCACGCATGGCCGCAAAGCCACCAACCCCCAGCGGAGACACGGTGGATTCGGTACCGCCGGCAATCATGATGTCGGCATCGCCGTATTCGATCAGACGCGCTGCGTCACCGATCGAATGCAGACCTGTGGTGCAGGCTGACACGACAGCATAAGTGGGCCCTTTCAGGCCCAGCATGATGGAAAGCTGCCCCGATACCAGATTGATCAGCGATGCCGGGACAAAGAACGGCGAAATGCGCCGGGCGCCGCGTTCCAGGTATTCGATCTGCTGTTCTTCAATGCGTGGCAGGCCGCCTATGCCCGAGCCGACAATGGCGCCGATACGATCAGCATTCTCTTCGGTGACTTCGATCCCCGAGTCACGCCAGGCCTGTACGCCCGCAGCGATACCGTAATGGATGAAGGTATCCATCGTCTTGGCCTCTTTGGCCGAGATGTATTGCGTAACGTCGAAATCCTTGACCTCACCCGCGATCTGAGCGTTGAGCGGCGATGGGTCGAAGCGTGTGATGCGACCGATCCCGGAGCGACCATTGACGAGATTGTCCCACGCGGTATCTATATCGTTGCCGACTGGCGAAACAATACCAAGACCGGTTATGACGACACGTCGTTTCACGGATGACTCCTAATAAAAAAGCGGTTCGGAGCGGCAGACGAACCGTGTCGCCAACCCTTGTGAGGTATGGCCCTACAGCGGGACTGCCCCTGGAAACCGCCTTGAGGTAGCGCCGCGCACAGCAAAGCGTGCGCCAACCTGGAAAGT
>Ga0172382_10011952_pt1 | contig 11401 bp, 11 predicted proteins | sample Leawel138RmetaG_FD_122245 | JGI IMG/M metagenome (GOLD analysis project Ga0172382, IMG submission 122245) | Leachate microbial communities from a municipal landfill in Southern Ontario, Canada - Leachate well 138R metaG | ecosystem: Engineered > Solid waste > Landfill > Unclassified | place...
TATGATCTTCTGCAGGGTGGGTTTGGAGATAGAGAAAGCACCTTTTTTGATGCCGTGGTTCTGCAGCTCTTTGGGGATAAGATGGCGATGGGCGATCTCGATCTTCTCCTCGGTGATATATCCTCCCACGTTGATCAGCTCCATCCGGTCGAGCAGCGGCTGGGGGATGGAGTTCAGATTGTTCGCCGTGGCAATGAAAAGCACTTTCGACAGGTCGTAATCTATTGAAAGAAAATTGTCATGAAATGCCGAGTTCTGTTCCGGATCCAATACTTCGAGCAGTGCCGAAGAGGGATCCCCCCTGAAATCATTGCCTATCTTGTCCACTTCATCGAGTACGAAAACGGGATTGGAGGAGCCTGCCTTTTGTATATTCTGGATGATCCTGCCCGGGATGGCACCGATATAGGTACGGCGGTGCCCCCGTATTTCGGCTTCATCATGGAGTCCGCCCAGTGAAACACGTACGTATTTGCGGCTGAGCGCTTCGGCGATGGATTTCCCCAAAGAGGTCTTACCTACTCCGGGAGGCCCGTAAAGGCAAAGGATGGGGGATTTCAGGTCGCCCTTCAGTTTCAACACGGCGAGGTGTTCAATGATCCGCTCCTTCACTTTCTCCATGCCGAAATGATCCTTGTCGAGCACCTTCTGGGCATTCTTCAGGTTGAAGTTGTCTTTGGTGTAGACACCCCATGGCAGTTCGAGGATGGTCTGCAGATACCCGAACTGTACTGAATAGTCCGGCGATTGCGGGTTTAACCGCTCCAGCTTCTGCACCTCTTTCTCAAATGTTTTCGCCACCTCATCGTTCCATTTCTTCTCTTTCGCCTTTTTCCGGAACTCATTGATCTCTATCTGTTGGGTGTTTCCTCCCAGTTCTTCCTGGATAGTTTTGATCTGCTGCTGGAGGAAATATTCTTTCTGCTGTTGGTTCAGGTCTTCACGGGTCTTCATCTGGATATTCATCTTCAACTCCAGCACCTGCGACTCGCGGTTGAGTATCATCAGCAAGCGGTAGGCCTGTTCTTTCTCGTCGTTGATGCTCAGCAATTCCTGCTTCTCATGCCCTTCGATAGGCAGGTTGGTGCCGCTGTAGCTGATCAGCATATCGGAAAAAGCGTCACTGCTGAGGGTCTGCACCAACTCCCTGGGCGGCTCGCCCAACATGTGGAGCATATGGAGCAGCGACTCGCGGATGGAGTCGAGGATTGCATTGAACTCCTTGTCCTCTTTCGATGCTCTCAGATACTCCCTTATCTTGAAGGTTGCCTTCATATAAGGTTCGGTCTGGACGATCTGCTGCCACTCAAACCGCTTCCTTGCCTGTACGATGATGCTGAGGTTGTTGTCCCCCAATTCAATCACGCGGATCACTTCGGCAATCACGCCGATCGGATAGAGATCGCTCTCCTCCGGATCATCCACGGTAGAGTCTTTCTGACATACCAACCCGATATATTTTTGCTTCTTGCCAAGCGATTTAATCAGATCCAGCGATTTTTTCCGTCCTACCGATATGGGCAGCGTGCTTCCCGGAAAAACAATCGTATTGCGTAATGGGAGCAGGGGGAGGGTCTCTCCTAACCGGGACTCGTCTATCTCCTGATTCCCGTCCACAAAATCGCTGGTAATAAAGGATATTACATTTGTTTCGGGGTACTCTTCAGGGGTCATATGTTTTTTGAATGGATTCATCATTGTATTTGTCTCTCTCTGTTCAGAACAGAAAAATGCGTACTTTTGTTTTGAGTTTTGTATTGAATGATATTGATCAAAATCCGTGCCAAAGTTCTGTGGAATTATCAATTGTCAATTACCAATTACTAATTACTAATTACTAATTACTAATTATCAATTAATGTATCGTCCGATTATTATCGCTACTTCCCGAAGTTCAGGATCATCACTACCTGTCCCGACTCGTCGGGATCATCACATCGATTTATGAGTAATCCCTATTTTCGATTCAAACAATTCACTGTTTTCCACGATAAGTGCGCGATGAAAGTCGGGACTGACGGGGTGCTACTTGGCGCATGGACGAGGGTGGATAATGCGGTAGAAGTGTTGGATGTGGGCACAGGTACCGGCCTTGTCGCATTGATGGTAGCGCAACGCAACCCGCAGGCAAGGGTGGTCGCTATTGACCTGGATGAGCAGGCCGTAGAACAGGCAAAGGAGAATATAGGCAATTCTCCCTTTGCTGACAGAATTGCCGTGGAATTATCGGATTTCCGGCACTATGTCCGGTATTGTCCGAAGCGCTTTGACCTGATTGTCTCCAATCCTCCTTACTTTTCCGATTCTCTTTTACCACCGGATAAAGGACGTGCAAAAGCCAGGCATTCGGTTTCGTTGACCCTGGATGAGTTGTTGTTGTCTGCCCGGAATTGCCTGAAAGACCATGGAATGCTCTCCCTTATCCTACCTTACGACAAGAGTGATGCGTTGAACCGATTGTGTGAGAAATATGCATTTCATCCGAAACGGAAAACCGTTGTATATCCTTTGCCGAATAGCGAACCGAAACGGTTATTGATTGAACTGGCATTGATGCCGCTGGTAAGAGACAGGCCGGAGGAAAGAACCGGACCGGAGTCTCTTGTAATAGAAACCTCCAGGCATCGCTATACCGGTGAATTCGGGGCTCTGGTGAAAGATTTCTATCTGTAGCATACTTCTTATGGAAAAAAGTTTCGTACAATCATAAAAAGTAGTAATTTTGACGCTTTAAAAACCCGGAATAGTGAAAGAAGTGATAACAATCAAGGATAAACAGTTTGATTTGTTTATCGGACAAGAGATTATTGAACAGGGAATAAAGCGGATTGCCAAACAGATAGACTCAGATCTGAAGGGAAAGAATCCGATTTTTCTGGCTGTGCTCAACGGTGCTTTTATGTTTGCCGGAGAGCTGATGAAAGAGGTTTCCATCCCCAGTGAGATCACATTTGTGCGTCTCGCCTCCTATCATGGCACAGCTACTACCAACAAGGTGGAGGAGGTGCTGGGCTTGAATGAAAGCATCGAAGGACGTAATGTGGTGATTGTGGAGGATATTGTGGATAGTGGAAATACGATGGTCGCCCTCAAGAAGGAGTTGGAGAAATATAACCCCTTGGAGATAAAAGTGGCCACTTTGCTCTTTAAGCCGGCTGCATTACGGCAGAAGCTACATATCGACTATGTGGCACTCGAAATCCCTAATGACTTTATTGTGGGGTATGGATTGGATTATGATGGATATGGCAGAAACCTGAAAGATATATACAAGGTGAAATAAAGCGGTTTCATTAAACCCCGGAAAGTATCTGCTGTCATAGTATTAAAGGGTGAAGCACTTTAGAGAGAGTGTGGACACCGTGAAGAGATTGTCACAGGAATGTGAAAAAGTTGATAAACCCAATTAAAGAAATTAAAAAGCGCTTTTTTTCGCAATTTTCTTTGTAAATTGCGGTGTGGAAGAAAAAAATAGCTATTTTTGTATTTAAACAGAGTGAAAAAGAAAAAAGCAGTAGACAAAAAAAAGATTCACAATGAACAAAGATGAAGTAAAAAAATCGCCAAAAGCGAACCTGGAAAGACAGCGGAACACCTACATCCTGATGGGGTTGGTGCTCGGTGTATCTATCCTTTTCTTCGCTTTTGAATGGTCGACTGAAACTCGAAAACTGGACGAGACCGTCTTGGTTGCCGATGTTTTGGCCGAAGAGGAAATCGAGATCACTCGTCGTGAGCCACCTCCTCCTCCACCTCCTCCTCCACCAGAACCGGAAACACCCGAAATTATCGAGGTGGTAGAAGAGAAAGTGGAAACCAGAATGGAGATAAAGTCGGAAGACGACCAATCCCAGAGACAAACCGAAGTTTATATTCCACCTCCACCCCCCAAACCCAAACAAGAAGAGGTGACAGAAGAGATTTTCGTTGTGGTGGAAGAGCAACCGGAATTTCCCGGAGGACAAGCAGCCATGATGAAGTTCTTGAGCGACAATATCAAATATCCGGTCATTGCACAGGAAAATGGTATCCAAGGTCGTGTGATTTGTAACTTTGTGGTAGAACGGGATGGTAGCATCACAGACGTACAGGTGGTACGGGGACAAGACCCCTCGCTTGACAGGGAGGCTATCCGTGTGATCCAGCAGATGCCTCGCTGGAAGCCCGGGAAACAACGTGGATCCGCGGTACGTGTTCGATTTACACTGCCGGTAGTATTCCGCTTGCAGAACTAAAATAATGATAAAAATTTAAAAAAAGCTGCTTTTGGGATCCCAAAAGCAGCTTTTTTGCTGATGCCGGCCGTAATGAAGCATAAGATATCAGTTTTTGAAAAACTCATTGCTGATTCCATCAGGAATGTACTGAAAGATTATCAACCGCGGACACTTTTTATTCCCGCCGAGTATATGCTGTCGATGGGTGGAAAGCGGCTCAGACCGTTATTGACATTGATGGCGGCCGATCTTTTTGGTAAAAGTGGGGAGGAGGTGATTGATGCCGCATTGGCAGTGGAGATATTTCATAATTTCTCGTTAGTGCATGACGATCTGATGGACAATGCCGATTTGAGGCGGAGCTATCCGACAGTACACAAAAAATGGAGCGCAAATAGCGCGATCCTGTCGGGTGACGCTTTGGTCATTGAAGCATACAGATATATCGCGAGAGTTTCTCCGGACCTGCTGCCTGATATTTTAGGGCTGTTCACCACTACAGCTATGAAAATATGTGAGGGGCAGCAATATGATATGGATTTTGAACAGCGTCTCGATGTGACAGAAGATGAATATATCGAGATGATACGCCTCAAAACCGCAGTACTCATTGGCTGCGCCTTGAAAATCGGTGCCATCATTGCCGGTGCGCCGCCTGAGGATGCCGATCTGCTGTATCAATTTGGCATCAATATAGGCCTGGCATTTCAACTCAAAGACGACCTGTTGGATGTATATGGTAATCCTGAGACATTTGGCAAAAAGATAGGAGGTGACATTTTATCTAATAAGAAGACCTTTCTGTTGATCAGGTGTTTAAAGAGTGCAAGCCAAGAGCAGAAAAAGGAACTATACCGATGGTTGACGGCTACCGAATATGATCCCGACGAGAAAATCAGTTTTGTTAAAAATATCTATGATGAATTAAATCTGAAATTTACTGTTGAAAATCTTATTGAAAAGTACTATCTTGCATCACTTGATTGCCTGTCATTGGTCAATATCCCCGACGATCATAAAAGAGACCTGGTCTCTTTGTCGGAGAATCTGATGTACAGAGAGAAATAGCCCCTACGAGTCATATGCCCTATCGCAGATTACCAAATACAGACAGCGCCCGTATCCGAGCCTTGAGATCGGCAGTGGATAAAGCGGCCGATACCGACTTTCAACAGCTCTCATTCTCCACGGGAGCTCTTGATGAGGCCAAGAGCGTATTGGCCCATTTCGAGCATTTGACCGTCCGTTACCAACAGTTGTATGAGACACAGGTGAAGGCGGGTAAATCTTTTGCCGGGAAAATAAAAAATGCCCGTGTCTATATTTCCCATTTTATACAAGTGTTATATATGTGCGTGATACGCTCCGAAATAAAAGAAGGGCATCTGGCACTGTATGGATTGGAGAAAGCCAATATGGTTGTTCCCGATTTGACCTCTAACGAGCAACTATTGGAGTGGGGCCAGAAGATTATCGATGGTGAGCATGTCCGCACCTCGCAGGGAGGGGTGCCTATTTATAATCCTTCCATTGCCAAGGTGAAGGTGATGTTTACCCTTTTTAAAGAAGGATACCAGACCCAGAAACTACATCAGAAAGCTACTTCCCGTGTTCTCCAAGAGGTTACCGCTTACCGTGAGAGGGTGGATAAGATCATCCTGGAGATATGGGAAGAGGTGGAAAAGCATAGCAGCAACTTGCCACCCGAGCGACGGCTTGACCATAATCGCTCCTATGGTATCATCTATTATTATAGAAAAGGAGAGGTCGCGGAATGAAGATTATTGACACCCACGCCCATCTGTTCGCTGAAGAATTTGAAAGTGACCTGGATGAGGTGGTGCTGCGGGCTAAGAAAGTGGGAGTGGAGAAAGTGTTGCTACCCAATATTGATCTTGCTTCTATACCTTTACTGAAGCAATGTGTGTTGGATTATCCCGATTTTTTTTATCCTATGATGGGACTTCATCCTACCAGTGTGGGAAAGGATTGGCAGCGGCAGTTAGCGCCGATCCGGCGCGAGTTGGACACGACGGAGTGTGTGGCGGTGGGTGAGATAGGTATCGACCTCTATTGGGATACTTCGTTGCGGGAAGCGCAGATAAGCGCCTTTGAAGAGCAATTGAAGTGGAGTATCGAAAAAGATTTGCCCGTGTCGATCCATTTCAGGAATGCCGCCGAAGAAGTGATTGAAAGCATTCGAAGGGTGGGAGCGCCATTGCTGAGAGGTGTATTCCATAGCTTTGGCGGTACGAAAGCGGAACTGGATGCTATATTAGAGCTGGATAACTTCCTGGTTGGGATCAATGGAGTAGTGACTTTCAAAAACTCCGGTTTGGCTGAAACGCTGAAGTATTGCCCTCTCAGCCGGGTAGTGCTTGAAACCGATTCACCCTACCTGGCACCGGTGCCTTACAGAGGAAAAAGGAATGAATCGGCCTATTTGTCATACATTACCGCGCAGCTGGCCGGGATATGGCATCAGAGCCCGGAATGGGTCGCGCTGGTTACTACCCGAAATGCCGATAAATTATTCAAATTGGGCGATTAAGCAGCTCTCTTATCACCCAACCCTAATCGTGAAAATGGGTTTTTATTAAAATTATCGGGATAGAAGTAGTATATATTTGATAAATTCTGTAATTTTGTTTCTTGAATGGAGCGGGAATGAAATATTTTTTGTAATTTGCACCCGTTTTCAGAAAAATCTCTTTCAGAAGAGATCTCCATACTCTTTAGGGAGAGATGCTCGAGTGGTTGAAGAGGCACGCCTGGAAAGCGTGTATACGCCAAAAGTGTATCGCGGGTTCGAATCCCGCTCTCTCCGCATCTAAAGTAAAAGAAAAAAGTCACTTAAGATATAGACAGAAAAACTGAAATTTTAAATATTAAAAACAAAACAAGTAAAGATCATTAATCAAAAAATTGAACACACAATGAAAAAGTTATTTGCAATTTTAGCGATCTTCGGAATGATGTCCGTAGGATTGTCGTCGGTTCTTTTGGCGCAAGATACTGCTGGAGAAACAGAACAAGTTGCCGTTACTTCGGTGACAAGTCAGGCTGCCGTTCAGGAATCAGCAGGTGGTTTCCACCAAGCGTTGAAAGTTAAATTTATTGAGGGTGGAGCAGGCTTTATGAGTTTGATTGCTATCTGTTTGATTCTGGGTTTGGCTTTCTGTCTCGAAAGGATTATCTACCTGAGTCTTGCAGATGTGAATCCTGATCCTTTCCTGAATAAGGTAGGCGATGCACTCGACAGAGGTGACGTGGAAGCAGCAAAAGATATTGCACGCAATACAAGAGGTCCTGTCGCATCTATTGTGTATCAGGGATTGCTCCGTCTCGACCAGGGACCCGACGCGGTGGAACGCTCTATCGTTTCTTATGGCGGTGTACAGTCGGGTTTGCTTGAAAGGAACCTCTCCTGGATCACTCTCTTTATCGCTATTGCCCCCTCCCTCGGATTCTTGGGAACGGTAGTAGGTATGGTGATGGCTTTCGACGATATCCAGAGAGCAGGTGACATGAGCCCGACGATTGTGGCCGGCGGTATGAAGGTGGCGTTGATTACTACCGTGGGTGGTTTGATCGTGGCTATTATCCTCCAGATCATTTACAACTACATCCTTTCCAAGATGGAAGGTATCCTCAATAAAATGGAAGATGCTTCTATCTCTTTCCTTGATCAGGTGATCAAATATAACGTTAAATACAAAAACTTGTAATCATTATGGCTGTAACAAAAATAAGCAGAACTTCCAGATTTACCCTTTATATAGGAGTATTGATATCTCTTGTAGTGTTGGGGTTGTTCTATCTGGGAGGACAAGTCTCAGAGCATGAGAAACTTGTCGCCGATATGAGCCAGCCTAAGTTTACAGACCTTTTGTTGTATTGGGCCTATGTGCTCCTGGCTATTACGATAGTCGTATGGGTACTATTTGTGATACTCTCCTCGTTGACGCAATTGAAAGAAAACCCGAAGAAAGCTTTGGGTGGATTCCTGGCTCTTGTGGGTCTGGCAGCATTGCTGTTGATTACTTATATGATTGGTGACGGAACACTCTTGAATATTCCCGGATACGAGGGGAGTGACAATCGTCCGCCAATTTTGAAAATGACGGATATGTGGCTATACAGCATGTATGTCATGTTTGCAGTAACAGTCTTGACAATGATTATCTTACCATTGGTCGGAGGAAGAAAAAAATAATCGACCCGATCAAAGGTCAATTTAAAGAAAGGTTTTTTTATGGCAAAGTCAAGTAGAAAAGTGCCGGGACTTAACGCAAGTTCAATGGCTGACGTCTCATTCCTTTTGCTGACCTTTTTCTTACTTGTTTCGAACATGGATGTCGACTCGGGTTTGGCGCGTCGACTACCCCCGCCTCCACAGACAGAAGAACAAACGTCGGTGGATGTGCAACGCAGGAATCTGCTGGTGGTTCTGGTAAATTCCCAGAACGAGACCATGGCGGCAAACCAGCATAGTACGGAGTGGTATGCCAATGAAGCTGAGTTGAGGGGAGAAGTAGGAGGAAAGGTGGCGTTGAAAGATAGAGTGAAGGAGTTTGTGTTGAACACCTCTAACAGTCTTGATTTACCTGAACTGGAAGAGCAGGATTTCGGAGCTCCTATCGGAGTTGTTCCCGTTACTGCCGCCCATGTGGTTTCTATACAGAATGATGCTACTACCAGTTATAAAGCATATATCGCTGTACAGAACGAGGTGGTGAGGGCATACAATGAGTTGAGGGAAGAGGGCGCAAGAAAGTATTTCAATAGCTCTTACAGTGAGTTGACGGATGAGCAAAAAGATCAGATCAACAAACTCTATCCTCAACGTATCTCTGAGGCAGAACCTAAAAATTATGGAGGAGGAGAATAGAAATGGGAAAATTTAATAAAAGTGGTAAGAGAGAGATGCCCGAAATGAATACGGCATCCATGCCTGATATTGTTTTCGCCATCTTGTTTTTCTTTATGGTTACCACTACCATGCGTTCAGAAACTTTGATGGTGAAAGTGCATATTCCGACCGCTTCAGAAGTACAGAAGTTAGAGAAAAAGTCGCTGGTGACCTATATTAATATTGGTCCTCCCACAGATGCGAGACTGGGTACCGGTACCCAAATGCAGCTGAACGACAGGTTTGCTCAGGTGGGTGAGATACAGGATTATATCGCACAAGAGAAGGCCAGTATGAATGAAAATGATCAGCCGCTAATGACTGTCTCCATCAAAGCGGACGAAGATACGCGCATGCAGTATATTACTGAAGTGAAACAGGCGTTGAGACAGGCTTATGCATTGAAGATCAGCTATTCTGCCAGAAAGGGAGATAATTGACAGCTGAAATAAATATTTTAAAAAACCGGATTACTTTCAATAATCCGGTTTTTTTATTCTCTCCCTTCTTCACTCTCTCCCTTTCTCTCGCTTCCACTCAGGCAGCCAACCCCCTAACTACCTTTTTTTATCCATTCCATCACATTGGCGGGCGGACGTTTAGCCAGAAGCTCACGTTTCATGAAATCCATATAGGGTGCCACATGAGAGAAAAATTTGTAATATCCTTTGCTGAGATAGTTTAATCCTTCGTTGCCATACTTGTCCTTGATAAACCTGTTCTTGGGACATTCGCCGTAGCAGGCAAAAAGCATGTCGCATTCACGGCATTGTCGCGGGAGTTTGTCGAATTTATCATTACCGAATTTCAACTGTTCATCGGAATACATCATGGAGGTGAGTGTCCTGCTGTAAATGTTTCCTAACCGGTATTCAGGAAAGACGAAGTGGTCGCATGAATAGAGATCACCATTGAATTCCATGACACCCGCGTGTCCACAGGTCCTGGCCATGGTGCATACACTGGGTTGTTCGCCTACCCAGTTGGCCAGGGTGGAGTCGAAGATCTGGATAAATATTTTCCCTACATCCTGTTTTACCCATTCATCGAAAATGGCGCAGAGGAAATCACCCCATTTTCCTGCATCTACCGTGAAAGGGGCTAGTTCCACCTCTTCCTCTTTCTCTTGCGCGGTAGCCAGTTTCATCTCAGGGTTGTTTTTGCGTAAGCGCTCCACAATCGGAGTGAATTGCACAAACTGGCATCCGATCTCTTTGAAGAATCGGTAGAACTCCAAAGGATAATCCACATTGTAATCGTTGACTACTGCCATACAATTGTATTCCACACCATGTTTTTGCAGGAGTTGTATCCCTTTCATGACGCGGTGGAATGAAGGCCTGCCCATTTTATCGCGACGGTACTCATCATGGAATTCCTGTGGCCCATCGATCGATATTCCCACCAGGAAATTGTTCTCTTTAAAGAAAGCGCACCATTCGTCGTTAAGCAACGTACCATTGGTCTGGATGGAATTGTCAATCTGCCGCCCGCCCGCATATCTTTTTTGCAGTTCCACTGCTTTTTTATAGAAGGAGAGGGGCCGCATCAGTGTTTCACCGCCATGCCAGGTGAACATTACCTGGGGCATGGTCTGGGATTCTATGTATTGTTGGATAAACCGTTCGAGGAGTTCTTCGCTCATTACCTGGTTTTTCCTGCCGTAAAGGACCGCTTTTTCCAAATAATAACAGTAGTCGCAGTCGAGATTACACTTAGAACCTACAGGTTTAAGCATTACGTACATCGGTTTAGCAAAGGGCGCAAAAGTAGACATATCAATAATATTTATCATGCAAAGATAAACAATTGATAGTATTAGATGGTTTAGTTGGCTGTTAAAAGTAAAGAGTAAAGAGTAAAGAGTAAAGAGTGAAGAATAAAGAATAAAGAATAAAGAATAAAGAATAAAGAATAAAGAATAAAGAATAAAGAATAAAGAGAGATTAGTAGAGATTGAAGAATGAAGAATGAAGAATGAAGGAGGATGAAGAGTGTAAAATATTTAGGATTTGTTTATGACGATTTTCAATTCCAACTTCCAACTTCTTATTTCTTATTTGACTTCGTCCATTTTCTGTCGTCACTCGGCAAAATGCAAACGAATTTGCTTCTGCTCTCGCTTCTAAGAAAATTCTAACTTCTTATTTCTAATTTAAATAATTATATGAAGAAAAAAAATTTATTACAATTGGGTTGGTTAGTATTAAGAGTGGGTATAGGTATATCCATTTTTCTCCATGGTTTTCCTAAAATTACCGCCGGGGCGGAA
>Ga0172382_10011953_pt1 | contig 11400 bp, 3 predicted proteins | sample Leawel138RmetaG_FD_122245 | JGI IMG/M metagenome (GOLD analysis project Ga0172382, IMG submission 122245) | Leachate microbial communities from a municipal landfill in Southern Ontario, Canada - Leachate well 138R metaG | ecosystem: Engineered > Solid waste > Landfill > Unclassified | place...
GAGTTATGACTTAATTCTAAAAAAAATGAAACTAACTTGCTTCTTTTCATGTTTGATTTTTGTGACCAGTTGGGGAAATTCTTTTTCCCAGCTTACAAAACTTAACCTGAAATTAATTGATGCGCCTGTGCAGCAGGTGCTGTTGTCGATTGAAGACCAGACGGATTTTTACTTTATTTACCAGGATGAGATCTTCAAAAAAGGCCAACGGGTGACAATCCAATCCACCAACGGATCGTTGGACAGCATTCTTGATCAGCTTGCGGACCAGGCCAACATCAGCTATGAAATCACGAACCGGCAGATCATCTTAAAAAGCAAAGATGCCGGCGACTTTGCTTTTACGCAGCAAAGGGAAAGAACCGTCACCGGGATTGTCCGGGGACAATCCGGAGAACCAGTTCCCGGAGTGACGGTTATCATGAAGGGAACAAATGTCGGTACAATAACTGATGCAGACGGGAAATTTACCCTAAATAATATTTCTGAAAATAGCATTTTAATGTTTTCGTTTGTAGGAATGAAAACACAGGAAATAGCCGTTGCAGGGAAAACCAATATTCATGTGGTGATGGAAGAAGAGACTGTTGGAATTGAAGAAGTTGTTGCTATTGGGTATGGAACGATGAAAAAAAGTGATTTAACAGGTTCTGTCGTCTCCTTATCTAATGACAAACTTGAAAACAGGCCATCAACAAATGCCCTTCAAACAATCCAGGGAAATATTGCCGGGGTTACTATCTCTCAGCAAAGTTCAGTTCCTGGTTCTTCTCCTAGTATTTATATCAGGGGATTAAATTCAATCTCAGCTAGTAATACACCATTGATCGTTGTTGACGGAGTTCCTGGTAGCTTGGATTTGGTTAACTCAAATGATATAGAATCAATCGATGTTTTGAAAGATGCCTCATCTTCTGCAATTTACGGGGCAAGAGGCGCAAATGGGGTAATTCTGGTTACCACAAAAAGAGGAAAAGGCAAACCGAAAGTTAATTACAGTACTTATTATGGAGTAAAACAAGCTACTGATTTAATTGATTTGATGTCACCGGAAAAATACCTCTTTTATAGGGAAAAGTTTGCTGAATATGCAGGATTCTCCTATGAGCCTATTGATGTTTTGCGAGATGAAGAATATTTGAATTATACAAAAGGAATAACAACTGACTGGCAAGACCTTGTCTTTAAGAACGCTCTGGTGTCAGAGCACAACATAAGCATATCTGGAGGTGAAAATTCATTGAATTATTTTATGTCAGCCAATTATCTTGACCACGACCATATTGCAGGAAATTATAACCTCAAACGTAAATCCGTCAGAGTGAATATCGATAAAGAGTTTAATAGTTGGTTAAAAATAGGAAATAATTTACAGGTAGTCGATAATGGCACAACTGGTTCAACCGGAGGCCTTTGGAATGTATATCAACTAAGCCCTTATATGTCACCCAAAGATCCTGATGGAAATACCTATATTTATCCGATTGAATCATTTTCAAGATATCTTATCAATCCTTTGACTTATTCAGAGAATGCCGATTTTAATACGGGTAACATTTATATTAATGAAAATATCTTTGCCGAAGTAAAATTACCGTTGGATGGTTTAAAGTATAAAATTAGTTACGGGTATATTACCAGTGCAGGTAAATCAAATTCATATTATGGCACCGGAACTGCTGAGGGACGGGATATTGATGGAATTGCCTATAAAAATACTTCTGATGATGCCCGTTGGATACTTGAAAACATTATTGATTATAAGAAAACAATTCGTAAGCATTCATTCTATCTTACTGGTTTATACAGTGCCGAAGAAGATAAATATGAAGCATTATCGGCATCTTCTTATGGTTTTATTAATGATGATTTGTCGTATAATAAATTAAGTGCCGGTTCTGGTTACAACCCTCCTTCCTCTGATGCCAGTCAGTGGACAATGACTTCATTAATGGGAAGGCTGAATTACAATTACAATGAAAAATACATGATTACTTTAACTTATCGGAGAGACGGATATTCGGCTTTTGGTGAAAACAAAAAGTTTGGAAATTTTCCATCTGCTGCAGTTGCGTGGAGAGTATCACAGGAAGATTTTATGCAAAATCTTGACTTTGTGTCCCAATTGAAGATGAGGCTCTCATGGGGTAAGAACGGGAATCAAGCTGTTAATCCATATTCTTCAAAAGCTAAAATTGATACATCAATCCCGTATGCTTTTGGAAGTTCAACTGATGTTACATATGGGTTTTATAATCAATCGATTGCTAATAGCAAACTAGGATGGGAAACGACTGAATCCTTAAACCTGGGAATCGATTTCGGATTGTTTAATAACCGGATTAGTGGTGCGGTTGAATACTATCATGCTTCTACAAGTGATTTGTTGTTAACCAGGGGAATTCCTTATACAACGGGATATAGTTCAATCTATGATAATATTGGGAAAACACAGAACGATGGGGTAGAGTTTTCTTTGAATACGATAAATATTAACCATGATGCCAATTTTAAATGGACATCTACCTTTAATATATCATACAATAAAAACCAGATTGTTGATCTTTATGGAAATAAAGAAGATGATCTTGGTAACAGTTGGTTTATTGGTAAACCTATAAATGTTTATTACGATTATGTTTTCGATGGAATTTGGCAGGAATCTGATGATATTGCCAATTCTGTAATGCCATCGGCAGAACCCGGTATTGTAAGGGTAAAAGATATTAGTGGTACTAATGGTGTTCCTGATGGGAAAATAGATGCAACTTATGACAGGAAAACTATTGGAAATAAAAATCCCGATTTGCTTTGGGGATTGACCAATACTTTCCAATACAAAGGGTTCGATCTGAGCATATTTATACAAGGGGTACATGGTGTTACTGGGTATCATGATTTACATTACCAGAATGTCTACACGAGTTATGCAAATATGCTGGATGTCGATTACTGGCTGCCAGAAAGTCCAAGTAAGAAGTATCCTACCGGTATCTACGACAGATCAAACTCATATAGCTATCTTACTGGTTATTGCGACGCCAGTTTTATTCGCCTCAAAGATGTCTCTTTAGGCTATAACTTTGCTAAAGGATTGATAAACAAGTTAGGTTTGGGTATTGAAAAGATTCGTTTATATCTGAATGCAACAAATTTACTTACGATTACTGATTGGCCTTTATATGACCCGGAAACGACAAGTGCAACAATGCCTATGACTAAGTCATATATTATAGGTTTAAACGTTAATTTTTAATCTACTTAATAAATGATAATATGAAACATATATATAAATATTTATTTGTGGGATTATTAAACATCGCGTTATTATTTCCACTTGGTTGCTCGGAAGATTTTTTGGATGAAAAAGTACTAACATTTTATTCAGAAGAGAATTTTTACAATAGCCCCGAGGGGATGGATCTTGCGGTTGTAGCATTGTATAGTGATGTTATGTATGACATGATCCGTGAACCTAATGGCAGGATGGCGTTTTATGAAAGTTGGGTTTTAGGGACAGATATTGCTTTTCCGAGTGTTATTAATTATCGTGTTAATGAAGATATTATTTCGCATTATACCTCGGATTGGAATGCTGACTATAGTTTAGTCTTGATTGTATGGAAATATTGTTATGCTGCTATTAGTAAAACAAATGTAATTTTATCAAATATTGATCTTCCTGAATGGGAATCGGATGCTCAGAAAAACAGAATAAAAGGTAATGCTTTGTTTTTCAGAGCATGGTGGTATTTTTATCTTGTTCAGGCTTATGGTGATATACCATTGGTGACAGAACCGGTTGAAGAAGCTAAAACTGATTTTGTAAGGATACCAAAATCTGAAGTAGTTACACAGATTATTGCAGATTTAACAGAAGCAATAAACACCTTACCTGAAATAGACGAAGTTGAAAGAGAAGGAGAAATTGGAAAAGGAGCGGCACAACACTTATTGACGAATGTTTATTTGTACCAAGAAGAATGGGCAAAAGCTGAGCAAATGGCGACTAACCTGATCGAAGGAGGTTCCTATCAATTAATGACAGAACGGTTTGGAGTGAAAAAAGATGAAGCGGGAACTCCTTTTACTGATTTATTTTGGGATGGCAATATGAATCGATGGGAAGGAAACAATGAAATGATATGGGCGGTACAGGCTGCTAATGAAGATTTAACGGAAGGCAATAGTCATTATTTGAAGATTTGGTGGTTGGCTCAATATTCGAAAGTGAAGGGTTTGACATATAGTTTGGAATACTGGCAACAGGGAAAAGCCGTAGGTCAGGTATCCGAATATTTTCTAAATATTTTTGATAACCAAGATGATAGGGGGTCAGAATATGCCATTAAAAAAACTTGGCTTTTTAACGATGCTGCAACGATACAATCTCTAAAAAATGCAGGCACTCCACTTACTCAGGTAGTAAACGGAAAAACTGTTGAAGTTGAAGTTGGTGATACTGTTGTGATAACTTCAGCAAACTTGAACTATTTGTATCCTTTCCCGACCAAATTCATGGATGTAATGGGAACCAGTGTAGCAGACGACTATAGCGATAAGGATATTGCATTTATGAGGCTGGGCGAAACTTATCTCTTCCGTGCTGAAGCCAAGTTCCAACAGGGAAATCTTTCCGGTGCGGCTGATGATATTAACATCTTAAGGAGAAGAGCTCATGCACAGGAAATATCATCGGCAGATATAGATATTGATTTTATTCTCGACGAAAGGGCAAGAGAATTGACAACTGAAGAGAATCGGAGATTTACTTTAATGCGTACCGGAAAATTGGTTGAACGAAATCAACTTTATAATTCAGGTGCAAAAGATAATATTGCAGAAAAGCATAATTTGTATCCTATACCACAAGATGAAATTGATAGAATGAAAGATTCTCCTAATTTTCAACAGAATCCCGGATATTGACACTATAGAATAATAGTGGGAATAGGGGTTGTCTAGAAGATGACATAATCAGATTTTCAGGCAACCCCCTAAAGCTAAAATGGATGAGAAAAAATATCTTACTGCTGTCTTTATTGACAATGATGACCTTAAGAATATGGGGTCAGCTAGTGTACAATGTTCACGATTACGGAGCCTTTGGAAATGGTAATAATTTAGATACGAAGGCAATACAAAAAGCAATTGATGTTTGTTGTGCCGATTCCGGCGGGGTTGTTTTTTTCCCTCCGGGAACCTATGTGTCAGGAACACTGTATTTAAAAAGCCATGTTACATTGAAGATTGATCGGGGAGCTATCCTGCAGGGGAGCAAAAATCTTTCTGATTACCAGCTACAGCCAGCGAACAGTTATTGTAGGATAACTGGTTCCAGATATGTTTTCCTCTATTGTTCCGGAATGCACAATATTTCGGTGACAGGGGAAGGGATAATTGACGGGCTTCGTTTGGAAGATTCAGGAATGGGAGTTCTTCATGGACGTGGGCCGATGGCAGTGTTTTTTGAGAATACAGACAATATCCGGATGGAGGGGATAACTATTAAGAATGCTGCTGGTTGGTCGCTCACTTTCTTTGGGTGCAAGGAGGTAAGAGCCAGTGATATAAAAATTCTGAACGGACGGGCTGACGGTATCAACCCTGTATGTTGTTCAGATGTTCTTTTAGATGCGTGTATTATTGACGGGTCAGGTGATGATCCTATTACAATTAAAAATGAAGGGACTCCTAACTGCGGACATATTACAAAAGATATTATTATTAGAAATTGTGTTGTCAGGAATACCTCACATCCAGCCATTAAGATTGGAACAGGTACAGCAGGGGTATTCCGGAATATATTTGTAACCGGTTGTATCTTTGAGAATACGGGTGACGTTTTTACAATTCAGTTAATGCGTCCGTCTCTTGCTATTAATCCGGAAAGGGTTATTGAAAATGTGACGGTTTCTGATATTATTGCGAGAAATGTAAAAAGTTTTATTGATATAACGACTATTGCTGTCGATAAGCCGGTAATTAAAAATCTTCGTATTCACGATATCATAGTCGACGGTGTGAAACAAGGATCACGTATCTGGGGAACAAGCGAGGCTCCGATAAATCATATTAACATTCAGAATGTATTGTTTAATTCGGGAAGTGGGAATACTGATCCTTGGCTGTCAACCAATTATTTAAGTGGGTTAGTTCTGAACAGGCTCAAGCTTGATTTGAATGAAAACGCCGGATCAATTCTGGATTTTAAAAATGGATCGGGATTACAGATCGATCAAATTGACCGGTTAGGTATTGAAAATAGCTCTCTACACTATTCTCTTTATCAGGCTGAGAATGTCCGGATAAAAGCTTGTCCTTTGAAATCCCGGATTCCTATAGTAAGTATCAACGGTAATCACTCGAAAGATATTTACCTGTTTAGTGATATTCCATTTCAAGATCAACCGGCGATTGTCGGGAGCGAAGTGCGGAGAGGGGTTATATGGCCTGGAACAACAAATGTGGAAGTATTAGAGATAACCCAAGAGGGGACAGTTTACGCTGGCGAAAATGGAGAGTTTATTGTAAAACTGCATAATATAGGTGCAGGTGGAATGTATAAATTACAGTTGTTTGAAAGTTCAGAGGATTTGGGGAGCCAATGGTTATGGCTTGGGCCAAATGAAACAGGAGATTTTCATCTGAAGATAAAGCCCCTTTATAAAACCGGGTCCCATGAAATTGCAATACAACAAAAAAAGAAAACTTTCGATGTTCTTAGTACTCCGCCACGTATTGTTGTGAACGATACGATGAAAGTTATCAATTATCCGGGAGACCGGTTGAAATTTGAACTGATTGTTACTAATACCGGTGGAGAGAAAGGGAGTAAAACAATCAGGTTATACCAAGATGGAACTGTTGTCGATGAGAAAACAATCGAGGTAGAAGCAGGAGAAGCAAAGAATGTAGGACTGGAAAGTAAGATAATAAATGGGTTGCCTTTTTGTCTGAAAGTTGATGAGTTCCCGGACTGGTTTTATCAGACATCATATACGGTTAAATCGGATTTCTATTTCACAAAAAAAGGGAATGTTATTATTGATGCGGGAGGCCGTATAGGCGTGAATGAAGATTATGGAGCAGTTTATATGAATGATGTAGAAGGGGATTTTGACGCTGTGGCAAAATTTGGTTCGTTGGAAGCTTCAGGTGAGTATGCAGCAATAGGATTAATTGTTAGAAATGAATTGACTGATACAATTTCGGTGGGCTTTACAACATATTCAAAAGTGTTGAAATATGGAGGAATGACTGTTTGGCGGAAGGATTTAAATGGAGATGGAAAATTTGATCAGAACTCGTTTGAAGGGGGTAATACCTGGGTTCAATTAAGTAAAAGGGGTAAAAATTTTAGTCTTTACACCAGTGAAGATGGAAATAAATGGAATAAGTCTGAAATAGAATATACAATTGATTCTGCTGATCATATCCAGGACGTTGGGATTTTTGGTAATTCCTATAACAATAATTCTAGGAATCGGGTATCCTTTAATTATTTTAAAGTAACTCCCTTGAAAAATTAAAGTTATTGGTATAGGCGCTTAAGCCACCCATTCTTAATGATTGTTTTACAGTGATTTATAGAATCCAAAACTCGATTAATTACGATCAAACTAAATATCATGTACAAAATATGTCAAGATAAAATTTTTAAACACCAGAATTTCAGCTATATATCAAAATTTCAACAAATATATTAGGGCGGTCTAAACGCCTATACCAGTAAAGTTATTCATTGTAAAAAAGTGTATGACATTATGAGATTAATATTTGTAATGAATCTGTTGTTCATATTCTCTGTCATTTCCCGTGCGCAGCAAAAACAAGTACCGGTGTTTGAGATTGTCAATTGGGATAAACAGCCTGTAATAAAAGAAGGGGATAAAGGGACAAATGATATCCGGTGTGGTTTTGAAGGTGGGACGATTGTTAAGATAAATGACACCTACCATTTGTTCCCCACAGAGCGGATCGGAAAATACTGTAGTGATAAGACCCGTGTCGGACACTGGGAGAGTATAGATGGCATTCACTGGAAGAGGGTTTCCACAATCCTGGAGTCTTCAGGGGATACATTGGGCAATGACAGACGTGCAGTCTTCTATGCCGCAATGCCGGTTTTTGACGAAAAGGAAAATGTATGGAATTTTTTTTATGTTTCGTACCGATACCGGAAAAATCCGTCTCGAGGTTATCATCACCAGGACGGACAAATATGGAGGGCCGTTTCTACGATTATAGGTGAAGGAGGAATCGAGGGGCCCTATAAGGATATAGCCGTCATTTTACAGCCAGATACAAAGTCCCAGGCATGGGAAGGTCATCAGGGGGTCGATTCGTTTTTCCCCTATAAAGTTGGGGTTAAATGGTATGGCTTTTACGGAAGTGCCAAGACGGAGGTAATGCCCGAAAAGCCCTGTTCATTTTGGGCTGTTGGACTGGCAGAAGCCCCGTCACTGGCGGGACCTTGGAAACGGTGTAAAAGCGGGAACCCTGTGGAATTATATTACGGGGACAAACATACCATGTTGATGCCTGAGAACCCTGTGGTTTACAGATTGGACGATGGTTGGTATATAGCCTTAATTGATTATATAGCAGGCGAAATGGGCAAAGATGATGACCAGCCGACCTACATGATTTCCGAAGATGGAGTTCATTGGTCGTTTGGAGGATTTTTCAGATTGGATCCCATTGAAAAGCGGTGGTGGAAAGACATGGTGACACCACTGGCTTTGATAAAAGAAGAGGACGACACATATACGTTATTTTTTACGGCACGTGACAATTACCTTGGGTTTGAATCCATCGGAAAAGCAAAAATTAAAAGAAAATAACTATCAAAAATTTTAAATTTATGGAAAGAAGAAATTTTTTGCTCAATGATACAAAATGTTGTCTGGATATGCTTTTGATAAATTACTTAAATAATATTCAATGATCAAATCTGTACCGATAAAAATCCATATTATTTTTTCCTTTGTGATTTTATTTTGTGTGTCTTTAAATGCCCAGACAGAACGATACAAGGTATTTGAAAAACATAGTGACACACTTCTAAATGCATACCTACTGAATCGTTTGAAGGTACAATTTGACCAACGGAGACTGGAGCTGAAAAAAGCTTCTCTCTCGGAAAAAAGACTTTTCCAACGTCGTGATCGGATGAGGGATTGGTTTATTAAAGCTGTAGGGATACTCCCTTCCAATAAAACGCCCTTAAACCCTATTGTAACTAAAAAAAAGGATATGGGAACTTATACTATCGAAATGGTTGCTTTTGAAAGTATGCCCAATCATCATGTAACGGGGGTTTTTTATTTGCCGAAAACGGGGAAAGTTCCTTATCCAGGGATTTACATCCCCAGCGGACACTCTTTGAATGGTAAAGCGAATGAAACATACCAGAAAGCAGCCCGTTTATTTGCAGTTAATGGTTTTGCAGTTTTCCAGGCCGATCCCATCAGCAAAGGTGAACGTTATCAGTATCTTGATGAAAATGGAGCTCCTGTAACGGATGAAACAGGATCGCATGAAATTCTTGGTCAATCGTTGCTTCTCACAGGAAGTAATTCCCTGATATGGCAATTGGAAGATAATATCAGGTGTGTTGATTTTTTAGAACAACATCCGTATGTAGATAAAAACAAACTTGCTGTTGCAGGAAACTCAGGAGGAGGTACCCAGGCAACTTATCTTGCTGCTTTTGATCGCAGAATTAAAGCTGCAACACCGTCGTGCTATATTGCAACAACTGAGAAGAAATTTTTTACCATAGGTTCACAAGACGGATGCCAACAATTATGGGGAGAGGGCAAAAGAGGTATTGAGGAACAGGACTTTCTTTTTATGGCTGCTCCTATACCGATCCTGATATTATCGGCTGAAAAGGATTTTTTTGCTATTGAAGGGGCTAAAACAGCATACCGCGAATTAAAAAATCTTTATACTGTTTTACAATTACCTGATAAAATTGATCAGGTAACATGTAGTGAAGAACATGGTTGGCATAAACCCCTTCGGGAAGCATCTGTTCAATGGTGTAAAAGATGGTTAATGAATGACCCGTCTCCTGTCACAGAACCAAATGATATCGGATATTTGGAAGACAAAGAAATTCAGGTCACCCGAACAGGACAGGTACTGACTTCATTTAAAAATGAGAAGTCTGTGATTGATATCAATGAAGAAAGACTAAAAACATGTGATCAGAGGAGATTTAATTTTCAAAAGAATCATTCTTCTTCAGAAATAATAAAAAAAATAAAAAATCTAATTGGTTTCGAAGATCCCTTAGATAATGGATTAATCAAACATCTTGGGATAATAAAGGAGAACGGATATCATGTGGAAAAAATACTGATTAACAGAGATCATGAGTACGAATTCTTTTTACCTGCTCTTTTATTTATCCCTGACAGTACTAAAGATAAACGTCCGGCAGTGATCATTGCCAGTGAAAAAGGGAAAGAATCAGAATTAGGGGTAGAAGGTTTGGTTCAAGATGAGTTGAATAAGGGCCATATTGTATTAGCAATAGATGTTTGCAATACGGGAGAACTAAAAGATCAGAGGCTTTCGCGATATAATAACAATGAATTTTATATTGCAAAAATGGCTTTATATGAAGGCAAGACATTAATGACCTATCGGGCTGAAGATTTACTGGTTGCTTACCATTTTTTAAAGAGTTTAAAATTAGTTGATAAAAGTGATATTAATCTTATTTCTGTTGGATATATCGGCCCTGCTGCTCTACACGCAGCAGTCATCGGACAGTGTTTTCGGCAGGTAAAAATTATAGACTCTTTAGTAAGTTGGAAAGAGGTAGCCATTTCGTATAAACTAAAGGATCAACTGGCGAATATAGTTCCAGATGTTTTGAATTATTATGATTTGCCTGACTTGATTATGCTTATGCCAAAATCTGGTGTTGAATTTGCAGCCGCAGTTGATGCATCGGGAAATGCTAATTCCATCGGCCCTCATCAGGACGGGACAGTTAAACTTACGCATACACAGGTTTGTGAAGTTTTTGATCCGGCTTATATCAAAGGATTGATGGATAGGAATGCGGCATACTTCCGGGATGAAGTATTTTCAAAAGTCCCCCTGAATCCGAAACTGATAAGCTGGAACGGTGCTGTTTATTATTCCGGTCTGCTGGAAGCATGGAAATATACAGGCAAGGAAGATTACCTGGAGCAGATGACAGAAGTATGCAACAATTTCCGGTGGAAATTATTCCCGGAGCATCAAAATTCGACAGCCAACAACCTGTTGATCGGTGATGTTTACCTGAACATGTATCTGGAAGAAGAGGACACGGCCTGCATCGCAGACCTCAAAAAGGAAATCAAACGGATCGTGGCTTCGGAATTTACCGGCGGC
>Ga0172382_10011954_pt1 | contig 11400 bp, 8 predicted proteins | sample Leawel138RmetaG_FD_122245 | JGI IMG/M metagenome (GOLD analysis project Ga0172382, IMG submission 122245) | Leachate microbial communities from a municipal landfill in Southern Ontario, Canada - Leachate well 138R metaG | ecosystem: Engineered > Solid waste > Landfill > Unclassified | place...
CGCCTGGCGCATGGAAGGCAGCAGGGTTTTAAGCAGATAGTAAGCAGGGTAGAAATTGCTATCAAATACTTGGCGGAAGGTGGCGGGATCGCTATCTGCCAGGGGCTGGGCGTCTGAACTGCGCACCGCAGCGCAATGGATAAGCACCTGGATGGGTTCGGTTATCTCCGCATAAGCGGCTTGTATTGCCTGGTAATCCCGCAAGTCCAGGCTGCTTTTGGGCACGTCCAGATGCCGGATGCGTTCATCCCGCTGATGATACCAAAGCCAGAGCGGATAGCCCAAAGCGTGGTAATGCTGCGCCAGATAGCTGCCCACCTGAGCATTAGCGCCGGTAATGAGGATATTGCTCTTAGCCATAAGCCAGTATCTCATTTATGATATAATGCGCCAGTTCGCTCTTTAAGCCGCTATAGCTCTTGGGATGGGCGATGTCTGTGGCACTTAATATCTGGATGCTGTTTGAATCCTGGGCGGCGTTATCTAAGTGGTTTACTACTATTAGGTCAAGCTTCTTTGCCTTTAGTTTCTTGGCGGCATTTGCCAGTAAATCTTCGGTTTCCGCCGCAAAGCCGATAAGCCTCTGCCCCACCTCTTTCTCTTTGCCCAAAGCGGCTAAGATATCCTGAGTGGGGATTAGCTCCAGATTCAACGCTTTGCCTTTTTTGAGCTTCTGCTTTGCGCTGCTTAAGGGTTTATAGTCCGATACTGCGGCGCATTTGATAATCCAATCCATCTGGGGGGCGCGGCAAAGCACGCCTTCATACATCGTCTCCACCGTAGTAGCCTGCACGCTTTCCGCCAGCAGATAGGGCAATTCTACCGAGATATTGGCATAAACCAAATGCACTTCTGCCCCGCGCAGAGCCAAAGCCCGCGCCAGCGCAATGCCCATCTTGCCGGAGGATTTATTCGTTATTACCCGCATGGGATCGATAGCTTCGCTGGTAGCGCCTGCGGTAACCATTACCTTCTTGCCCTTCAGGTCTTCTGTGTAATTCAGGTAGCAGGCTATAGCTTGCATTATCTCGGTATTGGGCGGGTATTTGCCTTTGCCGGAATAACCGCAGGCAAGGCGACCGGTATCCGGGCAAAGTACGTGGTGCCCCTTTTCTTTCAAACGCGCTATATTCTCCTGCGTAATGGGATTCTCGTACATATGCAGGTTCATGGCAGGCACCCAGATTACCGGGCGGGTATGCGCCAAGAGCGTAGCACCCAAAAGGCTATCTCCAAAGCCATATACCGCTTTGGCAATGCTATTGGCGGTAGCAGGAGCCACAACTACCTGCTCTGCCCAATCCGCCAGCGTAATATGCGGTATGGGATCATCCTCATCCCACTGGCTGCTATAAACCTTCTCGCCGGTAATGGCAGAAAAATTAAGCGGGCTTACAAACTTCATTGCCGCATCGGTAAGCAGGGTACGAACCCGACAGCCAGATTTTACCAGCATGCTGGCAAGGTCGATGGCTTTATATGCTGCAATACCACCCGTTACACAGAGCAGTATCTTCTTATCCTGGAACGTACTCATGGTAATGCACCTTAGAAAGAGTGGCTCAATACCAGCCGCGGCGTGCTTCCCTTTAGCTGAACGCTAAGCTGAGTAGCTTGATGCTTGCGCCCAATGGCATAATCTATTACGTTGATTACATGATTTAGCAATAATACCCCTCCCGCCAGCTTGCTATAGCTCTTCATATCCAGTGCATCATTGCGGTATTTATTATAGCGGGATTTGTGGCTTTGGCTTTGCCAATACCATGCCTGCTCTTCGTTGTAGCCATATTGCTCGATATATTCTTGCTGAGATTCGGGGTCATAAGGAAATAGCGTAAGGGCTTTCTCGCGCACGGCTGCGTTATAGCCATTGGCGTCGTATCCGCTGCTATTGTAGCGCCCCATATTCTTATAGAAAGCGTTGTCATATTCCCCCGGCTGCAAATCCGCATATTTAAGCGCATAGCTATAGGACGCTTCCTTGAGTAGCTGTTCTTCACTATTGAAATAGTAAACGCTGCCGATAAGCGCCGCTTCTGCACCCAAAAGGACATAACCCAGATTACGCTCACTTTTGATCTGGCTATAGCCCGGTAGCGCCAAAGAGAGCAGCAGTTCCGGCGCCTTGGGCAAAGCGGCAAGCTGTCCTGCCAGCATTACTACAAGCAGGAGCAGGGAAAGGTGTTTTATACGCATAATATCTTCTCTTACTAAAAATTGATTTCGTAGCCCAAGCTTATGCCATCTTTGCCAAAGGGCGTAGCCTGAAGCTGTCCGGGACCTTTCAGGATGGCGTTATCCAATACGCTTACAGCGCGGTTAAAGAGCATTATCCCCAGCGCCATGGTGTGGTTTATCTGGCTTTTCTGGTGTTTACGCCTGAGGTTTTTGTATGCTTCCCAATGCTTTTGGCTTTCCCAGCGCCAGCTTTCCTCTTCGCTAAAGTAGTGCGTAGCCATATAGGCTTCGTAGCCTTCGGGATCGTTATTATAAATCAGGAAGTAATTACGTGCCAGCATCTCCTGAAACTCGTTGTATTCATCGCTGGAATAGTAGTTTTGCATCGCCTGATAGTAAGGCTTGGGATACAAGGGGTCGTTTACCGCATAGTGTAGGGCATAATCCTGAAAAGTGCGTTCTTGCTCTTTGATAACGCTGCCGGTTTTGAGATAGGCAGAGATCGCCAGCAGGTCAGACGCCAAAAGCAGCACCCCCCGGCTGCTATAGCCGCGGGCAAGCTCTCCACTGCCCGGCAGCAGGGCACTCATACCCATATAAACGAGCTTGGATTCTGCCGCCAAGGGGAGGCTAAGGCAGATAAGAAGTGCCAGGATTCCCAGCTTTGTAGCGATGCTATACTTCATCTAAAAATCCCAACTAAAACTAAGGATGGGGGTTAGATTGTTTTCCCAGATAGCGGTATTGTAATGCAATTGGGCGGATCTGCCCTTATTTGCATTGCGGGTAACGCGTATGGCATCCAAACCGGCAGCTACGTGGTTAAACGCCAGCCCCATAATGAAATAGTGGGCAGTATAGTAATCATCCTTGGCATCATTGCGCAGATCGATATACTTTTGGCGCATGAGGCTGGAGGCATGCGTATTGTTGCGCACAAAGTTTACAGTGCTAAAATCCAGTTCAGGGTCGTTCCACAAAGGATAATTTGCATCCCACACCCAGCCGGGGTTATTGCCATCCGGCTGCGGATACCAAACGGGGTCTTGGGGATTTCCCGCTTCATCGGTGGCAAAATGGTAATACCAATCTGCCCAACCAAATACGTAGTGCTTGTATTTGCCAATATCTTCATAGAAGTGCTGCGTATTGGTATCATCCAGTCGGAAATAACCGCTATCGTAGATATCGTTGGAATCCAATTCTATCATGAGGTTTTGAACGCGGTTTTGCCGCTGCCTGTCATAACGCCGTGTGGTGATTACCGTGCCATCTCCCAAGGTGTAGGCAATATCCTCGCCCGTAGCATATTTCTCAAACTTCCGGGTCTTCTTTTCTCCCTGATTGCGGTAGATGATATTACCGGCAATAAGCCCCAGCTCGATTACGGGAAAGAGGTAGGTAGTAAAAGCGCTGCGATCGCCATAAAACTGCCCTGCACCCGGTAGTATCATGGAATATAGCATTGCCCGCCGGGCATCTTTTTGGGCAAAATCCAGTTCGATCAATTCCTGCGAAACTTGCATGGGCGTTTCGGCTGCTTCGCCACCATCATCTTCCCACAGCCAGTCGCTGGAATCATCTGCCAAAAGCATCATAGTAAGGCAGCTTAGAAGAATTAGAAAAATCAGTTTTTTCATGGAGTTCCTCACTTCTCTACGGCAAATTTTAATACTTTAGTTTTATTCTTGCTCTTCAGGCGCAGGATATACACGCCGGAGCTATATTTATTCACATCTATTTCGATATCCGTATCTCCGCCCGCAAGCTGCATCTTTTGTTCCAGCAGCAGCTTGGCGGATATATCGTATATACTATATTGCAAGTCCTTTCCTGCACCCAATACACGAAGGCGGAAGCGTCCCTCTTTTACGGGGTTGGGGAAGATATAGGCTTGGAAGCTGGTATCTGCCGGCGGTTCGGGCAAAGCCTTGCCCGTCAAAGTGCCGCTTTCGCCCTGAGACCTGCCCTTCCAAAGGATGGGGTTTTGTGCGCTATCCAGGCTATGAATATAAGCACCGCCATCCCCGCCATGATACCAAAGCAACCTTTGAGCGCCAGCATCGTAATATAGATAATCCAGCGCTACTGTGCGATTGTAAAGCTCCGGATGCGGATACAAAAGGTTGTAAGCATCTTGCCTTTGACCCTTTTCCGATATAGCGAGATAGCCCTGGTCTTTCAGAGGCAGATAGTGCAAAAGCCTGCCTTCGATATTTAGCACCGGACAATCCGCATATTCCTGGGCAAAGATATTATCCAAATGCAGCGGGAAACCGCTTTCCAAAAAGCCATTATGGCGAATGAGATATGCGGCATTGCCCAGCCCGAAAAAGAGCTGGGGTGCGGAACCGCTAAGCTGATACAAAGCCGGCTGCGTGGGCAGATACTCACTATTATTCTTGAAAATGCGTTTTATCTGCTCGCCATCGTAAGCGTAGATACTTCCGCTATTGGCTACAAGGTAGATTTGATACGCTGTTTCAAAATGCCATACAAGCGGCGCATAATCCCCAAAGGCTTCGGGCAGCGGTATTTGCAGGCTTTGTTCAAAACTGTTTGCATCCAATACTCTTAGTTCATTGGCAAAGAGCAGCGCGAGTTTATCCTCCCAGCGGGCAAGCTGCTTTAGCCCCGGTAGCTCACAGAAATCCTGAATTGCTTTGTTTTGCAGGCGATACAAGGCGCTATCCGTAAATAGCCACAGCTCATCATTATACACCATGGGGGCTTTGATACTATCGGGAAATACCAGCCGCACCTGATCCATAGCGATATTTGCATAATCCCAGAAGACCAGAAGTTTATCGGCTACTCCTACCAGCTCCTGATAGCCGTCCTGATCGTTATCACACGCCAAGAGCGGATAATCGAAGGAAAACTCCGGCAGAGATTCCGCGTCCATGAGGTCTTGCCATTCATCGCCCAAATAAGAGTATAGCCGCATCTGCCCCACGCTGTAAAAAGGCAGGGAAAGCTCGCTATAATTTGTATTGATCGCCGGCGCCGGATAGCTGCGATATTCCGAGGCAAAGGAAATGCTTTCGCCAAAGAAAGCGCTTCTAAAGCGGAAGGTCATTAGCGCAGCGGGGTCGGAGATTTCATCCAGGTAGTAAAGACTACCCAGCCCTGCCCGATCCAGCATGGCAGGCGAAGTGTGCGCTCCCAGAGCGGGAGTCCAGGCTTCACTTTTCCAGCGCAAAAAGAATCCATCCTCATTTAGCTCCGGCTTGCGCGCATGGAAGTATTCAAAAGGCGTTCCCGTCCAGTAATATGAATAAGGCTCGCCAATATCGCGCAGCCCGTCTGCTTCCAAAACCTGCACGGCAGGGTTATAGAAATTGGTATTTACGGTGTTATTTTCGTAATTGCTCCAAAAGCTGCCATCTTCCAGGATTTTGCCTTCTTTGTAAAGCAGCCTTTCATTTACGTGCCAGGCGATAATGCCCCCACCCACTGCCGCGCCATCGCGCTTCATAAAGGAGGGCAGCAGATAGTCGTATTCATAAGAAGGCAGGTTATAGTCGTCATAGATGCCTGTAGGATATAGTATTACCCGGTTATCCAAATCTCCAAACAGGGCGGTACCGCCATCGCCATCCGGATCCACACTGCGGTTTTCCAAAAGGTAATATTCATCGGGGTTCAAGCGGAAGCGAATAATAGTAGGCTCCGGCTCCAAACCCTGCTTGAGCGAGCTGGCTGCTAATCTGCTAAGGGCATTGGGCTTAAGCTCTTCCACATCCTTCATTAACCCCCGCTCCTGAAAATCTTCGGCAAAAAGCAGCGCGCGGCTAAAAGCCCCCGGCAAAGCGGGCAGCGCACCTTCCACCAATACCAAATCCCCATTATCAAGCTGATCTACAAGTACCCCTGCCCCACCGCTATCCATGATGTCAAAAGCGCCCACCATGGGATAAAAATTATATACGTTATAGAGATCCACCAAGCCCAGCGAGTGCCCAAACTCATGAAACAGCACGGAATTGAGCGCACCATAACCGGAATGGATATTTATACCATCCTCTTCGTAAGAACGGAAATCCTGAGAGATAGTGGCGGGAACGTTGCAGGCATGGCTTATCAAGGTTGCACCGCCATCCACCACCGCTTCCTTGCCCTCGCCCACGCGGATAAAGAAGGAAGGCAAATCCGAGGGGCTATCGTCAAAAGCATCATGCTGCCAGTCCGAACCGGCATGGATGATCATGTAATGTCCAAAGCTCGCAAAACTTAGTTCCGGGTCTTCCAAATCCGCCACTTCAAAGGCAGTTTTGAAATACTCTTCCATCTTGGCTACAAACTGCGCAGAACTGGCGCCCACGGGGTTGTAATAACCCATTGTGTAAGGCAAAGTGTAAGCCGGCTTATCCTTGGGCCATACCTCATATTCAAGGCTAAAAGCGCCCGCAGATGCGGCAAGATAGTAATAGCGCATCGCTTCAAGATTGCGCTCAAAGTACTGACGGTTATGCGGCGGTGCGGCAATGCTATATAGATAGCTCGGATCCGCTTCCAACTGGAATTTGCCGTTGCCCGTAGTATTGGGATCGTCTTCCAGCTCTTCCTGAAAGTCCACCAACAGCACCAAAAGCCGGTTGTTAATCGCCTTACTTTTCTGTATTGGCGCTGCTTTTTCGGGGCTGCGCAATAGGGCGGTATAAGGGTGTTTTTTGCTGGCGTTGGCTGCGGGATATGGCTTTAGATGTAGCTTTTCGGCAGCTAAATTGCCCAGCGCCAAACTCAGGATAATCAAGAGAAGCCAAAGCCGCCGGCTATAGATAGCCCTAAAGCCGTGCTTACGGCGTTTCGCATCCGGCGCCACAATTCCCCTTCTAATAGTATAAGTCTCCGTTTTACAATCTATTAACATCTGTATTTCCTTTTTCTGGCTCAAAGGCAGTGGCGTTTAGCTTTTTGCAGGAATGCCGGAAGCAGACCTCACGATCTCTTCCGGCATCGCTAAAGTATCTGGGCTTAGTTTTGTTAAAACTCAAAACCGAGCGAGAATACCTTATTAAAATCGATCAATCCGCCACCGGGGATCATCGCAAAATCTGCACTCAGTCTGTAGCGTTTGTCAAAATCGTAGCGCAAGCCCACGCCGAAGCTGGGACCTTTTACATCGCCTTCATAATCCAGGAAATAGCCGCCGCGCAGGGCAATCAGATTCAGATACAGGTATTCGGCGCCCGCAGCAAAGGTGGTTTCGCGCATATTTTCAAATCCGGTAACGAACCTCATATATAGCGGGTCTTCATTTGCCAATTCCTTTGCCGCTTCAACGCTAAAGAGCAGGCGGTTCATGGGATTATCAAATACCGTATAGGCGGCTCCGGCACGCACCATCATGGAGATGGGGTCTTTTTGCTCGTCGTCCACGTAAGTAACGTTGGGACCTATATTTTGAATTACAAAAGAGAGGTCAAGCCCATCTATATTGAAGGGTTTGCGGTATTTTGCGCCCAGATCGAAGGAGAAGGTAAATGCCTTTCCATCGGTTTCGGTAAAGCCGGTTCCGGGTGCCAGATAGCTATAAATTAGCTTGAAGTTTCCGCCTATTCCCAGATGCTCCTCAATCACTTCCAGCGAATAACCCACAGCACCGGCGATATCATAAGTATGGAAGGTGCCCAAATCTTCACCGCTGGTGCCGGTATGGTCTTGCTCGCCGGCATCCAAAAGCACGATATGGGCGTTGAGATTGCCCACATCTTCAAAGTATTGATTCCAGCCCAGGTATTCGTAAAACATATCGTCAATACCAGGGGCACGCAGCCAGGGAATATGGTTTGCGGCTAATTGACCGCCACGATTAAAGGCGGTGGCTCCGGGATTCCACCACATGCCATACGCATCGTCTGCAACGGCGCTATAGGCGCGTCCCATGCCGTTTGCACGAGCACCCGGCTCGATGGTAAGAAATAGCAGGGCGCCATGATTTGCGGCAGCTAAGGGCAGGCTGAGGCTGAATACCAGGCTCAGAACTATCAGTATATGTTTATAGGACATTTAAACCTCCATGGGGTTTGCATTTTTATTTGGGATTTATGCCGGACTAAAATACCGGCTTCTATTTGTTGCAAGGCAGTGCTGCAAACAGTTTGATAAAAAATGCTGTTGTCTTCTGCCAAAGCTACAATCATAGAATACTGTGGATACCAAACTCGCAAATTTGCTCCTTCAGGATTGTGGTGCCGAAGGCCGGAATCGAACCGGCATGAGCGCAAGGCTCGGTGGATTTTGAGTCCACTGCGTCTACCAATTTCACCACTTCGGCACTATTTAGGTTCATATCTTAAAAAGCCCTTTCTTTGTCAAGAAAAAAAGCTTCATTTGGCTTCCGCCTTAATCAGTTTGGCAAATTTATCTGCCGCTTCATTAACCGCTTCCCGCGCCGTTAGATCCCCGCGCAAAGCTTTTTCCAGCGAACTCTTTAGTTCCGGACGCGCTTTGAACCAGGCGGGGCTTTGCGGCTCGAATACAGCATTTTCAAGCTGTTCGTAAATCCCCTGATACTGGGGATTTTTCTTGAGGAATTCCTGCACAATCTCGCTCTGCATAGCGCTCTTGCGCACCGGCATATAGCTGGTTTGAACGCTCCAATAGGCGGTTTGCTCTGGTGCGGTAAACCACTTAATAAACTCCCAGGCAGCGCGTTCCCGCTGGCTATCTCCACTTCTGAAGATTACGATATTCGTGCCGGATACCGCACTTTTATCTGTTCTATGCACGGGCAGGGGTGCATAGCCGATATTAAAATTGATGGGCTGCTGCCGCATGTGGGTAATGGACACGCTGGAGCCTTCATACATCGCTACAATGCCCGCCATAAAGTCGTTTTGCCCCTCAAACTCTCGCACCAGATATACGCTTTTATCCTTGTGCATCATATCCATAATCAGGCTCAGCGCTTCCACGCCCTCTTCGCTATTCAGGCTGGGATTACCGTCCTCATCCACCACACTGCCTCCTGCCTGATGCAAAAGGTTGATAAACTGCCATTCATTTACATTAAAGTTTGTGCCCCAACGGTCAATCTTGCCGTCGTTATCTGTATCGCGGGTAAGCAGCTGATTGTAGTGCCGGAATTCCTCCCAGGTTTTGGGGAAATAATTCGGGTCCAGCCCGTTGCGGTAAAACTCATCTTTATTGTAGAAATAGGCGCGCACGCTCTTATTGAAGGGAAAAGAGTATAAGGTGCCGTCAAAGGTATTGGATTTTAGAAATACCGGATAGATGTCGTCCAAATCCGCTTGCGAAAAAGCAGGATCGCCGGCAATCAACGAATCCAGCGGACACAATACCCCCGCTTCGATATATTTCGCCGTCCAGCTTTCATACACCTGCGCAATATCCGGCTGTTTTTTCGCCTGGATGGATGCCATTAGCTTCTGCGAAAGCGCAGTATAGCTGCTAATGGGATTCGTTACCACCTCTATATCCGGATGAGTGCGGTTAAACTCCCGTATCATTTCGTTTAGCGTATCGCCCAAAGGTCCGCTTAAGCCATGCCAAAAGCTCACCTTGGTCTTGCCAGAGCCGAGGGTCTTGCCGCAGCCGCCTAAGATCAGCCCAATAAGCATTAGGGCTATTAAGAAACGTCGCATCTTGTCTCCCTGTATTTATCAGACTAAAGCATAGCATTCAATGTCTTATGCGATTTATCACATTTATTTTCAGGCGCCATTTCAGTCAATATCTTTTCACAAATGGATAGGATAAACAAGTAAATCCAGAAAGCAAGGCTATAAATAAAAAACCGTGGGGAACACCGGGCGGTGTCCCCACGACTCGGAGGGCATTCTATGTAGGGTCTGTAGGCTATAGATAATCTCGCTAAAAGTGCTTATTCTGTCAAGAGAAATTACGCCTTTATTCTCTTATCTTTGTTGTAATTATTCAAATGAATAGTCTAACTACCTATATATCAAGATATTATCTGTTGACATATTTCCACAAACAAATTAGCTAATTACTATATTATTCATTTTTATCCTTTTTGAGGATTGAATCAAAGTCATTTTTTTACGCCCTTTTTATTATTATTGGGGGATTTGCCACTAAGTTCAGATTCCTTCCCCGTCCCTTCCCCGCTAAGCAAACGGGTAAATAGCGGGAAATTAACGAGTTATGCGCGGGAAATATTTAGTAGAAATTCACGGTAAGGGGTTGATTGGAAATGCCAACGCATGACCGTACAGCTGCCATACCTCAATTATCTTGAATATTATCAAAAAGCCAAGCTTCTATTTCCCCATTCTGTCGCTATAAATCAACAAAACCCCATTCAATCATCTTTTTCAATCATTTCTCGCACATTTTCAGATTGACAAAAAAAACACTATAAACAAGCTTGCATTATAGATTTTACAAAAAATACGCTAAGGAACGAGGGAAAAATAATGGCACTAAAAAAGAGTGAGCTATACAGTGATATATGGAAAGCTTGCGACCAATTGCGCGGAGGCATGGACGCTTCCCAATACAAAGACTATATCTTGGTATTACTCTTTGTAAAATATGTATCTGATAAATATGATAAAGAAAGCAATCCCTTCTCACCGATTAAGATTCCCAAGGGTAAAGAACCCGGAGAAGGCGGAAGCTTTGGCGACATGCTATTTTATGATGGTAAAGACAACATAGGCGACCAAATCAATAAAATTATTGGACGCTTAGCCGAAGCAAATGGGCTAAAGGGCGTAATAGATATTACGGATTTTAATGACAAAACCAAATTGGGCGATGGCAAGGCGATGGTGGATAGACTCTCCGGGCTGCTCGCTATCTTTAATAAACCGGAATTTGATTTCAGCAACAACCGTGCTGAAGGCGATGACCTTTTGGGCGATGCTTACGAATATCTGATGAAAAATTTCGCTGTGCAATCCGGCAAAAGCAAGGGGCAATTTTATACCCCAGCCGAAGTTTCCCGGATAATGAGTAAGGTATTAGGAATAAACAAAGCAGATAATACAACCCAAAGTGTATATGACCCTACCTGTGGCTCAGGTTCCCTTCTGATAAAAGCGGCAAATGAAGCCCCTATCGCCATTAGTGTATTTGGGCAGGAAATAGATATTTCCATGACCGGATTGGCAAAGATGAATATGATCCTGCATGGGATAACCACCGCTGAAATCCATCAGGGCAATACGCTATCATCGCCGCAATTTAAGAAAGATGAAAGTAGCTTGCTCACCTTTGATTTTGCCG
>Ga0172382_10011956_pt1 | contig 11398 bp, 8 predicted proteins | sample Leawel138RmetaG_FD_122245 | JGI IMG/M metagenome (GOLD analysis project Ga0172382, IMG submission 122245) | Leachate microbial communities from a municipal landfill in Southern Ontario, Canada - Leachate well 138R metaG | ecosystem: Engineered > Solid waste > Landfill > Unclassified | place...
GGCTGGGCCGAGGAAGCCCGCGCCTACAACGAACTGCAAGGCGCGTGGAATGGCATCGAACAGGCCAGCCGTGAAGGTGCAGCGGGTGAGCAGGGGAGCCTGGACGTATGAAGTTTGAAAACAGGGGGAATTAGACGTGCAGAACAAGAAGCTTTCGATCAGGAAAATCGTTTCCTATCTCAACGATCCGGAAAGCGATGGGGGAGGATTCTGGCTTCCCAACATCCAGCGGCCTTTCGTGTGGAGCGAGGAGCAGATTTCCCGTCTCTTCGACTCGATCATGAGGGAGTATCCGATCAGTACCCTTCTGGCCTGGAAAACCAAGGATGAGGTGAAGCACCGGAAGTTCATCGACAATTACCGGCGCAACCTGAAGCTGACGGACTTCTACGTGCCGGACAACACCCGTACCAAGACCATGGTGCTGGACGGACAGCAGCGTCTGCAAAGCCTCTTCATCGGGCTGCGTGGAAGCTACGAGGGGCGCGAGCTGTACTTCGATGTCACCAGTGGACAGGTGCAGGCGGCGCCGGAAGACATCCGTTACCGATTCTCCTTCAAGGACAGTTCCGTCGCCGAGTGGCCGTGGATCCGGTTCAAGGATCTCGTTTTCCAGACCAACAAGCTGACCCTGCAGATTGCAAAGGACCTCGTCGCCCAGGCAGGCGTGACGTTGTCCGAAGAGGATTGGACCGCCGTCCAGCTCAACGTTGACCGGGCCCGTCAGGAGTTCGTGAACGACGACAACATCACCTATCAGGAGCTGGACGGCATCGACAACCCTGATGCCTATCAGACCGATGACATTGTCGAGATCTTCATCCGCGCCAATTCAGGCGGCACGAAGCTCGGCAAGTCCGATCTCCTGTTCTCCCTTCTGACTTCAAGCTGGGAGGAGGCGGATGGACACATGGAAGTCCTGCTTGAAGACTTGAACAGGGGCGGCTTTGCGTTTGATCGCGACTTCGTGCTGAAGGCTTGCCTGTCCATGCTGGGAAAGGGTGCGCGTTACGAAGTAGGTAAGTTCCGCGACGGAATAACCAAAGAGGAAATCATTGACCGCTGGGACAGTCTGTCGGATGCGATACGTGCTGTACGGGACCTGCTGGTGGCCAAGACCTATATTCGCAATGACCGGGCTATGCCCTCGTACCTGGCGTTGATCCCGCTCATTTATTTCCGATATCACTTTCCGAAGAAGTTCGATGAGCGCAAGCCGGACATGGCGACCTATCTGCTTCGGGTCCTGATCTCCGGTGCGTTTGGCGGAAGCCCGGACAATCTTATCGACAAGCTGACCAAGAACGTCCAGGAGCATGGCGACTTCCTGTTGAGTGAAATCTATGGAGAGATTCGCGCGGAGGGCCGGAACCTTGAGGTCGTTCCCGACACGATCCTGGGGCAGCACTATGGCTCGCGCGGAATCCATCTCCTGTTCAACCTGTGGTACCGGGATTTCGACTACGTGCCGGCGCTGGATGGCAATGGCCCCCAAGTGGATCACATTTTCCCGCAGGCGCTGCTCAAAACGGTCAAGGACGTCAATCCCGACAGCGGCAAGCGGAATCTGCTGCGCTATCGGGCAGACCTTCGTGACCAGGTGGCCAACTGCATGCTGCTGACGGCGGAAGAAAATGGCTTTGCGAACAAGAACGACATCCCGCCTTCAGAATGGTTTGCACCCAAGCGCTTCCGGACTGCCGAGGAGCATGAAAAGTATCTGGCGATGCATTTGATTCCTCAAGACCCCGCCCTTTGGGAGCTTGAACGCTACGAAGACTTTGTCGAGGCGCGCAAGGCGCTTATCTCCGAGAAGTTCAAGTACATGATGCAGGAGACGCACGGCGCTGGTTGACGGAGGCGGTGATGAGGAAGGAAGAAGCCGAGGCTCTGCTGCGGCGTGCGCTCGCGGACGAACACGCCCGGTTCCGCGACGGCCAGTGGGAGGCCATTGACGCAATCGTGAATCGGACGGAGCGCCTGCTCGTGGTCCAGCGTACGGGCTGGGGCAAAAGTGCGGTCTACTTCATCAGTACCCGCATCCTGCGCGATCGCGGCCTGGGTCCGACAATCATCATCTCGCCGCTGCTGGCGCTGATGCGGAACCAGATCGAGGCGGCCCAGAGACTGGGCATCCGCGCCGCCACCATCAACTCTTCCAATCAACGGCAGTGGGAGCAGGTGAAGCAGCAGGTGCTGGCGGGGGCCGTGGACTGCCTGCTGATCTCACCAGAGCGCTTGTCCAATGAGGGGTTCGTCGAGGGCGTGCTCCAGCCTGTTGCGGATTCCGTAGGTCTGATGGTGGTCGACGAGGCCCATTGCATCTCTGACTGGGGGCACGATTTCCGTCCCGACTACCGCCGGATCGTCAACGTGTTGCGCTTCCTCCCGGCCAACCTTCCTTTCCTGGGCACCACGGCGACTGCAAATGACCGGGTGGTCAACGATATCCAGGCCCAGTTCGAAGGCATCCGGGTCCTGCGAGGCCCGTTGGTGCGTGAGAGCCTCGGGCTGCAGAACGTGGTGCTGCCGGACCGGGCTGCCCGGCTTGCGTGGCTGACACAAGCGGTGAAAGCGGCGCCGGGCACCGGCATCGTTTACACATTGACCACCCGCGACGCCGACCAGGTGGCCGCATGGCTGCGGAAGAATGATATCGAGGCTTACGCGTACTACAGCGACGTTTCGCATCCGGATCTTCCGGACAGCGACGCTTACCGCAGGGTTCTGGAAGATGCATTGCTCGGCAACCAGATCAAGGCGCTGGTGGCAACCAGTGCGCTGGGCATGGGCTACGACAAGCCGGATCTTGGCTTTGTCATCCATTTCCAGGCGCCCGGTTCGGTCGTGGACTATTACCAGCAGGTGGGGCGTGCCGGGCGTGCGATCGGCCACTCGCTGGGGATCCTGCTGTCGGGAACGGAGGACGACGATATCCACGAGTTCTTCCGGAGGTCGGCGTTCCCGAGCGCGGGACAGGTATCGTTCCTGCTGGGAGTCCTGGAGCGCTTCGACGGCCTGAAAACCCGCGAGATCGAGCAGCACAGCAACATGGCCCCCAGCAAGATCGGACAGATCCTGAAGTTCCTGAGCGTCGAGAATCCCGCACCCATCATCCGGATGAACGGCCTCTGGTACCGGACGCCCGTGTCCTATCGGCTGGACGAGGATCGGATCGCGCGCCTCACGGACATGCGTGAGCAGGAATGGGCGCAGATGCAGGCCTACATGGCCGAGCAGGGCTGCCTGATGACTTTCCTGCGCGCAGCCCTTGACGACCCGGGGAGCGAGGATTGCGGCAAGTGCACTAACTGTCGTGGCCAGCCTTTGCTCGGCTTCGAGGTGACTCCTCAGCTCCTGCATGAGGCCGCGACTTTCCTGCGCCACGCGGAGTTCCCGATCAAGCCCAAGAAGCAGGCGGCGGCCGGAGGGTTCCCGGGGTATGGGCTGCCGACCAATTTTCCCGCGCCCCTGCAGGCGTCCGAGGGGCGCGTCCTGTCGCGCTGGCGTGATGGGGGCCTGGGCGATTTGGTCGCCGAGGGTAAGGAGGCCAACCACTTCGATGACCGGCTGGTAAGCGCGATGGCGGAGATGATCCTCCAGCGATGGAGCCCCAATCCGGCACCGGAATGGCTGTGCTGCGTTCCTTCGCTGAACCATCCCGGGCTCGTACCGGATTTCGCCCGGCGCCTGGCGCAGGCGCTGGGCCTTCCGTTCCTTGACTGCGTGCGCAAGGTGCGCGCCAACGAGCCGCAAAAATACCAGCAGAACCGTTATCATCGTTGTCGCAATCTGGACGGGGTGTTTGAAGTCACCGGCCAGATACCCGCCGGTCCCGTGTTTCTCGTGGATGACATGGTCGACTCGGGCTGGACGTTTACCGTGATTGCCGCCCTGCTGCGGCGCCAGGGAAGCGGCCCGGTCTACCCGGTGGCCCTTGCGTCCACGACAAGCAAGTCCTGATGAACGCCAATACCGACGCCATCCTGCTGTTGACCTCCCGCTTCTCCAACGGAGGCGCGGAAGGGGCGCGGCCGTTGACTCCTACCGAGTGGGGGCGCTTTGCCTTGTGGCTGCGGGAACAGGGCCGCAGCCCCGCTGACCTCCTCAACGGCAACCCGTCGGAATCGCTCGCCGGGTGGAGCGACAAGACGATCACGTCGGCGCGTATCAAGGCCCTTCTCGATCGTGGCCATGCCCTGGCCCTGGCCCTGGAAAAATGGAACCGGGCCGGGATCTGGGTCCTTACCCGGTCGGATCCCGCGTATCCGCGACGGCTCAAACAGCACTTGAGGGCCAGCGCACCGGCCATCCTCTATGGCTGCGGCAACCAGGAGCTCCTGGGCGCCTCCAGCATTGCGGTGGTGGGATCGCGAAATGCGAGCGAGCAGGATCTCGCGAGTGCCCATGCGTTGGGCGGACGCATCGCGTACGGAGGCTATGCGGTCGTATCGGGTGGGGCTCGGGGGGTGGACGAGGCGGCCATGCTTGGCGCGCTGGAGGCTGGCGGTACGTCCGTTGGCATCCTGGCCGACAGCCTGCTGCGGGCGGCGACGGCGCGGAAGTGGCGCAATGGGCTGCTCTCCGGCGATCTGGTGCTTGCGTCTCCGTACCACCCCGAAGCTTCCTTCCATGGCGGCAATGCGATGGGCCGCAACAAGTACGTGTACTGCCTGTCCATGGCCGCGATCGTGGTCCATTCCGGAGCCACGGGCGGGACGTGGGCAGGGGCCGAGGAGAACCTCAAGAAATCATGGGTGCCTCTCTGGGTCAGTAAAACGGAAGACCCGGCCGCTGCAAATGCCAGGCTGGTGGATATGGGGGGGGCATGGCTGCCTGAGGCGGTCGAGTCCATCGACGTGCCCAGCCTTCATGGGGGGACAGCCGAGGACGATCCGGTGGATACCGGCGCGGCTACAAGCTCGCATGTTGCCGAAGCATCCACGGATCAGCCTGCATACGAGTCATCCGTAGAGCATCCTGCTGCGGAAGCCGAACCTGTTTCCGCCGCGGATGGCGGCGACGGCCAATCCGGCGAGGGGTCCGCTGAGCCGGAGGTCAACGGTGCGGCTGAACAGGTGATGGAGCCGGAGCAGCTGTCTTTCTATGACTTCTTCCTCCGCAAGCTCCAGACACAGCAGCAGGACTTCACAGGCGCAGACTTGGCCGAGTCCTGGGGCATCCCACGAAAATTGCTGGATGAATGGCTGTCCCGCGCGGTCACGGACGGAGTCATCGTGCAATCGGGAAAGCGGCCCGCCAAGTACCGCATGGCTTCGATGGACTTGATCAAGTAGCCGGCTTCAGGCGAAGCGGGAAAATCAATCGGCACAGGAATTGCTAACGTCTATTGAGTTCCAAGCAGGGGGCGGAAAAATGAAACGGTGGTGGATCGGCCTGACGCTGGCCATGCTCGCTTCGGCAGCGATGGCGGCGAATTACGAGATCAGCGTGACACGCGATGGATCCAACCTTTATCGCGCGGACGGCAGGGACCTGCTCATCCATACGCGTTATTGCTATGAGTATGTCTATTACGAAGATGCCCTCTTGCGCATGTGGGGGTCCAGCGGGGAGATCATTTTTCTCGACTCTGGCGGAAAGTGTGATGTCACGGGCGTTTATGCGCGTAATGATCCGTCGGCTGGCCGCTATACCATCACGGTGAGCCACGAAGACGACGACTGGTACGAGGTCTGGGGAACCGATATCTACGTCAAGACTGAAATGTGCCTGAGCCTGGCTCTTGGGCAGGAGGCCCTGCTCAGGCTGAATGCCTACGGCGGCGGGAACCTGGTCTTTCTGGACGACGGTGACAGCTGCATGGTTGACGGCGTCTACAGCAAGTTGAGTTTGTAGAACAACTGAGTGCGGCAATGGCCGCTCTGTTCGGATGAGGTTGTATTCACATGGCACTTAAACCCTGGCGCGAAATCGCCATCCCGCACGAAGACGTGCATCGCGGCACCTTCCAGCAGGCCGAGTTCGCCGCCGACATCACCCAGGTGCACGAGGGCAGGGCCGGTGCCGAGTATCAAGATCCGGCGCTGTTTTTCCGCCGCACCTTCATCACCGAGGGCATGGGCCTGTTGCTGACGTCGGTGGCGCAGCGCTTGTCCGGCAAGGGCGGTGATCCGGTGATCCAGCTGCAGACGGCGTTCGGTGGCGGCAAGACGCACACCATGCTGGCGGTGATGCACATGGCTGGCGGCAAGGCGGCGGCGACCGAGATGGACGGTGTGCCCGCCATTCTCGACCGCGCCGGGGTGATGCAGTTGCCTGCGGCGAAGGTGGTGGTGCTGGATGGCATCCGTCTTTCGCCGAGCCAGCCGCGGATGGTGGATGGCCACTCGCTGCGCACGCTGTGGGGCGAGTTGGCGTGGCAACTCGGTGGCGCAGAAGGTTATGCGCGCGTAGCCGATGCCGATGCCAGCGGCACGTCCCCCGGCAAGCAGGTGCTGGTGGAATTGCTGCAAGCCCATGCCCCGACGGTGATCCTGATTGACGAACTGGTGGCCTATATCCGCCAGTTCGAGGACGGCAAGGCGCTGTCCGGCGGCACCTACGACAGCAACCTGACCTTCGTGCAGGCGCTCACCGAGGCGATCAAGTCGGTGCCGACGGCGGTGTTGCTGGCGTCGTTGCCGGAATCCGAACGCGAGGCGGGCAGTGCGCGTGGAGTACAGGCGTTGAAGGCGCTGGAGCATTATTTCGGGCGCGTGCAGGCGATCTGGAAGCCGGTGGCGACGCTGGAAGCCTTCGAGATCGTGCGCCGTCGGCTGTTCACACAGATCAGCGATCGTTCGGCAGCCGATGCGGTGTGCCGCGCTTTCGCCAGCGATTACGTGACCCACGCAGCGGAACTGCCGGGCGAGACGCAGGAAGGCCAGTATCTGGAGCGGATGCAGGCGGCGTATCCAATTCATCCCGAAGTATTCGAGCGGCTTTACAACGACTGGTCCACGCTGCCCAGCTTCCAGCGCACGCGTGGCGTGCTGAAGCTGATGGCACGGGTGATCCACCGGCTGTGGCAGGACAACAATCAGGATGTGATGCTGATGCCGGGCAACCTGCCGCTGTACGACGCGGCGGTGCGCACCGAGTTGACGGCGTATCTACAGGCGGGCTGGGAGCCGGTGCTGGAGCGGGATGTGGATGGCGAGCGTTCCGAGCCGGTGTTCATCGAACAGAACGAACCGCGCTTCGGTGCGGTGCAGGCATGTCGGCGGGTGACACGCAGCATTTTCCTTGGCAGTGCGCCGACCGGCAGCAATGAGCTGGCCCGTGGCCTGGAAACCTCGCGCGTGGTGCTGGGTTGTCTGCAACCGGGGCAGGCACCGCATGTGTTCGTCGATGCGCTGGGCCGGTTGGAAGGCCGGCTGACCTATTTGAGCAAGGGCAACGGACGCTGGTGGCTGGATGTGCGGCCCAACCTGCGGCAGGAAATGGAGGAACGCAAAAAGCGTTTCGACGATGCGGCGGTGATCGACGAGATCCGCCAGGCGATCAACCGCGTGATGGGCAATTCGCAGCCGTTTTCTGCGGTGCACGTGTTTACCCGGCACGCGGACATTCCGGACGATTGGGAGCTGCGTCTGGTGGTGCTGCCACCTTCGGCTGCGTGGACGCGTGCAGGCACGAATCCGGCGCGCGACATGGCGCAGCAGATTCTCCGCTCACGCGGAGAGCAGCCGCGCCAGAAGCAGAATCGCCTGTTGTTTCTGGCGGCGGATTTCGATCAGGTCGGGCGACTCAAGGACACCGTGCGGATGCTGTTGTCGTGGCGCTCGATCGAGGCCGATATCAAGGATCTGCGCCTGACGCTGGACAATCACCAGCAACGGCAGGCTACGCAGGGCCGCGAGCAGGCGGCGGAAACCTTGCTGCGGCTGGTGCGTGAGGCGTACCGCTGGGTTCTCGCACCGATGCAGCTGGAAAAGCGCAATGGCGGGCTGGAGGATCAGGGCTGGGAACATTTCGCGCTGAATCCGGCTTCGCAAGGTCTGGGCCGGGAAATCGAGCGCGTGGTGACGGAGAACGAGTTGGTGATCGGGGAGTGGGCACCCGTGCACCTGAATCGGTTGCTGTCCAAGTGGTACTGGAAGGATGGTGCCGTGGACGTGCCGGCGATGCAGGTGTGGCAGCACATGTGCCAGTACCTGTACCTGCCACGTCTGATCAAGTCCACGGTAATGCAGACGACCATCGCGGCCGGCGCCGTCAGCCGGGATTTCTTCGGGCTGGCCTACGGCAGGGATGGTGACAAGTGGCGCGGCTTTTCGTTCGGCAAGACCACCACGCCCTTGATGGACGAGCTGCTGCTGATCGAGCCGGCTGCCGCTGCGCAGTACGAGGAATCGATCCGGCCAGTCACACCGCCCGCAGCGCCCGTACCGACTCCGGGTGATGGGAATGAGCCGCCTTTAGAGCCTTCGCCGAATGCGCCGCAGCCACCAGTGGCTACGCCCGCACCGGTTGCCCGGCTGACGCGGTTTTTTGCCACGGCCGAGCTTGATCCGGTACGCGCATCGCTGGACTTCTCCAAGCTGGCCGAGGAACTCATCGGTCTGTTCAGCGCCTCACCCGGCAGCCAGGTCACGATCAAGGTCGATATCGAGGCGCAGAACCCGGATGGCTTCAGCGATTCGGTGGTGCGTGCGGCCAGGGAGAATGGCAAGGTGCTGGGCGTGCGTAGTGTGGATTTCGAGTAAGCGTCGCTGACGCAATGAAAACGGGCGCCACCTGGGCGCCCGTCCATCCATCACGTCGCCGCCGCTGGTGCCATCCAAACGGCGGCGCGCATTGTCATCTCATTTCTTGTTGAAGATCCCGCCCAGCACGCCACGCAAAATCTGGTTGCCGAGTTTGGTGCCGACGGTGCGGGCGGTCTGCTTGGCCATGGTGTCGACCACGCCTTGGCGGCGTTTGGTGCCGAACAGCCATTCGTTGACCTTCTGCCCCATGCCGCCGTCGGTTTCGGCGGGTTTGGCCTTGGCCTGCGCCCTGGCTTCGGCTTCGGCGGCCTTGGCGGCGGTCAGTTCTTCAGCGCGGCGCAGCAGGATTTCGTGCGCGGATTCGCGGTTGATCGGGGTGTCGTAGCGGCTGCCGACCGGGCTGCGGCTGCGGATCGTGGCGCGTTCTTCCGGGGTGATTGCGCCCATGCGGCAGCGTGGCGGGCAGATCAGGGTTTTTTCGACCGGCGAGGGGATGCCCTTGTCCATCAGCATCGAGGTCAGCGCCTCGCCGGTGCCCAGTTGCGAGATGGTTTCCACCACGTCCAGTTGTGGGTTCTGCACGAAGGTCTGGGCTGCGGTGCGCACCGCCTTCTGGTCGCGCGGGGTGAAGGCGCGCAGTGCGTGCTGCACGCGGTTGCCGAGCTGGCCGAGGATTTCGGTGGGTACATCGTCGGGGAACTGCGAGCAGAAATACACGCCCACGCCCTTGGAGCGGATGATGCGGATCACCTGTTCCACGCGCTGGCGCAGCGCCGGCGGCGCGTCGTCGAACAGCAGGTGCGCCTCGTCGAAGATGAAGACCAGTTTCGGGCGGTCCAGATCGCCCACTTCCGGCAGGTTTTCGAACAACTCGGACAGCAGCCACAGCAGGAAGGTGGAATACAGGCGCGGTTTGAGGATCAGCTTGTCGGCGGCGAGGATGTTGATGATGCCGCGGCCGGAAAAATCGGTGCGCATCAGGTCGGCCAGATCCAGTGCCGGCTCGCCGAAGAACTGGCCGCCGCCGTCCTGTTCCAGCCGCAACAGGGCGCGCTGGATGGCACCGATCGAGGCTGGGCTGATCAGACCGTAGCGGGTGGAAATGTCCTTGCGTTCTTCGGCGGCGAAGGTCAAAAGCGAGCGCAGATCGTCGATGTCCAGCAACAGCCAGCCGTTGTCATCGGCCAGCTTGAACACGATGTCGAGCACGCCCGATTGTGTGTCGTTGAGTTCGAGCATGCGGCCCAGCAAGGTGGGGCCGATCTCGGAGATCGTGGCGCGTACCGGGTGGCCGTCTTTGCCGAACACGTCCCAGAACACGGTCGGGTTGCCTTCGTTGCCGTAGCCGTCGATGCCGATCTGTTCGGCCCGGGCCAGCAGCTTTTCGTTGCTGGTGCCGGGCACTGCCAGGCCCGCGATATCGCCCTTCACATCGGCCAGGAACACCGGCACGCCCTGCCGGGAAAAACCCTCGGCCAGCACCATCAGCGTGACCGACTTGCCGGTGCCGGTGGCGCCGGCGACCAGACCGTGGCGGTTGCCGTATTTGGTCAGCAGGTGGACTTGGCCGCTGTCGGGCGTGGTGACGGACTTGCCGACGAGGATCTGGTTCACGGACGGGGCTCCCTGTGCAGTACGCGCTGTGTAAAACACGCGATTGTATGCGCGATGGCGGCACGCCTTCACGGCAGGCATGGCTTGCATCAATTCACTGCTTGTCATAAATTGTATGACGAAGCATGACTGGCCGGACATCCAACCATGAACACGCCTGCCGATATCCGCATCAACGCCCGCCTCACCGGTGAGGATGCCGAGCGTTTCCAGCAGTTGCTGGGCAGTGAGGGGCTGACAGCCTCCGAGCTGTTGCGCGCGGCACTGCGCGAGTACCACGAGCGCCACGCGATGCCGGCGCGCGATGCGCTTTCCATCCTTGAAAAACATGCGTTCCTGGCCGGCGGCGAAGGGCCGGAGGATTTGTCCTCGGCGTACAAGAGTTATCTTACCGAGGCGCTGGGAACCAAGATTCCGACGCATGTGCACGAGCCGCTTCCAGTTGCGCCCAAGCCTCGCAGGCGCAGGCCGTGATCCTGACCGACAGCGGTTTCTGGATCGCGCTGGGCAATCGCCGCGACCGGCATCACGCTGCTGCACTGCGCGCCGCCGAGCGTTATCAGGGTGAAGGCTTTGTTTCCACCTGGCCGGTGCTGACCGAAGTCACGCATCTGCTGATGGCGCGCGTGGGTGTGCATCAATCGCTGGCGTTCGTGGCCTCGGTGGCCGATGGCGCCTGCCGTGTGCCGGAGCTGCCGGACGGTGCGCTGGCCCGCGCCACTCATCTGATGACGCGCTACCGCAACCTGCCGATGGATCTGGCCGATGCATCGCTGCTGATCCTGGCCGAGAGCCTGGGTGAAGGCCGTATCCTTTCCACCGATCGTCGTGATTTCGATGGCTATCGCTGGAAGGAAGCCCGGCCTTTCGCCAACCTGCTCGAAATATGACCCAGGCACGCTTGCCGCTGCCGGTAGTGCTGGTTAGGCTGGCGCGTTTGTTCGAACCGGGGATGTGGCGTGCGTGTTTCGTTGATGGTTTTGCTGGTGGCCGGTGTGCTGGCTGGTTGTGCAACGCAGCCGCCCCGGCCGCAGGCACAGGTATCGGATGCGGCGCTGAACGCGCTGTAC
>Ga0172382_10011960_pt1 | contig 11398 bp, 7 predicted proteins | sample Leawel138RmetaG_FD_122245 | JGI IMG/M metagenome (GOLD analysis project Ga0172382, IMG submission 122245) | Leachate microbial communities from a municipal landfill in Southern Ontario, Canada - Leachate well 138R metaG | ecosystem: Engineered > Solid waste > Landfill > Unclassified | place...
ATGGGCCACTGAGCCCGATGGCATTTCCTTGAGCTCTCCGCGCACTAAGGCCACTGTCTTGGTACAAGGCGCCCTACAGTCCTTAAGCCTACAGTCCTTAAGTAAGCACCGTGCGCCACTAAGCCCCTATCAGGCTGTTACACCGCCAGGGCCAGTTTCCCCCGCAGCAGGGCGTCGATGCTGTCCCGGGACATCGGGCGGCTGAAGTAGAACCCCTGCACCTCGTCGCAACCCAGGGCCTTCAGGATTTCCAGCTGGTCCTGGGTCTCCACCCCTTCGGCAATGGTGGTCAGGCCCATGCTCTTGGACATGCTGACAATGGCCTTGACGATGGAGTAGCCGCTGTCGGTATCGGACAAGTCGCGGATAAAGGATTGGTCGATCTTGATCTTGTGAACATGGAGGCGGTGGATCTGGCTGAGGGATGAATAGCCGGTGCCAAAATCGTCCAGGGCGAGACGCACGCCCAACCCCCGCAGGGCCTGGATCTGGGGCAGCACCCGCTCGGGTTCGGAGATGGAGGTGGTCTCGGTGAGTTCAAACTCCAGATTGCCGGGGCTGAGCTGGGCCTTCGCCAGGCAGCTGCGAATATGGTCCACCAGACCCGGGCTTCTGAATTGCGCCAGGGACAGGTTGATGGCCACCAGCAGATCCGGCCGCCCCTGTTTTACCCAGCGCCCCGCCTGCTCCACAACCTGGGCGATCACCCACTCCCCCAGGGCGATGATCTGGCCGCTGGCTTCGGCGATGGGAATAAACTCGCAGGGGCCGATATAGCCCAACTGGGGATGGCGCCAGCGCAGCAGGGCCTCGACCCCAACGATTCTGTGGTCGGCGATGCGCACCTGGGGTTGATAGTGGATTTCCAGGCGCCCCTTGTCGATGGCGGTGCGCAGGGCATTTTCCAGCATCAGGGTATAGCTGGCCTTGGCCTGCATCTCCGGGGAGAAAAAGCGAAAGCTGTCGCGGCCCTCGGCCTTGGCCATAAACACCGCGGTGTCGGCGTGCTGGATAAGGGTTCCCAGGTCGCAACCGTCCTGGGGGTAGATGGCAATACCCAGGGAGCCCGTGGTCACCAACTCGTTGCCCTGCACCAGGCAGGTCTGGCGCACCTGGGCGAGAATCGCCTCCGCCAGCCGGGTCGCTTGTTCAGCGTCGGTATCGGCGAAGGCCAGGGCGAACTCGTCGCCGCTCTGGCGGCCGAGGATGTCGGACTCCCCCAACAGGGTCTGCAGGCGTGTCGTCAACTCGGTGAGGATGGCATCCCCCGCGCCGTGGCCGAGGGAGTCGTTGATATTCTTGAACTGATCGAGATCGAGATACAGCAACGCCACCTGCTGGTGGTGGCGGCGGGCGCAGGACAACAACTCCTGAAGCCGGGCGAGGAAATACTTTCTATTGGGCAGCCCGGTCAGGCTGTCAAAGTTGGCCAGCTGCTGGATGCGCTCCTCGTTGCGGCGCACTTGGGTGATATCCTCGACGATTCCCAGATAGCTGCGGATATCGCCCCCGTCGTTGCGCACGGCAAACACCTGTACGGAGCAGATGGCATCCGAGCCATCCTTGCGCCGGGTGAGCATTTCCCCGCGCCAGGGCAAGCCCTGCTCCAGGGCGGCGTGCATGTCCCGATAGACCGAATCCGATGCGTTCGACGAGCGCAGCACGGCCTCTGTCTGGCCGACGATCTCGTCCCGGGCATAGCCGGAGTAGGAGGTAAAGGCACCGTTGACGTAATCGACCCGGCCGTGGAGGTTGACGACGACAATGGCGGCCGGGCTCTGCTCCACCGCCATCATCATCCGGGTCAGCCGCTCCTGGTCGACGATGCGCTGGGTGATATCCCGGCACATCACCACATAGCGGGGGACCTGGTCATCCATCCTGAACTTGCCCGAGACCCCCAGTTCAAACCAGTGCCAGCCATCCTTCAGCTTGACCCGCAGCGGGCCGACAAACCGCGATCGCCCTTCACCTGTCTTGTCGAGGGTATCCACCATTTTCCTGGTGATGTCTTCAGAGAGAAATTCCTGGACCCGGCGACCGACTATGGCGTTCAGCGGGGCATTTATCGACAGCGCCTGGGATGCGTGCACCGATAGGCACACCCCCCGCTTGTCCAATTCCAGAATCACATCGGGACTGGCGTTGAGCAGTGCCCGCAAATGCTCTTCGGAGGCTTTCAGGGCCTTTACCGGCTGCACCACGGCGCGTTGCACAAGGGCCAGACACAGAAGGGTCAGGGCGATGCCTTTGAGCAAGTGGGCAAGGAGTTCCAGGTGATGTTCCGGGCGATCCTGGGCGACGACCACCAACTGGCTGGCGGCCAGCAGCAAGGCCACCGCCAACAGCGTGGGCTGTGACTGCTGATGGTTGCGCTGCAGGTGGTAAAACAGCGCGGCGGCCACCAGGTATAGTGCAGCCGCACCCACTTCCACCGCCACCCCGATTGGAGCGGAGCCATCCGCGGGCAGCGCCAGCGGCGCGGGCTGCCCCGAGTTCCGGAAAATCAACCCGTAGCAGACGGTCACCAGGGACAGGGCAACCACCAGATAGGGCCAGCCCCGGCGCGGCAACAGAGGATGGGTGGCGCCCTTCCCCCGCAAGGCCAAACCGCCAATCACCAGCAGGGTGAAGGCCCCAGCGTAGCTACCCGCCAGCTGGAACGACCGGGCCTTGTCCACCGAGTTGGGGCCGAAGAAATCCGGCATCCCCGGGTATGACAGGGTGTGACCGAAGTCGAGGCCAAACATCACCAGAAAGCCGCAGGCCAACACCCGCACCCCTCCGCTGCTCTGCGCCAGGGGCGAACACCAGGCCACGGCAAAAACCAGCATGGTGGCTATCAGCGCCCAGGCTTCGAGTACGCAATGCCAGACCACGACGTTGGGGATTGTCGGAAGCTGGATCCCGGAGGCGGTGACCAGGGCGGTAACAAGCAGCAGGCCCAGCAGGGCCAGGACCTTGGTCAGGCGAAGCGAATTCACGCCATGATTGCCGGAATCAATCACGATATTGATACTTGTGCTCCATGGTTTCGGGCCCTCTGGACCCTTGTTGTTATTGTGGCAACTCTTGTCTACTTTCCCCAACCGTCCAGGGCCAGGGAGGCCGCGCAGGGTCAATCATAGCCCCCAACCCCCTGTGCCGGCCAGCTTTGTGGACCAGCGGACCGATTTGCCGACATATCTCTCCCCCCCCCCGCCAGCGGCCACAGCGCAGGTCAGGGGGACGGCACAGCGCCCGTCAGCTTCCGCGGGTCCAACAGATCCTCGAGTTCACTGCGGTCGAGGTCCGTCATCTCCGCGGCGACCTCGACGATGGGCCGCCCCTGGCGGTAGGCCGCCTTGGCGATGTCGGCGGCCTTTTGATAGCCGATCACCGGATTGAGGGCGGTGACCAGGATGGGGTTCATGGCCAGGGACTGCTCCAGCCTGGCGGTGTTCACCGCGAAGCCGGCGATGGCCTTGTCCGCCAGCAGGCGGCAGCTGTTGGCCAGCAGCGCGATACTCTGCAACAGGTTGTAGGCAATCACCGGCAGCATGGTGTTGAGCTGGAAATTGCCGGACTGGCCGGCGATGGCGATGGTGGCGTCGTTGCCCATCACCTGAGCGGCGACCATGGCCACCGCCTCGGGAATCACCGGGTTGACCTTACCCGGCATGATGCTGCTGCCCGGTTGCAGGGCCTGGAGTTCGATTTCCCCCAAGCCCGCCAGGGGACCGCTGTTCATCCAGCGCAGGTCGTTGCTGATCTTCATCAGGCTCACCGCCAGCACCCGCAACTGACCCGACAGCTCTACCGCACAGTCCTGGGAGCTGATCCCGGCGAACAGGTTGGCCGCGGTTGTCACCGGCAGGGCGGTGAGTGCCGACACCTCCGCCGCCATGGCCTCGGCAAAGCCCCCCGGGGCATTGACGCCGGTGCCGATGGCGGTGCCCCCCTGGGGCAAGGCGCAGAGCCGGGGCAGAATCTCGGCGAAGCGCTCCCGGGCGGCCAGCAGCTGGGCGGACCAGGCGGACAGCTCCTGGGCCAGGGTCAGGGGCATGGCGTCCATCAGATGGGTACGCCCGGTCTTGACCACATCATCCAGGCTTTCGCCCTTGCGCTCGATGGTGCTCACCAGATGATCCAGGGCCGGCGCCAGCTGTTCCTTGAGGGCGATGGCCGCCGCCAACTGGATCGCCGAGGGAATCACATCGTTGCTGCTCTGGCCCATATTGACCTGGTCGTTGGCATGGATCCGCAGCCTCTTGGCCTCAAGCTCCCGGGAGGCGAGGGTGGCCAGCACCTCGTTGACGTTCATGTTGGTGCTGGTGCCGGAGCCGGTCTGGAACACATCCACCGGAAACTGGCGGTGATGGCGACCAGAGCGCACGTCCTCGGCAGCGCGCTCGATGGCGACGGCCACATCCTGATCCAGCAGCCCCAGCCTGCAGTTGACGTGGGCAGCGGCTTGTTTGATCAGCGCCACGGCGGCGATAAAGGCCTGCGGCATGGGGATCCCGCTAATGGGAAAGTTGTCCACCGCGCGCTGGGTCTGGGCCTGGTAGAGAGCGTCGGCGGGCACCTTCAGGGTACCCAGGCTGTCGGTTTCTTCCCGGTAGCTGGTCATGGTGGGGGGTCCTTTCTCTGAGTTTCACGATTCACGCTTCACGTCACACCTGGTTGATCTGAGGTATAACGCTTGACGCTTTGACTGAAGTTTGGCGGTTCCTGAGGAAATTGCCACCCGCGCCCACGTGCAAGGTGAAACGTGAAACGTGAAACCGGAAACCCAATACGCCATAATCCCCGGCCCGTTGTCCAACCCGAGCCCTTTCATGAAGTCGATCTACCAGCGCATCGCCGAAGAACTGTCCATTGCCGAACAACAGGTGGTTGCCACCGTGGAGCTGCTGGACGGCGGCGCCACCGTGCCCTTTATCGCCCGTTACCGCAAGGAGGTCACCGGCTCCCTGGACGATACCCAGCTGCGGGATTTGCACGAGCGCCTCGGCTACCTGAGGGAACTGGAGGATCGCCGCGCCACCATCCTCAACAGTATCGAAGAGCAGGGCAAGTTGTCCCCCGAACTGAAGCGCGACATTCTCAACGCCGACACCAAGACCCGCCTGGAAGACCTGTACCTGCCCTACAAACCCAAGCGCCGCACCAAGGGCCAGATCGCCATCGAGGCTGGCCTGGAGCCCCTGGCGGATGCCCTGCTGGCGAATCCCCAGCTGACGCCGGAGGCCGAGGCCCGGCCCTACCTCAACCCCGAGCTGGGCTTTGCCGACACCAAGGCGGTGCTCGACGGCGCCAAATATATCCTCATGGAGCGCTTTGCCGAGCACGCCGAGCTGCTGACCAAAACCCGCGCCTTTATCACCGAGCACGGCCTGCTCCAGGCCAGGGTAACCCCGGGCAAGGAAGCCGAGGGGGAAAAATACCGGGATTATTTCGAGCACAACGAAGCCCTGGCCAAGGTGCCCTCCCACCGGGCCCTGGCCATGTTTCGCGGCCGCCGGGAGGGCTTTCTCTCCCTCAAGGTGGATGTGGAGGTGGCCGAAGGTGCCGGCCACCCCTGTGAAACCCTGATCGCCACCACCTTTGCCATCGCCGACCGCGGCCGCCCCGGGGATGCCTGGTTGCAGGAAGTGGTGCGCTGGACCTGGCGCATCAAGCTGCAATTGCATCTGGAAACCGAGTTGCTGGCGGATCTCAGAGAGCGGGCGGAACAGGCCGCAATCCAGGTGTTTGCCGACAACCTCAAGGACCTGCTGCTGGCCGCCCCGGCGGGTCAGCGGGCCACCATCGCCCTCGACCCGGGCATCCGCACCGGGGTCAAGGTGGCGGTGATCGACAGCACCGGCAAGGTGGTGGATCACGGCGCCATCTTCCCCCACGCCCCCAAGCACCAGTGGGACCAGGCCATCGCCGCCCTCGCCGCCCTGGCGAAGAAGCACCACAGCGAGCTGATTGCCATCGGCAACGGCACCGCCTCCCGGGAGACGGACAAGCTGGCGGGGGATCTGATCAAGCGCCACCCGGAGTTGAAACTGCAAAAGGTGATGGTCAACGAAGCCGGGGCGTCGGTCTACTCCGCCTCTGCCGAGGCGGCCAGGGAAATGCCCGAGCTGGATGTGACCATCCGCGGCGCGGTGTCCATCGGCCGCCGCCTCCAGGACCCCCTGGCGGAGCTGGTGAAGATCGACCCCAAGTCCATCGGTGTCGGCCAGTACCAGCACGACGTCAGCCAGACTCAGCTGGCCCGCAGCCTGGATGTGGTGATCGAGGACTGCGTCAACCGCATCGGCGTGGAGGTCAACACCGCCTCGGTGCCCCTGCTGCGGCGGGTGTCCGGCCTTAACCAGACCATCGCCGAGAATATCGTCGCTCTGCGGGACAGCCGCGGCCCCTTCAAAAGCCGCAGGGAGCTGATGGCGGTGCCCCGCCTGGGGGAAAAAACCTTCGAACAGGCGGCGGGCTTTTTGCGCATCCGCGGCGGCGACAATCCCCTGGATGCGTCCTCCGTCCACCCCGAAGCCTATGCCGTGGTGGAGAGGATCGTCGCCGATACCGGCTTTCCGGTCAGCAAGCTGCTGGCGGACCGGGGTGTGCTCGGCAAGCTCAACCCCGCCAAGTACACCGATGAACGCTTTGGCTTGCCCACCGTGGTGGATATCTTCAAGGAGCTGGAGAAGCCGGGCCGCGACCCCCGCCCGGAGTTCAAGACCGCCAGCTTCCAGGAGGGGGTGGAAACCATCAAGGACCTGGAGCCGGGCATGGTGCTGGAGGGCACGGTGACCAATGTGGCCGCCTTTGGCGCCTTTGTGGACATCGGCGTCCACCAGGATGGCCTGGTGCATATCTCGGCGCTGGCGGAGAAGTTCGTCAAGGATCCCCGGGAGGTGGTCAAGGCCGGGGATATTGTGCGGGTCAAGGTGATGGCGGTGGATGTGCCCCGCAATCGCATTGGGTTGAGCATGCGCCTCGGCGACGAACCGGGCCAGGACGACAGCGCCAACCGCCCGCGCCAGGGCAAGCCGTTGCCCAGGGCAAGCTCTGCCGGAAGCAACAAGCCCGGCGGCCAACGGCCCTCCGCCTCCGGGCCGGGCACCATGGGCGCCCTGCTCCAGCAGGCCCTCAAGGGGAAGGACTGAGCCAGCCGCCGCAACTGTGCGGCAGTGGTTGACCCTGGCTGCGGGGGCGAACTATCCTTGAGTCTCTGCAGGTCTCCCGCCTGTCCTGGCTTTCACTCCGGCGGTGGGCCGACCTGAGCCTCAACAGGGTGCCCACCGATGGCTGTTGCCAACACCAATGTCCCCCGCCACCCCCTGACCCAAGGCCACCAGCCCGCGTCCCTCCATCTGCGCGCCTGGGCCTGGTCGATCACCTTCATCTACGCCCTGGTGGCAACCCTGTGGATCTACTTCTCCGACCAGGCCCTGATGGCCGTGGTGCCGGATGCAGAAACCTTTGCCCGCTGGAGCGTCAACAAGGGCATCGGCTTTGTCGCAGTGACCTCGGCGCTGTTGCTGGTGCTGATCGGCAGGGCGTTCCGCGCCCTGGAGAAGGCCTACGGCGAACTCCACGCCCTCAACGACAGCCTGGAGGCCAAGGTCGCCTCCCGCACTGCCCAGCTGGAGACGGCGGTGGTCCGCGCCGAGGCGGCGGACCGTCTCAAGTCCGCCTTCCTCGCCACCATGTCCCACGAGCTGCGCACCCCCCTCAACTCCATCATCGGCTTTACCGGCATCGTGCTCCAGGAAATGGCCGGCCCCCTGACCCCGGAACAGCACAAACAGCTGGGCATGGTGCGCAACAGCGCCCGCCACCTGCTGGACCTGATCAACGATGTGCTCGACCTGTCCAAGATCGAAGCCGGGCAGCTGCAGGTAAAGGCTGAGGCGTTCGACGTGGGGGAGACCATCAGCCGCGCCCTGGCCTCCCTCACCCCCCTGGCGGAAAAAAAGGGCCTGGCCCTCCACGCCGATATCGACCCCCGGCTGGGCACCATGCACAGCGACCGCCGCCGGGTGGAGCAGATTGTGCTCAACCTGCTCAACAACGGGATTAAATTTACCGATCGCGGCAGTGTCACCGTCAGCGCGGACATCGACCCCGGGTTCCGAGCCGCGGAGGGGGCCGCGCCCGTCGCCGCCCTCAGGCTGCGGGTGCGGGACACCGGCATCGGTATCGCCGCGGAGGATTTACAGGGCCTGTTCCAGCCCTTCAGCCAGGTGGATTCCGGTCTTACCCGCCAGCACGAGGGCACCGGCCTGGGGCTGGCCATCTGCCGCCGCCTGGCCACCCTGCTGGGGGGCACCATCAGCGCCCAGAGCCAGTGTGCCGAGGGCAGCGAATTCACCGTAGTGCTACCCCTGGAGCTGACATGACGGGCGCCGGGCTGAGTGTCCTGCTGATCGAGGACAACGAGCAGAACCGCTATCTTCTTACCTTCTTGCTGGAGCAGCGGGGCCATCGGGTGACCTCCGCCATCGATGGCCTGAGGGGGATCGAGCTGGCGCAGACCCTGGTCCCGGACCTGATTCTGCTGGATATCCAGCTGCCCACCCTGCACGGCTACGCGGTGGCCGAGGCCCTGCGGCGCCTGGCAATCCTGGACGCCACGCCCATCGTTGCCGTCACCTCCTACGCCATGCCCGGCGACCGGGAGAAGGCCCTGGCCTCCGGCTGCGACGGGTATATCGAGAAACCCATCGACCCGGACACCTTTGTCAGTCAGGTGGAGGCCTATATCCCGGCCTCCCGGATCGGAGGCGACAGACCGTGACCCTGGCCCTGCTGGTGGACGACCAGGACACTAATCTCTACTACCTGGAGACCCTGCTGAAGGGTAACGGCTGGCAGGTGGCCACCGCTCGGGACGGCGCCCAGGCCCTGGCGGCTGCCGAACGGCGGCCCCCCGACCTGGTGGTCTCGGACTTGCTGATGCCGGTGATGGACGGCTACACCCTGCTCCGCCACTGGAAGGCCCACCCCCGATTACAGGCCATTCCCTTTGTCGTCTACACCGCCACCTACACCGATGCCGAGGACGAGCAACTGGCTCTCGACCTGGGGGCGGACGGCTTTATCCTCAAGCCCGCGGAGCCGGATGCGTTCCTCCGCAGGCTGGCGGAGGTGATGGCCCGCCCCAGGGCCACCCAGGCCAAGCCCGCCGCGGCTACCCCCGAGGGGGAGGTCAGCACCCTCACCGCCTACAACCAGGCCCTGGTGCGCAAGCTGGAGGACAAGACCCGCCAGCTGGAACAAGCCAACCAGGCGCTGCGCAGCGACATCGCCCGGCGGGAGGCGGCGGAGGCCGCCCTGCGCATCAGTGAGGAGCGCTTCCGCCTGCTGGTCCAGGCCACCGCGGATGCCGCCTGGGACTGGGACAGGGTCGCCGGCACCCGCTGGTGGAGTCCCGGGTTCGGCCAGTTGGCGGGGAATCCCCAGGCGGTCGACGAGAGCGACCGGGACTGGCAGCAGCGGGTCCACCCGGAGGACCGGGACTGGGTCCTGGCCACCCGGGAGGACGCCATTGCCGGCGGCGAGGACACCTGGCTGGTGCGCTACCGCCTGCGCCGGGATGACGGCAGCTGGCTGCAGGTGGAGGACCGCGGCCACCTGATACGGGACTCCGGCGGCCAGGTGGTACGCATGGTGGGGGGGCTCACCGACATCACCAGGCGGGTCAGCCTGGAGGAAAAACTGCAGCGCTCCCAGCGGCTGGAGGCCCTGGGCCAACTCACCGGCGGCGTGGCCCACGACTTCAACAATTTGCTCACCGTGGTGCTGGGCAATGCCCAGGTGCTGGCGGAGGAACTGCCCCGGGGGTCCGGCCTCGGCGACCTGGCACAGATGATCGTCGCGGCGGCATTGCGTGGGGCCGAACTCACCAAGCGCCTGCTGGCCTTTGCCAGCAAGCAGACCCTGACCCCCAGGGGGGTGGACCTCAATCAGCTGGTGACGGATCTCGCCCCCCTGTTGCACCGCGCACTGGGCGACCATGTCGAGGTCGATCTGGTTACCGGCAACCCCGTGCCCACGGCCCATATCGACCCCGCACAGCTGGAGCACGCCCTGCTCAACCTGTGCCTCAATGCCAGGGACGCCATGCCCGACGGCGGGCGCCTGACCATTACCACCGCCGCCGAGGCTGACGACAACGGGCCACATCCGGTGCTGTGGGTGGCGGACACCGGCACCGGCATCCTTCCGGAGCACCTGGGGCGGGTGTTCGAGCCCTTTTTCAGCACCAAGGGGGAGGGCAAGGGATCGGGCCTGGGCCTGGCCATGGTCTACGGCTTTGTCACCCAGTCCGGTGGCGAAATCAGCATCGACTCCAACCCCGGCCAGGGCACCACCTTCAAGCTCCGCTTGCCGGCAGCCACCAGCGGGCTGACCCAACAGCCTCCGGAAAGCCCGCCCCCGGGGCCTGGCCCCCAGGATGGGCACCCCTCGGTGCCGTCTTCTCAGCTGCGGGGCGCAGCCCATGGCGGGATCCAGGGCGCCCCGAAGGGCCAACGTCCCGCCGCGCCCTTGGCCGGCGATCAAGCCGGCGAAGGCGGCAAAACCCTGCTCCTGGTGGAGGACAACGACCTGGTTCGCCAGCTGGCCCTGGCCCAGCTGGAGTCCCTGGGCTACAGGGTGCTGGTGGCCCGGGACGCCAGCGAAGCGCTGGCCATCCTCGGCGGCGACACCGCCGTCGACCTGCTGTTCAGCGATGTGTTGATGCCGGGGCTAAGCGGCCCGGACCTGGTGGCCCGGGCCCGCCAGCTGCGGCCCGGCTTGAAAGCCCTGCTGACCACCGGCTTCGCCGGCCAGCGCAACGGCACCAAGGCCGACCTGACCGCCACCGCGCCGGTGCTCCACAAGCCCTATCGCCGGGAGGACCTGGCGCAACGGGTGCGGGAGGTACTGCAGGGCGACACATGAAACGCCCATCCGGACCCACTATACTTGCCCGTCTTTCCACCCTGCAGGACACCAGCAATGGGCGAAACCCTGGGTTTCATCGCCGCCACTCTGACCACCCTCTCCTTCCTGCCCCAGGCGGTGCTGACCCTGCGCACCCGCAAGACCGACGAGATTTCGTTCCTGATGTACTTCCTGTTCAGCCTCGGGGTAGCCTGCTGGCTGGGCTATGGCCTGCACCTGGCAAACCCGGCCCTCATCGTCGCCAATGTGATTACCCTGGTGCTGGCCCTCCCCATTCTGGGGGTGAAAATCTTCAATATGACCAAAGGTGGTGGCTGACAACGCCCAGTGGCCAGGTTGTGGCCGCCCCCTAGGGGGCGTTAACAATTAAAGCGATTTCGATGATAATACCACAATTCATTGAATTAAAAGGCTATGAATTTTGGCACGCAGGCTGTTGAGAGAAGATCAATGGGTTCGAATTGAGCCTTTA
>Ga0172382_10011962_pt1 | contig 11397 bp, 11 predicted proteins | sample Leawel138RmetaG_FD_122245 | JGI IMG/M metagenome (GOLD analysis project Ga0172382, IMG submission 122245) | Leachate microbial communities from a municipal landfill in Southern Ontario, Canada - Leachate well 138R metaG | ecosystem: Engineered > Solid waste > Landfill > Unclassified | place...
TAGTGAAGAAGCAAGGAAAGTAACACCAAGAGCGCAAAACCAATTAGCGCAATCGTAAACATCTTATGGGTACGAATTTTTTCTTCTTGGGATTGCACCATCTCATCTTTCTGCAGGTTTTCTTCTACCAAATTAGAAATCTTTTCTTCTTTCTGATCGAGCTGATATTGACTGGTAAGTGCAGCCACTTTAATCTCCTGATTCGACATCGCCAAACTATCTTCGTACACCTTTCCTTTTTGATAATAAAAAAGGGCTTCTGGAAATTTCTTCTGTGCTTCTTTTATTGCTGCAATTGAATAGGCATTTTGAAATATAAGTCCTTTATAATTGTTGTTTTCGGCAAGAGAAAGTGATTTCTTAAAATAATCTAGTGCTACATTTTGCTCTTTTAATTCCAAGTGTAAACTTCCCAATTCCCGCAACAACTCGGCTTCTTTGTCTAGATTTTTTAATCCTTGGTATTGTTTGAGCGACTTTAAATAATAGTCTTTCGCCTTTTTTAAATCTTTTCCTTCTTTGAGGTAAGCCATACCATATGCTTGATTGGTAATGGCCAACCCAAATGTATCTTTTCGGGCCGCATTAATGCTGAACAGTGTATCTAAGTAATTCAACGCTTTTCCATACTCTTTTTGAACGGTGTAATAATCTCCAATAGACAACAAATCCATCGCAATCCCTAAACTGTCATTCTTTTGTCTTTCTGCACGTAACGCTTTTTGGAAATAGGACAATGCTTCTTTTTCTCTTCCTGGAATATTCATCAGCGCATTTCCCAATCCATTACTAGAAATAGCGATGTTCTTTATGTTATCTTCCTTTTTTGCGATTTTCAAAGCCTTCAAATAATACTCAACCGATAAATCATATTGCTGATTGTACCTTGCAGCAACCCCAATGTTGTTACCATAAATCATTTTCTGAATCGGCTCTACATTCTCCTTATCTTCGACCAACTTAAAAGCACGAACATGAAAAGGAATGGACTGACTATATCTTTGGTGGTACCGATACAACAACCCAAAATTATCCAAAGCTTTGGCATACAATAGCGTATCATTTAATTCCAAAGCCAATTCGGTAGCTTGATAGGCGAATTTGTACTCTTTCTCTTCGTTATGATTTTCTCGATGAAGAGCACGACTGTATTCAATCAGCTTCTCCACTCTTTCCGAACCTCTTGGTGTTTCTTTTAATTCATTTTCAATTTCAGAAAGTGATTTTTTCTGAGAAAAAAGTGGGGTGTTTCCCAAAAATAAAAAGACAAGAAATAGAATCCATAGATTTGATTGATTGATTCTAAATTTCATGAAAGTATTTGAGTAGAGCATATTCCAATTCTAAGTGTATGATATAAGTTTTGTATCCCTAAAGATAAGAACAATAAATAATCCTAGCTTATTTTAACCAGAACATACGAACGTCTTCCGGTTTTTGCTAATTCTTTTTCATCCATAATATGGTAACTTATTTTCTTGTCGTAATTTTTATTGTATAACTTAATTCGTTCCGAAGTGATTTCGCGATTTATTTCCCTTTCATAACTTTTCAATTTCCCATTTTTAAACAGTCCTTTTTCTTCGATATGAATACTTATTTCTGAGTTATTTTGATGGATTCCGACAGAAATATGCTGAGACAAAGATTCAACATCTTGTCGTCCCCTCCATAAAACCTCTTCAATAAAGGGCTGCAACAACATGGGAGGAATCATTATTCCGGAAACATCTGCATCGTCATCGATTTTTATATCGTATTTGATGTTTTTATCAAATCGAATCCCCTCCAGTGTGAGGTATTGTTCCGTTATACGCAATTCATCTTCCAACGAAATAACTGAAGCTTCACTAAAGCTAAGAATATTTCGGATAAGTTGACTGAATTTGGTCAGATATTTAACTGCTTTTTTATTCTCATTGATTTGGATATAATACTTTAAAACATTCAAATAATTAAACAAGAAATGAGGATTAATTTGAATTCGCAATGCCAAAGCTTCTGCTTGCGCAACTTCTTTTTCATAAACAGCCAAGGCATTTGTTTCGAGAAACCCTTGTTTTCTTTCTTCGTAATAAAAATACTCTCGATAAATCAAAGCAACTGTAAAGCTAATTATTTCCAAGAAAATTCCCATTTGAAAATACAATTCTGCATCAATGGTATAGAAAAAATAACTAGGGATTCCTGGATAAGCCAATCGAATTACAGCCACAATTGCACCTAAGAAATAAAAACAACTCCCTACAATAAATAAAGGTTTAAGAGGGGATTTTACCTCTTTAATGATCCATACAATTGCTACCAAGCTCATTCCAAAAATTACGAGTCGCGAGACTAAGAAAGCAATTAACTTTACTTCAGCCTGAAAGGGACCTATAATAAAGTATAAGATAGCATAGAAAATACTAGCAAAACTCAAAATCCGAACCCAACTGTAAAGCATTTTATGTGAATCTTTTAAATCTAATAATTGAATAGAAAATAAACAATAAAACGAGAAAGCAAAAAGTGTAAAAAGTTCAATAAATGCCATGGAACTTTGGGTAGAAATGAGAAGGTCGTTACCCATATAAAACTTGTGACGGATAAACAAAAATGCTTCCGCCAAACTGAAAGATATAAAAAGTAGATAATAAAGATAAATACGCTCTCTGGTTTTAAGGTAAATGAGAATGACGAGAAAAACTAGAAATCCTAAAGCACCACAAAATAATAACCCTAAATTGAGTATAGAGTCATTCAACAATAGGGAATTCCCAGCAATTGTAGTATTTGCGAATAATGGGTTCAAAATAATCTTATTCTCTTATTAACTGTATTATTAACTGTATGAATTTAATTCAATTTTCATTGAAAATACAAGCAAATGATTAATCCATGCTTTTGAATGAGTAATCACTGCTTCTCATCGAGTATTTTCAAGCTTTGTCCATATTCTTCATTACTCATTCAAAACCGCTCAATACTCATTCAAAGTATTACTATACTCATTTGGTATTGTATGTGAAATTCAAATGCATCACTTTTGCTTCAGAATTTGATTTATGAATTAAAAGTATAACTAAACCGAATCAAAAGCTAAGATGTTCTTTCAAATTTTTTAAAGAATGGTTTAAACAAATTTCACGTTGTGATTTTGTTTGTCGGAACTTCACTTGGACTCTCTCTACCTTTAACCCTAAAAATAAGACGACTTAAAAAACCATTCTTTTTTTTATATCCGAATTCGCGCTTACGCGGAATTCAATTATAAAAAAAGTGCATTTGTTAAAAATGCACTTTTTTTATTTAAATCATTTTTCTTCTCTATTCTGACTTTTTCCAATTTAATCGAAATTCACAATCATTGAATTCGCTGTCGATATTTATAAAGGTATCGTTGATTTGATCCGCTACCCAAATTGTAACTCCTTCTTGTCTTTTGGTATTTACCGCTAAGTTTTTCAAACGTGCATAATCGGTTTCCATATTAATTTTATGAGCAGGAATGGTTTCATCTAGCTTAATTACTCGTAGAACGGACTGACGGTTAAACTCATCTTCAAAAGGCGCGGAAATATCTCCTTCACTTATTCCAGCAATAGCGGCCAACATTTTAGCCGGTAGTTTTGAACGGTCCATACGGTCTTCTCCCGTTTGTGGATCCATTAACTTCCCGCCATTAAACTTGGTGTATTTGTCCACTGAATATTTATAAGCTGCTTCTTTAAAAGTCAATTCTCCCATGTCAATTTGTTCAATGATTGCGTTCAAGGTTTCTTTTGTTTTCGCAATTTCTTCTGCCGTAGGTTTTAACTGAATCAAAATATGTCGAATATCCAATTCTTGCCCTCTTCTTTTTTCTAACAAAGCAATGTGGTAGCCAAATTCTGTTTTAAAAGGTTCCGATATTTCACCTTCTTGTAAGTTAAATACAACCGCATCAAATTCGGGTACCATCTGCCCTCTTTTAATATTTTTGATCAATCCTCCGTTGGAAGCTGAGCCGGGATCGTTGGAGTATAAAATCGCTTTGGTCGCAAAACTTGCACCTTCTTCGATCTCCTTTTTATATTCATTCAAGTCAGCAACTACCTTCGCTTCATTCTCTTCAGAAATCTCTGGATAAATTACGATATGACTTAAGCTCACTTCTTCAGGGACATCCGGTAATTCCGTCTTATATTTTTCATAAAACACCCGAACTTCTTCAGGGGTTGCATCTAAACCTCTTGAAATCATGTCTTGTTTTTCTTTTGCGTAGGCTTGATCCCTTACAATTCCTTTTAAATCCTGTTTGAATTCAGGCAAAGTATTGTACCCAAAATAGTCCAAAATTTCTTTTTCTGAACCTTGACTTAAAAAACGTTGTATTGTTTGATCTACTTGTCGATCAACTTGTTCATTTGTAATAGTGATCAACGTATCTTCTTTGGCTTTGGTCAACAACAGCTTTTCAACCAAAATATTTTCTAAAAACTCACATCGGTCCTCTACCTGAAAACCTTGAGCTTTTGAGGTTACATAGTCTCTTTCTATATCGGATTCCAAAATAATTTCATCACCAACTACCGCTGCAACTCCATCAATCTTAACTTGATTCAAAGGATTGTTTGGATCCTTTGGTTGTGCTAATCCTTTGATTGATCCTAAGCTGACAATCAGCATCAATACATACAATTTAATTCTCATTTATTTTAATTTGATTCTTATTCCGTGCTTCTTTATACAATTGATTTTGTAAATCACTGAGCAAATTTAACTTTCTTTTGTTAACTAAAAGATTTTTTATGGTAGGTTTAACAAATTCATAGGGAGCTTCACTTCCTTTTTGTTTTAAATTTAAGATTCGAATGAAAGTTACCAGTGAATCTTCTGCCACTTTTATCTTTCTTCGATTTACCAATTGATTTAAATAATCCCCTTCATTTAATATCGGAAATTGAGCAGTTAAGGATTCCGACGAATGCCATAAACTATCTTTGTCATTGTAGGAAGTTCCTGAGGTGAGCACGATTTTCATTAAATCATCGAAATCTTCTTCTTTTCCGGAATTGAATAAGCGTTCTGCTTTTGATTCGTCTCTTTTATTAACTGTAACTGCCCGAAATTGAACAATGGTTTTCATTAATGGAAAACTATTTTTATTTTCGGCAAAATAATTCTGAATATCTTGCTCAGAAACCGAATCCTTGATTGTTTTCTCTATCAAATAATTATTATAGGCATTGATTAATAAATCTTGCCGATATTCAACCATCCGATTGTCGATTTCCTTCAAAGTCAATTCATCAATGTTTTCTTCCGCTTTATCAACAATTGCCTTTTTCTTGACCCATTCTTCAATATAGGCTTGGACTAATTTAATGCTATCGTCGATGGAATAATCTTGCGGTAAAATCAAATGAATATCGCGGTCTGTTAAGAAATGTTCTCCATAGCGTACCACAATCTTCTCATCATCCGCTTTTTTCTTTCGGAAATCAAATTTGCCTTTGCAACCAACAATTCCAATTCCGATAACTAAAATTAGTATTCCTTTTCTCATTCTGTAGTTTCATCTCATTTTTTAAAAGACAATCCATTCTTTTTAACTCATTAAACGGATTTTTATGGATTTCATTATCCCATTACCTTCATGGCCGAATTATAGGCAGATTCAAAAGCAAACATATCCAATCCATGTTCTGCTCCTACGCGCTCTGCATACGTAATCAATTTTTCAGTCGGCACATTTCCTACCAAATCATTTTTCGCCATGGGACAACCACCATACCCTTTAATCGCTCCATCAAAACGTAAACAACCGTTTCTATAAGCCGCATCTACTTTTGGAAACCATCCATTGTATTCCGAATGAAAATGCGCTCCGATTTCGATTTCTGGGTATTTGGGAATCAAGGTTTTGAATAATTCTTCTACATCTTCTGTATGTGCAACCGAGGTGGTATCCGATAAATTGATTCGTTTTATTCCAATATCCGCAAAGCGTTTTGTCCACTCTTTTACCAAATCCACACTCCATTCATCTCCATACGGATTACCAAAAGCCATTGAGAAATAAATCAACAACTCTTTGTCCGTTCCTTCTAAATTCTTCTGAATAGTTTGAATGCACTCAAAAGCTTCCTCTTGACTTTTGTGTGTATTGTCGTGTTGAAATTGTTCGGAAATTGAAAATGGAAATCCCAGCAAATCCACATTGGAATGTTTCATCGCTTGATCCGCGCCACCTTCACTGGCTATAATTACAGACAATTTGGAGGTATGTTCTATATCTAGAACGGCATTCAGAACTTCGGCAGAGTCTGCCATTTGGGGAATGATTTTGGACGACACAAAACTACCCGCGTCGATGGTTTCAAATCCAACGTGCAGCAATTTCACCAAATGATCAATTTTATCATCCGTAGCTATAAAATCATGGATTCCTTGCATGGCATCCCTGGGACAATCCACAATTTTGACTTTTTTACTCATTTTTATTTGCTTTTGCAGGCTGAAAGATATAGAATTTCCTACTTTTACAAAAAAAAATAGAGAAGAAATGGAAAAAATATGGAGTAACAAATTAAGAGAGAGATTTTTAAAATATGTAAGCTTTTATTCTGAAAGTATTCCCTTTGTAGAAGAATTTCCAAGTTCTGAAAGACAATGGGACATCGCAAAATATCTTTTTGAAGAATTAAAAGCAATCGGATTGGAAGATGTAACCATCGATGACAAGGCGTATGTGATGGGATTCTTGCCATCGAACATTGACCATGAAGTACCCACAATTGGCTTCGTTTCTCATTTTGATACTTCTCCCGATTATTCTGGTGAAAATGTAAATCCAATCATCACTGAAAATTACGATGGTGGAATTATCGTTTTAAATGAAAAGTTAAAAATGAAATTAGATCCCGAAGAATTTCCCGAATTGAAACAATACAAAGGACAAACCATCATTTCTACCGATGGTACTACACTTTTGGGTGCGGATGATAAAGCAGGAGTTGCTGAAATCGTAACTGCAATGGAATATTTAATCGCAAATCCAGACATCAAACACGGACGAATTGCCGTTGGATTTACGCCAGACGAAGAAGTAGGTCGAGGTGCAGATTTCTTTGACGTGGAAAAATTTGGCGCGGAGTGGGCGTACACCATGGATGGAAGTGAAATTGGCGAATTGGAATATGAAAACTTCAATGCAGCTTATGCACACATCAAATTTTATGGAAAAAGTGTACATCCTGGCTATGCAAAAAACCAATTGGTAAATGCAGTTACATTGGCCAGAGAGTTTGCCGAAGAATTACCACAGGATGAAGTTCCTGAATTAACGGATGGTCGAGAAGGCTTCTTTCATCTAACTCAATTCAATGGAAATGTTTCAGAAACTGAAATTCAATACATCATTCGTGACCACGATATGGAACAATTCGAAGCGAGAAAGGAATTGATTCAGGACATCGTAAACGAAATGAAAAAAGAATATGGCGAAGACCGCATTGAATTGGATATGAAAGACCAATATTACAATATGGTTGAAAAAGTGAAAGAAAAATTCCAATCGGTTGATATTGCAAAACAGGCTTTTTTGGATTTGGGAATTAATCCGAACATCAAACCGATCCGAGGTGGAACCGACGGCTCTCGACTGAGCTTCATGGGCTTGCCTTGTCCGAATATTTTTGCAGGCGGTCATAACTTCCACGGACCTTATGAATTCGTTCCTTTGGAATCCATGGAAAAAGCAACTCAAGTCATCATTCGAATTGGTGAAATCATGGCGGAACAGAAATAAATTCAACCCACATAAAATAAAAAACACGCTTAAAGGATTAAAAGCGTGTTTTTTTTTTTAATTCTTGGTGATCATTAATTTTGAAACCATAGTTTTTAAATTTTAAGATTAAAATATTTTGTAATTTTGTTTCATAGTCTGGTTTTATGAAATCACAAGAAATATTTATTGTTCATCCCAAAACAAGTGAAGAAGTTTCGGCACTTAAAGCCTTTATGCTTGCGCTTAAAATTAAGTTTGAGATATCTAGCGAAAAAAATTACAATCCGAAATTTGTCGCCAAAATACTTGAAAGCGAAAAACAAATTTTGGAAGGTAAGTTTACAGATGTGAAAGCGGATCAATTGAAAGAATTTATTGACGACTTATGATCAATTATACTTTGCGTTTTTCTGAACAAGCCAAAGCCGACATCAGGAAACACAAAAAGTCGGGAAACAAATCCATCATCAATAAAATTCGTTTATTCTTGGAAGAACTTTCCAATCATCCATTTACGGGCACAGGTAAACCCGAATCCCTCAAGCACGAACTTTCAGGTTATTGGTCGCGCAGAATCGATAAAGAACATCGTTTGGTGTAAAAAGTGGAGAAAGATATTGTATATGTACTGTCAGCTTTTGGACATTATACTTAACGGAACAGAAATAAATTCAACCCACATAAAATAAAAAACACGCTTAGAGGATTAAAAGCGTGTTTTTTATTTTAATTCTTGGTGATCATTAATTTTGAAACCATAGTTTTTAAATTTTAAGATTAAAATATTTTGCAATTGGGGTATATATTCAACTTGAGTTTTATTACAAGCAGTGCATTTAAAACGTTGGTTTTGTTGTTTTGTTTTCCCATATTTTATGAGTTTTTCCTCACAATAACTACAGATTTTTTCCCCACCAACACTTCTGATACACGAACTCTTTGATTGTTCCATTCTATGCGTTTTAAAGACTTGAAAATAGTAAAAATGAACTTCAGGCTCATCTATTAATTGTCACGTTAAATAATTTACTCACTGATTATCAGTTAAATACAATTACATTCTTTTACAAACAACACCTCTGATACACTACCTGTTGTGTAAATTGTCGTAGGTCAATTGAGTGGAGTTTTTTATTGATATGTAATGGTTTTATCAGTATTTCGAATATCATATTTAATACTAATTCTAATATTATTTACTTTTGGCTTGATAACCATACTATGTTTCCATTTACAAAAATATGTCTCCCAGTAAAATCATCCCAAGTATGAAGATATCCTAATTTATAAAATTCATATAATATGGTATCATCAAAATCATTGGAATACATTACATAAGCTTTTTCCTCTGATGAAATTCCATATTTTTCAAGTAAATTAAACAGCCCATTTTTTTCTATATCATCTTTAATTTCGGAATTCAATTCCAATTTACTCAAATCCGAATTAATTTCTAAATAAGGCGTTAAGTCTAGTAAGTTATTACTTGTAAGTGTTTCACAAACAAATGAATTAAATCCATATTTGGTTTCACTATAAAGATCGCAATATATAGGGTATAAAATATTTATAGGAATCATGTAATATTCCTCATTTTTACTTAACAACACTATGTTATAAGGACTGTTTTGACTAAAATCACCTTTCGCATATTTATCAAATTCATAAGAAATAATATAATTATAAATTGGGTCTTCTTGACATTCATTAAAAGAGCAAGAAATCAACATTATGCTAATTAAAATAGAAAAAGATTTAATAACCATTTCTTTTTTCAGCTTTTTCCATTCTTTTTGAATTAATTTGTTTTCCACCATAAGTTGTTTTTTTTCGTCTACCTTCTTGCGCCCTGGCTCTATTACCATTAATTGTAGCATTAATTTCCTTAGGGTCATTATGTTTATCGCCTCTTTTATAATTAGTTGGGTCGTAAGTTCCTGTATCCGCCTCAAAAGCATGTGATATTTCATGAGATACTAATTCAAAATCTGAAGTGAAAAAATTTTTCATAATATCACTCATTAAATTTAATTCTCTCGACATATAAGTATTTGTAAAGTCAAGATCAATCGAGGTTTCATATGGAGCACACTCATAGAAACCTTCAGGATGACTTTTTGCAGATCCCTTAGGATTTAACCAACCCACACTTCCAAGTTTTGAAACAAATTTTCCTTTTTTAATAACATGTCTTCTTTCAGAATCACTTAGTACTTTTATTTGCTTTTTTAAAACTTCATCTTTACCAAATGCCATTTGATTTAATGCTACATTAGTTCTATACATATGAGCATCTGAGATTGTAGTATCATTATAATCAACTTTTCTACCTGTTCTTATATTATAAAACATTCCATTCTTATATACATAATGAATAATATTATTTCCCGACTTAAATTGATAAATAATATCCATGGGAGCCATCCCAGTAGGGTCTATATACCTCACAGGATTCTGATAAGTGTACTGATACGGTGTCATGGTTTCCTCCGCCAACGGATCCACACTTATGAACAAAGAAATCCTCGGGTCATAATACCTCGCACCGTAATAATACAATCCTGTTTCTTCATCTAACTCAGCACTTCGTGCGCTATGTTCGTCAAAAGCTTTCCCAAAGCTTTTAACTCCATAATCATTAAATTTATAAGGATTATTGAGCGAACCCGAACGTCGCTGTTCCGCCATAGAGCTACGCTCGCAAACTTCGAAAAAAACCGCATGGCTTTTTTTCTCATTTGCACCAAAAGGTAAATTCAAAAATATCTGATACGCATAACCTGCGCCGTCTGTAATAACAGTGGAACTCCCTAAATGGTCGGGGTGAAAGTAATAGACGGATGGATTAATCTGTTCTACAATCGGACCTGCTAAGTTGAGCGCACCCAAATCCACTGAGTCGGCAACTGCCTGTGCATCGCCTAATTGTTTTAGTTTTAGTTCTTCTGAACATTCAAAAGTAAATACATTAAAGCGAGTGGCACTTCCTGCGGGTTTGCTCGCTGTTTGTTTGGATGATATGTCTGAAATAATTTGCATTTAGGTTTTTAGTGTCTTTTCACTTTATTATAATCTTGAGGAGGATTATTAGGAATGATGTATTCATTATCTTCATCACAATCACCCCATTCTATACGAAAAACCGTGTCTTTTTTATGAATTGTAAAAAAATCTTCTCCTTTACGTTTCACAAAAGTATCTCCTTTTTCCATATAAGATCTATATCTACCCCATTCTCTACTTAAGTCCTCACATTTACAATATTCACCTGTTTTTGGATCTATTCCTTCGAGTTTTAAATAAGGATTACTAAATGAAGGTTCAAATCCTTTCTTTAAAATTAAGAAACATTCATTTTTTTCATATTCTGCCTTTCTTTCTTTACATTCGAATTTTTGACATCCAATAAATAATATAAATAATATAATTAGGAACCTATTTCTCATTATTCAAATTTAAAGAATTTCGCTCCACTTTTATTAAATCCATTAGAGAATTCCTTATTCCCCATTTTTCCACCTCGCATTCCCCATCCGAAAAGATTGACATTATATTGACGAACACCTGCTTTAGATATATTTCCAGTTTCATCAATAGTTGTTGAATAACTTCCTCCAAATACTCCGAATTGTCCGCCCCAA
>Ga0172382_10011964_pt1 | contig 11395 bp, 9 predicted proteins | sample Leawel138RmetaG_FD_122245 | JGI IMG/M metagenome (GOLD analysis project Ga0172382, IMG submission 122245) | Leachate microbial communities from a municipal landfill in Southern Ontario, Canada - Leachate well 138R metaG | ecosystem: Engineered > Solid waste > Landfill > Unclassified | place...
AGTTAAAAAGGACTATTTCTCCCGTTTCCATGCGTCTGTTGATGATGTTAAGTTCATGTACACAATGTTAAAACCAAAATACATTATTCCGATTAACGGTGAGTATCGTCAGCTTTTAACACAGGCCAATATAGCTAAAGAATATGGCTATAATGAGAATTCAGTATTTTTACTTGATAATGGAGAAGTAATTTCATTTACAAACGGTCAAAAGGACCGATATCATGACATGGTAGAAAATGGAACAATTATGGTTGATGGAACTTTTGAAATTGACGTTAATGACCAAGTATTAAAAGAAAGAGAACTGCTCGCTGAAGATGGATTTTTGTTAGTAATCGCAAATATTAATGCGAAAGAGAAAACCATGTTAAACGCTCCGGAAGTTGTCAGTAGAGGGTTTATGTATATGAAAGACAATGAAGATATAATAAAAGAAATAGAAACTATCTATCAACTTGAAACTAAAAAGCAGTTTAGTCAAAGAACAATTGATTGGAAAAAGTACAAAGATAACTTAAGATATCAAATCCAACGATATCTTTACACATCAACAAAAAGAAAACCGATTATCATCCCGGTGATAATCGATACCTCAAAAGCATATTATTGCGATATTATCTAAATTAAAGGCGAGCTAAATTCTAGCTCGCCATATTTTTAATCAATTTTTTTAACTTTAGTTAAATAAGATTTCATTGCTTGATAACTTTCTTGACTTAAAACATGTTCAATTTTACAAGCATCAGCTTGAGCAATTCTAGCATCAACACCTAAATAAATTAAAAAATCAGTGAAAAAGCGGTGCCGATCGTAAATCTTTGTGGCTAGTGAAAGACCTTTTTCTGTAAGGTCAATTAAGCCAGCATCATCCACGCAAATATATTCTTCATCCTTAAGTTTATTTACAGCACGACTCACAGAAGCTTTAGAAAAATTCATCTCTTTAGCAATATCAATTGAACGTACGATATTATTTCTCTCTTTTAAGATTAGGATTGTTTCTAAATAGTTTTCACCAGATTCGTTAATTTTCATATCAATCACCTTCGCATATTATTATATCACAAGAAAAAATTATTTGTATAATTGCTTGACATTTGGGTGAAAAATCGATTATAATACAAGGCAGTTAGCATTGACTAACTTGTTGAAAAACATATCTGTTTAAGCGAGGTTTAATAATTATGGAAACAAGTTTAGATAAAGCTCAAATTGGTTCAAATTGGGTAATTGTAAAAGTCAAAGGTGAAAAGTCGATTAAAAGAAGATTAATGGACATGGGCCTTACACCAGGAACAGAAATTTTCGTTCGTAGATTTGCCCCGCTAGGTGACCCAATGGAAATTAGAGTTAGAGGTAGTGAACTTACGCTTAGAAAAGCAGATGCATTAAATATTTTTATTAAAGCTGTTGCCGAGAATTAAGTTCTTGGCAAAATTATTTTATATCTAGTTAGAATATTCTAACTAATGAGGTGAGACAAGAATGAAAATTGCTTTAGCAGGAAACCCCAATAGTGGAAAAACCACACTTTTTAATTCCTTAACAGGAAATAATCAACATATCGGAAATTGGCCAGGAGTAACAGTCGAAAAAAAAGAAGGTTTAGTCAGGTTTAATAAAGACATAACTGTTATCGATCTTCCGGGTATCTATTCTCTATCCCCATATTCAATAGAAGAAGTTATTACTCGCGATTATATCATCAATGAAGCTCCTGATGTTATTATTAATATTATTGATGGTAGCAATCTTGAACGAAACCTCTATTTAACTACACAGTTATTAGAAATTGGTATCCCTGTTGTTATCGCTATTAATATGATGGATGTGATTGCTAAGAAAAAAGATGTGATTAAAACTGAGATGATGGCAAAGATGCTTAATTGTCCAGTTATTGAGATTACCGCATTAAAGTCCGAAGGGTCAGATGCTTTAATTAAAGCTGCAGTCGATAGAGTAAACCAAGAATATAAACACCGTCCTATCCTTTGGTACCAAAAAGATTATGAAGCAATCATTTCTGAGATAAGCGAAAAAATCATGGACAAGGTCCCTGAAGAACAATTGCGTTTCTTTGCAATAAAAGTCTTTGAAAAAGATGAGAAAGTTTTATTGGATTTAAATCTTGATAATCTTGAGGAAATCAATGAAAAGATTGAATCAATAGAAAAAGCAAAGGATGATGATACAGAAGCATTAATTTCTGAAGAAAGATATGCCTTCATCAATCGCTTTGTTGAAAGGATTTATCTTAAGAATAAATTAGTTACACAAAACATTACTGAGAAAATCGATAAGGTTTTAACTAATAAATATGTTGGTTTACCAATTTTTGTTTTAATTATCTTTTTAGTTTATTATCTATCAATATCAACAATCGGCGGATTTTTAACTGATTATGTCAACGAAGTGATTTTTGGCGCTAATGGTTTACCAAAAATTGTTTCATCATGGTTGGATGCGATTAACACATGGCCTTGGTTAAAGGGAATTATTGTTGAAGGTATGATTGGCGGAGTTGGAGCTGTTTTAGGGTTCTTACCACAAATGTTTGTTTTATTCTTGCTGCTGGGGATATTAGAAGAAAGTGGATATATGGCAAGAATCGCTTTTATTCTCGATAAAATATTCCGTAGATTTGGCCTCTCAGGAAGATCATTCTTCCCAATGTTAATTTCTACTGGATGTGGTATTCCTGGAGTCATGGCTGCAAGAACTATTGAAGAAGAGAACAATCGTAAGGTTATGATCATGACAACTACCTTTATGCCCTGTGGAGCTAAATTACCGATAATCGCTTTGATTGCTGGAGCAATGTTCAGAGGTTCTCCAATCCAGTGGTTAATAGCTCCGTCAGCTTACCTTTTGGGAATTGCCATGATAATTATCTCTAGTATCATTTTAAAGAAATTTAAAGCTTTCGCTGGTAAAGCAGCTCCATTCATTATGGAGCTTCCAGATTATCACTTACCGAGAATTAAAAATCTCGGATTCCACGTTTATCATAAATTAAAATCATTTGTGAAAAAAGCGGGAACTGTTATTTTATTAGCATCAGTAATCGTTTGGATTTTATCAAATCTAGATTGGACACTTTCATTAGTTGACTCTCAAGATTCTATCTTAGCCAGTATAGCGAAAACTATTGATATTATTTTTTCTCCTCTTGGTTGGGGTGAATGGAAACCGACAGTAGCTACATTTACTGGTTTAATTGCTAAAGAAAATGTAGTTGGTACTTTTGGCGTGTTATACGGTTTTACTGAAGTGTCAGAATCAGGAGCAGAAATTTGGATGTTACTTTCAGCTGATTTCACAGCTTTAAGCGCTTATAGTTTTTTGATTTTTAATTTAATCTGTGCGCCTTGTTTTGCTGCAATAGGAGCAATAAAGCGCGAGATGGGCAGCAAGAAATGGACACTATTTGCAATTTCATTCCAAACAGGTCTTGCTTATGCTATGTCTTTGATAATCTATCAAGTCGGTTCAATCTTCAATGGAACATTTAATATCGGATCAATATTTGGTTTATTAACACTCTTAGGCTTATTAATCTTATTATTTAGACCAAATCCTTATAGAAAAGATTTAGAAACTATAAAAGTCTGATTTCTCAGACTTTTATTTTTTTATTATTTTTTCATTCTTTTTATACTCTTCAGCAAAAATTTTCTCCAATTTAGTGTGTAGTTGCGGTTCGTAGTAAATTTTTCCCTGTAACTCTTTTGGAAGATAATCTTGTTTGACAATATGATTTTCATAATCATGAGCATATTTATAAGGAGACTTATCATCAAAAGTAGGATTATTGATTAAGTGAGATGGTATTTGATACGTTTTGCCTTCATGGACATCAGCTAAAGCTTTCTCTATTGCTATATGTGCTGAATTTGATTTTGGGGAGATACACATCTCTATAACTATCGCTGCTAAAGCGTTTCTAGCTTCAGGGAAACCTACTGATTCAGCAACTCTACAAGCAGAATCAACCTTTACTCCCATCAGTGGGTTGGCAAGACCAATATCCTCATATACAATTGCTCGAATCCTTCTTACCAAAGACTTAAGATCTCCAGCTGCTATTAAACGTGCTAAGTAATGCAAAGCTGCATTAACGTCAGATCCTCGGACAGATTTATGAAAAGCACTCAATATATCGTAATAATCATCTCCGGTTTTAAATGCAGAAATTTGAGCCTCTGGCAAATGTTTAATCAAGAATTCATAATCTATTAAACTGTCTTCCTCAGCTATCAATAACAAAATTTCTAGCATATTAATTGCTGTTCTAACTTCACCGTTTGAAACATACGCTAACTTTTCATAGACTTCATCACTTATCTTTAAATTCTTATTAATATAATTGATATCAATATTTTTAAGCAATTTAATAATTTCTGGTCTTGATGGTCTTAGAACTTTAAATATTGAGACCCGACTTCTAACTGCTGGATTAACTGAAATATAGGGGTTTTCTGTAGTCAAGCCAATCATGATAATATCCCCTTTTTCAACAAAAGGCAACAGGTAATCTTGGATATCACGATTCATCCGATGAATCTCATCGATAATTAAAATAACATTTTTATAAAGCTTCACCGTATCGATAATCTGTTTCAAACTAGCTTTATTGTCGGTAGAAGCATTAAAGCGAAAATGATTCATCGGATACTTTGCGGCTATTATATCGGCTATTGTAGTTTTACCGATTCCAGTCGGACCATAAAGTATCATTGAGACTAAGTTATCTTTATTAACTAACGCTTCCAGTGTGTTGATTAATTTATCATTACCAATAACCTCAGAAAATGTTTTCGGTCTTATTCGATCAGCGAGTGGTCTGCTCATGTTTTCACCTTCAATCTTTCAAATAAATTATATCATAAACTTGGAAAAAAAACGAAAAAAGCATATAATAGTAATGGACTTTAAATTAAGGAAGGTAGATTATGTACATAGAAGAAATTAATCGTCTAAAAAAAGAAAAAAACGCGATAATACTCGCTCATTTTTATCAAAACCCAGAAATTCAAGAAATCGCTGATTATGTTGGAGATTCTTTAGAGTTGAGCCGAATAGCTAACACAACAGATAGCGATATGATCGTTTTCTGCGGCGTTCACTTTATGGCAGAAACAGCAAAGCTATTATCTCCAGATAAAAAAGTTTTATTACCTAAAGCCAATTCTTTATGCAGGATGGCAACCATGGTAAAATACGATGATTTATTAGCGTATAAACAAGCTAACCCTGACACTGTAATTGTCACTTATGTTAATACTAGAGCTAATATAAAAGCTTTATCCGATGTGATAGTAACAAGTTCTAATGCTGAAAAGATTATTAAGCATTACAAAGATAGAAAAATCATGTATGTACCAGATAAAAATCTTGGTACTTACTTGAAAGATAAATTAGGCTATGATATTGAAGTTTGGCCTGGATATTGCTATATCCATGAACTTTTGACTGTAAAAGATGTTCAAAATTTACGTTTAGAACACCCAAATGCAAAACTGCTAATTCATCCTGAAGCTCCATTAGATGTCCTAAAAATGGCGGATTTTGTTGGTTCCACTAAACAAATACTAAACTATGCTACTGAAGATGAATGCGATGAGTTCATAATTGGTACCGATAAAGGAATCATCCACGCTTTACAAAAAGCTAACCCCAATAAAAAATTTCATCTATTATCAAAAGGCTTGAATTGTATTGATATGAAAAGAATCCATTTAGAAGACTTATATATCGCTTTAAGAGATGAAGTTACTGAAATTGAAGTTGATGAAGAAATTCGTAAAAAAGCAATAATCGCTTTAAATAAGATGATGGAGCTATCTTAATGAAAAAATCGTTTGACTGTCTAATCATAGGTAGTGGATTAGCTGGGTTATTCACTGCTTTAAATGTCGATAAAAATTTGGAAGTTGGGATTATCTCAAAAGTAGATATAAATTTTTCCAATTCTAGTCTAGCCCAAGGCGGTATTGCTTGTGAGTATAATGATAATCACGAGTTACACGCATTGCATATTGAAGACACATTAAAAGCTGGCTCATATTTAAATGATCGAAAAGCTGTCGATTTCTTAGTTGATAATGCTTATGAAGCAGTTAAGAAATTGATTTCCTTTGGTGTAAGTTTTGATATCGGTAGTGATAATAAGTTCTTAGTAACTAAAGAAGGCGGTCATTCTCAGGCAAGAATCTTTCACAGTGGCGGTGACGCTACTGGAAAGAACGTAACCGATGCATTAATCTCTTACTTATATAAACAAAATAATATAACTTTTATTCCAAAAACAATGGCTGTTGATTTGCTTGTTGATAAGAAGAGCGTTTATGGTGTGAAAGTCCTCGATGAGATTGATAACCATTATAATATTTATGCAAAAAATATTGTTATAGCGACCGGTGGTATTGGTTCTGTCTATGGTTCGACAACTAATGACTTAAATGCAACAGGAGATGGGATAGGAATAGCTTCTAGAGCTGGTGCTGATATCTCGAATATGGAGTTTGTTCAGTTTCATCCCACAGCATTGTATTCGGAGAAAAACCCCTCTAGACAAAGATTTTTAATCACTGAAGCCCTAAGAGGTGAAGGGGCTTATCTGATTAATGTTGAAAAGGAACGATTTATGGAAAAATACAGTCCTAAGTTAATGGAATTAGCTCCAAGGGATATCGTCTCCCAAGCTATTTACCGAGAAATGTATGACACTTGGACTGATCATGTATATCTAGACACAAGACATCTTGATCCTAAATTCTTAGAAAAGCGTTTCCCAACCGTATTTGCTAAATGCAAACAAGAAGGATATATTCTCGGGATCGACTTGATTCCTGTAGCTCCATGTGAGCATTTCTTATGTGGGGGTATAAAGACTGATTTAGAAGCTAAAACCTCAGTAAAAAATCTTTTTGCTGTAGGTGAGACTGCAAATACAAACGTTCATGGAGCTAATCGCTTAGCATCGAATTCTTTACTAGAATGTTTAGTCTTTGCTAGCAGTTGTGCTAAAGCAATCAATCAGGACAGTTTATCTTCAAATAGAGAAATAAGTGAAGAACTTGGGAACATAAAAGCTTATAACTATAATTACAAACCGATTAGAAAGAAAATCGGTGACTATATGGATGAACATGTAGGTATAGTTAGGAGTAAAGAAGGATTAGAACTCACTTTAAATGTCCTAGGTGATATCACTAAAAATTTAATGAAATATCCTAATATGACAAAATTTTACTATGAGACCTTAAATTTAGCCACAACGGCTTATCTAATCACAGAACAAGCACTTAAGAGAAAGGATAGTGTTGGATGTCACTTAAGAATTACATAATGAAAAACAATTATCATACCCATACATATCTTTGCAAACATGCAATAGGAACCGTTGAAGATTATGTTAAAAAGGCAATAGAATTTAAATTTAAACATCTTGGTTTTTCTGATCATGCCCCTTTTGATTTTCTGAAAGAACGTTCTGTAAGGATGAATATCGAAGATTATCCAATATATCTTAAGGAATTAGAAGATGCAATTAAAAAATATGGTCATCAAATTACGATTTATAAAGGGTTAGAAATAGAATATTTTTCCTTTAAAAAATCTCATTATCAAAACTTATTAAAAGAATTGGATTATTTAATTCTTGGTCAACATTATATAGAAAAGCATAACACGCTAAAAAGCATTTATAAAATTACAAGCATTGAGGATATGAAAATTTATGCTGATACTTTAATCGAAGCAATGAATTCGAAGAACTTTAAAATCGTTGCTCATCCAGATATATTTTTATTTAATCAAAAAGAATTTACAAAACCAATTCAAAAAATTTCTCAATCAATAATTGATGCAGCGATAGAAAATAATGTTGCTTTAGAAATTAATGCCAATGGAATTCGTAAAGAAAAAATTTACATCAACAATGAAGAGCGATTCAAATATCCGCGAAAAGAATTTTGGGAGTTAGTTAAATTAACAGAAGCAAAAGTTATAATTTCGTCTGATGCGCATAAGCCAAAATATTTATTGGACGAAGCAATTTATTCAGCTTACAAGTTTGCCACAGACATTGGAATAGAAGTAGAAGAAGAATTAGTCATGAGCTAATTCTCTTTTTTTTGTTTAAAAGATTTTTAGATAAAAGGGTGATAAATAACCTATACAAGAAATAAAAAGAATAAATCGGGCAAAATTTTCGGTCATGTTTATGCAAAAGAGCACAAGTATACCTTTAGAAGAATTAACATAGTCAATAATCATTGTTTGAATATGTTTAGATATAGGCAAAAGAAGGTAAACACCCTGATTATCTTGTTATTTATTTCAAAAGAATATGTTTTGTGGAAAAATCCATAATATTTTTTATTTGTATTTTACTTCCTATAATGTATATTATGTTAACATAATAAGCATATCTATATCTGGCTCTTTGTATAGTGTGTGTGGAAAATGTTAAAACATCTTATCTTGTTATTGCCACGAAAATGGGGGTACAATTTTATCCTATTTAAAAACGGCTTGAAAATTGTTGAGACAACCTACCTAAAAATTCAATTTTTAAATATTCTTTTATAATAACTGTGATATAATTTATTTAGCGTGAGGTGAACATACTATGAAAAAAGTCTATATGATTTTCACTGGAGGAACGATATCAATGACTATTGATGATGTTTCTCACTCAGTCAAACCAGCTCTATCAGCTAACGAAATTATGAAATCTTTATTCTATTCTGAACTCTACAAAGAACTTGAAGTCATTGAATTTTCCGAAATTCCATCTCCTTCAATGTCTCCCGAAATGATGTTTGAGATATCTAAATTGATCAAAAAAATTATCTCTGAAAATGATCCTGCAGGATTTGTTGTCGTTCATGGGACTGATACTTTGGAAGAGACAGCATTCTTTTTAGATGTTGTTTGTAACACAAAAATTCCTATTGTTGTCACTGGTTCTATGAAGTCAAGTTCCGAGTTAGGATTCGATGGAGTTAACAATTTGATGTCATCAATATTAGTTGCTAAGTCAACTAATTCACATAATCGTGGTGTCTTAGTTGTTATGAACGATCAGATTAATGCTGCCAGTGAAGTTACAAAATCAAACACATTATCATTAGATACTTTTAAGTCTTTAGATTATGGACCACTTGGAATTGTTGATAATCGAGAAGTCATCTATCATCGTAAAGCAACTGTCAAACGAAACAAACTTGAAGTTAATAATATAGTTTCTGATGTATACTTACTAAAAGCTTATAGCGGTTCAGATTCTTTATTGATTGATTACTTGGTTGACAATGGTGCTAAGGGAATTGTCATTGAAGCTTTAGGCAGAGGTAATGTTCCACCCAAGATGATTTCTGGGATTGAAAAAGCAATCAATAACAATATTCCTATTATAATTACATCAAGATGTCCGTCCGGTAGAGTCTTAGATTCTTATGGTTATATTGGTGGTGGAAAGTATCTTTCGGATATGAAAGCAATCATGGCCACTTCACTCAATGGTCAAAAAGCGAGAATTTTACTAATTATTGCTTTAAATATTAGTTCTGATTACAAATTTTTAAGAGGATTATTCACTTATTAATATAAAAAGCTCAATAAACGAAGGTTTATTTGAGCTTTTTTCTTGTTTAAGCGCTCTAAAAAGCGCTTATATTTAATTTTTATTTTAGCATCATTTGTAGAGCATCTTTAATTAATTCATTAGTATTTTTAGTAGTATCCAGTTTTTTTAAGATTTTCACTATTTCTTTAGATTTATATCCCAAAGCAGTTAAAGCTTCTTCTACCTCAACAATATTCTGAGAATCAATGCTTATATTTTCGAATTCGATCTTACCCTTTAAATCCAAAACAATCTGTTGGGATGCCTTCGGTCCAATTCCAGGAAACTTTTGTAAGTATTTCGCATCACCATCTTCAATAGCTTTAGTAATCGATCCAACCGAGCCACTTGCAAGAATTGCCGTAGCGCTTTTGGGGCCAATACCGTTTACTGAAATCAGTTTTATAAATAAGTCTCTAGCCTCATTAGTTTTAAATCCATAAAGATTGATAGAATCATCAGTAACTTTTTGAAAGATATGGATTGTCATTTCTGAACCCAATGTAAAAAGATATGGATTTGGAGTTATTATCTTATAACCTACTCCATTATTATCTAAGGTAATGTAGTTTGGTGTGATTTCTGTAATTTCACCTTTAATATAGTTGTACATTGTTATCCTCCATTTTTTCAAAAAATATTCCATCACATAATCATCAACTTAATTACATGTTAATATCATTTAATTTATACATTATTTACATTATATTATCATTTAATTCTCACTTGTAATTTTGAAATTTTTTACTCAACAAACTCGTATTCATCTCCAGCTATAACAATTGTATCTCCTGATACAGCTCCATTTTTACGCAATTCATCATCTAAGCCTAGTTTTCTCAATCTAGTAAGAAATATAGATATAGCTTCATCTGTCATAAAATTTGTTCGATTAACTAACTTTTCAACAAGTCTACCAGTGACTTCATAGCGATTGTTACTGGTTTTATTAATTATAAAATCGGGTTCTTCTGGAGTGAAATTATACTCAACATACTCATCAACAACCTCTTCATCTTTATAAAAGAATGCAGTTTCCTCAAGTAATTTTCCGATTTTATAAACTAACTTATCAAGATTGTCATTTGTCATCGCTGATATCGGAATAACTTCTATATCTTCTCCTAACTTACTTTTGAAGCTTTCTAAACGAATCTTTGCTCCATCAGCATCCATTTTGGATGCAACAAGTATTTGTGGTCTCAACAACAAATCAGGATTATACTCTTCTAATTCTTTATTGATAATTTTATAATCTTCATAAGGATCCCTCAAAGACTCATCGGACATATCTATCATATGAATTAATACTCTGGTTCTTTCGATATGCTTTAAAAATTGTATCCCTAAACCTTGTCCTAAGGATGCTCCCTCAATTAAACCAGGCATATCGGCTAAGACAAATGGTTTAACATTAAAGCGATCTACGACCCCTAGATTTGGAATAAGTGTCGTAAAGGGATAATCAGCTATCTTTGGTCTCGAATTTGAAAGAATTGAGATAAGAGTTGATTTACCAACCGATGGAAATCCGATAATTCCGACATCCGCTAATAGTTTTAACTCTACATAAAGATTCTTTTCTTCACCGGGTTGTCCATTTTCTTGGACTCTCGGTGCTTTATTTTTTGAAGTAGCAAAAGAACTGTTACCTCTTCCGCCCCTTCCACCTTCAGCTATAATTTCTTTCTGTCCATGAACAGTGAAGTCCGCAATTACTTCATGGGTTGTTTCATTATAACAAATAGTTCCTAAAGG
>Ga0172382_10011966_pt1 | contig 11395 bp, 11 predicted proteins | sample Leawel138RmetaG_FD_122245 | JGI IMG/M metagenome (GOLD analysis project Ga0172382, IMG submission 122245) | Leachate microbial communities from a municipal landfill in Southern Ontario, Canada - Leachate well 138R metaG | ecosystem: Engineered > Solid waste > Landfill > Unclassified | place...
CGACCGAACTCGAACCAACAGCTTCTAAATTACTTCAAAAAACGCAGTTAGTTTTAGTAATCGACGCAAAGAATATTGCTATTAACAAGTATTCTGTACTCGAAAACTTAAACATGCAATTTGACTTATGAAATGGGTATTGAAGGCTTTGAAGAAGTTCTTTTTGGAAACACAACTTAATGTATCTATGTGATCAAAGTGGCTGGTCGCTAACTGCACAAGTTTCACAAAACAACTACAACGTTGTTTACACAGATGAATACATTTTCAATGGTACTGGCTGTTTATGGTATGATTACGGGGATGTGAATCGAAGCATGCGTACAGTTTTACCTGATATTTAAATAAATTTTTAAATACCGTTCTGTTAAGCCCTTAAGGCTTGGTTGTTTACTTATGGAAATATAAGTGTATACTCGTTGCAGCGTGGGCTCATTTTTGTTACATTCGCATGATAATAATGTTAAGTTATCTTTATGGGTCGGCAGATATGTTTGGTCTATGCCTTTGGTTCCAGAGTTTTGGAATCTTGGAAGCGGCTAATATTTAGCAAGCGGTTTTATCGTGGATGGTTTTTAGTTGCTATGTTGCTGATGGGTATTTTCCCTGTGTTTGGTTCCTTCAATCACTCTGGAAAGCGCAAAAAGAAGTAATGGGTTAAGGGAGCTATAATTATGTATAAACTGTTTAATAGACAGGCGTGACTGACAACTCTTGCATGTTCATATACCTACGCCTTTATTTTCAGTTGTTGATTTTTTAGAAATTCTGTAAAGGATTGTTATAAAACTTAAAATAACAGGGTTAAATTAGGCTAGTTAGAGGAATTTCTATTGTCTGAATCGGTTTGGAAGAAACCAGTTATCTGCATTTTTAAAGAAAGGTCAACTGATGAATGGCAATCAGACCCGTTTGTAGTCATTAAAGCCAAGCAGGTTAAAGTTGCCTCAAACGGAAAAGAATTCTCAGGTAAGGTCGAGGACTTTTTTACTCTTATGGGCGATGCAGATTACCTTACAACGCTTAGAGGCAGAGACGACCATTATGTAATGTGTTGGTTCGACGATACAATACCCGATATGACTAATGATCTTCGTCGACTACGGGGAGTCCGCTTTTTTGGCGGTGTAAATTATACAATAAACGAGAAAACCAGTAAAAGAACATATAACGCAACATTCAACGCTAAACAAGCAAAACTTAGCTGACCCCTCATTTTAAATCCGACAAATGACGGTATTATTAAATAATTTAATATACCTCTATAATTCTAGGTGGTAACTTGCCAGAATTAACATGGAATAGACCAGTTCTTAGCATATTTAAGGAACGAGAAAAACCTGAATCTGAACCCTTCGTAGTCATACGTGCCAGAGAAGTAATGGTAAATCAAACAAGCGACTTAGAATTTTGCGGCTTTATCAAAGACTTCTACACCCTTATGGGTGACGCAGATTATTTGTCCTCACCCGAGGGTAAAGAGGACCATTACGTGATTTGTTGGTTTGACGATACTGAACCTGACATGTCTAAGGATTTCAGAAAACTTAGAGGCGCAAAGTTTAACAAAATCGTTTGCAACATCAACGAACAAAACCATAAACGAACATACAATGCCCAGTTTACTGCAACTCAGGGAAAACTTGAATAATTCAACTCATAAAACTAGCTATTTCCTTTTTTTGAGTTTTATCAATCATAGCAAAAATATGCCTTGACTATTGTGAATTTTTAATAATTTTTGAACTTACTCTTAAATATATGTGCATAAATTTCTATTGGTTAAGGTCATAGAGAATGGTAGAGCGAAAACTACGCGTCACTCTAATTACTGGTAGGACTATTGAGCAGGGTGTTGGAAAAGAACGGGGGAAAGGCTCCATAGAATACTATGAGAGTTGTGCAGTTTGCTACTTTGACAAATCTGATATGATCAAACTTGGCATAAAAAACGGTTCAACCGTTCGAGTTACATCCACCTATGGTTCAGTCGTAGTTAGAGCCCAAAGATACCAATGGGGCGAAATGCCCGGGATGATCTTCATACCCTGCGGGTCATGGGCAAACGTTGTATGTGGCGATGACACTCACAGTATGGGCATGCCACTGTTCAAAGGGTTTCCAGTAGAAGTGGAACCCGCACCTAACGAGCCTATCTTGACCTTGGATGAGCTCTTAATGAAACAGTTTGGAAGGAATAGCCTATGAGTAAAGTAATCAATAATGTTGTTTGTCCAATCTGCGGTTGCTTATGTGATGACATAGAAGTAACGATAGAAAATAATGAAATTGTAAAGATGAAAAACGGTTGTGCCCAATGCGAAGCAAAAATGGTTCACGGCTACAAGAGTGAAGAACGTATCTTAAAACCGATGATTCGCAAAGACGGCAAATTAGTGCCTGTTCCTATGGATGAAGCCATCAAGAAAGCAGCCCAAATATTAACCGACGCCAAGTATCCATTGCTATTTGGTTGGAGCAGTACAGTAAATGAAGCTCAACGCATCGGTGTAGAATTAGCTGAAGAACTAGGATCTGCACTCGACAATTGCGCAAGTGTATGCCACGGTCCATCTGTAATGGCGACACAAGAAGTCGGTATACCCGCAGCTACGTTGGGTCAAATCCGTCACAGAGCTGACTTAATAGTTTATTGGGCAGCAAACCCTTGGACAAGTCACCCCCGTCATGTAGAACGCTACACTGCTTTTACTGAAGGTCGTTTTGAAGGTAGCCAATGGAAGAGTTATATGCAGAAAATGACCGCTGGTGCAAGCCGAAAAAAAATGGAACTAGCTTCCAAGCGAATTTCTCGTGTTAAACCACCCATTCGCCCAGCAGTATGCTTCACAGGACCTCCACCACAAACACTCCAGAAACCTGGACGAAAAATGATAGTGGTTGATGTAAGAAAAACCATGACAGCTGAAGCAGCTGATTACTTCTTACAAATCGAACCTAACCGTGACTATGAAGTATTTGAAGCCCTTCGCTGCTTAGTTCAAGACCAAGAATTAGATGTTGAAAAAGTCGCCGGCATCCCAGTTGATTACTTAAAAGACGTTGCTGACGCTATGATGAATTGTGACTTCGGCGTCATCTACTTTGGTTTAGGTATGACTCAAAGCTTAGGTCGCTTCAGAAACATCGAAATCGCTATAGCATTAGCACGTGATTTAAACCGGAAAACAAAATTCATCATCTCACCAATGCGAGGGCATTTCAACGTCACAGGCGCAAACCAAGTGTTTGCATGGCAAACAGGATATCCGTACGCAATTGACTTTACACAAGGCTATCCACAATTTAACCCTGGTGAAAACACAGCTGTAGATATCCTTAAACGCGGAGACAATGATGCGACTTTAATCATTTCATCCGATCCCGCTGCACATTTCCCAAATGTTGTCATGCAAAACATGATGAAACACCCACTTATCACCATCAACCCAGATATGAACGCTATTTCAAGACTCGGCGACGTCGTATTCCCAACACAATGGTGTGGTATTGAATATGCAGGCACTGCATACCGCATGGATGCTGTGCCAATTACTTTAAAGAAAGTTGTCGAAGCACCACCTGGTGTGTTAACCGACGAAGAACTCTTAACTCGCATACTTGCCGAAGTCCGAGCTATAAAGACCAAACGCGGCGACCCAGTAGGTCAAACCGAAATTACACCTGTCAAGCATAAAAAAACGGTGACAAAATCAAAGCGTTGTAAACCTACAGCTAAACCTAAAAAGGTAACTAGAAAGAAGAAGGTGGCTGCTTAATGTCTGAGATACTCATTAAAAACGGCTTCATAGTAGACCCCATAAATAATATTAATTGTGAAAAAAAAGACATAGCGATAAAAGGTGGAAAAATCGTTGAAAAAGTCAACGAGACAAAAGCTCAGATCATAGACGCTTCTGGTAAACTTGTTATGGCAGGCGGAGTGGACATCCATAGCCACATAGCTGGTGCAGAGGTCAACATGGGTCGAATGATTCGCCCTGAAGACCACTACAAAGATCCAGTGAAAAAAACAACCATAACCCGTGCAGGTACAGGCTACTCGATTCCATCCACATTCGTTACAGGTTATCGCTACTCTGAGATGGGTTATACTTCTGTTTTCAACGGTTCTATCGCTGCTTTAAAAGCTAAACATCTTCATGAAGAACTAAACGACATTCCCTTACTAGATAAGGGCACATATGTTTTGATGGGTGACTGGTGGTTTGTACTTGAAAACCTAGCTAAGGGTGATTTAAATGAATGCGCTCGTCTTGTTGCTTGGTTAATGCAGTCAACAAAAGGTTATGGTATTAAAGTTGTCAATCCCGGCGGCTTAGAATCTTGGGGTTTTGGACGCAACGTTCACAGTCTTGACGATCAAGTCCCCAACTTTTGTATTACCCCCCGAGAAATAATACGAGGACTAATAAAAGTTAACAAACTGCTAAACCTTCCTCACACTATTCACTTGCACACAAACAACCTTGGCATCCCTGGCAACTATCAGACCAGCCTTGAAACTATGCAGGCCGTTGAAGATTTATCAACTGACGCTAAACCAGTTTTACATATCACTCATATTCAGTTCGCCAGCTTCAAGGGTGAAAATTGGAGTAAATTCAAATCAGGCGCAGAAGAGATCGCTAAATACATGAATGCTCACACACATATGACCCTTGACATGGGTCAAGTTACCTTTAGTGACACTACAACAATGACTGCAGATGGTCCATTCGAATTCTCACTCTACGAACTTGGCGGTCACAATAAATGGGTAAACAGTGACGTTGAAACCGAGAGCAGCGGTGGAATCATACCTTTCCATTATAAGAAAAACAGTCCAGTCAATGCATTACAATGGTCAATCGGTTTAGAAATTGCGTTGCTGATTAAAGATCCTTGGAAAATCTTCATGACTACTGATCACCCCAATGGTGGACCATTCTATGATTATCCTAAAGTCCTTGCTTGGTTATACAGCAAAAAAGCACGTGAAGCCACACTCAAGAAATGCCACAAGAGCGCTAGGAAAAAGAGTTTACTTCCATCTATTGACCGCGAATTAACTCTCTACGAACTTGCGATTATGACTCGTGCTGGAACCGCTAAAGCTTTAGGTTTAACAAATAAAGGTCATCTTGGAGTAGGTGCTGATGCTGACGTTGCCATATTTGACATTAACCCTGAAACATTAGACATCACCAAGAAATTCCGAACCGCCCGCAAAGCCTTTAGTAAAGCAGTGTATACCCTCAAGGATGGAATAATTGTCGTAAAAGATGGTCAAGTGGTTAACAGTCAAGTTCCTGGTAGAACCATATGGGTTGATCCGCAAACAAAAGACCCATGCAGGATCGACGAAGATATGAAACGTAAATTCCGTGATTACTGGACTATTGAATTTGAAAACTATCCTGTCACTGATAATTACATAAAAGTATCCGACAGATTAGTCAGGAAGGCAAGTGTTTAAAATGATAACCTTAACACCCCTTAGAGCATTCAACGTCCCAATCCAAGCTCCATGCATTACCCCCGATGAATTCGCAAATAAAAGCGTGGCAGAAGTCACAAAGCTCCCTGTCACGGAAGGGAACCGTCACGTGACCCTTGGAGATCTTTTTAAAATCGAACAAAATGCAAGCGAATCTTCAAGCATAACAATCAACGGCGAATGCAGTAAAGTCAAACGCGTTGGACAAGGCATGACATCCGGAGAAATTATCATTAACGGTAACATTGGTATGCACACAGGCGAAAAGATGGCTGGCGGAAAAATCGTTGTTAACGGCAACACAGGCGGATGGACCGGCAGCGAAATGAAAAAAGGAATCATCGAAATACACGGTGACGCAGGGGACTATACCGCTTCCCCATACAGAGGCAACGATTTGGGAATGAAAGGCGGCTTGATTACCGTTGAAGGAAACGTCGGAACAGACGTTGGCTGCTACCTGCAAGGCGGCATCATTAAAGTCAAAGGCAACGCCGGTCGGTTTCTTGGCTTTCACATGAGTGAAGGCGCAATCTATGTGGAAAAAGACTGTGATGTCCGAGCAGGTGCATTAATGACTGCGGGCAAAATTGTTATAGGTGGTAAACTTGAAATTTTGCCATCGTTTACTATCGATAGCATCAAAGCCAAAGTCAAAGTTGATGCTGAGACAACCGTGCAAGGTCCCTTCTATGTCTTCTTAGGCGACTTGTCTGAGAAAGGAAAAGGCAAAATTTTTGCTTCCAAGACCAACAATCCAGAATTTAAATTCTATGAAAAATACCTCTGATAGGGCGCTTATAGCCTACTAAGAATCTTTTTTTATTTGTCTAGATCCAAAAAAGAGACGACTCTTCTTCCAGCAGTTCAAACTTGGTTATTTTTGCTCAAAAAAAATTTTCATAGCATCTTCTATAAAATTTATTTCGAAAAAGTAAAAAGGGGGTTCCAAAAAGCTTAGGGACTTTTTGGTTTAGTACTGTGGTTTTCCACAATTGGGGCAGAAACGTACGCCTGGCTGCACCATGGTGCCGCATTGGGGACAAGGGTGAGCTTGCTGTGGAGACTGGTATGCCTGCTGCGGTGGACCATAATAAGGCTGCTGTGGAGCATATTGAGGCGCAGCACCTACAGGGATTGGCTTGTATACTAATGCTAGTATTCCACCGATTAATCCGAGTAGTCCGCCTACACCGATTATAGAGAATATTATGATGAGTAAACCGTATTTTGTGTGTTGCATCGGGTTTGCGTTGAGTCTTCTGGCGAATACAATAACAAGGATTGATGTAATCAGCATCCAAATACCAAATGCGATATAGACTAAGATAAGCGCTGAAAGTTCAGGCATAAAGTCGTATCCGTATTCATATCCGTAACCGTAGTCAATGCTCGCTGTAGTGAACCATGCAAGTACACCCATGACAAGTGTTACAAAGATTGATGCAATTAGTCCGATTATTCCTCCAATCAAGGAAACTATGTATGCTGCTGTTGGTTTGTTTTGAACTTGATTTGACATGTATTTCTCCCTAAAAGTTATCTTCTCTGCGCAAGCACTATAAAAAATTTGCCGACGCTGAAACGTTTGCTTATTAACTGAGAAGAAAAGAAGGGTTACTTTTTGAGTTTTACACACAGCTTTTTAGCCCTAACTGCCCAACACCAGCAACTAGAATTACCGCGAAAAAGAACGATTATTTCAACAATAACGTCTAAAGAAAACGCCACAAAATTCTTTGAAACCTCCCGAGTTATATTCCCTTCTGCGTTGTAGCCGTTCGCTTGGAATAAGTACAAGCCGCTAGTGCAGTCAGCTGTGACGAAGCGCCAGTAAAGAGCGAGCAGTTAACTTAGACGTTTGAGCGCTGCTTTATTAGCCGAATAACTTATCAAGCCCGTTTCAATTCAACCATGCAGATGAAGTTCATGCGTCAAGTTAAAATGACCCGGCTTGACCTTTCTACAGGGACAATAGAAAAAACACTGGATTTTGTAGCTGAAGAGGTACCGCTCAAAATCATCGTTAATGACGACTATGCTTTTGTAATTTGGTGTTCACCCATGCAATTCAAAGAGTTGTCTGTGGGTCACCTATTCGCTGAAGGTATTTTACGTTCAGTCAAAGAAATTGATAGTATACTATCTGATGAAGTCAACAACGTTTGTCATGTACGATTCAAAGATACCATCGATGTTGCTGAAAGGATGGACAATCGACGACATGGCGCTCGAATAGTGCCCCTTCTCAAGGCAAGCACTTCAGCTTATCAAAAAGATGAAAAACTCTCTGTAGTACAATCAAATTTAGCTGTGAAAGCACAGGTTATTTTAGATGCTATCAACCAGTTGAATGAAAAAGCAAAGGGGTTCAAAAAGACAGGTGGTTTGCATGATTCAGGAATCTTCAAAGCTGATGGAACCATAGTAGCGTTTTCTGAGGACGTTGGCAGGCATAACACAGTCGATAAGGTAATTGGAGAAGCATTGTTAAATCACGAAAATTTCCGTGACTGCTTTTTAATCATCACAGGGCGAGTTCCTGGCGACATGATTTTTAAAGCTGCTAAAGTTGGTTTACCCATTATTGTCTCTGTTGCTGCAGTGCTCAATTCAGGTGTTGCTTCAGCAGAAAAAGCTAACATTAGTGTTGTAGGTTTTGTGCGGGGCAAACGTATGAACGTTTACACGTGTCCAGAGCGAATTATTTTTTAAATTCTTGATTTTGATTCACATTTTTCATAATCAAAGGTTGCCCGTTCTGCTAAAAGTTTACATCCGCTTTTTCTATAATCGTTTGCTTCTTGCTTGTAGTTTTTTGCTGCCAATTTATAGGTTGCTTTAGCTCTTGTAATCTCAGATAGCTCAAGATATATCTCAGCTAATTTTTCGTTGCTTATGCCTGCCCAAAAGTAACAGTTTTTTGCTTCTAAATTTACAATATTCTCTTTATATTTGGCTCGAGCTTCTAACGTTTTTCCTTTGCTTTGCATCTTTTGGGCTTTTCTTAGTGACTGTAATGCTTTTGGGGAAAACTCTTTGTTCTTAAAGTCGATGTTTTGATCTATGGTTCCTTGAATCGAGCGTGTTGTAGGTGTGGATAATTCTTCTTGGGTATTTATGTTAGTGAAGCTTTCAAATTTAGGATCTAGTTGTTTTATTTCTTGGAGGGGAGACAGAAGACGTACTTTGCAGGCGGATCGCAATATGCCATTTGCATATGCTTTGTTGAAGTCACAGAGTGTCTGAGTTATTTCTACACCTTTTTTTCGGTTCAATGCCATCAGTAGTGTTTCTATTGTGCCATTTGGCCACATAGGGGCTACAACATCAAATTCTTTGCAGGTATTTAACATTAAATTTGCTACTTCTGGTTTTAGAAAGGGCATATCTGTAGGTACAACCAAACAATGGGTAGCGTTTACAGCTTTTAATCCCGATGCTATTGCTAAAAGTGGTCCCTTGATTGTTTTATTCTTCTGGTCTAATACAAACTTTATGTTATTTATTCTGTAATTCTCTAGTAGCTGCTTATAACCTGTCATACGTGTTTTATCATTTACACAAACAGCAATTGTTTCAACAGTTTCCATCAAGTTTCCTATAACATGGATAAGAAGCGGGTGACCGTCTATTTTGGCAAGTGCTTTATCTTGCCAGGGCTGATTTGGTTGTTGAAACCTATCGGCGGTTCCACCTGAGAGAATGAGCGCAGCCCTTTCTTTCATTAGTTTCCCTCAGGTTATTGTTTTGAGTTTTTCTCTTATGAGTTGGACGAGTTTTTCTCCGTCTTGGGGTATCTTCATGTAGCGTATTTCGTTGTAGCTTGATTCAGTGGCGTTTTCTGCGACTATTCCTGTCACTGCTAATATCGGTGGTACGGTATAGTGAAGCGTATTCTTTAGGTCAGCTTCATCTTTTGCTGCAAGGATTTTTAGTATATCAACCCGTTTGGCAATTAAATTGTGGAATCCTTCGATGAATATGATGTCAAGGCGCTCTTTTTCTAGCAGGCTCAATATTTTATCTAAATCTTTTAATTCTCGCTGTGTCTTTTTTATGATGTCGATTTCTCGAGGTGAAATAGCGACGACTACTTTAGATCCTGCATTTGCATAGCGCCATGTATTTGTACCTTCTCGGTCAATTGAGAAGTTTTTGTGATGGATGTGTTTAATGGCTCCTACGCTGTAACCTTCGTCTGAAAAGCGGTTGATTAGGTACTCTACGGTTGTTGTTTTTCCTGAACCGCTTTGTCCAACAGTGGCGACTACTAAAACCGTTTGTTATACACACTCCATCTTGTCTTGAAGCTATGTCGATTATAATAAATTATGCCCAAACATCCGCTTTTTAAGGGTTACATCTTTTGCCGGTTACCGGTAGTTTCTGAGCGAGGGGGCGTGATTATAATGGTTGAAATAGGTGGGTAAGGGTTTTGTTTATAGTATTAAGAATTACAAAGCTTTGAGTCTATTTAGACATGAGGCTTTTAAACTACGACTAATATGAGTAACAATTTTGTTATATGGACAGATAAAACAAATTGCTGAAAAAACAATATTTTTATGCTAAATACGTAGATTTTTAATTATAGCATAAATCAGTATAATTAATTTCAAAATAAACTAGTATATGAGGGTGAAAAATGATTCAATTCGCATAGATACATGTGTGCTTTTGTTTTTGTTTTTGTTTTTGTTTTTGTTTTTGTTTTTGCTGTCACTCGAACAGGATGCAGATTTGGAGAAATTCATCCGCTAGATCACTGAGGTAAAACAAATGACGCATTTAGGGTTAATTAAAAAATTGCATACAGTTACAGTCCTTTCAGTCCTTCTATTGTTTTTCTTTATACAGGCAAATATTGCCTCTGTAGAGGAAGAAACTGCTAATAAGACTCGAGGAGTAGAACAAAATAGACAAAAAAGATTCACAAGAAACTTATAGATACAGAAGAAGCGCTCGCTTTCTTGAGAGACATGTTTCAGCTTGGTTTGGCAAGCTATGAGGCTGCATTAACAACAAAGGCAACAAGCAATTGGTCTTGGTTAGAAGGAGTTGTTCAAACAACAGAGCAGTACAGACTGGATTCTACTGGCTTAGTTGGCTCTGAGGGCTAATATGGAACAAGCATCTTAACAGTGAGTTTTGCCCTCTGGGGCGACCAATTGACCTCATGCTCCTTCTATGAGGTATCACAAGATCCGCCTTTATACAGTAAGCAACCGGCCACTGATTTAAAGAATGCTACCTTAGTTTTTCTGCAAAATTACCAAACTCGTATTATTGATGTCTAACCTAAATAATGTGTCTATTGGATACGGTAGAAGTTACGTCTAATGCAACAAAAGCAACTGGTAATTTAGAAGTTAAAGCGTTGGCTGAAAATTACAAGACTCTTTTTTACACTTGAAGCAAAACGCTCAATGAAGCTCCAGTTACCCTACTATAGTGGAAAAACATACAGCATCTACTGTACAAATTCATACTCACAATCCGTCTAATACGGTCACTTAACAATCTACAGTTATGGCAACGGCACAACAACACCTACACCTGAAACACACGACTACCTGCAAGGGACAATTGTAAATGTAGCTGCTAATCCTAACGAGGGATATACCCTTAACTATTGGCTCTTAGATGATCAACCAGTGTACACAAACCCCTTGTCTATCAACATGAACAGCAATCACACATTGATATCTCACTTTCGACCCTTAACAAACTGTACTCTAAGTGTATCCTTTGAAGGTAGTGGAACTACAAATCCTTCATCTGGTACCTATCTATACGCTGAAAACACGCAGGTTAACATTACAGCCACTCCTGTTAGCGGCTACATCTTAGGGGTGGTTTTTAGATAGTGTTCTATACTCGCAGAACCCAGGC
>Ga0172382_10011967_pt1 | contig 11395 bp, 8 predicted proteins | sample Leawel138RmetaG_FD_122245 | JGI IMG/M metagenome (GOLD analysis project Ga0172382, IMG submission 122245) | Leachate microbial communities from a municipal landfill in Southern Ontario, Canada - Leachate well 138R metaG | ecosystem: Engineered > Solid waste > Landfill > Unclassified | place...
GATGTCTATATATGGACCTATTCCCACACCCATTGACATAGCACCTAGTAAAAGAGCTAAAACCAGAACTATACCAATAACCGTACCTAAATCCATTCAAATACCTTAAGAGTAAATATTGCGCTTATAATACCACAAAAAATATTAGACACTTATCATTTACTCAAAAAATAGAAAATTTAAAAATGCATACTTGCACAAAAAACACAACTATCCTTAAAACTTCAAATATAGATAAAAAATAAGTTTATTTATCTAAAGTATAAAAACTGTATAATTTCGAAAAAATTATAAATAAAGATTTACACTATGTTTGAATATTTATATAAAAAACCACAAAAAAGTGCTTTTTTTATCATCCTAGCTTTAGCCCTCTTTTCAGCCGTTTACAATGCTTTTTTACCACTGCATGGTGATGAAGCATACTACTGGATGTGGAGCCATCATCTTCAAGCTGGGTACTATGATCATCCCCCTTTAATAGCTTATATGATCTATCTAACTAACTTTATATCTCAAGATGAGTGGGGTGTTAGACTTGTAAATGTTTTTTCTATGAGTATTGCAGCTCTATATGTTTTTAAGTTAGCAGCAGAGATGTTTGATGAGAGAGTTGCACTAAACGCTCTACTGATTATCTCTAGTGTTATCTTAGTCCATGCGGGTTACATCATAACTACACCTGATTCGCCTTTGATACTATTTTCTTCTATGGCACTCTATTACTCTTATAAAGCTCTTTTTTTTGGTAGTACAAAAGACTATGCATTAACTGGCATAACTCTTGGACTTATGATGCTGAGTAAATACACAGCTATTTTGTTTGTCTTTATTTTGTTAATCTTTATACTATTAAAAAAGAGAGAGGCTCTTTTAAAATTAAACTTCTATTTAGCGATATTTTTGGCTTTTATTGTTGTTTTTCCTATGATTTGGTGGAACTATCAAAATGACTGGATCAGTTTTTCTTTCCAGATAAATCATGGAACCACAGAGACATTTGAGATATATCCACACCTCTTTTTTGACTTTTTAGCTGGTCAGTTTGGCATCTTCTCACCAGTATTTACAGCTGTGCTTTTTTTCTTTTTAGTAAAAGAAAAACTCTACTACAAAGATGACAAACTCTTTTTTCTAAGCCTTAGCACTGCTTTTATCATACTCTTTTTTCTATATAAGAGTCTCTATACAAGAATGGCACTAAACTACTCTGCACCAGCATATATTTCAGGGGCTATTCTTCTTGCGTACATATTTGAGAAATACAATCTCAAAAAAACTTTTAAAGTCGGGCTCATTATTGCAGTAGTTCTAAGTATTATTGGTAGATTTATGTTTTTGTTCTATTTAGAAGTAGTTCAAGATAGAATGTATGGCAACAAAGAGGCGGTAAAACTCTTAGAGACTCACGCGAAAAAAGGTGATAGTTTTTATGGCGATCATTTAACTATAGCCGCATACTTAAAATACTATCTTTTAGATCATCCAGATACAGATGTAGCACCTATAAGTAGATTTTCTCAGTATGATATGTGGAGAAGGGAGAACTATTTAAAAGATGGCTTAGTTCTAACAACAGACCCAGAAGAGGTGCGCCTAAAAGAGCTTTACAATGAAGTTAGTCTTATAGACACTTATGTCGCAAAAAGTGGTATCTCTAAGACAAAAACTCTCTATATCTATAGAGTTAGCGACGCAAAATAGTTAATTAATAGTTTTTTAGTTAAAATCACAGCATTATTAAAATATGGTTGAGTATGAAAAATATCATTAAATTTGTTATCACTGCTGTTATGTTCTACTTCTTATTTCAGTATGTTGACTTTGAAAACCTTGTGGGTATTTTGGCTAAAAGTCATGGTGGAACTATATTTATAGCCCTACTTTTTCAACTTGCAAGCACATATTTAGCAGCTTATAGATGGCGACTTATCATGCAACTCTTAGTCTTTAAAGAGAGTGTCTCATACTATGTAAAGAGCTACTTTAAAGCATCTTTTTTTAACCAAGTGTTACCAAGTAGCATAGGCGGAGACGCTGTTCGCATCATAGACTTAACTCAAAAAGGGTATGATAAAAAAGACTCCTTTTATGGCGTATTTGTAGATAGAGTTGTAGGACTTGTAGGTCTTTTAGTCTTAAACCTTTTAGCAACTATACTCTTCTTTGGAACTTTTGATAGAGATTTCTCACTCCTTATTATCATCATAACTGTGGGTGGGATTAGTGGTTTTACTCTCTTGTTTCATCTTGAGAAAATTACATTTTTAGCAAAATATAGAGGACTTGACCTCTTTGCTAGATTGGCTAAAAGGTTGAATAGGCTCTATGCAGATAGAACTATACTTTACAAACACATTGCCATCTCTGTTGGTGTACATCTCTTAACTGTTTTATCACTCTACTCATTAGCTCTAAGCATAGATTTTCATCTCTCTTTTCAAATCTTTCTTATAGCTATACCTCCTGTATTTTTACTAACTATTGTGCCTATTTCTCTTGCTGGTTGGGGAATTAGAGAGGGTGCTATGGTTGGTATTTTTATGCTAGTTGGAGCAGATGGAACAAAAGTTATGGCTATGAGTATCCTTTATGGCATACTTCTCATCATCGCATCAATCCCAGGGGCATACTTCTGGGTAAAAAGTAAAAGAGCAACTTAAAAACAACAAAGGAATCAAACTATATGAATATAGATACAATGAGAAATATAGACCACTATGCTGGAGTACCACTGACTTTTTTAGGCACTATCATCAAAAAGTCTATTGAATTTTTCAATCCTCCAAAAAATATAAAACCTAAAAATGTTCTTCTTATAGAGCTCTCAGAGATGGGTAGTGCCATCATTGTGGATCCGGCTATGAGGAAGTTAAAGGGCGAGATAGAAAAAGAAGATGGAGAACTATTCTTTGTTATCTTTTCTAAAAATAAGGTTAGTTTACAACTCCTAGGTACTGTAAAAGAGCAAAATATTTTCGCTATTGATGAGAGCTCTATCATAAGCCTAGCAAAAAGCTCGTTGGACTTTTTAAAGTGGTGTAGAGAAAATGAGATAGACTCGGTTATAGACCTAGAGTTATTTTCAAGATTTACTGCACTTCTTACTGCCTCTTGTGGAGCAGTTAACTGTGTAGGCTTTCACTCATTTCACAATGAAGGACTCTACAGAGGCGACTTTTTAACAAAAAAAGTATCTTACAATCCTCATCAGCATATCGCTAAAAACTTTATCTCTTTAGTTGATGCGCTACTTAGCCAAAAGGATGAGCTTCCATATACAAAAAGAGTTATTGGTGATGATGAGATAGTTATAGCAAAAGCTACCATCAGTGATGATGAAAAACAGAGCGTACTAGGAGTTATCTCAAACCTATATGATGGTTTTGACAAAGATAAAAATCCTATCATCCTAGTAAACTCCAACGCTTCAGACCTGCTTCCACAAAGAAGATGGGAGAGAGAGAACTATGGAGATGTTATAAAACTAATCTTACAAGAGAACCAAGATGCCATTATATTGCTAACAGGTGCGCCTGCTGAGTATGATGGAGCACAGCTTCTTTGTAAATATGTCTCAGATGAGAGATGTATAAACTTTGCTGGAGCTATAAAGTTTTTACAACTTCCTGCTCTTTATTGCCTAAGCCATTTTATGCTTACAAATGACTCTGGACCTGCACACTTTGCTTCCATCACTGATATGCACACTTTTGTTATCTTTGGACCTGAGACACCAGCGCTTTACTCTTCATTAGGGCCTACAACTCCTATATATTCTCATATGGCTTGTAGTCCTTGTGTAAGTGCATCTAACCATAGAAAAACACCTTGTATTGATAACCAATGTATCAAGATAATAACTCCAGAGTGGGTTTTTAACACCCTAAAACCAAAGCTTGATGAACTTAAGAGCTAAAGAACATCATAAGTTTTTATACTTCATTGCATTTGTCACTCTTTTGCGTCTCATGCTCGCTCCTTTTGTGGGGCTTGGAGTAGATGAAGCACACTATGTTTTATACGCATTAAACCTTGATTTGAGCTATTTTGACCATCCCCCTCTAGTTGGATGGACTCAGTATATCTTTACCTTTATCTTTGGCTATGGAGAGTTTGGGGCTAGAGTTGCGGCTATTTTTATAGGTGCGATTAGCTGTATCTTTATCTATAAACTCATCTTTGATATAAACAGAGACTCAAATGAAGCTTTTGTTGCCATCCTAGCCCTTAGTGCTTCTTTTTTGTTCAATGCTCTATTTTTGATGCTTATGCCAGATACACTTTTGTTTTTACTTATTCTTCCTATCATCTTTACAACCATAGAGATAGAGAAAAACGAAAAACTCTCTTCATGGCTTCTTTTGGGCTTTTTACTCGGCCTAGCTGGACTTGCAAAATACACAGCTATTTTATTTGTAGTGCCAATAATTCTATATGTAATCATAAAAAAGAGATATGACTTATTTTTATCACCAAAACTCTTAGTAGCAGTTGTTTTAGCCTTTCTTATGATACTTCCTGTTCTTATCTGGAATATAGAAAATGACTTTTCAAGCTTTGCATATCAAAGCTCCCATGTAGTTGGAAGTAGCACGATTAATTGGAATGGCTTTTTAAACTCACTCCTCTCCCAACTAGGCGCTTACAATCCTCTCTTAGCTCCTTTAGCCTTTTTTGGGCTATACAAAGCATTCGTGAGTAAAAATTCCGCCCTTTTTCTTAGTTCCCTTTTTGGCTTAGTCTTGATTGCATTTTTTACTTACGCATCTCTATATGAAACTGCACTTCCTCACTGGTCAGCTCTTTTTTATCTGCTTTTTATTCCTATTGGCTCTTATTTTTTCTTACAGATATCTAAAACTTACCTAAGAGTAGCTATAGGCTTTGGACTTCTTCTTAGCCTTTTAGCTTATGGAGAGTTAGCTTTTAAAGTTATTCCATTTAAAGATTATCAATCTCCTCATCGTGATATTTATGGCTGGGATATAATCATGCAAGAGACAAACAAAGAGGCTAAAAAATCACAAACTAAGGCCATCGCAGTAACAAACTGGTCTCTTGCATCTAGAGCTATCTACTATAACCGCTCATATACTTCACAAGTCTATCTCTTAGATGCAAGAGATGACCAGTTTGATGTTTGGCAAAAGCATGACCCTATAGGAGAAGATATCATAATTATCAACACCCACGCTTTTAAAAAAGATATACAAAGCTATCTTTTGTGCGATGAAGTTATCCCAAACAACAAGTTTGATATAATCCTAAACAATTCAAAAGTAAATACAGTAGAGCTAATTACTTGCAAAAACTACCAAGGTCTTAAATGATTTTTTCAAAACAAACTTACGCTGTCTATATTTTGACCCTTATATTCTTTATATTTATTTCCTACTTCTACATAGATATCCCTGTTGCTAGATATTTTTTAGCTAATGTAGAGACTTATCAGGAGCTTGGCCGTTTTATAAGTATCTTTGGCGAGTCACATTGGTATTTTGCTACTGCAATATTAGGCTTTTTATTTTTTAAATATTACAAGCCAAATGAGCTTTACAAAAAAAGATTTCTTTTTTTACTCTACATAAATTTATTCTCAGGCCTTATTAGCCTCTTTTTAAAATGGATGTTTGCAAGAATGAGACCATGGGGGCTAAGAAATGACGGCGATGAGTTTGGATTTTTAGCATTTTCAAACTTTGACCTTGGGTTTTTGCAGAAGATGAAACTACACTATATCACCCTTTTAGACTCTCCTACTACTTTTACATCATTTCCATCAGGTCACACGACTACAATCTTCGCTGCTTTTACCTATCTTGTGTTACTATTTCCAAAATATATTTACTTGTGGTTAAGTCTTGGGATAATCTTCTCAAGCAGTAGAATTTTAGCAAATGATCATTTTGTTAGCGATATCTTTGCAGGAGTTTTAGTTGGGACGCTCTCAACTATGTTTTTGTACTCAAAAATGAAAATTTGAGTTTAATTTTTGTGAGAAGATAGATTGAAAAGTTTTTTCAAAACAGTTTTTAAGTTTATTGTTGTTGTCGCTTTACTTTATGGCATAGGAAGATTTGGTGTTATCACTTATGATAGCCATGTCTTTGTACCTCGCGCGCCATATACTGTTATGCAGACGCAAGATTCTATAACCATAAAATGGCAGTCTCCTGAGTTTGAAGTTGGCTCCGTAGAGTACGGCTTTTTCTCTGATGCGCTTGATAAAATTTTAGTAGACGCTAAAAAAACCAAAAAGCATTCCATCACTATATCTGGCTTAAATGAGTGCACAAAATACTATTACAAAGTCTCATCTAGTTCTATGACCATAGATAATGAAGATAGAAGTTTTAAAACACTTTGTAAGACAAAGGACACCCAAAGACTTTGGGTTATTGGAGATAGTGGTAAGGCTGGAGATAACCAAAAAAAAGTTTATGAAGCTATGCTTAACTTTATAGAGCATGATTTTAACAAGCTCAACATGTGGGTTCTTCTAGGCGATAACGCTTATACAAGTGGTTCTCAAAAGCAGTATAATGAGAGTTTATTTAAGCCTTATGCGGAGCTTCTAAAAAGATTTACGCCTTGGGCTGTTATAGGAAACCATGATGCTAGAAGGTGGGCTTTTTACAACATATTTGACTTCCCTACTAAGGGTGAGAGCGGAGGAATTCCAAGTGGTAGCGAGAAGTTTTACTCCCTTGAGAGTGGAAATCTGCACTTAATTATGCTTGATAGTGAGATGTACCGTATAGATAAAAACTCCGATTTAGCAGCGTGGCTAAGAGAAGATTTGAAAAAAAATACAAAACCGTGGGTTATAGTAGCTCTTCATACCCCTCCATATACAGATGGCGGACATAAATCAGACAGTGATTATGATAGTGGTGGAAGACTTAAAAAGGTGAGAGAAAACTTAGTTCCTATCTTTGATGAATATGGAGTGGACTTAGTTTTAAGCGGTCATTCACATGGTTATGAACGTTCTAAACTTATTGTTAATCATATAGAAAAAAGTGACACTTTTGGCAAGCATAACATCGTTCAAGATGCTAAGAGTTGCTATACAAAGTCTATCAAACCAAGTAAAAACAGCGGAACACTCTACCTCGTTTGTGGTTCTTCTTCAAAGCTAGATAGAGCAACTTTAAAACACCCCGCTCTTCCTTTTGCACATGAAGAGATGGGCTCACTCATCATTGACATAACTCCAACAACACTAAACTCAAAGTTTTTAAGTATAGATGGCGAGATTTTAGATGAGTTTACAATCAGAAAAGATAACATTCCTTGCAAAGAGAAAAGATGAACAAAAAAGATTTAAGTATCGTAATTTTAGCTGCTGGAAAAGGCAGTCGCATGAAGTCAAACAAGGCAAAGGTACTTCATAACATAAGTGGTAAACCAATGCTTTATCACATCATTAAAACTGCACAAGAGATTTCAGACGACATAACTGTTGTTGTTGCACACCAAAAAGAAGAAGTCATAAAAGAGTTAAGCAAATTTTTTAAAAACATAAACTTTGTTACTCAAGATGCACAGAACTTCCCTGGAACTGGCGGAGCTATGATGGATGTAAAACCAAAAAGAGACAAAGTTTTAGTCTTAAATGGTGATATGCCGCTCATCTCTGCAGATGCGCTAAGTGGTTTTTTAAGTAGCGATGCAAAAATTATCATGTCTATATTTGAGTTACAAAACCCTGATGGATATGGTCGTGTTATCATTGAAAATAGTGAAGTCTTAAGGATAGTTGAGCATAAAGATGCAAATGAGCAAGAGCTAAAAGTACAGAGTGTAAATGCTGGCATCTACGCTTTTAGCTCATCTGTACTTAAAAAGTACATCCCACTTCTAAAAAATGACAACGCCCAAAAAGAGTACTACTTAACCGACATTATCTCACTAGCAAAAGCAGATGCCATCAGCATCTCTCCTCTTTTGGTTGATGAAGAACATTTTAGAGGAGTAAACTCTAAAGAAGATTTAGCAGAGTGTGAAGTTATTATGCAAGATAAAATAAAATCATACTGGATGAGAGAGGGAGTTGTTATGCAACTTCCTCATACTATCTATATAGAAGAGAGTGTGAAGTTTGAGGGCGAGTGCATAGTAGAGAACAACTGCCGTATAACTGGGGACACACTTATCTCAAACTCTCATATAAAATCATCGAGTGTTATAGAAGATAGTCGCATCATAGATTCAGATGTAGGACCACTAGCCCACATACGTCCAATGTCAGAACTTAAAAATACTCACATAGGAAACTTTGTAGAGGTTAAAAAAAGCACACTTATAGGCGTTAAAGCTGGGCACCTAAGTTATATTGGAGATGCAGAAGTTGGTGAGGGGACAAATGTCGGTGCTGGCGTTATTACTTGTAACTATGATGGCAAGAAAAAATATAAAACCATCATTGGTAAAAATGTTTTTATAGGAAGTGACTCTCAACTTATAGCTCCACTTGAGGTTGAAGATGATGTGATGATAGCAGCTGGAACTACAGTTTCAGGGCTTAAAGTACAAAGTGGAGTTCTAGCCATTAGCCGACCTGAACTAAGGATTATTAAAGATTTTTATTACAAATTCTTTTTTAAGAAGTAATTTATAAAACTTATATAACTTTTTTAGATACAATTCATTTTTAAGCATATTATACTTTAAACAACGGGAAAAAACATGAATAATTCCACTCTACAAAATTCTGCACATTCTAATACTCTGCAATTAATCCTTTTTGGATTAGGCCTTGTTTTAGAGGTCTTTATCTTTGACTTCTCTTTTCTTATGGTAGGCATTGTAATAATTCATATTATCTTAGCGCTCTATCTTCGTTCTCAACTACTTCTACTAAAAGAAGCTATTGAAAAAACTACTGAATCTATGACTAAACTTAGCCATGGAGACTTTGAAGTTGTGGCTCCAGAGATGGGCAAAGCTGAGATCTATGAACTAGGAGTTGAATTTAACTCTATGATAAAACAGCTAAAGCACTATATGAAAGAGACTATAAAGGCTATTCATATAGCAGAAGATACTTCAAACTCTTACTACGCTGATGCAACTGGGCTCAACCCTGCCCTAACACAAGCAACTCAAGCTATCAACAACTCTGTAAAAACCATAGAGGAAGGATATAGAGCACAAGTAAGAGGCAATTTTAGTGAAAAGCTACATGATTTAGGTGGTGGAATATCTCATAGTTTAACTCTAATCCAACAAAATCTTTTGAATAATTCTCAAGAGGTAAATAAAATATCTGATATGTCAAGTCAAACTTCAAAAGAAGCAAATAACTCTTTAGAAACTATGCAAAATGTGCTTGGACTCTTTGGTAATCTTAGCCATAAAATAGATGCAACAAGCAATAACATAGATTCTCTCTCAGAGAGATCAAAAGAGATATCAGCTATAGCAGATATTATCAAAGACATTGCAGAACAGACAAACCTCTTAGCACTAAATGCAGCTATAGAAGCAGCAAGAGCTGGTGAGCATGGACGAGGATTTGCAGTAGTTGCTGATGAAGTAAGAAAACTAGCGGAGAGAACCCAAAAATCAACTCAAGAGATATCTATAACCATCCAAACTCTTCAGCAAGAAACACAAGAGATCCAGTCAAACTCACAAGAGATGGCAGATATATCACTAAATGTTACTAACACTATAGATGACTTTGCACAAACACTTAAAAAGTTTCAAACAAATGCTCAAGACTCAGCTGCATATGCTAGTTTTATTCGTGATTCATTATTTATGGTTCTTGTAAAGATAGACCATATCCTTTTTAAATCAAACGCATATACTTCAGTTTTATCTAACGAGGTTAAAGCTCAGTTTTCAGACCATACACAGTGTCGTTTAGGTAAATGGTACTTATCTGAAGGTAAAGAGAGATATGGACATACTAAAAATTACTCAACGATTGATTCACCTCACTCAAAAGTTCATTCAAATGTTATTAAAAACATAGAACTCATAGGTAATAGCAACATATTTGAAGGAAATATTGAAAGTGATATTATCAATAACTTCAAAAATATGGAAAGTGAAAGTGAAAAACTCTTTGAAATTTTAGACTTAGTTGTCAATGAATTAGATCCTACTAAAAGAATAAACAACTAGACTTTTGAAGATTTTTTCTCTTCTTTTCTTGGAGCATCATATTTTAATATTAAAACTCATAGCTAGAGAGAAAATTTAGTATAGATGCCCCCAAAGTGCCAAAACATACTCTAGCAGGAGAATATACACTAATTGTAGTTGCTGTAGATTAGAGCAATACTCTAAGGAACTCCTGCATTTCAAACCTATTAGTTGAAATTTATCTAAGAGATATAAATTTTAAAGTTCTTCCACGCTGATAGGCTTTGAAAAAAAATATCCTTGAAAATATTTACATCCAATTTCTAATAGTTTTTCGTATTGTTCTTTGGTTTCTACTCCTTCAGCAATAACTTCTAAACCAAATTGTTCTCCTATACTAATAATAGTCTTCGTAATTATTTCATCGTTTATATCTACGGTCAAATCTCTTATGAAAGATTGGTCTATTTTCAATTCATCTATAGGCAGTTTTTTAAGATAAGATAAAGAAGAATAACCAGTTCCAAAATCATCAATAGATAGAGAAAATCCCATCTCTTTTAATTTATGTAGCGTATCTAAAACCTTATCAATATTTTTTATTAATAAACTCTCTGTCAGCTCTAGCCTTAACATAGCTGGATTGATATCATTTTTATCAACAATATTTTTAATAATTGATATAAAGTTATCCAATTCAAACTGTTTAGAGCTTACATTTATAGAAATTCTCCAATGCTTTTTTATTTCGTCAGTTTTCCATATATTTATTTGCTTGCAAGCTTCATTCATAATCCACTCTCCAAGAGGGATAATAAGTCCACTCTCTTCAGCTAAAGGTATGAAATCAGCAGGCGAAATCATACCTCTTGTTGGATGATTCCATCTTATAAGAGCTTCTACCCCTATTATTTCTTCTTGCGAATTTGAAAAAATTTGTGTCTGATAATACAAGCTCATTAGATTTTTATCTATTGATTCTTTTAAGCTATCAATTAGTTTTATCTTATCTTTCATCAACTTTTGCAACTTTGGATCAAAAAAGCAAAAAGTATTTTTTCCATTTCCTTTTGCATTATACATAGCATTATCAGCATGTGATATTAATCTATCAACAGATGTACTATTGTCATTAAATAGCTTAATACCTATACTCGCACTAAGTTTAAATTCATAGTTGTCTATATAATACAAATCTTTTAAATTATCAAGAATTTTTTGTGATATTTTTTCAAATATTTTAATTGCGTTTATTTTATCTTTTTTACTTGTTTCTACTAAAATAATAAATTCA
>Ga0172382_10011968_pt1 | contig 11394 bp, 12 predicted proteins | sample Leawel138RmetaG_FD_122245 | JGI IMG/M metagenome (GOLD analysis project Ga0172382, IMG submission 122245) | Leachate microbial communities from a municipal landfill in Southern Ontario, Canada - Leachate well 138R metaG | ecosystem: Engineered > Solid waste > Landfill > Unclassified | place...
CCTTCGTGTACACGCCCTGCAGGTACTGCTGCGCCGCGAACGACGTGCATCCCGTGGCGGCCATCAGCCTGCGCCTCCCGACGCGGGGGCAGGACTTGCTAAGCGCTTCCGCCTTCTCGAACTGCTCTTTCGTCATCGCCATATCATTTGGCCTTTCGTTTAGCCGCGGCTTTGACCGGCGGCAGGTTTTCCACGAGCCCGCCGGTTTCCGGCATGTCGACCAGCAGCCCTTCGTCATACTTGCACACCCGCACGAACACCTGGAAGCCGGTCGTCTCCCCGGCCGGGCGGTCGCTGCGCTTGGTGATCACGAACCCGGCGTCCGACTCGGACGCCAGAACCGCCTCTTGCGCTTTCACTCCCTTCAGCGCCCGTTTGAACGCGCGCCGGAGCGTGGTTTCAGTGACCTCTTTGTACTTGATACCCATGTCTGCTCACCTTTCTTGTTGTCTGAACCTCAGTCAGTCCCGTAAGGAAGATACCTGCTCGGCCCGCGCCGGCGGTAATCACGCCTTTCGCGGCGGGGCGGCTCGTCGTACAGAGCCGGAGGCTCGTCCCCGTCATCCGTGTCCGCGCCATACACGGCCCCCAGCTCAAGGAGGGCCCAGCGCAGCGCGTTGAACTCGGCTTGGTCGAACACGGCGCTCCCCTTGCGGGGATCCGCGTTACGCAGTCTCCGGTCCAGCCAGGAGGCCCGGCGGATCAGTGCCCGCACGTGTCCCGCCGACTCCCGGTCGAAATCCTCATCTATCCTGTCACTCATGTTTTCCAGGTCCTTCCATAGACCGCCGCCAGCACCTGCCGGTGCAGCTCTTCGACGGTCCGACTGTTTATGATGGTGGCGTCAGGGGAGACCGCCTTGAGCGATTCCGCCTCTTCCGCGTTGGCGGCCGTGACGCCGGGGCGGACGATCTCCACGACGATCCCGCCGCACCGGTGTATCCACGAGACCTCGTCCGCGTACCGCACGTCCGTGACGGCGACGTCGCCCGCGGGCATCGCCGCCTCCGCCCGCCTGATCCAATGCCCCGGGTCCCTGAGCCGCATGAGCCGCCCGTGCTCGACCATAAGCGGCCGCACGAGCGCTTTGTTCTCGGCGTCCCAGGCGTCCAGGAACTCGTCCGTCGCCGTCGTCCCGGCCTCGAACAGGGCGCGGTAGGTCATGCGCCGCAGGTCGTCCTTGAGCGCGTCGGCGAACGCGAGCCGCGTCCAGCCCCGCGACAGGAGCGCCCGGGCGGCGGTGTCCTTCCCGCTTCTAGCGCATCCGCTGAACCCCACGAGCTTCATGTCCGCGGCCCCCCTATGTAGGGGAGCACGAACGGAAGCCCGGACTCCGGGACGTACAACTTGTAGGCCCTCCCGAGAAACCCGTCGAGCGCGTCGTACAGGAACTCGGCCAGATACGCCGGCAGCTCGCCGTCCGTCACGCCGTATTCGCACCTGACGTACTCCGTCGCGTAATCGACCGCGTGCCCGATCTCGTGGTGCCAGTGGCGGCGGGTCTCGCGGAGGGTCAGCGGGTCCTCGGGGTCGCCCGCGACCATCATGACGAACTCCCGGACGTTCCCGGCGCTGTCCGCCTCCGGGATTGTCCCGACCAGGGTCGCCTCTGTCTCGGTCTCCACCGTGTAGGCGTACGGCAACGCTTTCGGATTGAACGCGGGGCGGCCGAACTTGGATTTGATGTGCGCGACCATCCGCTTGCGGTCCGTGAACTCCACGAACCGGAACGACAGCCCGCTCCCGCTGTAACCGAAACGGAACTCCCGTTTAAACGCTTTCTTTTCTTCTGAACTCACTTTCACTTACCCTTTCCTTTCAAGCCCTTCTTGGCTTTTGTGGCGCGAACCTTAGCACACGCCCGCCGCCTTGTCAACACTTTCTTTTCCAGCCTGAAAACTTTTTCCGCCATCCACGCCGTCAGGTACGCCGGGGCCTCCCCGCCGGCCCGCTCCTCGATACGCACACCCACACGGGACAGCGCCACGTCGGCCGCGTGAACGCATTCGTGTATGGCGTCGTTCACGAATCCCGGAGACCCCGGAGGCTGCGTCAGGAAGACGGCGACGGCGACCTTCCCGCCGGACTCCAGCGTCAGCGCGCCCGCCCTGGCGATGAGTTCCGGCTCCAGCGGCCCGTCAAACCCGTCGACGACTTTCGACAGCGCCCGCACCCCGGCGGCGAGGTCGGCGGCCAGCACGATGTTGAACGCGCCTTTCGCCTCCAGGAAAAGGGGCACCTCGTGGTGGCTCATGTACACGGGCGGGTCACATTTCTTTTTCACGGGCGGCCTCTCTTTCGTGGGTTTTCTTGTGGCACTCCTTGCACAGGCACCGCAGCCGCGAGGGATCCTGCAGCAACTGTTCCCGCACCAGGCGCAGGATGCCGTCCCAGTCCACGCGGCCGACATGATGCACCTCGATCTTGACTTCCCGGCCTTTCGCAACCGAGCCTTTTCTGCCGCACTCCTGGCAGGTGTTCTTCTGGTCCTTGACCGCCTGCGCCCGCTCGCGGCTGCGCAGCCACACCGTCCGCAGCGCGCTGCGTATCTGGGACAGGGGCGTCACGGGCTTCCGGGGGCGCTTACGCTTTGGCTTCATCGCGCCCTCCCAGCTCGTAAGTCTCCTTGACCCAGAGGATGGATTGGCGCAGCCAGTCGCGCGGCTCGACATCAGGCGGCTGCACAGGGAGGCCCGGCAGCTCCCGCCGGGCTTCAGCGACATGCGCGTGGGCCATGACGACGGGGTCGCCGAAAAACATATCGCTCACTTGTCTGATGACGTCGGGCAGGTCGCAGTCCGGGTTCTGCAGCGACAGCCTCAAGTGCCGCACCAGCCGCTTAAACGTCTTATGCTGCCCCGGGCGGGCCTCTACCATGGCCAGGCACCCGGCGGCCAGGTCGCGGTTGCCCTCGTACCCGGCCTCCGCCTCCCCGAGCGCGATCACCGCGCGGCCCAAGAACACATCGGTCTCCGAGGGGGTGTTGAAGTCCCCGGGCGCCGTAAGCGCCGCGTACGCCGCGGTCAGGTGCTTGTACGCGCACGCCGGGCAGTCTTCCCATATCAGCTTCTTGTCTTGTGCTTCCATCTCTCACTCTCCCGTGTCTGTGACTTCCACTTTCTTCATGACCGGGGTCGCGCCCGCGCCCCCGAAAACGATCACGAGCGGCTTCCGCCCGTCCTTCTGCCTGGGGGTCAGGCCGTCGCCTCCGGCGCTCTCCCCGGTCTCGCCCATGCCCCTGGCCACCATGTCGCCGGCGGCTTTGCCGGCGTCCGCGAGGCTCTTCAGCTCGAACGCCTTCAGCCCTTCCTTGCTTACCATGGCCTCCGCCCGCCGGCTGACCTCGGTCCCGAGCTTTATCGAGCGCCGGGCCACGCCCTCGGCCGATTCCAGCCGCAGCTTCCGCAGGTTCTCCCGGACCACACGCTCGCGCTCGTCGTTCTGCGCGCGCAGCCGCCGGGCCCAGTCACCGTCGCGCGCCCAGAACAGGACGACGTCGGCCGGCAGTCCGGGCGCGGACTTCGCCACTTCACGGGTTAATTTTTCCAGCGAGGCGCCGGCCATGTACTTGCGGAACGCCGCCGCGCGCAGGGGCGCTTCGGCCCTGGAGGCCTCGGCCTCCAGGGCGGCCTCGATGGCGGTCTCGATGCTGCCCGCGCAGGGCGGCTCCAGTGCGGAGGGCTCCCTCATCCGGAGTGTCCGCGGGAGTTCCGGCAAGTCCTCTACGTTGGTGATAGGCATGTCGCTTATTCTCCTTTACGCCTCGGGGGGCGCCCCCGGGGCCTCTTCTCCGCTACTTCGGCCTTGATCTCGATTTTGTCCTCGACTTTAGCCTCTGCCTCCTCTTCAGGAGAGTCATAATACCCGCTGACCGCGACCTTGTCAATGAGCGAGTCCAGGTCGATCAGCTTCCATCCGCGGGCCTTTTCGGTGCGCCACCTGTACACATGATCCGGGAACTCCTTGGACAGCCTCTCCAAGTACGTCCGCACCCGGCTGCCGTGCGTCAGCAGCGACCGGGCGGCGTAGCGCACCGGGGAGTCGTCGGAGGTCAGAGCCTTCTCCAACTCCGTCACCGAGACGGACAGGGACTTGACCGGCTCGTCGTCGCAGAAGTACGCCTGCTTCACCAGCTCCAGCAGCTTGTACTCCGGGGACACCTCCAGCAGCCGGTGCTTCAGGCTGGTGTCGTGCCAGCAGTTGATGCCGAACCTTGCCGGTTGCTTGGTGGCCGGGTCGCGCGTCATCTCGTACGGCACGACGAATACGTTCTCGAGCCACCAGCGGTACGCCGGGACCTGCGAGATCACCTTCAGCTTGAAGGCCTCGCGGCTCTCGATGGTGTCGCACACCTCCGGCCAGTCTGCCATTTCCGTGCGGAAGAGCATGGTCTTGTCGCTGATGTCATCGGTCATCGCGAACAGCCCGGCCATTGACTCGGTCTCGTGGTTGAGCGACATCGTAACGCGCAGAAACGTCGACAACGTGACCGCGTCCGTAAACATCTTGCGGTACTGGGACCCGTTATTGGCAGCGGCCTCCTTGACCTTGCTCGCCAGTTCTTTCCTGGCCGCCGGCAGCGGGGACAGCTTGGGGTCGGACACGCGCAGGTGCTCCTTGGACAGCATCTCTTTATTCTGCGGGCCGCCCGTCCGCCCCTCGGCCCAGGGGTTGCCGTCCGTGTAGCGGTTGCCGAGCAGCGGGGTCAGGATGTAGTCCTGATAGAAAGACTTGCCGCAGTTCCTCGGCCCGACGAATATCAGCACCGGCATACCCCGCGTGATCCCGCGCACCAGCATCTCCACGCTGTACTTGTTCCACGCGTGGACGTATTTGACCGGGCCGCCCCCGAACATGGACTCCATGATCCGCAGGATGTAGCCGCAGTCGCCGCGGACAGCCTTCGGGATCTCCGGGCCCTCTGTGATCAGGGCGTTGGTGCCTCCCGGTATCCGGTGGAACCCGGGCATGTAGCCGCCGAGCGACCCGGAGAACTGGACGGTGGAGTCCGGGCAGTCCATGAGCTTCAGGAGGTACTCCATGGCCGGGGGCATGGCTCCGTCCTTGCCGCGGGCCGCGCTGATCCCGGCGCGGGACAGGAGCGCGCAAGCGGACTCCTTGCCAACGTGGATCCACTTCCGGTCTGACGCGTTACCGCCGGTCTGCTTGTACAAAAAGTCCTGGGTCTCCGAATTGTAATACATCTCCGGCGGCCCGGACTCCGGGAACTGCGCGTAAAACCTTTCGAGTTTCGGGTTCATTCGCACACCGCCTTTCCTTCCGGCGACAGCCATATCAGCCGCTGCATGCCTCCCGGACTCTTGGAGTCCGCCGGACGGGTGTATCCGGGCATCCTCGACAGCCGGCTCCGGTTCCTGCAGGACGGGTCGCACCCCAGGGGCACGAGGAACTTCGGGAAGAGGACGCCGCTCACTTCGCGCTCCCACTCCGCCGCGTCGGCGCAGTCGACGTCGACCCATGCGTGGATGGACTTGCCCGCGCTGAGTATCAGCGCCCTCACCGGCAGCGCGGCCCACGACCAGAACGCGAGCTGCTCGGCCAGCGGGGCCTTGTCCATCTCGGCGACCGCGTGCATGTGCTTGACGACGCAGTTGTCGCCGCGGCGCGTCATCTTGGACACGTCGGCCTTGGTCGGGGCGAACTCCCCGGACAGCGGGTTCGGGATCATGTGCGGGTGCTGCGGCGGCCGTTTGCGCATCATGTCCACCCACTCCGAGACCGGCTTGATGAGAGTCACGTCCTCACGGGGGCCGACGAACAGGAGGTCTCCCGGCGCGAAGAGCGCGTCGAGGGTCCGCCATCCCGCCTCCCACTCCGGGAAGTCCAGGGGCACCGGGGACTTGGCGGCGATATCTTCCGCGGTGACCCCGGCGTTCGCGACGACGATGCGCTTGAACACCTCGGCGCTGACGTCGCGGGTGCGCAGGTTCTCCGGGACCTTGCCGGACTCCCCGGGCTTGTCCAGCCCCAGGGACTCGGCCATCGCCTTGGCGAACCCGGCCTTGACGCCCTGCTCGATCTCGGCGTCGCTCGGTTCTCGCCCCGCTTTAGGGGGGCGGGGTATGTTCGCCTTGACGTCGTCGATGACCCGCTGCTCGTCGAACTTCGCCTTGAACCCCAGCGCCCCCGCCTTGAAGAGCGCCTGGTGGGCGCCATCCCCGCCCGGGGCCGGGAAGTGGTCGATCAGCGCCTTGTACGTGAACTCCGCGCGTGTGGGCTTTTTAGAGTCCGCCATTGCCTGCCGCTCCTTTCCCTTACTTCGTGTACGTGTCGGAGACGACAGTTTCCACAGCCAGCGGCAGCCCTTCCGCCCACGGGCTGCTCTGCGTCATAAGGCGCTCGATCACCGGAACGGCCTCGGCCACCTTTTCTTTCGGCAAATCAAACACCAGCTCGTCATGCACACTGAGGATAGGCCGGTACCCGGCCCTCGCGCAGGCCAGCCAGGCGTCCTTGAGCAGGTCCCGGCAGGAGGCCTGCACCTCGTTCTCCGTGAGGATGCCGCCGTGCATCCAGGTGCGGTTGAGCCCCAGCACCTGGGTCACCTGGATCTCTTTGCGGCGGCGCTGCGTGGCCGGGTCTATGCGCCAGGCGTGCCGCGGGTCGGTGTATGTCAGCACCCTCCCGCTCTTCAGCTCGACCTGGTGCGCCGGGTCCCGCCGCCGCGCCGAAAGCGCCAGGGCATCCTGGTGCTCGTACCAGTAGGCTACCTGCTTCGGGTTGGCCTCGCGGTATTTCCGGATGGCGGCTTTCGCCTCTTCGTCCGTCATGTCCAGACCCATCTGCGTCTTGGACACGCCCTTGAACTTGCCCCCGCTCATGAAGTACCCGGCACCCAGCCCGAACGCCTTGGTGTACCTGTACAGCGCTTTGTCCGTGCTCTTGATGTCGCTTCCGGGCGTCGTGAGCCCCATGCGCTCGGCCAGCGTCTGGTAAAGGTTGCCCCCTTCGCGCAATGGCGCCAGGGCGGCCTCGTCCCCTACCAGCCACAGCAAATACCTGGCCTCCACCTGCGCGTAGTCGCAGATCACCAGCTTATTGCCGGGCGAAGCAACGAACATGGGGCGCAGGTCGACGCCGAACATCTCGTTGCGCGGCATGTTCTGCATATTGAACTTGCCGCCAGTATCCCCGCCACCGGAATTTCCGGTTATAAAGATGCCCCCGTCGTACCTGCATAAGAAGAAACCCGTCTCTGTGGTAGGGCAGTATACTTTTTTGTTGTGTTTTACACACTGCCATTCCGTTACTCGGCTGAGCTGGTATTCTCTCTTCGCTGTTATGTATAGCCTGTAGGCCAGTTGCCATTCTGGGTGCTCGGCACTCCGATCAATAGGAGTAATCGAGCATCGTCTCCCAGTTATATGGGCAATAGTCTGTACAGTCTTTGCATTGTTCTCCGAAACCGTTGAGTACACCGCGCCCCCCGCGTTATCGTTATGCCCATCCCAATGGGCCAGCTCGCCCATAAAAACCTCTAGGGACTCCGCGGTACACTCTAGCAATAGGCCCAACGAAAAAGTTTTCGTCAAGTACCAAGGGGCGTCTAGCTTCTGTATATGGACGTTGTACAAAGTATCCCCGCTCACCCTAGTCCTATACTGCACTCCCAGTCGGTCCAATATGCGTATCAGCCGCAAGAACTTGCGTTCTTTCTTGAAGCCAAACGACCACGCCGCGTCTGACGCGCACTCGTACCAGTTCCCGTCAGCCTGTGCCGCCACTAGCAACTGTATCTGCGGCGCGGTAAGCCCCCGTACACCTCCCGAGAAAATCCCGGCTGTCGGTACGTCGATTCTCTTACCCCGAAGTTCGGCCGCCGTGGCTACGCGAAAACTCTTTCGGCTGGTGTAGTGAGGTACTCTGTGTTCCGGGGTCATGGGTAATTTAACCCCATGACCACTCATTTGGACAAGTGTCGCCCCGGCATTATCAAACGCGTTAGGTGTAGCCTCTGCAAACTTTAGTATGCCCGAGGGATCCCACTGCATTATTTTGGAACCGTTCCAGTGCTGCAACTGCCGCCATCCTGTTTCGGTTAGCACCTCGGCGCTTCCCGGTATGCAAAACCGGGCTGTATTTGCTCCCGCGTACTTGATCGAGTAGGGGAACTTGCCGGTCTGCCGGTCGACCCCGGCGTACAGCGACTCGACCCGCTTCTGCAGTATGTTCACGCTCCGGTACTCCCCGACGACCTTCACCCAGGGGCGGTCCCCGCCGTGCTTCTCCACCCAATCCTGGAACTCAGGGTTGGTTTTCGCCGTGCTGGCCGGGGCCGGGATGCCGCAGGCGCGGGCGTAGTCCTTGAGCGCGTTCGGGCTCAACGGCTTGTGCCCGGTCGCGACCCACGGGATCTGCTCCAGCAGCCCCTCGGCCCTTCGCTTAAGTACATCTCTTCCGGTCTCGACTTTTTTTAAGTCTACGGCCACCCCTGACAGACAGGCTTCCCGGTTGAGTATGCTCAGCTCTCTCTCGTCGGCAGGCCATTCGGCCAGCTTGGCCTCTGCCAGCATGTAACACAATTCCGCGTCGCGTCCGCCGTATTTGAGTACCTCCGGGTCTTCGGCCAGCTCGGCGCCTTTGCGCCCCCTCATCGCCGTGCGGACAGCCTTGGACACTTCGACGCCCAGCAGGAACCTGCAGGCCGTGGCCAGGTCTCTCTTGCATCCCAGGTACGCGGCGAGGTCGGCCGTGCAGAGCCATGGTTCCGTCTCGGGCGGGTTCTTTATCACGCCGGTTTCGACCAGCCGCAGGTAGACCTGGTAGTCGAACGCGGCGTTATGCGCCAGGACGGTCTTGCCTTTCAGGTAGCCCCAGTCGAACTTGCCCGGGTGGCCTATGAACACAGGCCCCGTCTTGTCGTGGATCGCCACCAGGTACGCGTCGAACCGCGGGTCGTGGCAGTAGTTGAACGTGCTCATCTTGGAGAGGCTGTACTCGGCGTCGTAATACGACTCGAAGTCCACAGCCACAAGGCTTACGCTTTCTGACATATTGTCTCTTTCCTTACGCGGGGCCCGCACACACAAACCGTCCGGGCGGCCCCTGTCCCATCCGGCAATCGCGTACGGTAGCAGACTTGCGTCCCCGGCGCAAGCGGAAAATCATAAAAAAAAAACCCGGCCGCGCCCTGCGTTAGCAGAGCACGGCCGGGTCAGGCTTCTACGGTTACAGTTGGCACTCCACTTCACTCGCGGCCCCGATGTCAGGGGCGGAGGTTAGCGACGTGCCGAACAGCTCCTTGATCTGCCGCACCGTGTCGTCCGGGTGCATGCCGACCAGCTTCAACACGGGCACGAAGCTCTGGAACCCGCTCTCGAATTTCTTCGAGGCGGTCCGCAGCTCGTACACGCCGCTGAACAGCCCGCGTTCGCGCAGCGCGAAGCCCGCGTCGCTCTTGAGGACGGGCGCGACCACTGCGGCCGCCGTCTTGTCCGTCCCCCACTGGGCCGGAGCGTACATCTTTCCGCCGAGCTTAATGCCGAAGTACCCGCTCATCACGCCCTCCGGCTGCTCGATCAGGATGTTGGCGCGCACCGCCGTCTTGTATGTCGGCGGCTCCCTGGTCTCGTTGTTCCACTTCACGGAGCCCCCGTTGGCGATCACTTCCGCCACGGTCGCGAACACTTTAGGGATGTAGTTCGGGTCATAGGACGTCCCCGACACATACTCCTTCCAGTAGGCTCTCGCCGACAGCACCGTTATGCGCAGCGGGTCTCCCGGGTTCGCCAGCAGGTCAGCGCCGCCGAGCACCAGAGAGCCCTTGCGGAACGCCTCCAGCTTGCCCTGCGCATAGGAGATCTGCAGGAACGGCAAGCGCACCGCGATCCCTTCTGTGTCGCCGTCGAACCCGCCGAACACCATGCTCTGCGGGTTCAGCAGCGCGACCGCCTGCTCGCCGCCGCCTCCCTCGCCGAGCACCTCGGCCTCCATTTTCGCGTCCGGGGCCGCAGTCGTTCCCGCGCTCACCGTTCCGTCAGCCTTCTTCATAGCCATATCTCGATACCCTTTCTTTGGTCTGTTATGGTTTATTCAGCCGCCACTTGTTTGAGAAGCGCCGCGTCTGAAAGGCGCTTCGTTTTCGTCAGGAACGCGCACGAGCCCTCGACGGCTATATCCGCCAAGGCCTCCCGCACATGCTCCTTGGCCACGGCTTCAGGTACTCCCTGAGCCTCGGCCGCCGCCTTCACCACGTCGCCGACTGTCATCGAGCAGCAGCCGAGGAGAGTATGCTCGGGGAGCCCGAAGGCCTCCTTCGCCGCGCTCAACGCGTCCGCTGTCCTGTCTTTCGGCACCCGCAGCCCTGTCGACCGCCTGGTCAGCTTGAACCCGGGGATCTCGTCCCCGGACTCTTCAACGTAGGCGGCGTTCAGCTTCTTCACCTGCTCGCTCCAGTTGGCCAGCGCCCCGGCCAGCACTTGCGCGCAGGCCCGGTCGCGAGGCGTCGTTATGGCGTCCACGGCGAACCTGTCCGGCATCGGGAGCCCGAGCCCCCTGGCCACAACGGTCACCGTGGCGCCAAGCGCAGGACACGAGACTGCGTTCGCGCACTTGCAGCACAAGTCCTCGTGCTGTTCGGGCGGAGTCGCCGGGTCTTCAATCCTGGCGTACAGCGCCTCGATCTCGGCCCGGGTCCCCCGCAGCAGCAGCCGCGCGTCATAGCTCTTGATCGCTATGTCGTTGAGCCTCGGGGCCGCCACGTACGTCTCCACGGTCTCGACCTCCGGCCACATCTCGGCCACGCAGGCGCCGTACGCCCTCAACTGGAAGTCATGCGCGGTCTCCCGGTGCGTGAACTTCGCGTCGATGACACAGGCGCGCTTGCGGGTCCTGTTGATGAGGACGCGGTCCGCGGTGCCGTATGTCAGCGCATCAAGCCGCAGCTTGGCCTCCGGCAGGTCTTCCCACTCTTCCGGCGCCGAGCCCCCGGAGTACTTGAGCGATTCGACGAAGTTCCGTATCGCCGTGACGCACTGGCGCTGCTCGTCATCGAGACCGGAGAGGTCCCCGGTCTCGAACGCCTTGTGCAGTTCGGTGCCCTCGGTGGCGGCGTCCGCGTCAGAATCGTTGTACTTGAAGCGCACACACCCGGACAATGCGTCGAGCGAGCTGGGCCCGTAAAGGTGGTGGGCGTCAACGTCGGTCACAGCATTATCTTGGCTACGCATTTCTTCTCCTCTTTGACTTCCACCAGAGACGCCCGGCCTGTGAGGACGTGGTACCTCCCCGGGCCCAGGGCCTCCGCAGTCTCCCGGACCGCCTTCTCGCCCACCCCGCAGGTCATCAAGACCGTGAACGCCCCGTGTACCGCGGCGTCCGCCGACTTCTCTATCTTGCCCACGTACGCCATCATGCGCTTCGGCGCCTTGCGTA
>Ga0172382_10011969_pt1 | contig 11393 bp, 10 predicted proteins | sample Leawel138RmetaG_FD_122245 | JGI IMG/M metagenome (GOLD analysis project Ga0172382, IMG submission 122245) | Leachate microbial communities from a municipal landfill in Southern Ontario, Canada - Leachate well 138R metaG | ecosystem: Engineered > Solid waste > Landfill > Unclassified | place...
CTAGTCGGGCTTGGCTTTGCCGTTGCGTCGGTTTTCGCGCTGCCTGCCGCGCCGGCCTTGGCCGCGGACGAGATCCGGCTTGGCAACACCGTTCCCTATAGCGGCCCGGCCTCGTTCTACGGGTCGGTCGGCAAGGCGACGGTTGCGTACTTCGAGAAGATCAATGACGAAGGCGGCATCAACGGGCGCAAGGTCCGGGTGATCAGCCTCGACGATGCGCTGCAGCCGCCCCGGACGGTCGAGCAAGTGCGCAAGCTCGTCGAGCAGGACGAAGTGCTCGCCATGGTCCATCAGGTCGGGACCGCACCCGCATCCGCGGTCAGGAAGTACCTGAATGCGAAGAAGGTTCCGCAGATCTTCGTCATGGCGGGTTCGCATAATTTCCAGCAGCCCAAGGAGTTTCCGTACAGCACTGCCGGGTTGATGAACTACGAGTTCGAAGCCAAGGTCTACGGCAGGCAGATCCTCGCGGCGAATCCGGGCGCGAAGATCGGTGTCCTCTATCAGAACGACGACTACGGCAAGGACTACGTCCGCGGCCTCAAGGCGGGGGCCGGCGACGCGGTGATCGCCGAGATCAGCTACGAGGCGACGGATCCGACGGTGGATTCGCAGATCATCTCGCTTCGGGCCGCCGGCGTCGATACCGTGCTGCTGGCTGCCTATTCGAAGCAGGTCACGCAGTCGCTGCGCAAGATGAGCGAGCTCGACTGGAAGCCCCTGACCTTCATCAGTCACGTGTCGGCGCAGGTCCATCCGACATTGAGCAATGTCGGCCTGGACAAGGTGGTCGGCTTGATGACCGCGATGGTCATCAAGGATCCGACCGACGCCACATGGCACGACGATGCCGATGTCAAGGAGTACATGGCCTGGATGAAGAAATACTATCCGGACGGCGATCCGCAGAGTGGCAGCAATGCAGCCGTGATGGCATCGAGCGCGGCGATTGCGCATGTGCTCGAGGCTGCGGGCGACGATCTCAGCCGCGAGAACATCCTCAGGCAATTGACCCAGCTTCGTGATTTCGAGGCGCCGATGTTCCTGCCGGGGATCACGATGAGCTTTTCGCCGGACAACTACAATCCGTTTCGCAAGATCTACCTGATGCGCTTCGATGGCGAGCGCTGGGTTCCGCAGGGCGAACCGGTGGGCGAGTGAACAAGGAGACAGGAATGGACGGTCTGGGATCCCTCGAGAACAAGGTCATCGTCGTCACCGGTGCGGCGCAAGGCATCGGCGCCGCACTGACGGACCGGTGCGTCTCCTTGGGCGCGCGGGTGGTGGCGGTCGACCTCAACGGCGACGGGCTCGCCGAGCTCGGCAAGCGCCACGGCGAGGCCGTTCTCACCAGGACGGGCAACGTGGCCGACCAGGCTTTCGTGCTCTCGACCGTCACCGAGGCGATCGACCACTTCGGCGCGATCCACGGCCTGGCGAACAATGCCGGCATCACGCGTCCCGCGATGATCGAGAAGATGGCGCTCGAGCAGTGGCACCAGGTGCTCGACGTGCACCTGACGGCCACGTTTCTGTGGACCCAAGCGGTCGGCAAGCACATGATCCAGCGCTTCAAGGATGGCGATACGCGGCCCGGCGCGATCGTCAACCACTCGTCGATCGCCGGGCTGCGGGGCTCGATCGGCCAGCTCAACTATGCGGCAGCCAAGAGCGGCCAGCTCGGCATGAGCATGTCTATCGCCCGGGAGTGGGCCCGCTACGGCATCCGGGCCAATTCGGTCTGCTTCGGGGTGGTCGAGACCCCGATGACCGAGACCATCCGGGGCGAGAAGTTCCGCGACGGCATGCTCGCCAGCATCCCCCTGGGCCGCTGGTGCCAGCCCGAGGAGGTGACTCCGATGATCTGTTTCCTGCTGTCCGAGGACGCCAGCTACATCACCGGACAGTTCATCGCCATCGACGGCGGGGTGCATACCTCGCTGTAGCAGGAGTCCAGGGCGCCGACCAGGACGCCGGGGCCCATGTCGCGGGCATGGGTTCCGCGGGTACCCGGGCGCCCCGGCTCAGTCGCCGCCAAAGCGCGGCGCCCGCTTCTCCGTGAAGGCGCGAATGCCTTCGCGCGCATCGCCGCTACGGGCCCGTTCCACGAGCAGGTGGTGCTCGAGATCGAGGTGATCGGCAAGGTTGCGCCCGGGCAGGCCCGCGCAGAGCGTCTTGATGGCTCCCAGCGAGCCCGGTGCGCAACGCGCCAGCCGGGCGGCCAGGGCCTCGGCGGCATCGCGCAGTTCCTCTGCCGGGTGCAAGGCATCCACCGCGCCATGCAGCAGGCAGGTCTTCGCATCGATCGGATCGCTCAGCATCAGCCATTGCTGAGCCCGTATCGGCCCGACGCGCCGAGCCAGGTAATAGGCGGTGCCCGCATCCGGGCTCAGGCCGATCGCGGCGTAGCCGGTACGCAGCTTCATCGACGTCGCCGCGAGCACGAAGTCGGCCGAGAGCGCCAGGCCCACGCCGGCGCCTCCAATCGGTCCGTTGACCGCCGCGACCACCGGGACCGGTGATTCGTGCAGCTTCAGCATCGCCGGGTGCAGCGGCACCACGGTAGCGTCGACCAGCGCACCGAGATCGTCCGCGCCCGCGATGAACTCGTCGATGTCGCCGCCGGCGCAGAACATCCGGCCCTCAGCCAGGAGCAGGATCGCCCGTGGCCGGGCGTCGAGCACAGCATCGACCGCCCGGGCGAAGGCCTGCGTCGTCGCCCGCGTCAGGGTATTGCCGCGCTCGGGCGCTTGCAGGATGATCCGGGCTACATCGTCGGTGACCTCGAAGCCGACATCGTCAGTGCCTGTGCTGGCCATTGCTTTGATCCTGTGATCGGGTATCGGACGATCATAGCAAGCGTACCGGGACAAGATCGAAGACCGAGCTGAACTCTGGCCAGCCGAAAATCCGACCACCCGACCTCCCGACCACCGGAGCCGATCCGATCATGAGCCTCGTCCTGCCCGGTCCCGATAGCAAGCATCGTTGCCGCTGGTGCCTCGCCACTCCCGAATACCTGCGCTACCACGATACCGAATGGGGCTTCCCGGTCGACGACGACAGGCGGCTGTTCGAGAAGATCTGCCTCGAGGGATTCCAGTCCGGCCTGAGCTGGCGCACCATCCTCGACAAGCGCGAGAACTTTCGCGCCGCCTTCGATGGCTTCGACTTTCGCAAGGTCGCGCACTACGACGACGCCGACGTCGCCCGGCTCCTCGCCGATGCCGGCATCGTGCGCCATCGCGGCAAGGTCGAGGCGGCGATCGGCAACGCGCGTCGCGCCTGCGAGATGGTCGACAAGCACGGATCGCTCGCCGCCTGGTTCTGGCGCTTCGAACCGCCCGCTACCGAGGTGGCGGCCGAACCGGTCTCGACATCGCCGGAGTCGATCGCGATCTCGAAGGAACTGAAGAAGCTCGGCTGGCGCTTCGTTGGTCCGACGACGGTCTACGCGTTCATGCAGGCGATGGGCCTGGTCAACGACCATGCGGAAGGGTGCGTGACGCGGGCGGAGGTGGCGCGGGCGCGCAGGAGTTTCACGCGGCCGATCGCCGCCTGATCGACATCGTCGGGATACGTGTGGCCAGAACGATTATTCGTCGCGTTCGTGGTCGTTGAAACGGGGTGGGTCGCGCATCGGTTCACGCGGCGGCAATTCAAGTTCTACGCCGCCGAACGGCTCCACCCGTGCCCGGATGTCCGCCACCAGGGCTGCCCCTGTTCCCGGCTTCGGGTCCTGGGAAAGCGCTTCCTGAAGAATGCTGCGGGCTTCGTCCGCCATCGAACGCCCATGCAAGGCCGCCCGGATCCCCAGGCGCGCTTTCATGTCGTCATCGAGGTCGCGGATGGTCAACGTTGTCATGAACAAGCTCTTCCACATCGAGGGCAAGGCGGCCCTGATCCTCAGGACATCGGGTTCGCCGGCGCGTCCCGCTCCGGTGGCAGCGGAATGAACTCCCCCGAATCGAGGTCGGGCAATTTCATGCGCTGCGCTCGCCAGTCGGCCTTGGCCTGTTCGATGCGCTCCTTGCGAGAGGACACGAAGTTCCAGTCGATGAAGCGCGGTCCGATCGGGTCGCCACCGATCGCCATCAGCACCGAGGGTGCCCGGGCCGTGACGACCGCGTCGGCGCCGGCGGCGAAGACCGGCATCCGGCCGGCGTCGAAACGCTGGCCGTCGATCTCGACTTCGCCCGACGCGATGTAGACGGCGCGCTCGGGATATCCGGGTGGCAGTGCGACGCGCGAGCCGGCCGGCAATGTCCAGTGGATGTAGAACAGCGGTGATCGCGTCGGCACCGCCGAGTTCAGCCCCCAGGCCTGGCCGGCGATCAGCACGCCCTCGACGCCGTCCTCGTCGAGCTTCGGCAGGCCGTCGCTGCCGATGTGGTCGAACGCGGGATCGCATTCCTCGTCCTCGGTGGGCAGTGCGATCCAGGCCTGGATGCCGTCCATGTGGCCGCCTTCGCGCCGCGCCCGCTCGAAGCGTTCGGAATGCGTGATGCCGCGTCCGGCGGTCATCCAGTTGACTTCGCCGGGCACGATCGGCTGCTCCGAGCCAACGCTGTCGCGGTGCATGATCTCGCCTTCGAACAGGTAGGTCAGCGTCGACAGGCCGATATGCGGATGCGGGCGCACATCGACATCCTCGGCGATGCCCGCCGGGAAATCGACCGGTCCCATGTGGTCGAAGAAGATGAACGGCCCGACCATCCGGCGCCTGGCGAACGGCAGAACCCGGCCGACCTCGAAGCCGCCCAGCGGACGACGGCGGGCGTCGATGACGAGTTCGATCATGGGTATTCCCCTTTGCGTGATGATTGGGCCATGTTAGGCGATGCCGGCCTCGCTGCCGATCCGCATGCTGCTGTCGATTGCGATCCTGTTCCTTGTCTGCGTCGTCCTGCCGCTTGCGCAGGCGTGGCGGCTGCTGCGGCTTCGCGAACCGACCCGGCTCGCCTGGCTGCTGGTCGCAGCCGACGCCACCGTGGTCGTCATCGTGCTCTTCCTGGTCGGCCGCTGGGACATCGCAGGCTACTGGCTTCGGCCGGTCCTGGCGACACTGTTCGCCAGTGCCTTGCTGCGCTCATGGTGGAACCAGCGGGGCCGGCCATGGAGGTCCGGCGCCGGCAGGCCACTCTGCCGCGGCCACAAGGGTACGATCGCATCGCTGGCGATCTTCGGCGCGATCCTCCTCCATGCCTTGTCCGGCCTGTCGCCGTCGGCGCCGGCGCGCGACCTCGTCTTTCCGCTCGCCGGGGGGCGCTTCGTCGTCGGCCAGGGGGGCGATGCGTGGCTGCTCAACCATCACGCCCGCAACGTCGAGCAGCGTCACGCCGCCGATATCGTCGCACTGAACCGCTTCGGCTTCCGGGCCAGCGGATTGCTTCCGCAAGGGCTCGACGCCTTCGCGATCCACGGCGCGACGGTGCGCAGTCCCTGCGAGGGCAAGGTGGTTTCCGCTCGCGATGACCTGCCCGATCTCGCGCCCGGTGAAATGGATCCGGCGAATCCGGCCGGCAACCATGTGCTGCTCGAGTGCGATGGTCTGCGCGTGATGCTCGCGCACCTGCAACGCGCCAGCCTTCTGGTCGAGAGGGGCGATTCGCTTGCGGCGGGCAATCCGGTCGGCCGGGTCGGGAACTCGGGCAACACCACCGAGCCGCACCTGCATGTGCATGCCTTCGACCCGCGCACCGGCGACGTGTCCCGATCCGTTTCGACGGGCGAGTGCCCGTGCGCAACCGGGTGTTCGTGAACTGAAACCACGCCGGCGACGGGCGTATTGCCGATGCAGCCGGGCGGCGGATCATGCTTTGCCGATGCCTTTTATCGAGAGTCCCGCTCCCGGACTGCATTTCCGAGGACCCTGCATGTCGAACAAGCCCAATGCGATCCACGAAGTCTTCGCCTACCTGCGCGTGCGTGACACCGCAGAGGCGATGCGTTTCTACGCCGCGGCCTTCGGCGCCGAGGAGATCTTCCGCCTGACCGAACCGACCGGGCGTATCGGCCATGCCGAGATGCGGCTTGGCCCCGCGGTGCTGATGCTCTCGGATCCCTATCCGGAGTACGGCATGGATGCGCCGCCGGGCGATTCCGATATCGGCTGCGCGGTGCACCTGCATGTGGATGATGCCGACGCGATGGCCGAGACGGCGGTCGCCGCCGGCGCGACGATGCTGATGCCGCCGACCGATCATTTCTACGGTGAACGCAGCTGTCGGCTGCGCGATCCCTTCGGCCACACCTGGCTGCTCGGCCACGAGATAGAGAAGCTCGCGCCCGAGGAGATGCAGCGGCGCTACGACGCGCTGTTCAGCTGAACGGTTTCGCGAGTTCGCGCGGTATTCCGGCTTCAGCTCGGTCGCGGCGCCCGCAGCACCGCCAGTGCGCCGAAGGCGACCAGGCTCAGCGCGCTCGTGAGCAGCAGCGCCCAGACCTCCCAACGATCGAGCGCGATGCCGAACAGGAAGGGGGCGAGAGCCTGCAGGATCCGGGCGGGCAGCATCAGCCAGCCCTGGCGGGCACCGTAGCCCTGCGCGCCGAACAGCGCCAGTGGCAGGGTCGCCATCGCGATGGTCAGGATCCCGTTGCCCATGCCGTGCAGGATGCCGAAGACCGGTGCGAGCGCCGGGCCGCCGAGCAGCAGCGCAGCCACGCCGACCGGATGCCCCACGGTGGCGAGCCGCGCCGACAGCAGCGGGTGCAGGCGTTGCAGCAGGCCGAACTCGAGCAGCCGGCCGGCGACCTGCGCGGGGCCGATCATCGCGCCGACCGCCACGGCGACCGCGAGGCTCGCGCCGGCGGCCTGGATCACCCGGGGGAAGTGCGAGGCCATCGCGGTGCTGACGAACCATCCGGCGGCGAACACCGTTGCGAGCAGCGCGGCGGTCAGCGCGGGACGGTTCGGCGTCTGTGTCGCCGGGCCGGTGCCGTGGATCGCGGCGGGCGCCGCCTCGCCGCCGTCCTGCCGTGGCGAAGCGCCCGGACGGCCGGGGTTCGGCAGCCAGGCGTTGAGCGGCAGCCCGAGCGCCAGGTGCAGCGCGACCCAGCCGAAGCATGCGCCACGCCAGCCGTAGTGCGCTTCCATCCAGGCGGTCAGTGGCCAGCCGACCGTGCTCGCGAGCCCGCCGAGCAGCGTGACGCCGGTGATCGCATTGCGCGACTGCTGGCCGTAGAGGCGGACCAGGGTCGAGAAGGCAGCTTCGTACAGGCCGCTGCCCATCGCGATGCCCATGAGCAGCCAGGCCGCGACCATCGTGGGGAGGTCGCGGGCCATGCCGAGCGCGGCGAGCGCCAGGGCGAAGAGCAGGTTGGTGCCGACCAGCACCGGGCGCCCGCCGTGCCGGTCGATCAGGCGACCCGACCAGGGTCCGACCAGCGCGGAGGCGGCCAGGGCGCCGGAGAAAGCGGCGAACACCGTCGGTGTGGCCAGTCCGAGCTCCCTGGCCATCGGTGCCGCGAGAATCGCGACGAGATAATAGGAGGATGCCCAGGCCAGCGTCTGCGTGGTGCCGAGCGCCAGGCTGACCGATCGACGACTTGCGAGCGGCATCGGCCGCATCCCTCCGTGAATGCGCCGGTCTTCAGGTCCGGCGCCAGCTGCTCGCGAGCCAGGGCCGTTGCTCGACCGGCATGCCGTCGGGACGGAAGTAGTGGTTCAGTTCGGTGAAGCCGGCGTCGCGCATGTAGCGACGCCATGTTTCGAGATCGTGGTAGACGCCGTAGCGCTCGCCATTCCAGCCTTCCTGGTTGTTGCCGCGGGGATTCGAGCTGAACAGCACCCCGCGCGGCTTGAGCGCCGCATGCAGTTGCCCGAGCACCCGTGGCAGTTCGGCGCTGGGGACATGGAACAGCGATGCATTGGCGAAGATGCCGTCGAAGCGCCCGTCCGGCAGGTCGAGTCGCAGGAAGTCCTGCTCGAGTACCTCGCAGCCGCTGTGCGCCCGCGCCATCCGCGCGAAACTCGGCGCGCCGTCCAGGCCGACGGCGACATGGCCGAGCGCGGTGAAGGCGGCAAGGTCGCGCCCCGGTCCGCAGCCGAAGTCGAGGATGGTGAAGGGCGGCGTCCCCTCGATATGGCGCAGCAGCTCGGCGATGTTCTGGCTGACGTCGTGGTCGCGCGTGCCTTGCCAGAAGGCGTCGGCGCGCTGCTCGTAGTGGGCGAGCGTGGCGGTGCTCGTCCGGTCGGGCGAAGGGGCGGCGGGCGTCATGTGCTAATGGTATCGCTCCGCTGCGGTTCCAGCAGACCGGGGCGACGACGCGGCGGCTCCTCGAACGATCCGGCCTCATTCCGTCGATCGGAATGCCCTGTGTCGGTCTACACTGCTGCGTCCACTGTCCCGTACCCCTCGAGGGCCCGATGCACGAGCAGCTTCCCGTCTGGATACAGCAATGGCTGGGCCTGATCGTCCCGGCCGGCCAGGTGCTCCTGATCCTGCTCGTCGCCTTCGTGCTCAAGCGCCTCTCGCGCCTGGTGATCGATGGCCTGGTGACGCGCTACGGCCTGCCGCGCGTCTTCGGCTTCGCCGCCCGGCGTCTGGCTGGGTTCGTGATCTTCGGAGCCGCGCTGCTGCTCATCCTGGAGCGCCTCGGGGTGTCCGGCACGGTGCTCTGGACCGCGTTCACCGGCTTTGCCACGGTCGCGGCGGTTGCCTTCTTCGCGGCCTGGAGCGTGCTGAGCAACATCTTCTGCTCGCTGCTGATCTTCATCATGCGGCCGTTTCGCCTGCTCGACCACATCGAGCTGATCGAAGCGGGCGACAAGCCCGGCCTGCGCGGCCAGGTGATCGACGTCAACCTGGTCTACACCACGCTCGAGGAGACCGACGACGAGGGTCGGGCGACGGTATTGCAGGTGCCGAACAATCTCTTCTTCCAGCGCGCCACCCGGCGCTGGCGGCCGGGGTCGGTGCCCTCCCCGCGGTTGCCGGCGTCCGCCACGACCGAGGCGTTTGCACCGCTCGCGCCCGGGGCGATGCCGCCGGGGCCGTGATGTCGGCCACTGCCGATCACCACGCGTCGACGAAGGGCCGCTTGCGGCCCGACAACGGTTCGCGCAGCTTCACCGAGCGGATGCCGCTCATGATCCAGGCCCGTGTCTCGACCGGATCGATCACCGCGTCGATCTCGGTGGTGGAGGCGGTCGAGATCGCCTTGCCCTGCTCGTAGTAGTCGGCCAGCAGCTTGTCGTAGAGCGCCTTCTTCTCGACCGGATCCTCGACGGCGTCGAGCTCGCGCCGGAAGCCCAGCGTGACCGCGCCTTCGAGCCCCATCGGCCCGAACTCGCCGGTCGGCCAGGAGACGGTGTAGAAGTTGTCGGCCGCGCCGCCGCCCAGCATCGCCTGCGCGCCGAGCCCGTAGCACTTGCGCAGCACCACCGCGAACAGCGGCACGCTGATCGAGCGGGCGGTGACGAACATCCGGCAGACATGGCGCACCAGCGCGGTCTTCTCGGCCTCGGGCCCGACCATGAAGCCGGGCGTGTCGCACAGGGACAGGATCGGCAGGTCGAAGGCGTCGCATAGCTGCATGAAGCGCGACGCCTTGTCGGCGGCCGGTCCGTCGATCGCCCCGCCGAGATGGCCGGGATTGTTCGCGATCAGGCCGAAGGGCCGGCCTTCGATCCGGACCAGGGCGGTGACGATGCCGACGCCGAATTCCCGGCGCAGCTCGAGCACCGAATCCTCGTCGGCCATCGCGGTGATCGCTTCGCGGACGTCGTACACCCGCAGGCGGTTCTCGGGCACCACATGGCGCAGGCGTCGCTGATCGGGCGCCGACCAGTCCGCGATCGGCCCCTGGAAGTAGCCGATGTATTTCCGGACCACCCGGCAGGCCTCGGCCTCGTCGCGTACCCGGATGTCGACCACGCCATTGCGCGACTGCACATCGATCGGGCCGATCGCCTCGGGCGGATAGACACCCAGTCCGCCGCCTTCGATCATCGCCGGGCCGGCCATGCCGATGTTGCTGCTCTCGTCGGCGATGATCACGTCGCAGCAGCCGAGCAGCGCGGCATTGCCCGCGAAGCAGCGGCCGGAAACGACGCCCACCAGAGGCACCTGCCCGCTCAGTTCGGCGAACTTGGTGAAGGTGCCATTGGAGATGCCAGCGTAGGTCATGCGTTCGGTGTCGCCGGGCCGGCCCCCGCCGCCCTCGGCGAACAACACCAGCGGCAGGTTCCATTGCGCCGCGATGCTCAGCACCCGGTCGAGCTTGCGGTGGTGGCGCTGACCCTGGGTGCCGGCGAGCACCATGTAGTCGCCGATTGCGAACGCGCAGCGGGCGGTCTCGGGCGGGAAGTGCTCGCCGTTGACGCTGCCGATTCCGGTGATCATGCCGTCGCCGCTGGTGTTGCGCACCAGGTCGTCGATCGAGCGGCGGTGGCGCTGGGCGGCGATCGCGAACTCGCCGTATTCGCGGAAGCTGCCTTCGTCGCAGATCTGGGCCAGGTTCTCGCGCGCGGTCTGCTGCCCGCGGGCATGGCGCTTGGCGACCGCCTCGGGCCGGTTTTCGTCCAGTCCGAAGGCGCGTCGCTCGGCAACCTGCGCGAGATCGGGCCGGATGTGGTCGAGGTCGACCTCGGCCTGCGCCCGGGCGGGGCCGTCGGCATGGTCCTGCGCTTCGATCGCGAACAGGGCTTCGCCTTCCATCAGCGTACGGCCGGGTTCGGCCAGCACCGCGCGCACCACGCCGCTGCACGGAGCCATCACCAGGTGTTCCATCTTCATCGCCTCGAGCACCGCGAGCTGCTGGCCGGCCTGGACGAAGTCGCCGGCCGCGGGGCCGAGCTCCAGGACCGTGCACTGCATGGGCGCGGCCACGGCGCTGGTGCCCGGCGGCAGCGCGGCGGCGGTCCCGGACGGTGGGGAGTCCTCCGCGCCGGCGCCTGTCGGGGCTTCGTCGGCGGCGGCCACTGCGAGGGTGAGCGCCGCCTGCGCGAGCCCGGCGGCTTCCTGCTCGATGAACCGGGTGGTGACGGTGTTGGCTTCGACCTCGGGCCGGGCCAGCAGCGCGCCCAGCCAGTGCAGGTTGGTCGCGATTCCCTCGATGCGGCACTCGGCAAGGGCGCGCCGGGCCTTGTTCAGCGCGGCCGGGAACCGCGGCGAGCGTGAATGGACGATCAGCTTCGCGAGCAGGCCATCGAAGCTGGCCGAGTTCCTGTAGCCGGTGTAGGCGGCGCCGTCGACGCGGATGCCGGCACCGGTGGGCGGCTCCCAGGTCCGCAGTTCGCCGCTGGACGGCTTGACGCTGCCGTCCTCGGTGATGCGCTCCATGTTGATCCGCAGTTGGATCGCATGGCCGCGGGGCGCGCTGCCGGTGTCGGGGCCAAGGCCGAGCTGGTTCAGGCTGCGGCCCCGGGCGATCTCGAACTGCAGCTGCAC
>Ga0172382_10011970_pt1 | contig 11392 bp, 9 predicted proteins | sample Leawel138RmetaG_FD_122245 | JGI IMG/M metagenome (GOLD analysis project Ga0172382, IMG submission 122245) | Leachate microbial communities from a municipal landfill in Southern Ontario, Canada - Leachate well 138R metaG | ecosystem: Engineered > Solid waste > Landfill > Unclassified | place...
GAGATAATTGCAGAAGAGGAGATAGAGCATATCGGCGAAGAGGAAATCGTCGACAAATTATTAAATCTGGGAGTAAAAACAGTTGTATTAACCTTGGGTAGAAAAGGTTGTATATTAAAGAACGATCAACTAAATTTGCGAATACCGGCTTTCACAGTAGAAACCGTGGATACAACTGCTGCCGGCGACACCTTTTGTGGTGCTTTAGCCGCGGAACGAAGCAAGGGGCATAGTTGGCAAGAAACGCTGGAATTTGCATCTGCGGCCGCGGCTATCTGTGTCACACGCATGGGGGCTCAACCCTCCATTCCAACAGAAAATGAAGTAAATAAATTTTTAAAAAGACAACACTACAACTCATTAATTTAAAAGTATATGTTTATCGTACAAAGTTATCCGATCGCGGTATTACTGTGCCTTGTCACCATGCTTTGCTGGGGATCGTGGGGTAATACGCAAAAACTGGCCGCAAAAACTTGGCGGTATGAATTGTTCTATTGGGATTATGTCATTGGCATTGTGTTGCTCTCTCTTATCTTCGGGTTCACGTTGGGAAGTATGGGTGACCAGGGGCGCAGTTTCATTGCCGATATTACGCAAGTAAGTGCCAATAATTTTTGGAGTGCATTTGCCGGAGGCATTATTTTCAATGCGGCCAACATATTATTGTCCGCCTCTATTTCACTGGCAGGGATGTCGGTGGCTTTCCCTGTGGGAGTAGGATTGGCATTGGTATTGGGTGTATTCATCAACTACTTTGGGGCTCCCAAGGGCGATCCTGTGATTCTGTTCTTGGGGGTAGCCCTGGTTGTTGTCGCCATTATACTGAACGGACTTGCGTCAGGAAAAATAAGCACAAGTACCGAAGCAAGCAACAATAAAAAGAAAGGGATCATCATTGCCATCTGTGCCGGTATACTGATGTCTTTCTTCTACAGATTTGTGGCTGCAGCCATGGATTTGAATAACTTTGAAAATCCCACCGTAGGCATGCTTACTCCTTATGGTGCTTTCTTTATTTTCTCATTAGGGATATTGGGAAGTAACTTCATTTTCAATACCATTGTCATGAAGAAACCATTTGTGGGGGAACCGGTGAGCTATTCCCACTATTTTAAAGGCAATTTGAGCACCCATTCGGTAGGAGTCTTGGGAGGTATTATCTGGGGAGTAGGTACTGTTTTAAGCTATATCGCTGCTGGAAAAGCCGGGCCTGCCATTTCTTACGCATTGGGACAAGGCGCACCGATGATTGCCGCACTCTGGGGCCTGTTTATATGGAAAGAGTTCAAAGGATCATCAAAGATGGTGAATCTGTTATTGACGCTTATGTTTATTCTTTTTATCGCGGGATTGGCCATGATCGTCGTCTCCGGTGGAAGCTAAAAACAGGCAAAATAATTGAGTAATCTATAATGGGGTGGTGGTTCTCTACGGATTGAGACCATCATCCTCGTCTTCCCATACCACCTCCGGTTTTTGCGGCCCCTGCTTGCGAAAAACAATGGCAAAGATAAGTCCGCTTACCGCGCCTGAGAGATGGCCTTCCCATGAAATGGTAGCATCCACCATTTCGGTGATGGGAAAGATACTCCAGATAGTACTCCCATAAATAAATGCAACGATCATGGAAACGGCGACCAAAGGAATATATTTTCTAAAGACTCCACTAAAAAAGAGAAAGAAAAGCAGGGCGAAAACAAGACCGCTCGCACCCACATGATAAGCTCCACGTCCAATAAGCCATGTAAAGAAACCGCTCGACAACCACAAACAGACAAAGGCTCCAAATGCAATTTTACTGTAGAAATAGAATAAGAACCAAATCATGATCAGCAACGGAAGTGTATTCGAGAGTAAATGGGAAAAAGAGCCATGTATAAAAGGTGAAAAGACAATCCCGATCAAACCATCAACAACTCCCGGCAATATCCCCAAACGCGACAGATTCCACTCGAACAATCCGGCATAGTCGACAACAAATGACAGCCAAATCAGAACTACAAATACAATAGCAGGTAACACAGCAAGCTGCGCCCGCTTCTTTTCTATTTTATACCATGATGGGGTATCTCTATTCATTTCTCGAAATATAGCCTCTTTTTTGCAAATGTACAAACTTTTCTTTGTGGATTAAATTTCATTTTATTATCTTTCGCAAGAATTGTGTGGCACAGATTACCCTAAATTATACAACGATGAGTTTCTTGAAATTTGACAAAGACCTGATGATTAACCTGGAGTACTCTCTATACCGAAATGTTTTGAGAACAAATCGAAGGGGTGCTTACCAGAATACATCCATATCCGGCTGCAATACAACAAAATACCAGGGGTTGCTTGTGATGCCCGTACCTTATCTTGACGATGAGAATCATCTCATCCTCTCCTCATTCGATGAGACGGTCATACAACACGGAGCAGAATTTAACCTGGGTATCCATCGCTATGCGGGTGGCAACTACAATCCAAAAGGACATAAATATATCCGTGAGTTCAACAGTGACAGCGTACCTAAAACCATCTATCGTGTAGGAGGTGTGATATTGTCGAAGGAGATCATGTTTTCCTCGAAGGAGAATCGGTTAATGATCCGATACACACTTCTAGATGCTCATTCTCCGACCACTATCCGTTTTAAGCCCTTCCTGGCCTTCCGGAAAATCTCTCAACTCACACGGGAAAACGACCAGGTGGACAAATCCTATCGTGAAGTGGAAAACGGTATCAGCACCTGTATGTATTCCGGTTATCCCGAACTGTTCATGCAGTTCAATAAAAAACCGGAATTTATCTTTCACCCTGACTGGTACCGGGATATCGAATATCTGCAAGACCTGCAAAGTGGCGACACATTTCAGGAAGATCTTTATGTACCGGGATATTTTGAAATGCCTATCGCCAAAGGTGAAGAGATTATCTTCTCTACCGGAGATATTATGGTAGACACATCTATGCTGGCTGAAGAGTTTGATTTTGAAATATATAAGCGAACTCCGCGCTCCAATTTTTATAACTGTCTCAAGAACTCAAGTCATCAGTTTTATTATACTCCCCAAAAGGATGAGCATTATCTTCTAGCGGGATACCCCTGGTTCAAAGTCCGCGCACGTGACCAATTCATTGCTCTTCCCGGCTGCACGCTTTCTGTAGATAAACCGCAGGATTTCGAATTGATGATGGATACGGCTATCCCTCACCTGAGAGATTTTATGGAGGACAAGCCATCTAAAAGTTACCTGAAGCAGATCGACGATCCCGACGTATTGTTATGGGTGATATGGGCGCTTCAACAATTCTGGAAAGAGAAAAAAGCTGCTTTCTTGGAAAAGTATAGTGATTTCCTCTATGAAATCGTCGATTATATTGTTGCGGGAAAACACCCCAATTTAATACTGGATAAAGAAACTGAATTGGTTTCGACCTATGGCCGCGATGCTGCCGTGAGCTGGATGAATGCTACCATCGACGGGAAACCGGCCATACCCAGGTCGGGCTATCTGGTAGAATTTAACGCTTTATGGTACAATGCTCTGAAGTTTGCAGAAGAGATATCCCGGACAATAGGCAAAGATAAAACGGCATCCGATTTTGAAGAGTACGCACGTTTAGCGGGCAATTCTTTCAAGGAAGTATTTCTCAATCCTGCCGGATACCTTTATGATTATGTCGACGGGAATTATAAAAATCCGGATGTGCGTCCCAATATGCTCTTTGCCGTATCACTCCCCTACTCACCCCTTGAAAGAAGCCAGAAAAAGTCGGTGATCGATTTTATCACCAAAGAGCTGTTTGCTCCTTGCGGTATACGGTCACTTACGCCGAAAAGCGATAAATTCCGTCCCCATTATGCCGGGACAGAGGATGAAAAAAAAATCGCTTATTTCAATGGGATGTCTTTTCCCTGGTTGTTCGGACATTATATTGAAGCCTATCTGAATCTGTTTAATATGAGTGGACTATCGTTGGCAGACAGGATCATGGTGGAAATGGAAGGGCAAATGCAAAACGATTGTATTGGAAGTATATCGGAGTTTTATGACTCACATCCACCGTTCATCGCCCATGGAGGATATTCCTTTACCATGAGTGTGGGAGAGTTACTGAGGGCCAAGCGAATCATAAACAGATATAATAATGAGCCAATGAGCTAATCCCGACAAGTCGGGACAGGTAGTGTCAATGAGAATAATGTGAATAATGTGAATAATGTGGATAATGTGCTAATGAGAATAATCTCGATAAATCGGGACAAATAGTGAGTAAAGTCTTTGTTCTTTACTCTTTATTCTTTGCTCTAATAAAAATAAATATGAAAGCATTAATGTTTGGCTGGGAATTTCCGCCACATATCCTTGGAGGACTTGGAACAGCAAGTTACGGGCTGACAAGGGGAATGGCAAAACAAGAGGATCTGGAGACCATTTTCGTGATTCCCAAACCTTGGGGCGACGAGGACCAGAGTTTCATGAAAATCATAGGAGCCAATAACACTCCCATTGTTTGGCGGGACTTGCCATGGGAAACGGTGAAGCCGAGATTGGAAAAATTCATGGATCCCCAGGAATACTACCGGTTACGAGATAATATTTATGCCAATTTCAACTATATGCATACAAACGACTTGGGATGTATAGAATTCTCAGGAAGATATCCAAATAATATTCTGGAAGAGATCAATAATTATTCAATTGTGGCAGGCGTAATCGCTCGCACCTATGATTATGATATCATCCACTCGCACGATTGGCTCACTTACCCCGCGGGACTCCATGCCAAAACCGTGACCGGTAAACCATTGGTGATTCATGTACACGCCACCGAATTCGACCGCAGCAGGGGCAAACCCAATCCGGTGGTATACGAGGTAGAAAAAAACGGGATGGACAACTGTGACCATATCATTTGTGTGAGTGACCTGACACGGCGTACGGTGATTGAGAATTATCATCAACCCCACTGGAAAGTGACCACCGTACATAATGCCGTGGAACCACTTAGTCCGGAAATTGAGGCTATTGAACGTATCTCCAGCGTCTCGGAGAAAGTGGTGACATTCCTGGGACGTATCACCATGCAAAAAGGACCGGAGTTCTTCGTAGATGCCGCCACACAGGTAATTAAAAAGACCGATCATATTCGTTTCGTGATGGCAGGCAGCGGCGACATGATGGATCAGATGATCCGTCTGGTGGCCGACCGCGGCATCGCGCATAAATTTCATTTCACAGGTTTCCTTCGTGGTAAACAGGTATATGAAATGTTGAAATCGAGCGATGTCTATGTGATGCCTTCCGTATCGGAACCCTTTGGAATATCGCCTCTCGAGGCTATGCAATGCGGCGTGCCGAGCATCATCTCTTACCAGTCGGGATGTTCTGAAATCTTGGATAATGTCATCAAAACCGATTATTGGGATGTAGACGCGATGGCAGATGCCATCTACTCCATATGCACCTATCCGGCAATGGCAGAGCATCTGAAAGTAGAAGGAAAAAGAGAGGTAGACAATATAAAGTGGGAAGATGCCGGATTAAAAGTCCGTCAGATCTATGATAGTCTTATGTAAAATCAAGAAACAAGCAATAATATGAAGACAATTTGCATTTATTTCCAGATCCATCAACCGTTCCGGTTAAAAAGATATCGCTTTTTCAATATCGGTAGGGACCACTACTACTTCGATGACTATGCCAACGAAGATATATTGCAACAGATTGCCGGCCGGTCATACGTCCCCGCCAACCGTATGTTGCTCGACCTGGTCAATCAATACAAGGGAAAGTTCAAAGTAGCATTCTCGATTACAGGAGTAGCTTTGGAGCAATTCGAAGTATATGCTCCAGAGGTAATAGATGGATTCCGTGAACTCGCAAAAACGGGTAACGTAGAATTTCTGACGGAGAGTTACGCCCATTCATTGGCCAGCCTCTACGATCCGGAAGAGTTCCATAATCAGGTGAAGCAACATTCTGAAAGGATAGAGATGCTTTTCGGACTAAAACCGACCGTCCTCCGTAACACGGAGTTGATTTACTCTGATGAGATCGCTGAAATGGTATACGATATGGGATACTCTAAGATGATTACTGAAGGTGCCAAGCACATCCTGGGATGGAAAAGCCCTAATTATGTCTACCAGGCGGCCACACAACCCAATCTCAAATTGCTGCTTAAGAACAGCCGTTTCAGTGACGACATCACTTATCGTTTCTCCAACTACAGCTGGAATGAATATCCACTGACAGCCGAGAAGTTCATCTCATGGATAGCCGCTTCTCCACCCGAAGAAGAGATAGTCAACCTATTCATGAATTATGAAACGCTGGGTAATCTTCAACCATCATATACCGGTATCTTCGAATTCTTTAAAGCGCTGCCCCGCTTCGCCTTTGAGAATGGAATAGGATTCGCCACTCCGGCAGAAGCACTGGACAATCACAAGTCTATCGGTATCATTAACGTCCCCAACACTATCTCATGGACGGATGAGGAGCGCGACTTGAGTGCATGGGTAGGAAACAAGCTCCAAAAGAGTGCGCTACAATCGTTGTACGAAGTGGGAGAAAGGGTTCGCTTATGTACTGACCGCCGGCTCAAACAAGATTGGCTCTACTTGCAAACCAGCGATCATTTTCATTATATGTCCACCAAACATTTTGGCAGCGGACAAAGCCAGTTCAGCCCATATATGTCGCCCTACGACGCTTTCAATAACTATATGAATGTGCTAAGTGACTTCATCAGTCGTGTGAAGGCACAATATCCCGATACGGTAGACAATGAAGAGCTGAATGCGCTCCTCATCACCATCCACAATCAGGAGATGGAGATCAAACGCCTTCAGACTGAACTGAAACGGGTGATTGGGACCAATGAGGAGATGTTAGTGGAGAAGAGCTCAAAAGTTAAAAAAGAGAAGAGTTAAATATTAAACGTTCTACTGATTAAGGAATAAGATTGTTGATGATCAAATATCTGAAAATCTTATTCGATATAAACTTCATTAATAGCTATAGATCGGAAAAGGGTGAAACACATTCATATTTGTGATCCACCCTTTTCTATTTGTAGTGCCTGGAAAGAAAATCCAGACACCGAATAGTTATTTCGCGTAACTTACCGCGCGAGTCTCACGGATGACCGTAATCTTCACCTGACCGGGATAGGTCATTTCAGTTTGTATCTTGCGTGCAATTTCGGAAGACAGTTTTTCGGTATCCTGATCGTCAATCTTATCGGCACCGACAATCACCCTCAACTCACGACCGGCTTGTATGGCGTATGTCTTTACCACACCCGGATAAGAGAGCGCCAACTGCTCAAGATCATTCAACCGTTTAATATAAGCCTCCACAATCTCGCGACGCGCACCCGGACGAGCCCCCGAAATAGCATCACACACCTGTACGATAGGTGCCAACAAGCTTGTCATCTCTACTTCATCGTGGTGGGCACCAATCGCGTTGCAGATATCCGGTTTTTCCTTGAATTTCTCAGCCAATTTCATCCCTAATACCGCGTGCGGCAATTCGGGTTCATCGTCGGGCACCTTCCCTATATCGTGGAGTAACCCGGCGCGTTTTGCCTTTTTAGGGTTCAGTCCTAACTCCGAAGCCATAATGGCACATAAATTGGCCACTTCACGGGAGTGCTGTAACAGGTTTTGTCCATATGAAGAACGATACTTCATCTTACCCACCATACGTACCAGTTCGGGATGTAAACCATGTACACCCAAATCAATCACAGTACGTTTACCAGTTTCGACGATCTCATCTTCAATCTGTTTCTTCACTTTCGATACCACCTCTTCAATTCGAGCCGGATGGATACGTCCGTCAGCCACTAACTGATGTAACGACAGACGGGCAATTTCACGGCGGACAGGATCAAATCCCGATAAAACAATCGCCTCTGGCGTGTCATCTACCACAATTTCGACTCCCGTGGCCGCTTCCAGAGCTCGGATATTACGTCCCTCACGGCCGATAATACGTCCTTTCACCTCGTCGGAGTCAATATGAAATACCGTAATGGAATTTTCGATAGATGTCTCGGTTGCTACCCGTTGAATACTTTGGATAACAATACGTTTCGCCTCTTTGTTGGCAGTCATCTTGGCTTCTTCCATGATTTCACTGATATAGGACTGTGCCCCGGTCTTGGCCTCCTCCTTCAATGACTCCACCAGTCTCTCTTTCGCTTCTTCCGCAGAGAGTCCCGAAATAGTTTCCAGTTTTTCCACCGATTGCCTGTGAAGCCGCTCTAGCTCGACTCCCTTTTTATCAAGGAATTCCTGTTGGTTTGTCAAGCTCTGTTTAACTTCATCAACCTCGCTCATTCTCTTATTCAGTTCCTCCTGCTTCTGATTGATCGTCATCTCACGTTGTTTCAACCTGTTTTCAGTAACTTGAATCTTAGATGTGCGGGCATTCACCTGCTTCTCAGCCTCTGTCTTCATCAGAAGCGTCTCCTCCTTTGCTTCCAGTAATATCTTTTTCTTTATTACATCGGCATCTTTCTCCGCGTCACTCAAGATGTTCTGAGCACGGGAATTGGCCGTCTTACCGGTCACATACCAGGCAATAACTGCGCCGATCAGTAATCCGATAACACCTATTACTATTTCCATATTATCTGTTATTAAATTGATTATTAAATCCTTCCCGAAAAAAGTCCATTATTCCGGGCAAGAAATTTAGTTCTACTTCTTATTCAATAAAAAACGCACTCAATTACACACATCACGCCGATGTATATAAAAGGTGCGTACATTCATCCCATTTAGAAACAATAGGATCTGTTATTTTTTCAGATAGTCATCCAACTCGCTTATCAGCGAATCTATCTTATCCTCAAAGGGTTTCGTATTATTCTTATCTGTAAGAGAAAAATTTTCGACCAATGCCTGAACGGCTGTCATCACCACAATATCCTGTATTGTGAGGCTTGAACTCACCCCACCATACTTAATTCTATATTGGCTTATTCTCTTTTCAATCTTCTTTTCGGCATCACGGAAAGCCTCCTCCTCCGACTGTTTGATTTTCAGTGGATATTCCCTTCCGGCTATCTTTAATGTCAATAAAAATTTTTCGTCGCCCATCACATAAATTTCTCGGAAATTATTTCAATAAATTTATGCACTTATCAACCTCTCGCACCATTTTCGACAATTTGGCCTTCGCTGTTTCCACATCTACCGAAGCGGCAGTGATAGTTCTCGCCATCTTCAAACTGTCATATTTTGCTTTAAGCTGCTCTAGTTCTTTTGCTGTCTCATCCAACTGGATCTCTCCCGATCTGATTTCAGTCCTTAACCGGGAGTTTTCCTCTTTTAAAGAGTCACATAAAAACAACACCTGTTTTATTCGTACTTCCAGATCAACAAGCAATTTATTATGTCCTTCAGCCATATGCAAACAAAAAGTCACGCAAATATAAGCATTGCAATGGAGTTGAACAAATTAATTCTCTCTTATTTTATATAGTATTGATTTATTTTTTATTTCGAACGAATTGATGGTTAACGATTCTCAGACCGATCGGCTTGATCGGTCCGGATTTGGCAAGATTATCATATCATTCAATCCACTCTGTTGTTCATCGTTGACGGTTGTTACAATTTATACGGGTCTGTCTGATATTTTGTACCTTTGGGGTTGGAATAAATAGTGTGCTTTGCACGATAGAAGGATAAAAGGAAAAGATGAGGAATATCATTATTAGTAATCAGATCGCGACGGTATGTCCGGAATTTCATGTAGCTGCTATCGCATGCGAGGTGAGGAATAGTCCTTATAATGCCGGGCTATGGGAGGAGATCGATGCTTTTTACACTCATTTCGCCTCTACCCATAAAATGGTGGAGATCAACCAACGGCCTGCCATTTATGCCACACGGCAGATATATAAAAAACTAGGAAAGGATCCTAATCGTTACCGTCCTTCTGCAGAAGCACTGTGCCGCAGGATATTGAAAGGACAGGAACTGTACCGCATCGACACACTGGTGGACCTGATCAATCTGGTTTCACTCAAAACTGGCTATTCCATAGGAGGATTTGACAATACCAAGATTCAGGGAGACCTGATCCTGGGCATGGGTGAAGCCGGTGAGAAATTTGAAGCGATTGGAAGAGGCTTACTCAATATAGAAGGTTTGCCTGTTTATCGGGATGAAGTAGGTGGTATCGGCACTCCCACCAGCGATGAAGAACGCACTAAGATCACTTCCGACACAACCCAGTTACTGATGTTGATTAACGGCTATTCAGGCAAAGAAGGGCTACAGGAAGCGGTAGATTATTCGGTGGAGTTATTGAAAAAATATGCGGAAGCCAGAAATATAGAAAGCAATTGACCTTTTATTTCAACTTCAACTCCAAATCCAACTTCAACTCCAAATCCGATTTCGCCTCTTTTCCACCATCACAAGTGAACAACCACACTTAAAAATTGTTATAGTTTACAAATATAATCTCCAACACCTTCTATGAGACGAGTAGGAAAATCATCACTTTTTATCTCTTTAATTGGATTAACTTTATTAACTATTCGCAGTTGCAACTCCGGTCAATCCGGCGACGAAGACCAACTATCCCATTCTATCCCGGATACAATTTTTGTCGATCATCAGGAAGATATCAAGAGAGATCTGACAGGAGAGGATATCCGGTTAGAGAAAGATATCCGGTACGACAAATACCTGCTCAACGATGAATATCCCTATAAAGATACTATCCGCCATTTTCAGTGGGAGAAAATTCGGACACAGATCGCGGTGATTGAGAATGCAATGGCCGGAGGCGGCAATTGGGGTGTATTGAGCAATTACCGGAATATGAACAGGGAAGCCCCTACGGTCGCCAATTTCGTGAGGAATGAATATAAACGGGTTTCGGATCAGTTTGGTGTGGAACGCTATCAGTCTGCCCCACTTTATTCTGTTGATGGTGATACTATTTTACTTCGTTACGGGAGGGATGGTTGGACCGTGAAACTACCGGATAACGACACTACTGAAATGGTGAAGGTAAAAGGTGTTTCATTTGAAGGCGAGTTCCTGGTACCGAAGCGTTACATCATATCGTGGGGCGACAGTGTCCGGTTCAATAAAGTGGTAGCCGTGGATGTCACCAACCAGAATATCTCAACACTGGAGAAGATAAACGATGTGTGGCATATATTAAGTATGAATCATGCCACCACAGGCATGCATAAACCACCTTACGCCCTCGAAACACCCACCGGGATTTTTGCGGTACAGGAAAAAAAAGAGAAGATGTTCTATACCAAAGACGGATCAAGTGAGATAGCCGGGTTTGCACCTTATGCCTCACGATTCACCAACGGAGCGTACGTACATGGTATTCCAACACAATATCCC
>Ga0172382_10011971_pt1 | contig 11391 bp, 11 predicted proteins | sample Leawel138RmetaG_FD_122245 | JGI IMG/M metagenome (GOLD analysis project Ga0172382, IMG submission 122245) | Leachate microbial communities from a municipal landfill in Southern Ontario, Canada - Leachate well 138R metaG | ecosystem: Engineered > Solid waste > Landfill > Unclassified | place...
AGGAAGATACTGTTAAATAATACAGCCTCACAGAATGTTAAGGATAACCACCAACGGCTTTGCCACCCCTCCCATAAGTTGCACGCCCTAAGCGGATTACGCGCCGCAGGCACGACGGGTGTAGGCTACACTGCCAAAGGGTGAAAACTTTCTCCCGGACCACCCGCCATTCCCACCGCGTGCGGAGGACGCCATGACGAGGAGCAAGGCCCCAGCACCGGCCGCGATGTCCTCCAACGGACTCATCTTGCTGATCGACCACCACGCATTGACCCGCCACGGCATCGCCACTCTGTTAAACCGAAACCTCGCGGAGTTTGATGTTGAGGGCGTTGCCACCATTGCCGAGGCAGCCGCTTACGCCACCGCGCCAATCCGGGCCGTCTTATGGAAACCGGAAAGCGGGGCCGCCGAAATACCGGCCATGGTGAGCCGCATCAAGGCAATCGGCGGTGCCATCGGATCAGCGCCGCTGATGGTCGTAGTACACCACCAGACGCAAGGCTTCCCGGCAGACGTGCTCAATCTGGGCATCAGTGGGTGCGTTAGCCCCGCCGTGGGGGCACAAGACCTTGCGACGGCAATCCGCTTGATCATGAATGGCGGGCTGTTAATCGGGCCTGGCATCTTGCGGGACGTGTCGGCGACAGCCATCCGATTTCCGGCAGCCGATAACGGGCTTGCGCTGACACGGCGCGAAAACGAGGTGTTGACGCACCTTCGCCAGGGCAAGCCGAATAAGGTCATCGCCCATGAACTGCACATCTCGGAAAGCACGGTGAAGGTGCATGTCAGCCGCATTCTGCGGAAGCGGCACGCCGCCAATCGGACCGAAGCGGCAGGCGTGGACGAAGATGGCGACGCCACCCAGGGGAATGCCACGGGCGCTGCCTTCCGGTTTGCGTTGCTCTGACGCGCGGAGTACACCATGGCGCCGTACGGCAGCGGGTGCCCATGGGGGGAAACGTGTCCAAGACCTTTGACTTTTCGGTTCCGCCGTTCGACCGCCTCACCAAGGCCGAGCGGGATAAAGTGTCGGCCGCCGTCGACATCCTCTACATGCGCCCAGGCGAGCAGCCGATTTGCCCCGGCCAGCCGGTCGAGCATCTTTATGTCGTCATCAAGGGCTTGCTGGCCGAAAAGGAGGACGGCGAGGTCGTCACCGTGCACGGCGCCGGCGACCTGATCGGCGCCACCGCCCTTGTCCACGGCACGGACCCGGCCCTGTGCGAAGTGCAGGAGGAGGTTCTCGCCCACATTGTCCCCAAGCAGCTAATTCTTGACCTGTGCGGCCGCAACGCCGCGTTCGAGACGTTTTTCACCCAGTCGGTGGCCGACCGGCTGGCCGCCCGCGCCATGACCGAAAGCACCCGAGGCATGGCGTCGTTCATGGTGTCCAAGGTGGGCCAGTCGTATCTGCGCCCGCCGATCGTGGTGGACGGTGCGACCTCCCTGCGGGAAGCCGCCTTGCGCATGAAGCAGGACCACGCCACCAGCCTGCTGGTCCGCCACGAGGACGGACGCATGGGGGTGCTGACCGGCACCGACCTGCGCGACGCGTCTCTCATCGAGAACTTGCCGCCCAGTGCGCCGGTGGCAAACTGCGCGACCTTTGCCCTGCTGTGCGTGGACGAGGACGAATTCCTGTTCAACGCCCAAGTGATGATGACCAAGCACGGCGTTCGCCGCCTGCCGGTGCAACGCGAGGGCACCATCGTCGGCATCCTGGAACTGACCGACCTGCTCAGCTACATGTCCAGCCATTCCACCCTGGTCGCCACCCGGATCGACCGCGCGACCTCCATCGACGATCTGCGCGCAGCTTCGGAATCTCTCGGGCCGCTGCTCCAGGGCCTGCATGGGTCGGGCGTGAAGATCCGCTTCATCGCCGAAATGGTTGCCGACCTGTCGCGCAAAATCCAGCGCAAGCTGTTCGAGTTCCTGGTCCCGCAGGAGCTGCGGCTGAAAGCCTGTCTGGTTGTCATGGGGTCGGAGGGGCGCGGTGAGCAGATCGCCAAAACCGACCAGGACAACGCCCTCATCCTGGCCGACGACGTGGATCCCGACAGTGTCCGTGACCTCGCCCGGACTTTCACACAGGCCATGCTCGATTTTGGGTATCCGCCCTGCCCCGGCGGAATGATGGTGTCGAACCCGGAATGGACCCGCACCGAATCTCAGTTCCGCGCCGAAATTCACGGTTGGATCGTACAGCCCGGCGAAAAATCATTCCTGAATCTTGCCGCGTTTGTCGATGGCGAAGCGGTGGCCGGCGATCCGATGCTGTTGGCACGTCTGCGCGCCACCCTGTTCGGCCGCCTGACCGACAGCCAAGGGTTCCTGGCACACTTCGCCAAGCCGACGCTGATGTTCGACACACCCATCGGCTTCTTTCATCAAATCCTGGTGGAAAAAGGCGCCCATAAGGGGGAGATCGACATCAAGAAAGGCGGCATTTTCCCCATCGTCCACGGCGTCCGGGCCTTGGCGCTGGAAAAGCATCTGCACGAGGCCAGTACCTTTGACCGCATCGAGGCATTGCGGGACGTCGGCCTGTTTGACCGCGACTTCGCCGCCGATCTTCAGGAAGCCTTCGCCTTCCTCCTGGAGATGCGCCTCCATGGCCGACTGGTGAAGGGTATGGTCGAGGACGCAGGGAATGGCGACAACTACGTGCGCGCTGACAGCCTTTCCAAATTGCAGCACGACGCCCTGAAGGACAGCCTGTTGATCGTCAGGCGCTTCAAGGACCTGGTGTCCCACCATTTCCGGCTGGGCGCGTTCTGACATGCTGCACCGGGTCAAGCAGGCGCTCAAACGGCGCCGCCTGAAGAATGCCGACTACGATTTCCTGTTTGGGCCGGCGCACCCGGACGAGGTGGTGGTGTTCGACTGCGAAACCTCCGGGTTGGACCCAAAGAAGGCCGAACTCCTGAGCCTTGCAGCCATCCGCGTTCGCGGCAACCGCATCCTGAGCAGCCAGGCCTTGGAGATGGTTATCAGGCCGGAGACTGCCATCGACCAAGCGGCCATCAAAATCCACCACCTGCGCAATGTGGATGTGGAGTCGGGGCTGGAGGTCCGCGCCGCCATCGACCGCTTCCTGCGGTTCGTCGGCACGCGGCCGTTGGTCGGTTATTACCTGGAATTCGACGTCGCCATGGTCAACCGCACCCTCAAGCCGTGGCTCGGCATCACCTTGCCGCAGCGCCAGACCGAGGTATCGGCCCTGTACTACGACCTCCGCGCCCGGCAGTCCCGAGGAGAAACCTACACCGGCATGGTGGACCTCAGATTTGACGTCATCATGAAAGAGTTGGACCTACCCGTACTGGCGGCCCACGACGCCTTCAACGACGCCCTGATGACCGCGATGATGTTCGTGAAACTGAGGGCTTTGATGGACAAATAGGGGGGACGGGGTCCCCACCGCAATGGGTAGGCCACCCCTACGGTTGAAGGAATTCGCACCCGCTGCCCTCAAAACCTGCAAAAGCGCATGTTCGATGTGCAATTTTGTAGAAATCGCCTCCAACTGCCTCTATGGATGCTGCGCCGCACACTACCGGACCATTGCGGCTCGGACGGACCTATTTTGCAGGAGGGGAGCCATGTCGCTTACCGCGACCGACAAGATCCTCAAAGACCCCGATTTCCAGACCCTGACCAGCCGGCGCAGCCGCTTTGCCTGGCTCCTGGCGGGCATCATGCTGACCGTGTTCTACGGCTTCATTCTGGTCGTGGCGTTCGTGCCCGACCTGCTGGCCACCAAAGTCGCGCCGGGCGCCACCCTCTCCATCGGCTGGCCCATCGGCGCGGCCATCATCATTCTCTCCTGGGTGCTGACCGCCATCTACGTGCGCCGCGCCAACAGCGAGTTTGAGGCGCTCAACAACAAGATCCTGGAGAACGCGAAATGAATCGCGTCCGTCTGCTGACCGGCGGCGCAACGCTCGTCGGGCTGCCTGCCTCCCTTGCCGCCGGCCCGGCGCTGGCCGCTGGCGCCGTTGCCGGCGAAGTTGAGAAGCAAGCCATCAACCCGCTCGCCATCGGCATGTTCCTGGCGTTCGTGCTGATTACCCTGGGCATCACCTACTGGGCCGCCCGCCGCACCAAGTCCGCCAAGGACTTCTATACCGCTGGCGGCGGCATCTCCGGGTTCCAGAACGGCCTCGCCATTGCGGGCGATTACATGTCGGCGGCGACCCTGCTGGGTCTGACCGGCCTGATTTTCCTCAAGGGCTATGACGGGCTGGTTTATGCCATCAGCTTCCTGGTCGGCTGGCCGATCATCCTGTTCCTGATGGCCGAACGCCTGCGCAACCTGGGCAAGTTCACCTTTGCCGACATCACCGCGTATCGCCTGGGCCGGACGCAGATCCGCACCCTGTCGGCCTGCGGCTCGCTGGCCGTGGTGTCGCTGTACCTGATCGCGCAGATGGTCGGCGCGGGCAAGCTCATCCAGTTGCTGTTCGGCATGGACTATGAGTATGCCGTGGTGCTGGTCGGCGTGCTGATGATGGCTTACGTCACCTTCGGCGGCATGATTGCCACGACCTGGGTGCAGATCATCAAGGCCTGCATGCTGCTGTTCGCCGGCACGTTCATGGCGATCATGGCCATGGCCCAGTTCGGCTTCAACATCGAGACCCTCGCCATCAAGGCGGTCGAGGTGCACAAGATCGGCGATGGCATCATGGCGCCCGGCGGTCTGCTTGGAGACCCGGTCTCGGCCATTTCGCTCGGCATGGCGCTGATGTTCGGCACCGCCGGTCTGCCGCATATCCTGATGCGCTTCTTCACCGTCGGCAACGCTCTGGAAGCCCGCAAGTCGGTCGTCTATGCCACCGGATTCATCGGCTACTTCTTCCTGGTCGTCGGCATTCTCGGCCTTGCCGCCATCGTCATCGTCGGCACCAACCCTGAGTTCCTGAACGCTGACGGCAGCCTGCGCGGCGGCAGCAACATGGCGGTGATGCATCTGGCCCAGGCGGTCGGTGGCGACATCTTCTTCGGCTTCATCTCGGCCGTGGCCTTCGCCACTATTCTGGCGGTCGTCGCCGGTCTGGCGCTGGCCGGTGCCTCTGCCGTATCGCATGACCTCTATGCGTCGGTGTTCAAGAAGGGCGACGTCAGCGAAGCCAAGGAAATGCGCGTCACCCGCATCGCCACGCTGGGCATGGGCGTGGTCGCAGTGGGCCTCGGCATCCTGTTCGAGAACCAGAACATCGCCTTCATGGTGGCTCTGGCCTTCGGCATTGCCGGGTCGTCCAATTTCCCGGTGCTCATCCTGTCGATGATGTGGCAGGGCACCACCACCCGCGGGGCGTTGATCGGCGGCTTCATCGGGCTGATTACCGCACTGACCCTGGTGGTCCTTGGTCCGGCCATCTGGGTGCAGATCCTCGGCTTTGCCACGCCGATCTTCCCCTACGAGCACCCGGCGATCTTCTCGATCCCGACCGCCTTCGTGGCGATCTGGTTCTTCTCGATCACCGACCGTTCGGCGGCGGCCAGCAAGGAGAAGGAAGCCTTCCCCGCGCAGTACGTCCGCTCGCAGACCGGCCTTGGCGCCGAACAGGCGTCCGCGCACTAAAGGGCTTCACGGCTCACGACTTGGCACTTCTAGCCCCCCGGCAGTTCATACTGCCGGGGGGCTTTCGTTTGCTGAGATCAGTTACCCCCAGCCGCCTGCAACCACAGGCGCACCAACTCGGGCAGAGTGCGGATGCCGAGCTTGTCGAGCAGATTGGCGCGGTGCGTTTCCACCGTGCGGACGCTGATGCTCAGGTGGTCGGCTATGATTTTGTTGGCGTGCCCCTCGATCATCTGGGCGGCGACTTCCCGCTCCCGCGCCGACAGGCGTTGCAGCAGGGCGCAGGCCGATGCGACCTCGGCCTGCTGACGCCGTTGTGCGGCATCGCGCTGCAGGGCTTCGTCGATGCGGCTGATGAACACCCCCTCATCGAATGGCTTTTCAAGAAAGTCCACCGCGCCCGCACGGAGGGCACCGACTGCCGAGGAGACGTCGCCGTGGGCGCTGATCAGGATGATCGGCATGCCATATCCGCGCCGCATCATTTCCGTCTGGAGGGCTATGCCGTCCATGCCCGGCATGCGCAGGTCGGCCACCACGCAGCCAGCCGCTTCCGGCGGGCAGTGAGCCAGGAAGTGCAGCGCCGTTCCATGGGTGGCGACGGAGAAACCGGCCACCTCCAACAGGCACCCCAAGGCATCGCAGACGGCGGCGTCATCGTCGACGATATGAACGGTGGGAACTGCTGCGTCGGTCATGGAGGATCTCCGGCGTTAGATGCGGCCGCAGGCAGCCACAAGCAGAAGCGCGCACCCGCAGTGAACGTCGTGTCGAGCCACAACCGGCCGCGATGGGCTTCGGTGATGGACCGGCAGATGGGCAGGCCGAGACCCATGCCTGCGGGCTTGGTCGTGGCGAACGGCGAATAGAGGCGCTCGACCATGTCCGGCGCCACGCCCGGCCCGCTGTCTTCCACCTGGAACAGCACCCCATCCGGCGGCGAAGCGGCAACCCGGACGATCACCTCGCGGCGGGGACTGTCGGCCGCGGCGACGGACTCGACGCTGTTGTGGATGAGATTGAGAAGGATCTGCTCGATCTGCACGCGGTCAGCCAGTACCGCCGGAAGCGGCTCGGTCGGTTCCGTCCGCAGGCTTACAGCGTTATAGGCGGCATCGGCGCGGGCCAGGGCCAAGGTCTCATGGATAATCGCCGCCGCCGGCACTGGGGTAAGGTCGGGCGGCGCGTTGCGGAGAAAGGTGCGCAGGCCACGGATGACCTCACCCGCCCGTTCGGCTTGGCCGACCGCCTTGTCAATCAGTTGGTGAGCGCGCGGCGGCGTATCCGGCCGGTCAAGAAGCCGTTGGGCGGCGCGGGCATAACTGATTGCCGCCAGCAACGGCTGGTTCAACTCGTGGGCCAGGGCCGAGGCCATTTCGCCTGTCACCGCCAGCCGGGCGATCATTGCCAGTTGGTTCTGTTGATCGCGGAGCGACGCCTCGGCCTGACGCCGCTCACTGACCAGGGCGCCGAGGAATAAGGCGGTGATCGTCAGCGCCAGCATCAATGTCTGGTGATAGATAATGGCATCCAGCGGCATCCCATTGAGGCGCAGCCCGGCGATCAGCCCCCCCTGCAGCAGGACGGTGGCAGTGACCGCGCCAGCCAAGCCATGACTGAGCGCCACCCACACCAGGGGCAGGAACAACACATAGAACAGATTGAACTGGCCGCTGCCAATGGGCAGAAACACCACCGCCACGGCGGCAGCCAGCGCCCCCCCCTGGACGACGATGCGAAGGGTCAGACGCGGCAAGGCAGGCCGGGTGACGGCCAAGAGCGCTGCCGGAGCCACCACGGCCATGCCAATGACATCACCCAGCCAGTATTGGAAGGCCAGAATGGGCAACTCTCCGCGAGGCAGCGCCCCATCGGCGCCAAGGCCCCCCACCACGCCCACGGCGACCACTGCCGCGCTGACGAAGATCGCCCCCAGCAGCACCGCCACGTCGCGCACCCGCCCGAGGCCCGCGTCCAGAATGCCGTGCCGCCGCAAACCGAGGGCGGTGACGGTGTAGCCGATCAGGATGACGGCGTTGGTCCCCACCAGGGCGGAAGGAGACGCGGGAAAGCCCCGCACCACGAGGTCCCCCGCCAGCAAGGCAACCGCCACGGCAGGCACCGCGCGCCCTCCGACCAAAAGAAGCAGTGCCAGATACAGGCCAGCGGGCGGGTTCCACGGTGTAATATTGAGATTGGGCCGGCTGTGGATGAAGGTCAGCCAGTCGAAGGGCAGGTACACCGCCAGGAACGCCAAAATCAGCGTCATCGCCAAGCGGGACCCGACGGGCGTTGCGCGGTGCTCCATGCCGGAAAGTGTGCTTGGGGTGGGAGTAGTCGACATTACGGACTCCGTGGGGGAACGCCCCTGGTAGCGCTCCCCGACGGCTTTGGCCACGGCCCGCACGGTGGAGGTGAGTGATCAGCCCGCGAAGAAGCTCTGGGTGCCGTGCGCAGCAATGGCGCCGGACAGACGTTCCAGGGCATGGACATAGGCCGCAGTGCGCATGGGAGTGTCCTTGGCGCTGTGGATATCCCACACCCGACGGCCTTCGATCTCCATGATAGTGCGCAGGCGCTCATGGATTTCCTCGAGTTGCCAATAGAAGCCTTGGCGATTCTGCACCCACTCGAAGTAGGATACGGTCACGCCACCGGCGTTGGCCAGAATGTCCGGCAGCACGGTGATGTTATTGCCTTGCAGGATCAGGTCGGCCTTGGGGGTCACGGGACCGTTGGCCAGTTCCAACACGACCTTGGCCTTGATGGAGCCTGCGTTGCCCCCGTGGATCTGGTCCTCCAGGGCGGCGGGAACCAGCAGGTCGCAATCCAGGGCCAGCATCTCGTCGTCAGTGATCGCGCGGGCGCGGCCGTTGGCGTAGGCCGTCACCGACCCCTTCTCCGCCTTGACCGCCTGTATGGCGTGCGGGTCCAGGCCGTCCTCGCAGACAATGGCGCCGCGCGAGTCCGACACGCCGATGATGCGATAGCCGTCGGCGTGCAGCAAGCGGGCGATGTGGAAGCCGGCGTTGCCGTAGCCCTGAATGACCACGCGCTTCTGGGTCTTGTTCAGGCCCAGATCGGTTTCCAGGTGCTTGATCAGGTAGAAACCGCCACGCGCCGTGGCATCGTCACGGCCCAGTGAGCCTCCCAATGCCAGGGGCTTTCCGGTGATGACCGCCGGGCTTGGCTGGCGGACGATGGAGCTATACTCGTCGGCCATCCAACCCATGATCATGGAGTTGGTGTAGACGTCGGGGGCCGGGATGTCGCGGTCGGGGCCGATCATGCCGGCGAAGGCGTGGACGTAAGAGCGCGACAGGCGCTCCAATTCGGACTTGGAAAGTTCGTGGACGTCCACCTTTACCGCACCCTTGCCGCCGCCGTAGGGCAAGTTCATCACGGCGCACTTGAAGGTCATCCAGAAGGCGAGAGTGGCCACCTCCTCCATCGACGAACTGGGATGGAAGCGGATGCCTCCCTTGGTCGGCCCACGGGTGTCGTCGTAGCGGCAACGCCAGGCGGGGAAGGAGCGGCTGGAACCGTCATCCATGCGCACCGACAGGCGCACGCTCAGAGTTTCCTTGGGATAGCGGAGCTTTTCGAGAACTTCACTGTCGACTTCAATATAACGGGCGGCTTCGTCCAGGCGGCTTAGCGCGCCGGTCATTAGGTCATCCAATGGTCTTCTCCCTCACAGTGTGCGCCGCCCCTGCGGCCCAAAGAGGACGTTTGTACTGAGGGAAAACACCGAGCGGAATATCCGCAAATCTACTGAGTTCGCGCAACATACTGGAAAATAAGCAGTTATTAGGCGAAAAAGACTACGTAGTTTTCCGAATAGCCGCCCTATGCCGCCTCTGGCACCGTGGGGAGTGTTCTTGACAGGAGGGCGGCTGCGCCATGACCCACAGACCGCACATCTGGATTCAGCAATCAGACTATCGTCGCCTGTCCACTTTGGCCGGCGCGGCGCCCGAGGCGGAATCAGGTGTTGGACTGCTGGCTGAGGAACTGGCACGCGCCATCGTGCTCCGGTCCGAGGAACTTCCGCCCGCCGTTGTCCGGCTGGGCGACCGCGTCCTGTTCCGCCGCGACGAGGATTGGTCCCTTGAATGGGGCGAATTGGTGCTGCCCGATGAGAGCGGGCAACGTGTTGGCTGCATTTCCGTAACGTCGCCGTTGGGTGCGGCATTGATCGGCCTGCGGGCGGGCGCCCGCATGACCTATACTGACGCCGCTGGCTGTAGCCGGTGCTTGGTGATTGAGCGTGTTCTAGGAGGCGCTGGGCTATGAACGCTGTTACCTCCGCAAGCCGCGGACGGCTCCCCCCCATTACTCTGACCCGCAGCGTCGCGGATCGGCTGACGGGCCTCGCCATCAGCTTGGAACACCGCCACCCCCAGGAAGCGGACTACCTGGAGCGGGAACTGGAGCGAGCCACTATCGTTGCAGACGACGCGCTACCGCGTGGCGTGGTGACAGTCGGTTCAAACGTGCAGTTCGAAGACCGGGACTCCGGCGTGATGCATACCGTCACGCTGTGCTGGCCAGCCGACGAGGATGTTGCCGCCCATCGCCTGTCGGTGCTCACCCCCGTCGGGGCCGCCCTGATCGGCCTCGCGGAGGGGCGCTCGATCGCATGGCAAAACCGGGCCGGGGCGTGGCGCAATCTCCGCATTGTCGCCGTGACCTGACGCCAGCCTGCCGCCTCAACAGCCTGAACTCTACCCGCGTCGCTCCGCCCCTGCGGCGGCGCGGCGCTCGGGCATGGGCGCGTCGCCATCCTGGAACATGCAGCTAAGGGCCTGCAGAGTGCGGTCGATGTGCTCGGCCGTGTGCGCGCAGGCAGTATCGGCATCGCGCGCCATCGTCGCCTCGAAGATGGCGCGGTGTTCCTCGTGCACGTTGCGGGGCACCGTGCGGCCGGTCAAGGCAATGCGCCGGTAGCGTTCCGACTGGTGGTAGAGAATATCGCGGAAGTGGTGCAGCCAGTGCGACTGACAGGCGCCGATCAGAGCCTCGTGAAAGGCTTTGTTGCGCTCCTCCCACTCGGCCGACAGGCCCTGCGGGTCGTCGTAGATGCGTTCCTCGACCTTTGACAGACGATGCCATGCGGCCACGAGGTTAGCTTCCCATTCATCGCCGCCGCGCTCGATGGAGCGGCGCAAGGCCTGGGTTTCGAGCATCTTGCGCATTTCAGTAATGTCGCGGATGTCGTCCAGTGAAATGGGCGTGACGCGGAAGCCGCGCTGCCCTTCGGCTGTCACCAGGGCGTCGGCGACCAGCAAAGTCAGAGCCTCGCGCAGGGTCGATGACCCCACCTGATAATGCTCCTTGAGAACTTCCACACGCAGCTTTTCCCCCGGCGCCAGGGCGCCGCACAGGATGTCCTGGCGAATGGCCTCATAGGCGAATTCGACCAGCGTGCGCGCCGCGCGGCGCGCCATCTCCAGATCCTCGGGTTTCCGGTGCGGTGCCGTTGCCGCCATGATTCCTGTTTTCCATCCTGAGATCGCCCCACCGGGCCGTTCTAGCATGCCTCGTGGCGGGGCGACAGTGGCCCACGGTTGACCCGAATATTATGATGATTCCAAGGTTAATCGGCAACAATGAAAAATGTCGAGATTTTGGTTGACGGCCGGCATTATCGTCTGGTTTCATGTTTTCAACGAATGAGGAGTCCCTGGTTTGGGGTTCACTCAAAGCGGAGCCGCTTGAACGGCCCGCCATCTTAGGGAAGCGCCGTCGGCGGGTCGCCGCGGTTTGGGAAACGACCAGGACTGGAGGCTCTC
>Ga0172382_10011972_pt1 | contig 11391 bp, 9 predicted proteins | sample Leawel138RmetaG_FD_122245 | JGI IMG/M metagenome (GOLD analysis project Ga0172382, IMG submission 122245) | Leachate microbial communities from a municipal landfill in Southern Ontario, Canada - Leachate well 138R metaG | ecosystem: Engineered > Solid waste > Landfill > Unclassified | place...
ATAATTGGTACCGACATCGATGTTAGAGCTTATCATGATATGTTTCCCTTTTTCGATAATTCTTATGAAATCGTCGGGGTATATGTTTCCAACAATTATTATGACGAATTTGTTATCAGCGACGAAGATCTTAATGATATATATCAATTGTTGAAAGTGAACGAAGCCGGTTATGAAATTGCTTTTGATGATCATATGAATGTTCACAGCGCTCTTATGGTCCATCCCGATTTAGTTGGTTACGAGACTTACCGGTCAAGCGGGTATTATCCCAACAGTGAATTGTATATTAATGGTCAAAAAATGGAATCGTTGTTTTTAAGTGAAGACATAATAAGAAAAACGGAATGTATTTATATCAGCATGGACTTTTTTGAAACATTGAAAATCGAAGAAGATTACGCTTATACGGTTAACTTAAAAGATGCCGATAAGGCCGAAACGGTTATGGATAAATTATTTGATCTAGGTTATTATGCGATGTCTCCTCATTTGGCAAAACCATATGATTTTAACCGGATGATGGCGATACCGTTGACGATTATGGCTTTTATCAGCAGTATGATTAACCTTATAGTTGTGTATTTATTGACATATGTTGTCGTTCGGACGATTCTTCTCAGCAAAAAACGCGATTATGCCATTTTAAGAACATTGGGACTGTCTTATAATGAAGTAAAAGCGACAATCCGCCTTGAACTTGTGATTGCTTTGATTTTCAGTTACCCGCTTTTTGCGATTGTTATCTTGCTGTTGCGAAGATATATTCCCGAATTTGCTGAAATATTTTCCTCATTAGGGTTGCGTCATTATCTATTTATATTTATAGTCAATATATCGCTTATCTTATTAATATCACATAAATTTAATAAACTAATAAAGAAACGCAATCTTTTTACGGATCTTAAAGGGGGGGGAGAGCAATGATTAAGCTGCGCCATATTCACAAATACTTCAACAAAGGCAAAACAAGCGAAATTCATGCCGTTAACGATATCAATTTTGATTTTCCCGAAACCGGTTTGGTTTGCATGCTCGGTTCTTCCGGCTGCGGCAAGACAACCCTTTTGAATATTATCGGTGGTCTTGACAAACCGACCAAGGGTGAAATCAAAATCAAGGAAAAAACCATATCCCGCTATGCCGTACGGCGCTGGGACTTAATCCGCAGCCGTTATTTCGGTTATGTTTTTCAGAATTATTATTTATTGCCCGAATTAACGGTTTATCAAAACTTGGAGTTTGTTTTAAAAACCTTTAGTCTTACTCCGACGGAAATTCAAGACCGAATCGCCTATGCCTTGGCGGCGGTCGGTATGTATAAATACCGTAAACGGAAACCGTATCAACTTTCGGGCGGCCAACAACAGCGTATCGCCATCGCCCGCGCGCTTGTGAAAAGCCCGGCCGTCGTCGTTGCCGACGAACCGACCGGTAATCTCGATGAGAAGAACAAGACGCAAATAATGAATATTATTAAAAAAATATCGGCGGAATGTTTGGTTATTCTTGTGACGCACGAACAGCGCTTGGCTGAATTTTATGGTGATACGATTGTCGAGCTTTTGGACGGAAAAATCGTTAATGCCCGGAAAAACAATGCCGGTACCGGCGAACTCACTGCCGATGATGACCGTAATATATATTTGCCGGAATATACGGGCAAAGAAATGAAAAACGAAGATATCTCGATTAAATATTTTTACAAAGACCAACCGGCCCCAATCAAACTCAATCTTGTTTACCAAAACGGAATTTATTATTTATATGATACCGGCAATGAAACCGAGATTAAATTAATCGATGACCGAAGCGAAGTAAAAATTATCGACGGGCCCCGCCCCGTAATCAACCGGGAAAATTGGTATAAGTTTGATTATTATTTGCCACCGCTCCGGCCGGATGTAAAGGCGGTTCGCTCTGCCATTAATTATAAAGATACTTTTAAATTGGCGTGGCGCTGGCTGGGCCGGATGCGGCGCAGCCAAAAGTTTATGATGACATTACTTGTTTTGGCGGCGATTATGGTTGTTTTCGCCTTCAGCAATCTTTTTTCCGCAACCCGGGTTGACGAAACTGAATTTCTGCGCGATAACCGCAATCTTGTTGAAATTAAGGGGACGAAAGATTATACCGTTACCGAATATCAAGATTTAAAAGAAACCCTCGGTGTTGATTTTATTTTGGCGCCGAGTGCTCAGATGGCTATGCAATACCTTCAATTCGATTACTTTTTCCCGAATACCGTTTCTTTTTCCGGCCATTCCGTTTTACCGATTGCTCTTTACGGCGATATCACCCCAATCGAAGGCCGTCTCCCCGCAAATTCCTACGAAGTCGTTATCGATAAATATTTAGTTGATATTATGTTGGAACAATCCGAAATGATTGAGTCCGGAGCCCGATATTACCGGCAGTTTATCAATTGCGAATATCTTTTCGGCGATTTCCAGGGTCAAATCGTCGGCGTAGTCAATACCGGCAATCCCAATATTTATATGAGAACCGACGATTATCGGGAAGTCATGATAAATCATTTAAATGATGAGGCGTTTAATTTGGCTTATATTATGGCTGCATCGAATGCCGCTTTTACCGAATACTATGATATCGACGATTACGGCAATCCGGAAGCGACGGCGAGCCCCTTTTCCCCCGCCGCTTTAACAGCAAATCAAATCATCGTGTCGTCGGCTTATATTGATTTGTACGGTGAAGATTTATCGGTAAACGTGGATAAAACATACGAAATTCTTGGATATTACCCCGATGATAAAGTAACGATAATCGTCGTTCCCAATGCCAATTTGGAGGAAATGTCTTATCATTTTCTTAAAGAGAACCCGACCGTTTTTGCTTCCGATAAAAAAGAAATGATTGAACGCCTGGCGGAACACGGTTTGGACGGTAAAGACTTATACCGCATTATGTATCAGGAACAATACGCTTATAATTTCTCCTTTACAAAATACATTTTTTCATTGGTCATTTTGTTGGGTTCGATGTTGTTTTTGTATTTTTTAATGCGTTCCAGTTTAATCCGAAGAATCTACGAAGTCGGCGTATACCGAGCCTTGGGAGTGAAAAAAACAGACATATACCGTCTCTTTCTTGCTGAAATAATTATTTTAACAGCAATAACGGCTATCATCGGTGTTGGTTTGATTACTTATCTTATCAATCAAATTAACGGTCTTTCTCCATTTACTTTGATATATTTTCCTTGGTATATTCCGATAATCAGTATAGTATTTATCTTTGCCGTTAATATTGTTACCGGTTTACTTCCGGTTATCTTTCTGTTCCGTCATACCCCGGCCCAAATCTTAAGTAAATACGATATTTAAAAAAAGACGCCGATTGTTTTGGTTTTTTTCGGATTTAATAATAATGGCACTGTTACAAAATTAGCGGTTAAAAAATGAAATGCTTGTTTAACCTTGCCAAGCAAGTTGTTAATTTGGCTTTACTTTATATTGGATATAATAATTCCAATTATGTATGTAATCGAAAACAACATGCTTACTATACTAAACGGGTTAATTATAATTTTAGGCGTGATTAATTTGAATAAATTTAATTTGATAAAAAATAAGCGTCACCGAATGGTGACGCTTATTCTATTAGCATTTATCAGCATTATCGCCATTTTGGCAGAAGAACTGACCGACAATCAAGATGGCGCCGGCAACGGCGGCGAAAATCATAAATAACGCTCCGGCGATGGCAAGCGCCGGCATAACGAACCGATTAAACCAATTCAATTTTTTATGTTTATAATAATTCAAAGGTATATGGCAATATAGGATGAGTAAAGGAGCGCAATACATAGTTCGTCCATATTTGAAAGTTGCGGTATCCTTACAGAAATCTCCAGCCGCCAGTCCAATAGGAAGAATAAGACAAACGCAAAACCGAAGAAAGATGAGTTGACGGAAATGTTGGTTTTAGGATTTAGCTTTTTAAAGAGATTCGGCTTTGGTCGTAAATTGCAATCGGTCAATGCATAAAGACCGCGGGCGCCGCCCATGATCAGACCGTTTAACGTTCCGAGGCATGAGATTACCACAAAAACTTTAATAATTACAATAACGGTATTGTTGTCGATCAGTCTGGCCGCCGTAACATACGGGGCATTGTCGCCGTTGGTGAGAATTTCCGTATTGGTGATAATGCTGGATAAACCCATATAATATAATAAATAAACTGATATAACAAAAATCGTCCCCACTATCAAAGCAATAACGAGAGTTTCGCAATTTTGCAGGTTGCCAGAACCCGATTAACTCGTTCGTCGCAGCGCCCCATCAAAGCAAATCAATAAGCACCATTACCCTAATCAAGCCACCGATGGTTCCGGCGAAGAGCGGAAGAATTCCGGTTCGCAGGCATTTTTTTCATTTCATCTGTTTTAAAAAACGCTGATATATTATTTTATGTAAATTGTAAATATTATATATTTATTTATTTGATTAATCAAGTCTTTTTTTGAATAAAACGCTTACATAGTGGTGTTTTAATTATAAGGCGTTACTGAAAACCCTTACAACCGCATTGCCACGGGTGATTTTTTGTTACAAATCAAACCGATGTCATAGCATAAAAAAAAGCATTTCCGTTAAATCGAAAATGCCGTTTGATGATATTTTATTTAATAACCGATGTAATAGGCGATAATTAAAAAAAGACAGGTTACGGCCAGGATAAACAGTTGAAGCGGCAATGTCTTTTTGGCCCATTTCGTGTAACTGAAACCGGCTATCCCAAGCGCAATCAAAAGAACGGGATTGGTCGGATAAATCAAATCGTTGTAACCGTCGCCGAAGATAAAAGCCAAAACGGCGATATTTGCGGAAATATTTATTTTGTCGGCAAGAACTTTAATAATCGGAATAATAAGAACGACTTTGGCGCTGGCCGAACCGATAAAGAATTCAATAACCAATATTATCAAATAGATAAACAGTATACCCAATATCGGCGATGAACCCTGAAACAAACTTGAAATCTTCTCGACGATTGTTGCCAAAACCATGGCATCGTCAAGAATAAATTTAATCGTTCCCGCCAGAATAATCATAATAACGGCCGGAAATACGGCCCACAAACCCGATATGAATAATTTGCCGATATAACCAAACCGATAACCGATTAAAAGACCGCAGACAAAGATGCCGATTAAGAACGCGCCTGCCAAGATCGGTATCGACAAGCCCTGTAAACCCGGTATCAAGGCTGCCGCCACGATAATAAGGACAATGGCGATAAAAAAGCCGGTATAAACCCTTAGTACTTTTGGATTGATGGTATTAAAGGAAACGTTCGCCAGTTGCTTTCTTTTGATTTCATCGGCTTCGTATGTCGGCGAAGCCTGCGGTTTCTTTTCGATTTTTTTGGCGTGCCACGTTAAATAAGCACATAGGGCAATATACATAATTATAAATATTGCCAAACGGTAACCGATGCCGGAAAGCATATTGATGCCCATTTCCTCACTGGCAAGGCCGACCGAAAAGGGATTTGTTAAAGCGGTCGAAAAACCAAAACCGGCGGCCATTAAACACATCCCGAGTCCGGTAAACGTATCCCAACCCAGGGATAAAGCAAGCATAATGATAATCGGCAGCATCGTTACCGATTCTTCGAAAATGCCGAATAAAGCTCCGAACAGCATAAACAGAAGAATAATCAAATACATCAGAAGAAATTTTTTGTTGCGATATTTGGCAATCAGATAACTGATAATCGACCTGATGCCTTTCGTTTTGTCCATGACATTAAAAGCGCCGCCGACAACGACGATAAAAACGGAAATAATTATTACGATCAGTCCGTCGGATGTGGCAAGAAGCCGAAACGGCGCCGTCAGTAATTTTATTATTGAATAACCGGTGCCGTTGACGGCAATGTAGTTATCGCTTAATACTTTTCCGGTTACGGGATCTATCGGATAATAGCCTTTCGGCAACAGAAATGTCAACAGGTATGCAAAAAGGATTAACGATAGTAAAATAATGCAGACGGTAATAAAGGATCGCTTATTGATTTTGATAATTTGGTCTTTATTCATTGCCGTGCTCCTTCAAATATTTATAATGCAGTTGTTCGCCGACGACCGACCATTTAACGCACACCCGAATATCATCGGGAATAAAATAATATAAAGTGTTATGATGACTGATTTCAAAATCTTCCTTGACCCCGAACGGAATCGCCGGAATATTTTGAATTTTGAATTCGATTTCTTTGTTCTCGTTATTTACAGTGCCATAATAAGTAATGCCGGCCGGTGTCATAACGGTTTGGCCACGGCCGACCGTTTTCATGCCGCCCCCTTCCGGATCGGGCATTTTAAGCGTCACTTTCGTTTCCATTCGAAAATCTTTGCCGATTTTGTTGATTTTTTCGGCTTCCGTTTCTTTTTGCCATTCGAACCATGCCGGAATATTGGCCGGAACCCGCGCTTCTGCGGTAACAAATTGATAATAATTGTTTAATGTAATTTCCGTTTCGCAATGAGAACATTTGATTTGATTGTCTTTGGTTGCAAGACTGAATTCGCGATGGCAGACCGGACAGATATACAAGATATGTTCAAGTCCTTCGGCAAATTTTTTGCCCTTAAAGGCGACTTGGTTTTCGGCTTGCCATTTAAAATCATCATAATCGAGTTCGGTTGTTAAAACGGTTTCGATTTCCTCGATGCTGCATTGTTGCAGTGTTTCCGCGGAGAACAATTCCCGATAGTCGACATCGATGCGGCCGCGCCGAATATTGCCGGCCCATTTCGGATAACTAAGATAAGCGCCGTTTATTTTTGCCAGCAGAACCGGAACACCGAGATTTTTAATCAGTTTGGCGGTTGCCGGCGTTATCGTTTCCATTCGTCCGTGCGGACTGAGCCGACCTTCGGGAGCAATGCCGACAATGCCGCCTTTTTTGATAAGCCGCTTGATGTTTTTTATGGCACAGATATCGGGCTGAAATAAGAATTTCGGAAAAGCGCCAATTTTATTAAGCAATGTCCCCAGATGGTAATTGGTAAAGTAATAATAGTTCATAATCGCATTGATTTTATCGGGATATAAAGGAATAAAGGCATACATCCAATCGTAAAAGGAAGGATGATTGTAAATAAGCAAATAAGGTTTGGGATAATTTTTAAATTTTTTGCTGTTGGATGAAACCCGAAACCGCCGGAATAATATTATTCGCAAAATAAAGCAAACTAAACTATAGAACCAGCGGCTGGGCAGCCGGGGATTATTTTGAAAATAACGCATATCTTTGGTATATTTTTTTTCCAAATAATCAAAAATTTTATTGTAATATTTAAGCGTGATTAGCGTTAATATCAAAAGGAAAATTCCCGTGACAATCAGCGGTATGTAATTGGCTTTAAGAAGTAGCGTGCCGAACCAAATACATAAGGCAATTGACGGAATTGTACCCAGTGTTGTTGTGAAAATGTAATCTTTAAATTTCATTTTGGTTTTGGCGGCGGTAAAAGCGATTAAGCCGTAAGGAATAACCGGTAAAAAATATAGGGTTAACACCATTAATATCCGCGCTTTTCGGGTAGTGGCGGTTCCGACTTTGTTTAACCGGGCTGCCGCTTTTTCCCGATAAACAATCAGGGGATTGGTTTTAAGAATGCGAACGAGTATATATATAATCAAATTGCCGAGAAAGACTCCGGTCAGACAAGAGATTAAGCCGAAGGTCGGGCCAAGGGTAACGCCGGATATGATTTGAATCGGTTCTCCCGGCAAGACCGTCATCAATACTTGAATCGTGTTGGCGAGCCCGATAAAGAAAAAAGACCAAAAGCCGTAAGATGCGAATTTATCGGTTAACGGTTTCCATGAACGGGCGGCGATTCCTTCCTTGATTGGTTCCAATAAATCAAGCAATAAAAAAAAGCATGCTAATGCGATAGCGGTTAAAAAAACAATTAGTACGATAAATCTAGATTTTTTTTCGTGTTTCATATTAAATTTCACCAATTTACGATATTAAAAATATTATAGCATATTAAGGAAGCATTGTAAAACTAATTGCGAAAAAGAAAAAGGTAATTTTTGTCTGAAACCGCAACCGCCTATCATATAATATAACGGGAGACAGATATGGCAAAGCAAATAGAACCGGCGATGGCCGAACGAATCAAAGCCGGCTTAATCGCCGGTGTCGTCGGTCAATACATAAGCGACTATATAAGCAATTTATGCGGCGATAATCCGGAACAATTTACTTTGTCCGGTATCGATCAATATTTGGCCGGTATGGTAACCGGATTTGTCGGGGCAACGATGGGACCGCGCCTTAATTTATTGGCGGCAACCGTTTTGTCGACCGGGATGTATTATATGACGGCCGCCGCGGTCCGGAAAGAATTGGGTCAGGACAATCCGCCGACCGATGTATTTGTTAGAAATTTGCTCCGCGATGCCATTATCGTTTATTATTTATTGTATTTTCAAAGATTATTTTTCTCCCCGTTTATGGAAAAAGCCGAACTCAGTATTTTGGGAAAGACCGTGTTAACCGGTTTGTTAATAAGCATATATTACGGTTTAAACGATTATATTTTTAATTCCGAAAATAAAACGGTTTACGAATCGAAAAAAAAATAGTATAATTATAAGCAGGAGGAAAGCAATGATTGTTGTAAAAGAAATAACCAAGAAAAAGGACAAGAAAAAATTTGTAGATTTCCCCAATCGTCTGTATTCGGATAATCCGTACTATATTCCGCCTTTTTTTCAAGATGAAGTGGATATGCTTAATCCCAAAAAAAATGCTTCGTATGAGTATTGCGAAACGAGATTATTTCTTGCATATCGCGACCGGAAAATTGTCGGTCGGATATGTGCTTTAATAAATCACGCCTACAATAAAAAAATGAACCTTCGGCAAATCCGTTTTTGCCGCTTTGATGTTATTGATGATTTTGAAGTAACCAAACTTCTTTTTGAAAAGGTCTTTGCCTGGGCCAAAGAACGCGGTTTAAATCAAATCATCGGCCCAATCGGATTTAGCGATCTCGACAAACAAGGTTTACTAATCGAAGGCTTTGAAGAGGAAAGCAATACGATTACTCTGTATAATCATCCTTATTATATGGAACATCTCGAACACTTGGGTTTTAAGAAGGACGTGGATTGGTTGGAATTTCAAGTATTCACTCCGGCCCGTCTTAATGAACGCATTAACCGCATGGCCAATGTTATTACCAAACGCTACGGCTACAAAGTCATAAAGCTGAAAAAACGCAAGGAAATCAAACATTATGTTGGAGAGGGGTTTGCTTTAATCAACGAAGCTTTTGCCCCGATTTACGGCACTGTTCCCCTTACCGACAAACAAATCAAAAAAGTATTAAAACAATTTATATCCTTTGTTAATCTTGATTTTTTATATTTGATTACCAACAAAGAAAACGAAATGATCGGTTTTGGTTTAATGGTTCCTTCTTTAAATCGGGCTACCAAAAAATCAAACGGGCGGCTTTTCCCGTTCGGTATTTTCCGGGCTTTAAGCGCTTTGCGCAAACCGAAGGTTTTAGACATGTATTTGATTGCCGTTAAGCCGGAATATCACAATCGCGGCGTTAATGTTTTAATGTTATGCGAAGGTATTAAAGCTTCGATAAAACACGGCATATCCCATGCCGAAACCGGACCGGAGCTGGAAGAAAATGTTCGGGTTCAAACGCTATGGAAAGATTTTGAAGTTCGTCAGCATCGCCGCCGCCGTTGTTACAGAACGGATATTAAATAAGCGGTGAAATAATCGGAAACTACGAATATTTGGTTAAATATTACAAATAATAAAAATAAAATAAGTTTTGACTTATCGGAAAAAAAAGTGTATAATATTAATGTTGTGGTAAGCACAACCGCTCAGACCGGGTTTCGCAAGCGATATTCATCCGCCCGTATGGCGTGTCTTAATTTATGAGGAGGTGCTTAGTTAATGTATGCTGTTTTTGAAACCGGTGGCAAACAATACCGGGTTACGGAAGACGATGTATTGTATGTTGAAAAGTTGAATGCCGCCGAAGGTTCCGAAATTGTATTTGAAAATGTCTTAACGGCCGGCGATAAAATCGGCAACCCGTATGTAAAAGGGGCAAAGGTTACCGCTGTCGTCGAGAAGCACGGTAAAAATAAAAAAATTATCGTTTTTAAATACAAGCCAAAGAAAAATTATCATAAAAAACAAGGCCATCGGCAACCTTATACCAAGATTAAAATTACAAAAATAGAAGGTTAAAATGATAACGGTTAAAGTAAATTATAAAAAAGACCGCATTAATCAAATCGTTGTATCCGGTCATTCCGGTTATGACGAAGTAGGAAAAGACATCGTCTGCAGTGCGGTATCAACCGCCATGTATGTCAGTTTGGGCTTAATCGAGAAGGTATGTCCCCGCTATAAGTTTCAAAGCGACGAAGCAAAGGCGGTAATGTCTTTAAAAATTATCGAATCAAATGAAATAACCGATATGATTTTGGAAAATCTTGTTGATTCCCTTTATTCGCTCTCATGCGATTACGGGGACTATCTGGCTATTAATTATATTAGTTAGGAGGTAGGAAAATATGAAAAAAATCAGAATAAATATTCAGTTTTTCGCTTCAAAAAAAGCTGCCGGTTCCACAAAAAACGGTCGCGATTCCGAAGCGAAACGTCTGGGCATGAAACTCGCCGACGGTCAATACGCATCGGCCGGAGCCATTATTTTTCGGCAACGGGGAACGAAAATTTTTCCGGGCGTTAACGTCGGCAGAGGCGGCGACGACACTTTGTTTGCGATGATTTCCGGATATGTGAAATACGAACACAAAGGAAGAAACAAAAAACAAGTATCTGTATACGAAGCAAGGTAAATGCACTGCCCCCGGTGCATTTTTTTATACTTAAGAAAGCGAATGGTATATAATATGTTTATCGATGATGTTATTGTAAAAGTAAGGGCGGGAAATGGCGGCAACGGTGCCGTTGCTTTCCGCCGGGAAAAATACGTACCGAAAGGTGGTCCCGCCGGCGGCGACGGCGGCCGCGGCGGCAATGTTGTTTTTGTCGGTGACGAAGGCTTGACGACTTTAATTGATCTTCATTACCGCAAGCTAATCAAAGCCGAAGCCGGTCAAAACGGCAAGGCCAAGAACTGTTACGGTCGGGACGGGTCCGATGTTTATGTTCGCGTTCCGCTCGGCAGCGTTATCTACGATGCGGAAGTTAATCGCATTATCGCCGATATCACGAAACATAATCAGGAAGTAATCGTTGCCGCCGGCGGTCCCGGTGGTCGCGGCAATACTTCGTTTGCGACTTCACGGGTGCCGGCTCCGGAGTATGCGGAAGCGGGAAGCGTCGGCGAAG
>Ga0172382_10011973_pt1 | contig 11391 bp, 7 predicted proteins | sample Leawel138RmetaG_FD_122245 | JGI IMG/M metagenome (GOLD analysis project Ga0172382, IMG submission 122245) | Leachate microbial communities from a municipal landfill in Southern Ontario, Canada - Leachate well 138R metaG | ecosystem: Engineered > Solid waste > Landfill > Unclassified | place...
ACTCATCGCGATCGAACACCCGGATACGATCTTCAACGCAGGGACCTTGGAAAAGATCCGGGACATCTCGCTCGATCTGCCGGCGAGTTTTCCGGAGATATCGGATGACGGGGTAACCTCGCTGTATACCGCATACAACATCACCGGAAGCGAATGGGGTATGGAAGTAGGATCATTCTATGGACCGGACATCCCCTCTTCGGCTGAATCTCTCGGATTCTTGCGGGAGCAAGTGGTTTCCAATGAGATGATCTACGGAAGGAACATCAGCAAGGATACCAAAGCTTCCCTGATCATCGCAGAAGTGGATCCGGAATCTGACGTCCAAGATCTCCAGAAGCGGCTCATCAACTATGCCGAATCATGGGAAGGCCCGGAAACACTCTACATCGCAGGGCGACCGATCGTGGAGGGGGCACTTGCCCAACTAGGTCCGGCGGACATGGCGAGGATGTTTCCCATGGTAATGATCGTGATGATCACGGTACTGCTGATCTTGCTCAGAAGTGTCCGTGACATGATCCTGAACATGGTGATTGTGTTGGTGGGAATCGTGGCAGCCTTTGCCGGCATGGTCATCGTGGGTGTCCCTGTCTATGCCGTTGACACCATGATCCCGGTCATGCTCATAGCAATCGGTGTAGCCTACGGAATCCACATGCATAACGCGATCCATCATGAGGTCTTGAAGAATCCCGATATCGGCAAGCAAGAATTGGTCGATGCCGTACTCAAGGCAATGGTCCGCCCGGTGTTCATGGCAGCATTGACCACGGCAATCGGATTCATGGCATTGATGACCAGCCAGGTCTTGCCAGTACGGTACTTCGGTCTTTTCAGTTCGATCGGCGTGATGACGGAGATGTTGCTTGCACTTGTCCTTTTTCCTGCAAGCATCTATCTGTTCGGCGTTCCTCGTACTGGCCTCACGGCAAAGACCACTTCTGCGCAACAACCGATGGTCCGGATGAAGAGAAACCGCTGGGGGCAGTTCCAGATGCGCAAGCCGGGAGTAAGCATCGGTATCGCACTGGTGTGTACCGCCCTTGGTATTGCAGGTACGATGAACGTCTGGATCGACACGAGCTTCCTTGCGAATTTTGAGAAAGATAGCGATATCGTACGAACGGATACCTTCGTCAATACGCACTTCGGAGGAACTTCCTCCCTGAATGTCATTCTCTCTGCCGACCGCGAACAAGCCTTCAAGGATCCTGAGGTGCTGCAAGCGATGGATATGCTCCAGAGGAATGTACTTGAGCAGGAAGTGGTGGGGAATGCTTTCTCACTCACCGACTTCATCAAGCGCATGCACAAGGTCATGCATGCGGATGACAAGTCGTACTCCCTGGTTCCTGACAGTCAGGAACTCATCGCGCAATACCTGTTGCTCTATGAATTCTCAGGAGATCCCGAGACGCTCGAATCAGTCATCGACTATGAGTACAGAAATGCCAACATCACCTTCCAACTGAAAAGCGACAGCTCTGCTGTCATGAGCGAAATCATCGGGATCATCGAAAATCACGAAGAGAGATTCGAAGAGTTGGGTATTTCGCTGAAATATGCCGGGAGCGGCTACAAGGCCTTTGTCTTTTCGGAACTGCTTCTGCAAGGCCAGGTAGCAAGCCTGTTGTTGTCCTTTGTCATCGTAGCGATCTTGTTGGCCATGCTATTCAAGAGCATCTGGATAGGAATGATCGGAACCGTCCCCATCGCGATCACCGCGATCATCAATTTCGGCATCATGGGAGTGTTCGATATTCCACTCAGCTCTGCAACGGCATTGATCTCAAGCATTGCCGTTGGCATAGGTGTCGATTATGCGATCCACCTGATCGAACACTATCGGAATCGACGGCTTGAGGGGAATACCATCGAAGAAGCAACCTTTTCGAGCATCCGACATACCGGAAGGGCCATCATCTACAACGCATTGGCGGTGATGGGAGGATTCGCCGTCCTGATGCTCAGCGTGTTCCCACCGAACAGGCAAGTCGGAACACTCATTGTATTGAACATGGCAACGAGTGCACTCGGGACCCTCTCGGTCCTGCTGGTGGCAATCATTGCGTTGGACAAGCGAGGACTGTTCATCCGCACCGACAAGACAAGCATATCTCATGAAATCACATCCCAGGAGGAAAGTATCGTATGAAAAGAATCGGATTCCGTTTGATGGCAAGCATCTTCGTCATGATCATGTCGCTTCCGCTGTTCGCGCAAATTTCCGGAGCAGAAGTAATGCGACATGTATTTGAACGCCCTACAGGCGAAGACATGCAAGCTACATTGAACATGACCATCACCAATGCACGAGGTTCTGCCCGTGAACGCAGCATCATGCAGTTTCGCCAAGACAGCGGAACCATTGAGAAAAAGATCATGTTCTTCACCGCACCTGCAGATGTCCGCAACACCAGCTTCCTGAGCTTCAGCTACAGTGACGGGAGAAGTGATGACCAGTGGATTTACCTGCCGGCTCTTGGCAGGGTACGGCGAATTGCATCGGACAAGAGCAATGAATCATTCATGGGCAGTGATTTTACGTACGACGATATGGGAGCAAGACATCCTGAAGAAGACAATCACACGATCCTTCGGGAGGAAGTGGTGGATGGTTGGCAGTGTTATGTGGTGGAAAGCGTTCCGATCGTACCGAACAGTGAATATGCAAAGACCGTCAGCTGGGTGGTCAAGGATGAATGGATCGGCTTGAAGAAGGAGTTCCTGGCCACTGATGGATCGGTGACCAGGAGGTTGGTCATCGATGCCTACGAAAAGGCAGATACCGTCTGGGTGATCACCGACATGACCATGACGAATCTTCGCAAGCAGACTTCGACGCGCATCAGGATGAACGAAGTCTCATTCAACAACAACCTGCGTGAATCGTTCTTCAGTGAACGACAGATGCAGATAGGTCCGAGAACATGAAGGAGATGCAGATGAAGAAAAGAAACTACAGGAACATGCTGGGTGTCATGCTCACCCTCTTCATGATGTTGCCTCTCACCTTGGGAGCCAAGGAGGTCAACCTTCACGGGATGCTGCGCAGTCATGCGGGAGCAAGCCTTCTCGAAGGCACGCTCACAAAGAATGAACAGACGGTCGACCTTTCTTTGGAAGGTTGGGGAGACCGGACACGGATTCTGGTCAATCCATACGCATACATCGGTATCGGACAGGAACCCGAACTGGGCATCCGTGAGGCCTATATCGATGTTATGTTTGAACATGCGGATGTCAGGATTGGAAAACAAGCAATCCTGTGGGGACAGGCAGAAGGTGCATTCATCACCGATATTGTCAGTCCCAGGGATCTGCGTTCATTCATTCTTGCTGACTTCAGGGAAATCCGAAAAGGCATTCCAGCAATAAAAGCTGACTTCTATGCCGGAGGGTTTTCCGTTGAAGGAATCTGGGTACCCCAGTTCGTTCCGAGTTCACTGCCTCCGAACGATTCCCTATGGATGAAGGAACCATCTTTTGTTCCCGATGTCCCGATACAGATGAATCCGGCAAAGATGCCATCGGTTTCCTTGAAGAACAGCGAGGTGTTCGGAAAGATCAAATATTTCGGCCCTGTGATCAGCTGGGAGGTGATGGGAGGATACGCTTGGACAGATGAAGCGTACGTCGAATCCATTACCCCGGGTTCTCCGATCCAGATCGATCAATCGTATGGTCGGCATACGGTCCTCGGTGGCAGTTTCAGTACTTCGTTCGGGCAAACCGTCCTGCGCGGCGAAGCAGCGATTTATCTTGACAAACCTTTTTCGGTGATTACCCCAGGAGCTCCCGCACCATCCGTTTCGGTAGAGAACCAACACCAAGTACAAGCACTTGTGGGACTCGACCGGGCAATACTGGGCATCGAGATGTCGGGTCAATACATCCTCTCCTATGTGCACGATCACACGGATGGCATGATGGAACAAGGCAGGAAGATCAAAGAATTCAGCCACACCATGACATTCAGACTGCAGGAAACGTTTCTGGATGACCAATTGACCGCAAAATTCTTTGCCTATGTGGAAATGGATCCATTCAACACTCTGCTCAGACCTTCGGTATCCTGGTCCTTTGAAGACGGAGTATCAGTGGAAGGAGGATTGGAATTGTTTATCGGAGATGCGGATGGCATGTTCGGAAGATTCCAAGACAATTCAATGGCCTATATATCGTTACGCTGGCATTTCTAATACTTTCGGCCCCGCTTGCCCCCCTATGCAACCTGCGAAACGGGCAGAGCGGGGCCATGGGTGTCCTTTGATTCTGGTACAATCCATTCCAATCCGGTATAGTCATCCCCATGAACATGACACAGTTCAACCGCATCGTAGAAATCCGCACCAAGGTGATCAGTATCGGGACGTTTCTCTGTGGCAGCCTCTTTGCCGCGGTTATCACAAGAGAGTGGTCTTGGCCGCGATTCATCGTCATGGCCTTCGCCGTCCTATTCGTGGACATGGGAACCACCGGTTTCAACAGTTATTTCGATTTTGTCAGCGGAACCGACAACAAGCAATACAACAGGGAACGTGACAAGGTATTGGTTCACGAAGGGGTGAATCCGAAACTCGCGCTGTTCATCTCGTTGGGACTGTTCGCTGCGGCAGGCGTGCTCGGACTGCTCCTGGCTTGGTGGACCAGCTTCTGGCTGGTCGTCGCGGGAGGCATCTGCATGATCGTCGGATTCCTGTACACCGGCGGACCGTTTCCCATCTCACGCACACCATTCGGAGAATTGTTCGCGGGAGGGTTTCTGGGTACCGTCCTCTTCACCATAAGCTATTATGTACAGTCTCTTCGGCTCGATAGCGTTGCCCTTCTGGTGTCGCTCCCCCTGCTCATGTTGATCGCGATGATCCTGACGGTGAACAACACCTGCGACAGGATTGCAGACAAGATCGCGGGGAGGAAGACCCTCTCGATCGTTCTCCCGCAAATCGCAATCCTCGTGATCATGCATCTGCTGGTGATCGTTCCTTTTCTCCTGGCTATCCTGTTCGCGCTTCTCGGGATGCTGCCGCGGCCAACGATCATATTCATGGCCGTGGCCTTCGTTCCCGCCTGGAAATACTTCAAGGAGATGGAAAGAAGAGGATTCACGCTTGAGACGAAAGGTCCTTCCATGGGAACCGTCTCGAAAATATTCCTCAGCTATTGCCTTGCATTCATCGCCGGCATGATCGGAGGCTTGCTCTTCATCTGAGATGTTCAGGGCATCGGCACACATACCAGCGGGCCTGCTTGCCCACATCGATGGTCTCGATGGAGGGAAACACCTCCTCCATCTCCTCCTTCGGCCTCTTGATGAATCCGAAATAATCACCCTTCTCCATCCACTCGACGAACGTAGTGAGCACCGCACGTTCTTCATTGTAGTCATGGATGACCACCGCCTTGTCGGCGATGCGCATGAGTTCGCGATAGAACAGCTTGCGCTTATCAGATCGCATGCCATGTGCTACATGGGAGGTGATGACGAGATCGAACGCATGATCGGAGAAAGGAAGACCCTCCAAGGCGTCACCCCGGACGAATGTGATGGAATCTGATGGGGCTTTTCTCTTGGCAACCGCGAGCATGCGTTGTGCCGGATCGACTCCGGTCACCTCATGGCCACGCATGGCAAGTACGGAACACAGAGCTCCTGTTCCGCACCCTACATCACATATGGTTCGCATCCCGGCCATTCCGATGCGAGGAGCATGCCGATCCAGGATCGCTGCGAAGCGTCTCGCCTGATACCCGTGGAACCATCCATACACTTCCGCGATGGAATTGAAAAGCTCTTTGCCCATCATGATGCTCCCCGCTCCGATTCTAGCACATTCCGGACAGACCGCCATTGGTCTGCCGCACTACTGCCATAGGATATTTTGGATCTGCACCGGTCAAGCATAATCCCGTACATCGGAAGAATTGACCTTTTCACCCTCCTTGCATATGATGACGCGCAGGCGATGGGGTCCGCCTCTGCTTCCCGGCAGCAACCGTGGCGACAAGCCGCTGATGACTCCTATCCATCACAGACTCCGCACTGCGTTTCCGTCATGCGCATCCGGTCGCGGATCGGGAGGATAGGACATGGCAATGAATCTGGCTGAGATCATCATCTTGTGTCTCTTGGTCGACTGGGCATTCAGGAAGATCCGGGTACCCGGCCTCATCGGCATGCTGTTGGTAGGGGTACTGTTGGGACCATCGTTTTTCGGCATCATGAATCCTCAGATGCTCTCTGTCGGCTCAGATCTACGGATGATCGCACTGATCGTCATCCTTTTGCGAGCAGGCTTCGAACTCTCGCGGGAGAGCTTGCACAAGGTCGGACGGCAAGCGCTGTTGCTCGCGTTCGTTCCTGCGACATTCGAGGCTCTTGCAATCACTCTCCTCGGTCCGCACCTGGTGGGATTGACCACCATGGAATCGGCAATCCTCGGATGCATACTCGGAGCAGTCTCGCCAGCCGTGGTCGTTCCCATGATGGTACGGTTCATGCATGAGAAACGAGGAACCGACAAAGGAATCCCCACGCTCATCCTCGCTGCAGCGAGCATCGACGATGTGGTGGTGATCGTTGCCTACAGTGTCTTGATCGGCATGTATACCGGCATGAAGGTGAATCTGGCTTGGATGGTCGCAAGCATCCCGATTGCAGTGCTCGTCGGTATCATCGCGGGACTGGCGACCGGTACGATCCTCTACCGGATATTCGACCGGCACAACCCCCGGGCGACCAAACGGGCCCTGACGGTCATCGGCGTGGCGATCATCCTGGTCCACCTCGGTGATGTGCTTGAGGCCAAACGCATCCCGTTCGCGGCCTTGCTTGCAGTGATGGCCATCGGGTTCATCATCCTGGAGAAACGGGAGCGGATGGCCCATGAACTTTCGCTCAAGCTGGGCAAGATTTGGGTATTCGCGGAGATCATCCTCTTCGCGATGGTAGGTGCACAAGTGAATCTCAAGGCTGCTGCCGAAGCAGGATTCGCGGGAGCTGCGCTGATCATGATCGCGCTGGTCTTCCGTTCCATCGGTACGGCCCTGTGTACGCTAGGCTCGCCTTTCACGTGGAAGGAACGATTGTTTATCGTCATCTCTTACCTCCCCAAGGCAACCGTGCAAGCGGCCATCGGATCGGCTCCGCTTGCAGCCATGGCATCGAAGGGCATGCCGACCGGACCGGGTGAGACCATCCTCGCGATCGCAGTGATGAGCATCGTCCTCACCGCACCGAGCGGGGCATGGGCGATCGAGTGGGCGGGAAAGCGCTTCCTCAATGTCCGGTCCGATCATCCGGAACAAGATGGGCGCGTTTCGGGGATGATCGATTGACCCGGATGAGGGTATCCGGTATCTTATACATAATGCATCAATTGAAAAAAATCGTCACGTTGTGTGTGATCCTGTTCTGTACGATCATCCCGCTCTCGTCTGCCGTGGATCCTTCGTGGTATGTGGTCTCGATGTTGGCATATAACGATGGACTGTACAACAACACGCAGGACCTCAACTGGACGAGCAATATCTCTAACTATCTCGCGTTCGGACAAGTGGAGACCAGGCGGAACAACTGGACCGCTGCCTATACCGCCGATTACACTGACCTGACCGTACGTTTCAGCACCCCCGAGTCGATGCAACTGATCAACGTGGATGATCACTCCAAACGTTTCGACTTCTCCCTGAAGATCGAAAATACCGGGGCGGTGCAAAACATCCTCTACATCACGGAGCCGAACCATAGCTATCCGGTGAAGGCCGGACTCTCCCATTCAACCGTGAGCAAGTTCTTCCTGATGATCAATCCGCAACCCCTTGCGGATGACAGTTACCGCGGGACCTATGCAGCTCCGCTCTATTTCGAAGTGTTCGACAAGGACGGAGATCTGCTCGCATCAAAGCTCTATACGATCATCATGTACTACAGATCGAAGTCTAGGCCCGGAAACCAGGCCGTCCATCTCCTGCTGGTCGAGCACTTCCCCACCGCGACGGGAATCGACGTGACCTACCTGATGCAACACCCGTTCAATACCCTGTATGTGGGTGCGGTCACCTTCATCTCGACAGACTGGAAGCAGAACACCACATACCGCATCGACATCACTCCGCTTCCCAGCATCGGTCCGACATTCCAGTTCAAACGTGAAGGGGGCACGGAGACCATTCCCTATTCGGTCACCACCTCGAAGGATCCGACCACCATGCACACGAGCGGTTTCCCGGTTCCCATCACCAACCGGGCTTCCACAGGATATTGGCAGGAACGGATCGAAATCGGCATCAAGAATGTCAATCCGGCCAATACCCCCTTGAAAGGTGGCGATTACTCATCGACTATCGTGATCAGCCTGTATCAGAACTGAGCGCCATCGCTCGGTTCCGGTCCTGCAAAAAGCAGGACCGGTCTGCGGAAGACCGGTCCCTACCCTGGGGTCTTTATGACCCCGATGCCCCTGACCCTGTATAACGAAAAAGAGAAGCGACTGAAGGGAGTCGAACCCTCGTCACGAGCTTGGGAAGCTCGGGTAATAGCCGTTATACGACAGTCGCACGATGTGGCAATGATACCCAAAACACTCTACTCTTTCAAGTGAAATCGGAACAATCGCGCAAACTCGCAATTTCCTTGACTTTGTCTATGACGGCTCGTAGAGTCATCATATCGGACGATGTCGGATTCATTCCAGCTTTGGGAAAAATGTACCATTGCACGAATGGCTCTGCGGCGCGAGAATTAGAGGCGTATCATCAATCACCAGGAGGACTCTCATGAAAAAAGTATGTTCCATTGCTTTGATCGTACTCCTTGTCGGTATCTTGTTTGTTTCCTGTGGGAAGAAAGAAGAGGCCGCCAAGGTAACGACACCTGCCGTCACGACCCCGGCTCCGGCGGCTGCGGCCCCTGCTCCGACACCAACTCCCGCTCCTGCCCCTGCTCCTGCTCCGGCACCGGCCCCTGTCGCTGCAGGCAGTGTCAGTGCCTACACGACGCTTGAGGAACCGCTCGCCGCTGCCCTCTTCGATCTCTTTGAGAAAGAGACCGGAATCAAGGTCAACTTCGTCCGGCTCTCCGGCGGAGAGGCGGTTGCAAGGCTTGAAGCCGAGTCGGCCAACCCACAGGTGAGCATCTGGGTAGGCGGTGTCGGACTTGACCACATCACTGCGAAATCAAAGGGTCTTACGACTCCTTACGTTTCTCGCTTCGCGAGCAATACCCCGGCCCAGTACCGTGATCCTGAAAACTTCTGGATCGGACTCTATGTCGGACCGCTCACCATCGTGACCAACCTCGACAGGGCCAAGGAACTCGGTATCACCGCGCCGACGAGCTGGGCCGACCTGATCAAGCCCGAGTACAAGGGACTTGTCAGGATGGCTGATCCCAACTCCTCCGGAACTGCATACAACGTGCTGACCACGATGCGCTATGTGCTCGGATCCGAGGATGCGATGATCGATTACATGAAGAAACTCGACCTGAACATCGACCAGTACACCAAGAGCGGTTCTGCTCCTGGAAAGAGCGTGGCAATCGGTGAGATTCCCGTGGCGCTCGGGTATGCGCACGATCAGGTGAAACTCAAGGACGCCGGAGCGAACATCAAGATCGCAGCCCCTGCCGAGGGAACTGGCTTCGAGCTCGCCTCCATGTCATTGGTCAAGGGGGGAAAGGATGCCGTCAATGCCAAGAAACTCTATGACTGGATCATCTCCTCACCCGTAGCACAGCAGAAGTTCACCGAATGGTATGTCGTGCTGGTAGCCAAGGGTGCGGCAAAACATCCCCAGGCGCTCAGCATCGATGAGATCACGACAGTCGACCAGGACTTCGCTTGGGACGGAGATGCCGTCAACAAGACCCGTCTGCTTGACAGATGGACAAAGGAAATCGGTCAGCTTCGGTAATCAAAACACAGCTTCGTGCTGAAAAGTTGGGTACCTGATGTTTACAAAAAAGCGAATCATACAGTTTTGTCTCGCGGCGATGGTATTCATCGCCGCGGATGTGTGGATGTACCACTCGCTGAACAACTCGTTCAGCGTCTATGTGGAACAACGGAACAACAATGAAGTGGGGCTGTTCGTTCAGACGGCACCGGAAGACCAGTCGGACATCGCTCTGTGGCTCTCCGGTGTTTCCACGATCATCCCTTCCTCGCAGGCCATGTACTTCGCCTATGATGAAACCTCGTTCGATTTCAAGCCGACGAAAGATGGATCCCAGGTAGCTGAGGAACTTTGGCTGGCGAACCGGCAAAATCCACTGTTCGCACAAGCTCTCGAGAGTGCGTACTACCTTGAGTCGATGCAGGTGCCCTCCACGTTCCAGGCAACGATCGATGGGGAGCGCGTCCCGGCGAAAATATTCTTCGCACCGATCATCGCGGAGAACGGCTATGAAGCGACCGGGGCGGTGATGATCCTCGTTCCCACTTCCAGCGCATCCGATTTCGCCAGGTTGTTGAGAATCCTTGCGATAGGAGCAGGTGTGGCATTCCTGGCAATCGCTTGGGTCATCACGTTCACCCGGGATCCGGTAACCGGATTCATGGTCTTGGGGTTGTTCATCATCGTGGGGATTTTCGTTGCCTTTCCTCTCTTCGAAGCGATCCGCCTCTCCTTCATACGGCAGGGAAGTTTCTCATTCGAAGCATGGAAGATGGCCCTTTCCCCCTCCTATATCGTAGCCTTGTGGGGTTCGTTGCGTCTGGGAGTCTCCACCGCGACCATCTCCACGATACTCGGATTCATCATCGCGTTCCTCGTGGAACGGACATCCTTCAAACAGAAGAAGCTGATCACGACCCTCGCGACGATGCCGGTCATCTCACCACCCTTCTCGCTCTCTCTCTCGGTCATCCTGCTGTTCGGGAACAACGGACTGATCAGCAAGCAACTCTTGCAGTTGCACAATACATCGATCTACGGCTTGGGTGGATTGACCTTGGTGCAGACGATCAGCATGTTCCCGATCGCATTCCTCACGATCAGCGGCGTATTGCGACAGATCGACTCGACGGTTGAGGATGCATCGCTCGACCTTTCGGCAACGAGATGGCAAACCTTCAAGTCGATCACGTTGCCGCTTACCGTCCCGGGGATCCTCTCGGCTTGGATGCTGGTGTTCACCAACTCGCTCGCCGACTTCGCCAACCCTCTGCTCCTCTCGGGGAACCTCAGGGTACTTTCGACCGAAGCGTACATGATGGTGACCGGTCGGATGAACGATCTGGGAGGAGGTGCGGTACTCTCCTTCCTCCTGTTGTTGCCGACCGTCTCGGCCTTCATGGTCCAGCGGTTCTGGGTAAGCAGGAAGAGTTTCGTCACCGTCACGGGCAAGCCCTCGACCTCCCTGACGGAATTGACCACCACTCC
>Ga0172382_10011975_pt1 | contig 11390 bp, 11 predicted proteins | sample Leawel138RmetaG_FD_122245 | JGI IMG/M metagenome (GOLD analysis project Ga0172382, IMG submission 122245) | Leachate microbial communities from a municipal landfill in Southern Ontario, Canada - Leachate well 138R metaG | ecosystem: Engineered > Solid waste > Landfill > Unclassified | place...
CACAGGGCCGAAAACTTCCTCCTGGTTGATGCGCATGCGGTTGTCGGTATTGATAAAGAGAGCGGGTTGCAGATAAAAGCCGTTCTGCGGACGATCAAGCCTCTGCCCCCCTGAAAGCAGCTCTGCTCCTTCGTTGCGCGCGATGTCGATGTAGTTCAGGTCTTTGGTGAGTTGGCGTTCATCGACCACAGGACCTATCTCGGTTGAGCCGTCGAGCGCGTGACCGATGCGTGCCGAGTCCATGCGTTTGACCATACGATCCAGGAACTCATCACGTACGCTTTCGAGCACGATTATCCGGCTCGATGCCGTGCAGCGTTGGCCGGTTCCGTGATATGCACCCTGGAAGGCGACTTCTACGGCGAGTTCCATATTGCAATCACGGTCTATCACCAGGCCGCTCTTGCCACCGAGTTCCGCCTGGACTTTCTTCATTTGCGCGGCTGCTGCTTTGACAACGGCCGCACCGGTGGGGCCGGAGCCCGTGAATGTCACCGCATCGGTGTGGTCGATGAGCGCTTGCCCAAGTTCGCGGCCGTTACCCATTACCATATTGACCACGCCTGCCGGCACGCCGGCGCGCTCCAGAATGTCGACTAGGGCCCACGCGCACCCGGGGGTCAATTCGCTGGGCTTGTAGATGACGGTGTTGCCATAGGCCAATGCCGGAGCAATCTTCCAGGCAGGAATCGACATGGGCAGATTCCACGGTGTGATCACGGCAACCAGGCCTACCGGCTCATTGCTTACGCTGATGTTGAAGCCGTCGCGCAGTCCCGCCGTGAACAGGCCATGGTTGCGTACGGTTTCGCCCGCAAAAAAGAAGAATATCTCGCCGCTGCGTATGACTTCTCCGCGGGCTTCAGCAAGAGTTTTACCCTGTTCTCGTGCCATGAGTGTGCCGAGTTCGTCAGCGCGTGCCAGCAGCTCATCACCGACGCGGCGCAGAATACGTGCCCGGGCTTCGGGAAGAACCGCTTCCCATCCCGCCTGTGCTGCGCGTGCTGCTGAGGCGGCTGCGGCAATGTCCTCTACGGAGCCCCAGTTGTATTCGTCGATCACATCGCTGGTATCCGATGGGTTCACATTGGGTACCTGTGTGCCGTGTCCCAGCCATTGCTTATTGATGTAAATGCCGTTTGCCATGATGTTTCGTTTCCGTTTGCTCAGCGTTTGAAAAGAGGGCAGTCGCTTTTTTCGATGCTTTCGAATGCTTGCGCCGCGGGCAGCACGGCAACAATGTCGAAAGAATCCCCTGTCAATGCAGAACCTGCGCCGCCCTGGTCGGCATGAGGTCCCGATTGATCGTTCAACACGCCAATGCGAAATGGTTTTTCTTGTGCATTTGTGATGCCGGTCGACAATGTCAGGCTGAGAGTCGCGATACCCAGGCTCAGGGCGCGTAGCATTTTCATGTGTATCTCCTCCCCAAGCGAGTGGAATATATCGAAGTGCGGAGTCGATATCAAATAAATAGATCGTTGGTCTATCAGGTGGACCGATTGCCATGGGGCTGGCGACGCGGTGTCTGCGGGTTTTTCAGCTTGGCGGCTGACGCCGCCCGGAACGCCACTGAGCCCTTTCACAAACAAAAGCGCCCGATCGAAAGGGGGCTGGCGAAATCGGGAGAGTGTATGTATCCACGACGGAATATCGTGACGATGGCTGTGCAGCACACGCCAACGTCGATGTGGTCCGGGTGTTCGATGTAGAACACGATGCCTGGGTGTCGGGTCAACGGCCAAGCCCTTCGCCCGGGCAGAGTCCAGAGGCCATTAAAACCTGGGATGGATGCCTTGCGACCGTTCGCCGGGGAAGAGCCAAGCCCGTCGCCCTTTGGCGGAGAAGAGCCCCCTTTCGCCAGCCATGCCTTTCAGACAGGAAAAAGGCCCACTGGATAAGCAGTGGGCCTAGAAATTCTGGTGGAGCGGAGGAGGATCGAACTCCCGACCTCGTCATTGCGAACGACGCGCTCTCCCAGCTGAGCTACCGCCCCGAAAGATGCGGATTTTAGCACGGAAGAATGGCAGCGCCACGAGAAGAAGAGCCGGGAGCAGGATGGATCGGCAAGAAAGTGCCGCCGCTGCTCAGGGAAGCTGCTGGGCGCGGCTTGTCCACTCTCGCAGGCGGGTCATTGGCACGCTATATGCCTTCAAGCGTAGAATCTTCACAGGGAGAATTGTCATGCCTTTACCTTTATTCACGAAGTTGCCGGGGTACACGAGCCGCGGTAAGTCCGAGCCGGGCCTGGAACGGAAGATTCTGCGCTACATGCCTTTCTCTTTTCTCACCATCATCTTCTTGTGTGGATTGCCGTCCGTCATGGTGCGGATGATGGAATGGAAGGGGAGTGATCTTGCGGTGGAAGCTTTTATCGGCCGTGTGGACATGATGGCGGCAGGAGTGTTCTTCACGCTTTTCATCGCCGCCTTCGTTCTGACGACTGGGGCCATTCTGATCACGCTGATGAAAGGGCCGGGTTATGTTGCCGATGGCTATAAACTGATCGATTCCGAGTCGCCGGAAAAACTTTCCGACAAGCCCTGGATCGGCGACCGCGACTGACGGCCTCGGCGGCCGCCGGGACTTGCTCCGGGCGGTGAGCGGCAATCCAATGGCGCGCAGGGCCGCCCGTGGTCGCTGCGCACTGTCGTGGCGACAAGGGGCGGCCCTGCCGGGACGGAAAGCAGAAAGGGAGCGTGAGCGGGCTGTAGGGTGCTGCGTGCCAGAGGGCTGAGCAGGCCTGACCAAGGATATAATGCCCAGTTATTCGTTGTTTATCCCAAGGCCCGCCTCCCAATGACAACCATACTTGAAGATGTACCTGTCGGCCAGAAGGTCGGCATTGCCTTTTCCGGTGGACTCGACACCAGTGCTGCGCTGCTCTGGATGAAGAACAAGGGTTCCATTCCTTACGCCTATACCGCCAATCTGGGTCAGCCCGACGAACCCGACTACGATGAGATCCCGCGCAAGGCTCTGGAGTATGGCGCCAAGATTGCCCGTCTGGTGGATTGCCGCCCACAGCTGGTGGCAGAGGGCATTGCGGCTTTGCAGGCCGGCGCCTTTCACGTGACCACGGCCGGCGTCACCTATTTCAACACCACCCCGCTGGGCCGCGCCGTGACGGGCACGATGCTGGTGGCGGCCATGAAGGAAGACGACGTCCATATCTGGGGTGACGGCAGCACCTTCAAGGGCAACGACATCGAGCGTTTCTACCGCTACGGGCTGCTCACCAATCCCGATCTGCGCATTTACAAGCCCTGGCTGGATCAGACCTTCATCAATGAGCTGGGCGGTCGCGCCGAAATGTCGGAATATCTGCGTGAGCACGGTTTCGACTACAAGATGTCGGCGGAAAAGGCTTATTCCACTGACTCAAACATGCTCGGAGCCACGCACGAAGCCAAAGATCTCGAGTATCTGGATTCGGGCATCCGCATCGTCAGCCCCATCATGGGGGTGGCGTCCTGGCGTGGCGACGTCATGGTCGATGCCGAGGAAGTGGCCGTGCGTTTCGAGGAAGGGCAACCGGTCGCTCTCAATGGCGTGGAATATGCCGATCCCGTTGAGCTGATGCTGGAGGCCAATAGCATCGGCGGCCGCCATGGGCTGGGCGTGAGCGACCAGATCGAGAACCGCATCATCGAAGCCAAGAGCCGTGGCATCTACGAGGCCCCGGGCATGGCGCTCCTGCATATTGCCTATGAACGCCTCGTCACCGGCATTCACAACGAAGACACCATCGAACAGTACCGCATCAACGGTCTGCGCCTGGGGCGCCTGCTGTATCAGGGCCGCTGGTTCGATCCACAGGCCATCATGCTGCGCGAAACCGCGCAGCGCTGGGTGGCGAGGGCCATTACTGGCGAAGTGGTCCTGGAATTGCGTCGCGGCAATGATTATTCGCTGCTGGATACGCGTTCCCCCAACCTCACCTACAAGCCAGAGCGCCTGACCATGGAGAAGGGCGAATCGACGTTCTCGCCGCGTGACCGCATTGGCCAGCTGACCATGCGCAATCTAGACATTGTAGATACACGTGAGAAGCTCTTCACGTATTCCAAGGCCGGCCTGCTGACGCCGGGGGAGGGCGTATCGCTGCCCCAGCTCAAAGGGAAGCCGGAATAGGCTTCTTGCCGTTTCGGCAGAAAGAAACCGGGCGCCTCAGGGCGCCCGATTCATTGGACCACACATTGCTTCAGAGCTTCCCCAACAACAAGAATTCCATGAGCGCTTTCTGCACGTGCAGGCGGTTCTCGGCTTCGTCCCAGACCACGCTTTGCGGGCCATCGATCACCTCGCTGGAGACTTCTTCGCCGCGGTGGGCGGGCAGGCAATGCATGAAGATGGCTTCGGGATCGGCCTGCGCCATCATTTCGGCGTCCACGCGCCAGTCGGCGAATGCCTTGCGGCGCTCTTCGTTTTCATCTTCAAAGCCCATGCTGGTCCAGACATCGGTCGTGACCAGATGGGCGCCTTCGGTGGCCTGCATGGGATCATCGAATTCGCGCAGTACGTTCGGCGCCACCTGGCCGGTGAGCTTCGGCTCGAGTCGATAGCCGGTTGGAGCGGAAACATGCAGGGTGAAACCCAGCATTTCCGCCGCCTGCAGCCAGGTGTAGGCCATATTGTTGGCGTCGCCGATCCAGGCGACGGTCTTGCCACGGATGTCGCCGCGCAGCTCGATGAAGGTGAAAATATCGGCCAGGATCTGGCAGGGATGATATTCGTTGGTCAGCCCGTTGATGACGGGAACACGCGAATGCGCCGCAAAGCGCTCGATGCGGGTCTGTTCAAAAGTGCGGATCATGACGAGATCGACCATGCGCGAAACGACCCGGGCGGTATCTTCGATGGGTTCCGAGCGACCCAGCTGGGAATCGTTGGTGGTCAAATGTATGACGGAGCCGCCCAATTGATACATGCCTGCTTCGAACGACACCCTTGTACGGGTGCTGGCCTTTTCAAAGACCATGGCAAGTGTGCGGTCGTGCAGGGTGTGGTGAGGCTTGTAGCGCTTGAATTTGTCCTTGATGAGGCGTGCGCGTTCAAGCACGTACTCCATCTCGGCACGCGAGAAATCACGAAACTGCAGGAAGTGCCGAAGGGGCCCGTTTTGTATCGCGTTCTGTGTCGTGGCGTCTGACATATTAAGCCCTGTGTAAAACAACAATCTTACCTTTTCAGACGAATCGCGGCAAAGATCGTTGACGGGGGGAGATCCGGAGGGATCCGGTGCTTGTCCGGCTTCATGAGCCGGTTCAGGAAACCGGCCCGATTCCCTTGAATCGGATACAATGCCGAGTGGAGGACGGTGGCGGTTCTATTAGCGGCGGCAAGGAAGGTTTGGCCGGTTTCAGGCCAGGGTTTTTCATGACACAACAGGTGGAACAGTTCATTATTCATGGGCTCACGAACGCAGGGCAGCGTTTCCGTCCCAGCGACTGGGCTGAGCGTCTGGCCGGGGTCATGTCCCAGTTTCGGCCTGCGAACTCTCGCGGTGGTCCTCTCAGCTACTCACCCTATGTGGTCCCCGTGAACATCGATGGCGTTCGCTGCGTGGTCGTCGACAAGAGGCTGCGAGGGCTCGAACCGCTGGCCTGGAAATTCGTCTGCGGGTTCGCGGCCGACAACAACCTGAAGACCACTGATCGGGTGGTGGGCGCCCGGCAGTTGTCCGAAAGCATTTCGCAGTAGCTCCCGAGCCCCGCCGTTTGCTGCAACGATTTCCCTCGTTCCCGAAAGGCCGGGCACTTCCCGGGCCGGCGCTTCGTTGATCAGAGTCCGGGCAGACGGGCCTGCGGTGCTTCAGCCGCCGTCGGGATCGCCTTTTCATGTTCCAGCAGCCAGCGCTTGCGATGCAGGCCGCCGCCATAGCCGGTGAGCTGGGCATTGCTGCCGATCACCCGATGGCAGGGAACGACCAGGCTGATGGGGTTGGCGCCATTGGCCAGGCCGACGGCACGTACCGCCGCAGGGCGTCCGATGCGGGTGGCGAGTTCGAGATAGCTGATGGTTACCCCAGGGGAAATGCTGCGTAGCGCCGCCCAGACTTCACGCTGGAATGCCGTGCCGCCGGTGGCGACTTCCAGCTGGTCGATGGCGGTGAGGTCGCCCTCGAAATAGGCGCGTATGGCTCGCGCTGCATCCGATCCCTGAGACGCTTCATGCAGCTCGATTGTCGTGCCGGGGTATTGCCGGCGCATGAGACGATGCATGTTGTGTTCGCGATCCTGCCAGTCGATGACCCGCAGCCGTGCCTGCTCGTCGGTGAACAGCAGCATCCGGCCGATCGGCGTCTCCATGCGTTCCAGAAAGAATATGAGTTTCATGCGTCAGGGTGTTTTCCGGGAAGTATACTGAGCCAATTCCAGCTTGACCACGCGCCGAAGCGCAAGCTTCGTCGTTCAGGGCGAGGTCAGGCGAGGCAATCTCGACAGACGGCGCCGCAGGGCGTCCCGCATGCAGGCCGCGAGATGGACAGCGCCGCTGAGCCCGGACGTAGAGCAGTCACTGCTGACTGTTCCACGCCTGGCGAATCGGAGCGGCATGCAGGCCGCGACGTGAACGAAGTGCCGGCCCACAGGACCGGGGTTCTTTACAGGAGGAAGCTCGCATGGCCAAGGAAATTCTGTGTGGTTTTGGGGTGGATGTCGATGCCGTCGCTGGGTGGCTCGGTTCATATGGGGGCGAAGACTCGCCCGACGACATTTCGCGGGGACTCTTTGCCGGGGAAGTCGGTACTCCCCGCCTGCTCAAGCTTTTTGACCGTTTCGGCATCAAGACGAGCTGGTTCGTGCCGGGCCATTCGATCGAAACCTTTCCAGGACAGATCCGTGACGTCGTGGCCGCCGGCCACGAGATCGGCATGCACGGATATTCACATGAAAACCCCATTGCGATGACGGCCAAGCAGGAAGAAGACGTCATGGACCGAAGCATAGAGCTGATTGGCGAGATTTCCGGCAGGCCGCCCACGGGCTACGTGGCGCCGTGGTGGGAGTTCAGCACGATCACCAACGAGCTGCTGCTGAAGAAAGGCATCAAGTACGACCACAGCCTGATGCATCATGACTTTCAGCCCTATCGGGTGCGGGTGGGCGACTCCTGGACCAAGATCGATTTTTCCAAGGATGCCAGCCATTGGATGAAACCACTGGTGCGTGGCAGGGAAACCAGGCTGATCGAGATCCCGGCAAATTGGTATCTCGATGACCTTCCCCCGATGATGTTCATCAAGAAGTCGCCCAACAGCCATGGTTTCGTCAACCCACGCGATATTGAGCAGATGTGGCGTTCAGTTCGACTGGATGTATCGCGAGTACGATCACGCCGTCTTCCCGATCACCATCCATCCCGACGTCTCCGGCCGTCCGCAGGTTCTGCTGATGCTTGAGCGCTTGTTCGAGTACATCAGCGGCCATGAAGGCGTGCGTTTCGTCACCATGGATGAGATGGCCGACGATTACGACAGGCGTTTCCCCTGGCAGGGCGATTGACCACGCGCCGAAGCGCAAGCCTCGTCGTTCACGGCGAGGTCAAGCGAGGCAATCTTGAAAATACGGCGCCGTAGGCGCCCCCGTATTGTGGCGGAGAAGCTCTGGCCGATACGGCCGGAGTTCTTCACGTATCGGAATGGGGCAGGGGGCATCATGTGCGGTTTGTGCGGAATGCTGGGTGGTGAAGCGCATTGGTCCGATCTCCTGCCCAGGGGGGATCAGGATGAGATCGCGCGCTTGCGCCGCGCGGAGCGCAGCCGGCGCGTCCAGTATCTGAACAGGGTGCTGGGTGCATTTTCCTGTTCGGTGTCCGATTGGCAGGGCAGCAAGTATCTGCTGAGCACTTTCACCGGCAAGACGGAACTCGTCGACAACCTGGCGCAGTTGTGGTCGGCGGTGGAGCGATTGAGCGGCCAGGTGCCCGACCCCCTTGCACCAGCGGTGCATGAGCGGCTGGCGCCGCCGCCGGCGCCGTGACCACACCCCTGAGCGCAAACCTCTCCACCTTGGCGCCTTCCTTCAGAGTCCGAGGTGGACGACGCTGCGGCCGAGAGGCCTGGGGCTTTCACTGTGGCGGCTGACGATCCGCGTTGCACGGTCAACGTCCTGACCGGCTTTCTGGGCAGCGGCAAGACCACCTTGCTGCGGCGCCTCCTGAATAGCGATGCCTTCGCGCGCTGCGCAGTGCTGGTCAATGAACTGGGCGAGATTGCGCTCGATCACGAGCTGCTGGAGCGGATCGATCAGGAAACCGTGGTTCTGCGCAGCGGCTGCATCTGCTGTGGGGTCCGTTCCGACATGGCCGCGGCACTTCTCGATCTGACCGCGCGCCGCGACCGGGGCGAAGTACCGCCGTTCGACCGAGTCGTCATCGAAACCACCGGGCTTGCGGATCCGGTGCCCGTCATCAACACGGTGATCAGCGACGCCACGCTGCGGCACCACTATCGGGTGGGGACTCTTGTGTCCACTGTGGACGCGGTGCTGGGCAGAGGGCAGTTGCGCCAGCGGCCCGAGTCGCGCAAACAGGTGGCCGTGGCCGACCGCATTGTCATCACCAAGGCCGACCTGGCGTCGCCCGAAGAGCTGCTGGAACTCAGGAAGACCTTGCGGTCCATCAATTCCCATTGTCGCCTCGTGGAGTCACGAAATGATGCGTCAGAAGCCGAGGTGCGGATGGCTGCCGATCTTGCCGGCAGCCATCGCGCAGGTGAGGTGGCACAGTGGTTTTCTCCGCAGCCCGGTGCTGTGGCAGATCATGCCTCATCGCTGTTTGCATCCGGTGGCCGGCGGCTCGCTCCCATTCATGGCAGCATCGATACGATTGCGCTGACCTTCGATGAGCCGCTGGACTGGACGGCATTCGGCGTCTGGTTGAGCATGCTGCTGCACAGGCACGGCGACACGATACTGAGGGTGAAAGGCATCCTGAATCTGTGCGGGCTGGACGTGCCCACCGTCGTGCACGGTGTCCAGCATCTGCTTCACCCGCCCGTGCACCTGTCTGGGTGGCCCGATGGCGATCGCCGTTCCCGCCTGGTGCTGATCGGTGAACTGCCCGAGGCGGAAATGCTGCAGCGTTCGCTGGAAAGCTTCAACCGGCTGGTGCAGGATTGAAGGCCTGTGGTCTGCATTGCAGTCTTCCGTTAGACCATGAGGGCGGCATGCAGGCCGAGGTCTGAAGAGGCAGGCGCGGGGCCTGTACTCAAGCCCTGCAGATCTCATCCATCAGGACGCCGGCTTCATCGGTCAGCGCATTCAGGGCGCGGCAGACAACGGCATATTCGTCATCGCTGAGCCTGGCCCGGAGGCGTTTCTCGCGCTCGATCGAAGCGGGCAGGCCCATGCGCAGATGCCGGATGCCCTCGGCAGTCAGTGAAAGCAGCTGTTTGCGGCGGTCCCTGCCGTCGCTGCTTCGTTGGATCAGTCCCAGTTTCGTGAGTTCGGTGGCAACCCGGCTGACCTGGCTGTGATCGAAGCTGGCCAGGCGCGCCACGTCGCCGGAAGCGGCTGTTCCGAGCCGGTTCAGCACCACCAGTATCCGCCATTGGCGGCTGGTCAGATTCATCGAGGAACTGACGGACGCATCCACCAGGCGCGACATGGCCTGAGCGGCCACGAACACCCGATAGATGAGCAATGTCTCGGGGACGTGCCGGGCCAGCTGCGCGTCGCTGGCGAGCGGGGTGTTTTCATGCGGGGCCTGCTGATGGATTTCGTATGTCATGACGATATTTGCTATAGCACATGATTGTGTATACTCCAGCGAAGTTTAAACATGAACCCCACCCGACAGGAAAATAAAGGAGACAACCGTGCACCTGTTCTCTCGCCGCCGCGTATTGGCGGTTCTATCTTCGTTCCTGCTTGTCAGTCCCTTGCCGGTTCTGGCGCAGGCAGATGATTTTCCTGTGAAGCCGGTGACGCTTGTCATCCCACAGGCGCCAGGCTCGGGCAGCGATGTGGTGGGGCGCATGCTGGCCAATTTCATGGCGCCGGCTCTGGGGCAGACCATCATTGCAGAGAATCGGCCGGGGGCGGGCGGCATCATCGCTCATCAGTCGGTCAAGCGTGCGCCGGCCGACGGTTACACAATTCTGTTCACTTCCACTGCCCAGTTGCTGGTCGTGCCGACCATGAACTCATCGGCCAATTACACGCTGGACGACTTCGTGCCGGTGGCGCCGATTCTCTGGGCGCCGTTTGCCGTACTGGTCGCCGAAACACCGGATGCGCCCAAGGACATCCCGGAGCTCATCGAGCGTATCCGCTCCCAGCCGACCGCGTATGCGTCCGCGGGCATGGGCACCATGACGCATCTGGGCACGGAAAGCTTTCTGCGCCGCGCCGGGCTCGAGTCTACCCACGTGCCCTACCAGGGCAGCGGTGCTGCGCTCACCGATCTGATGAGTGGCCAGGTGCTGTTCGCGACGGATTCGCTGACGGCAGCCATCAGGCACATCCAGTCGGGCAAGCTCCGCGCGCTGGCCGTCACCGGAGAGCAGCGCGAAGCGTCGCTGCCCGATGTACCCACGCTTGCCGAAGTTGGACTGGAAGGGCCTCCCATCGGTGTGCTGGGCGGCCTGTTCGCTCCGAAAGGGGTACCCGAGGAAGCGGCACAGAAGATCAAGCGTGCAGTGGAAGAGGCGTTGCAGGATCCCAAGCTGCAAGAACAGTTCAAGGTCACGGAATCCACGGTGCTGAGCGTGAGCAACGAGGCCTTTCTGGAGCAATTGCAGCAGCAGGCGCCGTTCTGGCAGGGACTGGTGGCAGATCTGGGCCTGGAGGTGAAATGATGGAAGCTGGAAGCCTGTCTGCCGGGTTGACGTCGTTGCGCCCGGATCCCAGCTCACGCGGCGTCCTGCACGACGTTCGGGTACTCGATCTGTCGCGGCTGGTCGCGGGCAATATGCTGTCGCTTCAGCTGGCGGATTTCGGTGCCGACGTCGTCAAGGTGGAGTCGCCGAAGGCGGGCGATACGCTGCGCCACTGGACGGACGGGCTGCCGGACGGGGGACGGCTGGATGCGTGGTGGCGAACCTACGCCCGCAACAAGCGCAGTCTGGCCCTGGACTTGCGTGACGATGAGGCGCGGGACGCCCTGCGTGTGCTGGCCCGCTCCGCTCATGTGCTGATCGAAAGCTTTCGGCCGGGCACGCTGGAGGCCATGGGTTTCGACCCTGAAAGCCTGCTTGAATCAAATCCGGGGCTCATCATCGTGCGTCTGTCGGGTTGGGGGCAAAGCGGTCCTTATCAGAGCCTGCCTGGGTTTGGCAGCCTGGTGGAGGGTTTCAGCGGATACGCGCACAAGCATCTATCCGCCGATGGCGTGCCCCAACTGCCCAATATGGCGCTGGCCGACATGATCGCCGGTCTGACCGGCGC
>Ga0172382_10011982_pt1 | contig 11388 bp, 7 predicted proteins | sample Leawel138RmetaG_FD_122245 | JGI IMG/M metagenome (GOLD analysis project Ga0172382, IMG submission 122245) | Leachate microbial communities from a municipal landfill in Southern Ontario, Canada - Leachate well 138R metaG | ecosystem: Engineered > Solid waste > Landfill > Unclassified | place...
CGGCCGGTACTGAACCCACCGAGTCGTCGGCCGTTGCTTCGACGGAACCCTCCGGGGAAGCGATTCCGCCCGCCAATGCGCCCGAGCCGCCGGGGGTCAAGCCAGAAAGCCCGCCGCAAGCGCCCAAGCCGGCCCCCAGCAAACCGGCAGCCCCGCCGAACGAGCGCACCGATGACGGTTCCGTGGCCCTGGCCCTGCTCGAAGGACGAGAGCCTTCCCGCGAGACGGCGCCGGCCAAGCCATCTTCCGGCAGTGTCGTGCTGCAGGTGGCCGCATACACGACCGAGAGCGATGCACAATCGCGGCGCGACAAGCTGGTGGCGGCGGGTGTGACCAATGCCTATGTGGAACAGGCCGTTGCCAACGGCAAGACGGCTTATCGGCTGCGCGTGGGGCCGTTCCCCACTCGCGACGCCGCCGAGGCTGCCCAGGCGCGTCTGCGCCAGCTTGGTTACAACAACGGCCTCATATTCAATAAGTGACCGGGTTCGACTACATCGTGCTGGCCATATTGGGCGTTTCCGCCCTGCTGGGCATGGTGCGCGGACTCATCAAGGAAGTTCTTTCGCTGGTCGCCTTTGCGGTGGCGGTGCTGGCCGCCGTGTGGTGGGGGGGCATTGCCGCTGCTGCGCTGTCGGATTACGTCGCGAATGACTTTCTGCGTGCTGCCGCGGGTTATGGCAGTGTGTTCGTGATCGTCCTGCTGCTGGTGGGGCTGCTCAACGTGACGCTTTCCGGACTGCTCGAACGGACCGGCCTGACGCCCGCCGACCATGGCCTGGGAGCCGTCTTCGGCCTGGCACGCGGTGCGCTGATCGTTTTTGTTCTGGTAGGGCTGGCCGGATATACCGAGCTGCCCCAAGAGCACTGGTGGCGTGAGGCCCGGCTGTCGGGTGCCGTCGTGGGAGCCGTGCAGGAGTCCAAGACGATGCTGCCGCCGGCCTTGTCATCCTGGCTGCCGTATTGATGGCCGCCGCGCATCCTTCGCAGCCGTTCGCATCAGTCGAACGGTTCATAGTGAAGAACTCCGGCTGTATCGGCCGGAGTTCTTCGCCACAATACGGGGGCATCTGTGGTGCCGTATTTAAGTTGCCTCGCTTGACCTCGCCCTGAAGGGATAAGCCCGGACTTGAAACAGTGCCTGCGCACTGTTTCAAGCCTGGCGAGTCCGAGGCGCATGCAAGCGCCAAGGTAGAGAGGCTTGCGCATAGGCGTGTGGTCAAAGTCGAATCAGAGTCAATACAGGAACATCGAAATGTGTGGAATCGTTGGGGCAGCAGCAACCGGCCCCGTCAATCAGCTGATTTACGACAGCCTGCTGCTGCTTCAGCATCGCGGCCAGGATGCCGCCGGTATTTCAACATCGCACGATCAGTTTTTCAGCATGTACAAGGCCCATGGCCTGGTGCGCGACGTCTTCCGCACGCGCAACATGCGATCGCTGCCTGGCGACATCGGCCTGGGCCAGGTGCGCTATCCCACCGCGGGTTCCAGCGACAATGTCGACGAAGCCCAGCCTTTCTACGTGAATGCACCATTCGGCATCATGTTCGTACACAACGGCAACCTGACCAACTGGCAGGCGTTGCGTGAAGAGTTGTTCAGCATCGATCGGCGGCACATCAATACCAATTCCGATTCCGAAGTCCTGCTTAACGTCTTTGCCCATGAATTGCAGCAGGCGGCCGACGGCCGCTCGCTGGACGATGACGCCGTTTTCCGCGCTGTGGCGGCCGTGCACCGGCGCTGCCGGGGCGCGTATGCCGTGATCGCCCAGATCGCCAACTTCGGCATGGTCGCCTTCCGCGACCCGCACGGCATCCGTCCGCTATGCATGGGTACTCTGGAAACGGATCATGGCACGGAATGGATGGTTGCGTCGGAATCGGTGGCGCTGACGGGCTGCGGCTTCAGCCGCCTGCGTGACGTCGAGCCGGGCGAGGCCGTCATCATCGACCTGGATCGCAATATGCGCAGCCGCCAGTGTGCCGACAATCCGGTGCTGACGCCTTGCGTATTCGAGTATGTGTATTTCGCCCGACCGGACAGTCTCATGGACGGCGTGTCGGTCTATGACGCCCGCCTTCACATGGGGGAGTACCTGGGTGATAACGTGGCGCGCTCGCTGCGTCTGGGCGAGATCGACGTTGTCATGCCGATTCCCGATTCGGCCCGTCCGTCGGCTATGCAACTGGCCTCCAAACTCGACCTGACTTACCGCGAAGGCTTCATCAAGAACCGTTACGTAGGCCGCACCTTCATCATGCCTGGCCAGGCTGTTCGCAAGAAATCGGTGCGCCAGAAGCTCAGTGCCATCGACATGGAGTTCCGCGGCAAGAATGTGCTGCTGGTGGACGATTCCATCGTGCGCGGCACGACCAGCCGTGAGATCGTCGAAATGGCGCGGGCCGCCGGCGCCAACAAGGTCTTCTTCGCTTCGGCCGCGCCCGCCGTGCGTTATCCCAACGTATACGGCATCGACATGCCCACTCAGGCGGAATTGATCGCGCATGGCCGCGACAACGATGAGATTGCTCGTGAGATCGGTGCCGACGGGCTGGTCTATCAGAACCTGCACGACCTGGAACAGTCGATACAGAATCTGAACCCGGCCATGCGCCAGTTCGAGTCTTCGTGCTTCAATGGCCGCTACGTGACGGGCGACGTCGACGAAGCCTATCTGGAAGTCTTGCAGCGTACGCGGGGCCAGCGGGCTCCTGCCGGCGCCATGTCGCCCAACGACCAGGACGATTGATTGCGGGCAGGGCCCGCAATCAGGCAGGCCGGGCCGGCGTTCGCCGGGCCTGCGCCCATTGGACGATCACTTTTTCGGCTTCCACGGCGAAGAACAGCACCAGCGCTGCCGCGATGGTCAGCAGCCACTCGCCCGGGTTGAGTGCGGCAGAGCCGAAGATGCCCTGCATGGGGCCCCAGTAGATGTAGACAACCTGGAAAAGCACGGCCACCGTCATGGTGAGCAGAGCGTAGGGATTTCCGAACAGACCTTCCCGGTCGAGCACGCTGCGCCTGAGCCGGCGGCTGTTGAGCAGGTAGACGACCTCACACAGCACGATGGTATTGACGGCCATGGTGCGCGCCACTTCGATGTCGGCGCCGCTGTCCAGCTTGTACAGGAAGAGGGTGACGGCTCCCAGCATCATCAGCAGCGATACGAAGGTCAGACGCCAGACGAAAAAGGCCGTGAACAGAGGCTCTTCCGGCGGCCGCGGACCGCGCTGCATAATGTTGGCTTCGGGAGCATCGAACGCCAGCGCGATGCCGAGCGTGCCGGCCGTGACCATATTGATCCAGAGCACCTGGGCCGGTGTGAGCGGCAGCGTGAATCCGAGCAGAAGGGCGGCAATCACGACCAGGGCTTCGCCCCCATTGGTAGGGAGCATGAACAGGATGAACTTGCGCAGGTTGTCGTAGACGGCGCGGCCTTCCCGTACGGCTGCAGCGATGGTGGCGAAGTTGTCGTCGGCCAGCGTCATGTCGGATGCCTCCCGAGCGGCATCGGTGCCTTTCAATCCCATGGCAACACCGACATCGGCCCGTTTCAGGGCCGGCGCGTCATTGACCCCGTCGCCGGTCATGGCGACGATGTTGCCATTGCGCTGCAGTGCCTGCACCAGCCGCAGCTTGTGTTCGGGACTGGCCCTGGCGAAGATGTCCACATCCGAGACCACGTCTTGCAGCGTGGCCTCGTCCATCAGCGTGATCTCGGCGCCCGTCATCGCCGGTTTGCCGATTCCGATGCCCAGCTGGGCGCCCACGGCCCGCGCCGTGTCGACGTGATCCCCGGTGATCATCTTCACCCGGATGCCCGCGGCATGGCATTGTTCCACCGAGGAAATGGCTTCGGTGCGCGGCGGGTCGATGATGCCGGTGAGCGCGAGCATCACGAAACCGTTTTCCATGTCGGCCGGCGACAGCAGGCCATCCTGCGGGCGGCCTGCTTTGCGGGCGAGCGCCAGCAGCCGCAGGCCGCGCCCGGCGATGTCATTGGCCATGCGACGCCAATAATCGACGTCCACCTCGCGCAGCGCCGCAGTATCGAGTTGCCACTGGCACATGGAGAGCACTTGCTCGGGCGCGCCCTTGACCAATATCCAGTCCTCGCCCGCGCTGTCGCGGTGATGGGTGGCCATGTAGCGGTTTTCAGATTCAAAGGGGATGGAATCCAGCCGGGGCCATTCACGGTTGAGCTGCTGCAATTCCAGCCCGCCCTTGGCGCCCAGCACCAGCAGGGCGCCTTCGGTGGGATCGCCCACGATGTGCCAGCTTCCGTCGCGGTGTTCCAGCGAGCTGTCGTTGCACAGCATGCCGGCCTGCAGGGCGGGAAGCAGATCGGCGCGTTCATGAGCGACCGCTTCGGGATCGTCGTCCGCACTGATACGGCCATCTGGCGCGTAGCCCACGCCTGTTGCCCGATAGCTGGTCCTGCCCGTGACCACGAGCTGGACCGTCATTTCATTGCGGGTGAGGGTGCCGGTCTTGTCGGAGCAGATGACGGTGACGGAACCCAGGGTCTCGACGGCCGGCAGGCGGCGGATGATGGCGCGGTGTCGGGCCATGCGCTGAACGCCCAGTGCCAGGATGATGGTCATGATGGCAGGCAGTCCTTCCGGAATGGCCGATGCCACGAGCGCGACTACCATCAGGAACATGTCGGTCAGCGGGTATCCCCGCAGCAGGACGCCGAACGCGAAAGTGACGACCGCGATGCAGAGAATGACGATGGCCAGATGGAAAGAGAAGCCGTTGATCTTGCGCATCAGTGGCGTGCTGACGCTCTCGATGCCGCTGATCAGGCGGGTGATGCGCCCGATTTCAGTCTTCAGCCCTGTGGCGGCCACGATGCCGATGCCCTGGCCGTTGATGACGAGCGTCCCGGAATAAGCCATGCTGCTGCGGTCGCCCAGCATGGCGTCGGCGGCAACGGCGTCCGTGGATTTTTCGACGGCGAGCGATTCGCCAGTCAGCGAGGCTTCGTCGATACGCAGTTCCCGCGCATAGACGAGACGCAGATCGGCAGGGATGCGGTCCCCCGACGCAATGACCACGCGATCGCCGGGCACGAGGGATGCCGCTTCCACGACTTGCCGCTGGCCATTGCGCACGACCATGGCTTGTGGCGCCAGCATGCCGCGTATGGCGGACAGGGCATTTTCCGCCTTGCCTTCCTGCACGAAACCGATGAGCGCATTGACGAAGACGGCACCCCACAGTACGCCAGCGTCTATCCATTCACCCAGCAATGCCGTAATGATGCCGGCGGCCATCATGAGATAAAGCAGCAGATTGTGGAATTGGTGCAGGAATCGCAGCAAAGGGTGGCGCGGCCTGGCTGCGGACAGTTCGTTGCGGCCATGGACTGCCAAGCGGCCGGCGGCCTCTTTTTCTGACAGGCCGTTTTCGGGCGATTCGAGCGCCTGCATTACCTGTTCGGCCGGCTGGCTGTGCCATTTTGCTTTGCCCGCCGGCCCTTCAGATGTAACGAGTTTGTCGTCTGCTTTCATGTAACATATTGTGTTGGTTTACTTGGACAGCCCATGACTGAATCTGTACGTTATCAAAACCTGATCGAATCCGCCCGAAAAATTCCTGCGCCATGCTGTGCAGTCGCACACCCTTGCGATGCAAGCTCCCTGGGTTCCGCGGTCGAGGCGGGCCGGCTCGGGCTGTTCCGGCCGGTGCTCGTGGGGCCTCAGTCGCGCATCCGGAAAGTGGCTCAGGAAAATGGGCTGGACATTTCCGGCCTTGAACTGATCGACACCCCACATAGTCATGCTTCGGCCGATCGCGCAGTGGAATGCGTCCAGAGCGCCCAGGCGTCCTTGCTCATGAAGGGCAGCCTGCACACGGATGAACTGATGCATTCCGTGCTTGGGCACCAGGGCGGGCTGCGCACCGAGCGGCGTCTGAGTCATGTATTCATCATGGACGTGCCAAGTTACGATGAGCTGCTTTTCATTACCGATGCCGCTGTGAACATCTTCCCCGATCTCGATACCAAGGCCGACATCGTGCAGAATGCCATCGATCTGCATCTGGGCTTGGGGCTGGGGACGCCCCGCGTGGCCATTCTTTCCGCCGTCGAGCAGGTAAGCAGCAAGATTCCCAGCACCATCGAAGCCGCTGCGCTCTGCAAGATGGCGCAGCGCGGGCAGATACAGGGCGGGGTGCTTGATGGTCCGCTGGCGCTGGACAACGCGATCAGCCCCGAGGCAGCCCGCATCAAGGGAATCGAATCCGACGTGGCCGGACGTGCGCAGATTCTCGTCGTTCCCGATCTGGAAGCCGGCAACATGCTGGCCAAGAATCTGACCTTCCTGGCGGGAGCATCTGCTGCGGGCGTCGTCCTGGGCGCCAAGGTTCCCATCGTCCTCACCAGCCGTGCCGACAGCGGCAGCACCAAGCTGGCTTCATGCGCAGTCGCGTCGCTGTACGCCGACCATCTCGCCAAGCGCCTTGCGGCGCTTGCCGCCGGAGGCGCATGCGATGACTGATATGATTCTGGTGGTCAATGCCGGCAGTTCCAGTCTCAAGTTCCAGGTTCATGAGCTGCCAGACGGAAGCGGCCCGTCTTTCGTGCTGGGCGGACAGTTTTCGGGCATTGGCGCGGAACAGCCCGCCTTCCGGGTGAAGGACAGCGACGGTGCCGTTCTGGAAGATCGCAAGCTCGAACGCGGGCAGGCGCCCGACCTGGGCACGGCCCAGGACATCATGGCATCGTGGCTCCGGGAACGGATGCCCGAGCCGCCCGTGGCGGTGGGGCATCGCATCGTGCACGGCGGACCAGAACTCGCGCGCAGCGTGCTGGTTTCGCAGGAAATTCTCGATTATCTGGACAGCCTCGTACCGCTGGCGCCTCTGCATCAGCAGAACAATCTGGCGCCGGTGCATGTGATTTTCAGGCACTGGCCGGAAATCCGTCAGGTGGCCTGCTTCGATACTGCCTTTCATCGGACACAGGACCGTGTAGCCGAACGCTTCGCGCTGCCCGGCGAATACTATGACAGAGGGGTCAGGCGCTATGGCTTTCACGGTCTGTCCTACCAGTACATCGCCGGTCATCTGCGCGATACGCTGCCCGAGGTCGGGGCTGGGCGAGTCATCGCCGCCCACCTGGGCTCGGGTGCGTCGGCGTGCGCCTTGGTCGATGGCGTCAGCCGGGAAACCACCATGGGTTTCACTGCACTCGATGGCCTTCCCATGGGCACCCGACCGGGGCGCCTGGATGCGGGCGTGGTATTGTGGATGCTGGAGCAGGGCATGCAGCACGACGAAATCCAGGATGTGCTCTACAACCGCTCGGGAATGAAGGGGTTGTCGGGCATCAGCAGCGACATGCGCACGCTTCTTGCCAGTGAAGAGGCATCGGCCAGATTGGCCGTCGACTACTTCACTTATCGTACCGCTGAAAGCATTGCAGGTCTGTGCGTGGCCGCCGGAGGGCTGGATTCCCTGGTGTTCACGGCCGGAGTCGGCGAAAACTCGCCGGAAATCCGGGCTGGCGTATGCCGCCGGCTCGATTGGATGGGGATACGTCTCGACGAGAACGCCAACGCTGACAACGCGCGGGTGATCTCGGCGTCCGGCAGCAGCATCGGCGTCTACGTCATTCCCACCAACGAAGAGCAGGTCATTGCCCGCCAGACCTGCGAGGTGATCCACGGCATGCTTTGAGTGGTCGGTCCATACTCAGGAGGAAATCCATGCCGCAAGCTCACCGCCCCGAATCGTCGCCGCTGCTTTCCCTGCCCGCCTATCGGCGCTGGGTGGAAGGCCACGGTGTGATTGTGCACCAGCCACGGACCATTGACCGGGTTCTGTCTCTGGCAGACCGGCTTGTGAAGAAGGGCCGTGTTCCTGACGCCGCATTCGTGTTCGATCTGCTGGCCGCAGCCGACCGACTGGCATGTGCCGCCATGTGGCTGGTGGTGCATATGACTTATGCCCGGCGCGTGCGGCTCGATGGCGCTGCACTGCAGGCCGGCGATTTCAAGCCGTCCCCGCAGGGGCACACCGGCGGCTCCTTGAACATGGTGCCGGCTTATGTAGGCTATCTGGCGGCCAATACCCTGACTGGCCATACCCGCGGCTGGCTCATGGGCCAAGGCCATTGCGTGGCCGCCATCGAAGCCGTGAACGTCCTGATCGGCAACGTATCGCCAGGACAGAAAGGCCGCTATACCGCCACCGATGAAGGGCTGACACGGCTGGTCCAGGATTTCTATTCCTATGCCATCACGCCCGAAGGCCTGCCGGGGGTGCCGTTGGGCAGTCACGTGAACGTGCATACGGCCGGCGGTGTTCTGGAGGCGGCTATCTGGGCTTCGCCGAGGTGCAGTACATACACATGCCCCTGCCGGGTGAAAGCCTGGCAGTATTCCTGAGCGATGGCGCCTTCGAGGAGCAGCGTGGCGGCGACTGGTCATCCCGGTGGTGGCGTCCTTCCGATAGCGGTTATGCGCTGCCCGTCATGATCCTCAACGGACGCCGTATCGATCAGCGCACCAATATCGTTCAGGAAGGCGGCGCCGACTGGCTGATGCGCCATCTGGATCTGAACGGCTTCGATCCTTTCGAGATCGATGGCCACGATCCGGCCGCCCATGCCTGGGCATTGCTGGAAATGGAAGACACGCTGGCGGACTATGCCGAACAGGACCGCCAGGGCAGGCTGACCTATCCGCTGCGACTGCCGCACGCCATCGCCATCTGCGTGAAGGGCTATGGCTTTCCGGGAGCAGGCACCAATCACGCCCACAACCTGCCGCTGGAACAGAATCCGGCGATTGATGCCGGCGCTCGCGAGGAATTCAATCGCGGCGCGGCACGGCTGTTCGTGGACCTGCCGTCGCTGGATATCGCGCGTGGCCACTTCAAATTGCATTCCAGCCAATCGCGGCCGATGGAGCGTGATCATCCGCTTACCCGCCGCCAGGTGGCCGTCCCGGTCTTTCGGCCTGTTCCTGTTTACGAAAGCGGGGAGGACGTGTCTCCCATGCGGGCCATCGACGATGCCTTCGTCGCGTTGGCAGAGGACAATCCAGGGTTGCGTGTACGTGTCGGCAATCCAGACGAACTCCAGAGCAACCGCATGGGACGTACGCTGGCCCTGCTCAAGCATCGGGTCGACCAGCCGGAGCCCGGTGGCCTTGAATCGGTCGATGGGTCGGTGATCACGGTGCTCAACGAGGAAGCGGTCATCGGCGCCGTGCTGGGCAACAAGGCCGGGTTGAACATCGCAGTCAGTTATGAGGCTTTCGCGGTGAAGATGCTGGGCGCCTTGCGCCAGGACATCCTGTTCGCCCGCCACCAGCGCGAGGCCGGCACGCCGCCGGGCTGGTTGGGGGTGCCGGTGGTGCTGACTTCCCATACCTGGGAAAACGGCAAGAACGAGCAATCCCATCAGGACCCAACCCTTTGCGAAGCCATGCTGGGAGAGATGTCGGATACGGCAAGGGTATTGTTCCCCGTGGATGCTGCCACGGCGGTGGCTGCGCTGCATTCCGTCTATCAGGATCAGGGCGTGATCGGCACGCTGGTCGTGCCCAAGCAGGACATGCCGCAATGGTTCGATGCAGAGCAGGCGCAAGACGGCATGCAGACCGGTTTCATTGAGATGCAGGCTCTGTCGTCCGACGTACGCATCCAGTTGCTGGCTGTCGGCGCCTATCAATTGCAGGAAGCCATGCGGGCAGCGGAGCTCCTGACCGGCAAGGGCTGCCCGGCGCAGGTCATCGCAGTGCTGGAACCGGGCCGGCTTCGCATTCCCCGCGATCGTATCGAAGCCGGCTTCGTGACACCGGACGAGATTCTCGCCGAGACCTTCCCCCATGACCTGCCCAGGGTGTTGCTGTCGCATAGCCGGCCGGAGCCCATGCTCGGCGCATTGCGGCGCATCGATGGGGGGCGCGGCAGAATGGTGGCCGCCGGCTATATCAACCGTGGCGGCACTTTCGATGTCGAAGGCATGCTTTTCGCCAATCATTGCACCTGGGCCCATGCCGTGAAGCATGCGACAGACTTGCTGGGGGAGACGGCGGCGCGTTTTCTTTCCGACGACGTGCTGGCAGCATTGGAAGGGCGGGGCGACCCAGCCGACCTGTATCGATAAGGACAAGCACAATCATGAGCCTGAAGCATCCATTCAGCCTGTCATTCCTGGGTGCGGCAGGCACGGTCACCGGGTCGCGCACCCTGCTGCGGGCGGCCGGCCGCCAGGCAATGATCGATTGCGGCCTGTTCCAGGGGCTGAAGAACCTGCGCCAGCGCAACTGGGCGCCATTCCCCATAGACGTCGCCGGGCTTGATGCGGTGATCCTCACCCATGCCCATCTGGATCACTCTGGCTATCTGCCCAGACTCGCCCGCCTGGGCTACAAGGGGCCGGTTTTCGCGACGGCAGCAACCGTCGAACTTGCCCGTATCCTGCTGCTCGACAGTGCCGGCATCCAGGAGGCCGATGCCGAATACCTCAATCGCCACAACCTCAGTTCCCACAAGCCAGCCTTGCCGCTGTACACGACAGCCGATGCCGAACGGGTGCTCAGGCAATTCCAGAAAGTGGAGTTCGATGACTGGGTCGAACTCTTTCCCGGGCTGCGTGTCCGCTGGCGCAGTGCCGGCCACATATTGGGGGCCTCCATCGTCGAAATCGAGACCGGTGGCCGGCGCATCGTTTTCTCGGGTGATCTTGGGCGTTACGACGACGCCATCATGAACGATCCCACACCGATAGAAAAGGCGGATTATCTGGTGCTGGAGTCCACTTACGGAGACCGCCGGCACAGTGATGAAGACCCGCTCAAAACCCTGCACGCACTTATCACGCGAACAGTCCAGCGGGGCGGAACGGTGGTGATTCCTGCCTTTGCGGTTGGACGCGTGCAGCTGTTGCTGTGGTATCTGTATCGTCTGCGGGGCAGCGGAAGCCTGCCTGCCAGCCTGCCCATCTATGTCGACAGTCCCATGTCGACCAATGCGACCGATCTGTACCAGCGCAATACGCGGCTGCTGCGCCATGCCTATTCCGAGCTCCAGGCCGCCTTCCAGATGCCGCGCTACGTCCGTGACGTTCAGGAGTCCAAGTCGCTGGATGTCTCGCCCATGCCCAAGATCATCGTTTCGGCCAGCGGCATGGCCACCGGTGGACGGGTGCTGCATCATTTGAAGCACTATGCGCCCGACCCGCGTTCGACCATTCTGTTCGCCGGCTATCAGGCGGCGGGCACGCGCGGCGCCACCATGGTGAGCGGCGCCGACAAGGTCAAGATACATGGCGAGTATGTGCCGATACGGGCGGAAGTGCAGAACCTGTCCATGCTGTCCGCTCATGCCGACAGCGATGAGATCATGCGCTGGCTGGGCGGTTTC
>Ga0172382_10011985_pt1 | contig 11387 bp, 11 predicted proteins | sample Leawel138RmetaG_FD_122245 | JGI IMG/M metagenome (GOLD analysis project Ga0172382, IMG submission 122245) | Leachate microbial communities from a municipal landfill in Southern Ontario, Canada - Leachate well 138R metaG | ecosystem: Engineered > Solid waste > Landfill > Unclassified | place...
AGAGCTTGGTATTGAGAGTTTTGCAAAGCTTTCATCTGAAATTAATCAAGTTTCAAAAGCTGGGCTAAATATCTCTAAAGAGGCGCAAAATTTAACTGAAGCACTTAAGGGAAAAAAACAGCTTCAAGGAAGTTGGGGAGAGATGATACTTGAGAGCGTTTTGGACTATTCTGGGCTTATTAAGGGAGTTCATTATGAGACTCAACAAAGCTATAAAGATGGAAAAGGCAAGATAAAAAGGCCAGATGTAATCATAAAACTCCCAAAAGAAAAAACTATCATAATAGATTCAAAAGTCACACTATCAAACTATGAGTTATATGTAAAATCAAGATTAGAAGAGGAGAAAAAGCTCTATGCAAAAGCACTTGTTAGCTCTTTTAAAGCCCACATTGACTCATTAGAATCTAAAGAGTATGCTAAGTTTGATTTAAAAACACTTCAGTATGTATTTATGTTTGTGCCAATTGAAGGCGCTTTTTCTTTAGCCCTTCAAGAGGATAGTTCTCTTTATGAATACGCTTTAAGAAAACATATAGCCATAGTTACGCCATCAACTTTAACTGTATCTTTAAGAACTATATATTTGTACTGGCAAAGCGAACATTCAACGCAAAATGCCCAAAAGCTCTTCATTGAAGCAGGGAAACTATACGATAAAATAGCTCTTTTTGTTGAAAATTTTTATAAAATGGGCAACCAGATAAATGCCTTGCAAAATAGTTACAATAGCGCTAGCAGCCAGCTTTTTAAGGGGCAAGGCAATATAGCTTCAAGAACGCAGAGTTTAAAACATTTAGGTGCAAAAACATTAAAGCAGTTAAATATTAAAAAACCCAGTGATGATTTTGTTATATTAGATGAATTCGTGGAAGAAAAATGAGAGTACTTCATTTAGACATAGACTCTTTTTACTGCTCAGCAGAGAGGATTAAAGATGAAACGCTAGGGGGCATTCCATTTATTGTGTGTAGTGGAAGCGGGGATGAAGATTTTGATGAAGAAGTAAGTGTAGAGCAAGGAGTCGTGCTAACAGCTAGTTATGAGGCTAGAGCTTTTGGAGTTAAGAGTGCAATGCTGATAAAAAATGCTTTAAAACTCTGCCCACACCTTAAAATGGTTCCACCAAACCACTCCTATTATAGAGAACTTTCAAAAAAACTCTACTCCTTGCTTCATGAATTCTCACCAGTAGTTGAGGCTTTTAGTATTGATGAGTTTTTTTGTGATATTTCTGGAATAGATATTGACCCATTAACTTATGGAAAAAAGATACAAAAGATAGTTTTTGACAAGCTTAAACTTCCAGTTTCAGTGGGCATTGCTCCAACAAAATGGATAGCTAAATTAGCAACTGGAAAAGCAAAACCAAATGGAATTTGTTTTGTAAAAAAAGATGAAATTTTAAGCTTTATTGAAAATGAACCAATAGGAGCATTTTCAGGAATTGGAAAAAAGATGCAAGAAAAATTAAGCTCAAGAGGCATAGAAACTTTAGGAGATGCCGCTAGAAATGAGCGTATTTTTAAATCTATGGGAGAAGGAGCTTATAAGATATATTTAAGGCTTATTGGAAAAGATAATGAGCCTATTGCTAATAGACCTAGAAAATCTGTAGGAGCTTCTAGGACTTTTTCTCCCCTTTTAGATAGAGAAGAGCTTAGAAGAAGAGCGCTTATCTTGGCAAGACATGTAAGTTCTTATGTTTTTAAGCACAATTTAAATCCAAAATCTTTTAGCTTAAGTTTAAGATATGAATATGGTAAAAAAGCAAACCATCAAATCACTAAAGAGAGGCTTTTTAGCGATGCAGTTTTTAAAGAAGAGATGTTAAATCTTTTAGAAAAATGCGATAGTTTTAAAAATCAAAGAGTAGTTTTTTTAAGTTTAAGTGCGAGTAATTTTGATAGCAAAATCAAAGCTACAAGCTCTTTACTTGATTTTGAAGATGATCAAAAAAATTACCACATAAGTAAAACTCTCCAATCCATCAGAGATAGATACGGAATAGATTCAGTACTGTATGCTTCAGAGTTAAAAAGAGACAAATGACGAAAAATTGTTTATGTTTTATTAAGTAAACTTAGCTATAGTTCTCACTTTAATTTATGATTTGAGAGTAAAATGACGAAAAAATCAAGTAGTTTTATCATCTTAGCTTGGAGTATATCTTTAATTGCAACGCTAGGAAGTCTCTTTTTTAGTGAAGTTTTAAACTTCATTCCATGTACTCTTTGTTGGTACCAAAGGGTAATGATGTACCCAATAGTTTTCCTATTAGCCCAAGCAATCATTTTAAATAAGCACTCTCACGGTGCTCTTTTTTCACTCCCACTTGCTGCAACTGGAGTACTTATGGCTTTTTATCATGTACTTTTGCAACATGGAGTCATAAGCGAAAGTGTCTCTCCTTGCGGACAAGGGATCCCCTGTTCCGCAAAGTACATAGAGTGGTTTGGTTTTATATCCATACCAGCTCTTTCACTGATAGCTTTTTTTCTAATAATAACTATTTTAATAAAGGTTTACAAAGATGAAAAATAAAAATATTTTAATAATATCTGTAATTTTTACACTCTTAATTGCACTTTTTTTTGCTGGAACTAAATGGTTTAATGCTCCAGTTAGCAAAGATAGCTCAAGGCTAATATCTTTAAACTCACTCTCATATGGCAATCCAAAGGCGAAGGTGACTATTGTGGAGTTTTTTGATCCAGCTTGTGAAACATGTGCCTTGTTTTCACCATTAGTTAAAGAGTTGGTTAAAAAGCATGAACCAAATTTAAGAGTTATTTTAAGGTATGCTCCTTTTCATGAAAATTCAATTTCAGTTGTAAGGATGCTTGAAGCAACTAGAGCTCAGGGAAAATATTTTGAAGCATTAGAGGCAGTTTTTAACTACCAAAGAGCATGGACAATAAATCATGTAGTCTATCCTGCTAAAGTTTGGCCTATTTTAGAGTATGTTGGCGTTGATATAGTTGCCTTAAAAGAGCAGATGAAAGATCCTAAGATTGAAGAGTTGATTGAAAAAGATATTGAAGATGCTAAAGCTTTAGGAGCTACAAAGACCCCAAGTTTTTTTGTAAATGGAAAACCACTTGAGAGTTTTGGATATGAACAGTTAGTTAAGCTTATTGAGAGTGAGCTTAAGAAGTAGAAAAAATAACTTGTCCAAAAGGACTTTGCTTGGCATCTTCTAGGGCTAAATTCAATCTTCTTAAAAGATCATCAATAGAGGTTTCACTCTTTAGTGTTTGAGCTACTGCAATCGCACAAATGACTGAAACCTTATCTTCATAAAGTGTTCTTTCTAATTGGTTTGAAAGATTTAGTGCAAACTCTCTAACTTCCTCAACCCCTTCATTGGGGCAAATTAGCATTAGCATACTTCCACTCCATCTTCCAAAATAGTGTTTTACATTTTTAGCTTTTGTAATATCTTTTGTAAGTGCTAGTAAGGTAGCATTTCCTTTTAAGTGCCCAAAATACTCATTTATATGATTAAAATTTATAATTTCAATCAAGATAACAGTAAAAAGATTTTGCTTTGGTTGAACAAAAAGATTTTGCAATAATTTAGTTAGCATATAGTGGTTATATATCCCAGTTTGAGGATCACTCATAGCTGTTAGAGCGATGGTTTTTTTAGCTTCTTCAAAAGCTTTACCAATTCTTCCTATCTCATCTTGATAGTGCCAAGCTGAATGAGGAGTGATATTGTAATCCCCTAGTGTGCGGATGTAAGAGAGGAGTCTTGTTAGTGGTTTTGAGAATTTAATATAAAAAATCCATAATAGTAAAGATAAATTTAAAATAAATTGAATTAAAAACAGAATTATATTTGCTTGTAAAAGTGAGTTAATCTGCGAAAGCATGGTAGTAGAAGAGAACTTAACGCTAACCTCACCATATCTTTTTTCATCAATAATTATAGGCATAGTTTGAGTAAAAAGCTCATCTTTTACACGCTCAGGCTTAAAAACATGCATGAAAAGTTTTGAATTTTCAAAATCCCAAATCGAAATTTCTACAACTCTAGGGTCAATAAAAAGAGAATCAACTAATCCTTGAGCTACTGATTTGGAGCACTCTTTTAAAGGTTGCTGAAAACTTTTTGTCAAAATAGTAGTAGTTTTTAAATGATCCTCATGTAAGGCTTTTTCAAAACCGCTTTTATGAAAAGAGTAAAGAAAATAGTTGCTTATTAAAATTGAGACAAAAAGAGTTGCTATTAGTGCTAGAACAATGATATTGTTAGTGCTTTGGTTAAAAAACCATCTTTTTATTCTCATTTTAAACTCCAAAAGTAAGATAATAGCAGTTTTCAAAAGAATATTGCTTTAAAACCTATGTTAAAATATTCCAAAAAAGGAAAAAGATGAAAAAATTTCTCTATCTATTTTTAATTTTACAAACTTTTACCCTAGCAGATAATTTAGATGGATACATAAAAGGTGTTGTGCTAAATGTCCAAGAAGGTGGGAGTAAAAATAGCTGGCTATATAGCGTAAAAGGGATTGATACTACAAATGCAAAACTATCAAAAGCTATATTTTCATCTTCTAATAAACTAGAAAAAGATGATTTAATTTATGCAAAAATAGAAAATGGAGTTGCTACTGAAATTTATACGATTAAAAAAGAAAATAGAGTCGTGCGCCCAAAAACAGTAGTTAAATCTAGCGCTCAAGCAAGCCCTTTAAAAGAGGTAAAATTTAACAAAAGAACCAAAGATAGGCAAAAAATAGCCCCTCCATCTAGTGAAGCACTCAGCCTTGAATAAGTGTTTACCGCCTGTTTACTAAATGAGTTTATAATTTTCATAACGATAGCACGGTAAACTCCCTTACTTAAGAAGGCTTTAAGCCTTCTTTGTTTTTTTAAGCCCGATTGTAAAAATAGCCCCATCTTTTCCATTTTTAACTTCCAACACTCCATCCATATTTTTTTCAATAATCAGTTTTGCCATATATAGCCCGATGCCAGTTCCCTGAGCGGAAGATTTTGTACTAAAATATGGCTCAAAAATCTTTTCAATTGGATTAACCTCAATACCCCCAGCATTATCTTCAATGCTTAAAAATATAAAATTTTCTGTAACATTTAACTCAATCTTAATGAATGGGGTTTCAACCCCTTTTTTCAAAAGAGCATCTTTAGCATTATTGATTAAATTTAGTAAAACCTGCTCATACTCATTTTCAAATCCAAAAATAGTAACATCTTCTTTAATGTCAACTTTTACTAAAATATTGTGATGTTTAAGGGCTGCTTTTGAAATGTTTATGGCTCTATCAACACTTTTTTTAATATTAAAATAGATTTTTTGCTTTGTTGGCGCAAAAAAATTCCTAAAATCATCAATAGTTTGAGACATATATTCGATTAAATGCTCCGCTTCCTCACTCTTTTTATCTAATATTTTTTTATCTAAACTATCGGTTTGGTATCTTAATTTAAGTCCCATTAGTAAAACTGAGAGTTCTGAGAGTGGTTGCCTCCATTGGTGGGCAATGTTTGAAACCATTTCACCAAGAGCAATAAACCTTGATTTATGAATAAGAAGTTGCTCTTTTTCTTTATTTTTCACTGCTTCTTCATGCACTCTTCTTTCTAAAGTTTGATTAAACTCTCTTAATTCATCGGTTTGTTCTTGAACTTTTTGTCTGTATCTATTAAAAAACCCTTCAATCTGTTTTCCTAAAACTATTGCCAAAGAGTTAGCTATTAGTGAGAAAAATAGAAAAATGAGTATTGTGGAGATAATATCAATCCTAACATCTTTAACTAAAGCATCCTTTTTTTGAGCTAAAAGAGTGTCAATATCATCTAAATATGCCCCAGCAGCGATAATCCACCCCCATGGTTCATATATTTTAAAATATGTAATCTTAGGATTTAACTCTTTAGCACCTGGCTTTTTGTAAAGATACGAAACAAAAGCGTCTCCATTTTCTCTAATCCCCTCAAGCGCAACCTTTCTAAAAGCAACGCCAGCAGCATCTGTATAGCTATCAGAGATAAATCTACCAACTAAATCTGGCCTATTTGGATTAACTATCATCGTTGCAAACTCTTCACCACCTCGTAAATTATAGACTTGATATGCAAATATATAGTTATCTTTTGGAGTTCCAAATCTAATTGTAGGCATCCATGCTAAAATCTGTTTTTGAAGATTGGCTAAATCATCTTTTGACTCTATATTGTGATGCTCTTTTCTAAAATCTATATAGTCAATTACCGCGTCAACCTCTCTTTTAACCTGCTCTTTTCTTAGTTCAACTAATCTATATTTAGTATCTTTTATCTCTAAATCCATAGTTTTGTATTGATTTGAAATGAAAAAATAGCCTGTAAAAACCATTAAAAGCGTAATGATGAAAAATGAGGTTAAGATGATAGTATTTGAAATATTATCTTCAGAAATAAGTCTCATTTTGCCTCTTTAGTAAATCTCATTTTGTTATAATACTCTAATTAAAAGGAGTTTAGATGGATAAGCAGCTTTTAAGTGAATTAGCAACCTCTTCTGTTTTGTATGTTGAAGATGAACCAAGTTTACAAAAACAGATGAGTGAAATGCTAGATATTATTTTCTCCAAAGTCTATCTAGCAAGCAATGGGGAAGAAGCACTTGAAAAACAGGCTCTTTTTAGGCCAGAGCTTATCATTACAGATTTAGAAATGCCCAAAATGGACGGGCTTAATTTCGTAAAAAAACTAAGATCTTTTGGAGATAATACACCAGTTATTATCCTCTCAGCGCATACTAAAACAGATTATTTGCTTGAAGCAGTTGAGCTTGCATTAGTAAGATACATTGTAAAGCCTTTAACAGAGAAAAAACTAACCCAAGCTTTGGAAAAATTTATAACCATTAGGCAAAAACCAAATCACAAAAGAGTTGCCCCGGGGTGGTTTGTAAATTTTTCTACAAATAAAATCCACTCCCCAAAAGCTGTTTTTGATCTAACTAAAAAAGAGAGCGCAATGCTAGAACTCCTACTTTCTAAAGGCACAATCTGCTCTTATGCAGAAATAGAAGAGCATGTTTGGCAAGATGAGAGTATGAGTTTAAATGCACTAAGGCTACTTATGAAAAACTTAAGAAAAAAACTCCCAGAAGGAACTTTAAAAAATATTCAAGGTGTAGGATATAGCTTATAAGGTGTTCCTTTTTGTAACTAAAGAGTGAAAAACCTAGTTTTTAGTGTCACCAAACCTCCCAAGACATAACTTATACATACCTACTGCTTATAATGAAATTAATGTGCAAGAGCAAAACTGCTTAAGCATTTAAATTCATACAAGGAGCTTAAATGAAGAAGTTCGTAAAGATGTTTACAGTCGCTGCTTTATTTGCGTCATGGTCATTTGCAGCAGACTATACAATTAAACTATCACATGTGGTAAGTGATGTTACGCCAAAGGGAAAGGCCGCTTTGTTTTTTGCAAAAAGAGTCGCTGAGTTAACAAATGGTAAGGTTGAAGTTGTAGTTTTTTCTAATGCACAGCTACATGATGATGACTCTGTTATGAAAGCTTTAAAGCTTGGCAATGTTCATATTGCAATCCCAAGTTTTTCAAAATTTACTAGCTTAGTTCCAGAAATGCAGCTTTTTGATCTTCCATTTTTGTTTGATGGACCTGATGGTGTGCACGCGGTTATGGATGGAGAGGTTGGCCAAATCTTAAAAGATAAGGTTACAGCAAAAGGTTTTGTTGCGCTAGATTATTGGGATGCTGGATTTAAGCACTTCTCTAGTAGTAAAAAACCTATTCTTTTTCCAGAAGATGCAAGTGGACAAAAATTTAGAATTATGAGCTCAAAAGTTCTTGAAGAGCAGACAAAAGCAGTAGGTGGAAACCCACAAGTTCTTCCATTTAGTGAGGTTTACTCAGCTTTACAACAAGGTGTTGTTGACGCGGCAGAAAATCCACTATCAAACTTTGCTACAAAAAAGTTTAATGAAGTTCAAACAAGTTTAACTCTTTCAAATCATGGATATTTAGGTTATCTAGTAATTATGAGCGAGAGATTTTGGAGTAAGTTTCCAAATGATTTAAAACCTCTTGTTCTTCAAGCTATGAGTGAAGCAACAGCTTATGAAAGAGATGCCGCAGCAGAAGATGAAGCACAACTTTTAGCTCAAATGAAAGATTATGAAGCAAAAGCTAAAGATTTCACAATTTATGAGATGAATGATGAGCATATTGCTGCTTGGAAAAAGGCTATGGAAGGAGTCTATCCTAAGTTTTACAAAACTATTGGTGAGGATTTAATCAAAAAAGCTATTGAAGTACAAAAATAGCAAAAAAAGAGGCAATAATGCGTAAATTCTTCTCTATTTTAGATTATGGAATTGCCGCACTTAATAAAAATATAGCCGTAGCAGGAATCGCCCTTGGGGTACTACTTGCTTTTGTCAATGTAGTTTTACGCTACGGCTTTAATGCTAGCTTAACATGGGCAGGTGAGTTAACTAACTACTTTTTCATGGCTTCAGCTTTATTTGGTGCTGCTTATGGTTTTAAAAAAGGGATTCATATCTCTGTAACTATACTTTTAAATCTGTTGCCCTCATATTTAGGTAAGGCAATGTTGCTATTAGCTCATACAATATCTTTTATATATTTAGGAGTTAGTGCTTACTTTGGGTATGAGTTAGTAGTACTTCTTATGGATTTTGGTGAAATGAGTATTGATTTGAATATTCCTATGTGGATACCACACTTAATGCTTCCATTAGCTTTTGCTGGAGCAACATACCGTGTTGGTGAAAAGATTTATGAAGTAGCAATCACCCATGCAGATGAGGTGCTTGGAAAAAGTGAGGCAGAGCTCATAAGAGACTCTGTGGAAAAAGGATAAGCCTATGATGATAGCTTCACTGTTTGGACTACTTTTTGGGCTTATGTTAATTGGTGTGCCAGTTGCCGTCTCTTTGGGCGCTAGTACAATGCTTACAGCACTTATTTTTACCGATTTTGATCTGCTTGGCGTTACTTCTCATGTATTTGATGGTTTAAATAAATACTCACTAATGGCTATCCCAATGTTTGTTTTAGCTGGAGCTTTTCTTTCAAGAGGTAGTGCTTCTGGAAGGATTATTGAGTTTGCTAAATCAATTGTAGGGCATCTTCCTGGCGGACTTCCAATTGCCGCTGTTTTTGCTTGTGTGATCTTTGCTGCGGTTAGTGGGAGCTCTCCTGCAACTGTTGTTGCAATTGGCTCGGTAATGTATGGAGCCATTAAGGAAGCAGGATACCCTAAAGAGTACGCCATTGGTACTATTGCAACATCTGGATCTTTAGGAATTTTAATCCCACCTTCAATTGTTTTCATCGTATATGGTGTTACAGCTGAAGAGTCCATTGGAAAGCTATTTATGGCTGGTGTAATACCTGGGATTATGATTGGAATAATGCTAATGTTTGCAGCTTATATTGGAGCAAGAAGATTAGGATTTAAAGCTACAAAACCAGCTTCATTTAAAGAGAGATGGATAAGATTTAAAGATGCTTTTTGGGCTTTAATGCTAATTGTTTTAGTAATTGGTGGAATTTATGGAGGTATTTTTACTCCAACTGAAGCAGGAGCAGCAAGTGCGGTATATGCTTTTATAGTTTCATATTTTATCTATAAAGATTTGAAATTAAAAGATATGTACAAAATATTGCTTGATTCAGCTTTAACAACCTCGATGGTTTTCTTTATCATTGCAAATGCTATGATTTTTTCTCACTTTTTAACAGATGAGTCAATTCCTAGATATATCACTGAAATGATACTTGATGCTAATGTTGGACCTATTATGTTCCTAATGATAGTAAACGTTTTACTATTTATTATGGGGCAATTTATGGAACCAAGTTCAGTTGTTATGATTACTGTTCCACTTTTGCTTCCAATAGCAACTGCCCTTGGAATTGATCCAATTCATTTTGGTGTTGTAATGGTTGTGAATATGGAGCTTGGTATGATTACGCCTCCTGTTGGGCTTAACTTATTTGTCGCAAGTGGAATTACAGGACTTTCACTAAAAGATATAGTAATTTCAGTAATACCTTGGAGTCTTGTCATTTTGGTAGGATTAATTATAATCACATATGTACCTATCATCTCTTTATGGCTACCTAGCTTAATGTTTGATATGTAAACTTTGACACAAAGAGGCTTTCTCTTTGTGTCTATTTTTGGCATAATGTCCACTTTAAAATCATTTTGAGAAAATTAAAGCAAACCTCATGTAAACTAAAAAGACATTTTATAAGGAGTAGTTATGAAAAAAGCAAGTTCATTGGCAGTTTCTATTGCCCTTCTCTCATCTTTAGCAGTAGCTAAGGAGATAAAAATTGGTGCAGTTATGCCAATGAGTGGGGCGATAGCTTCCTATGGCCAAACTGCGTATGAAGGTGTTAAGTTGGCAAATGAGATGCAGCCAACTTTAAAAAATGGAGATACCATTAAGGTAATCTTGGTTGATAATAAAGGAGATAAGGTAGAGACTTCTACTGCAACCTCAAGACTTATTAACTCTGAGGGCGTTGTGGGTATTTTAGGAGCACTAACTAGCACAAATACAGCTCAGGTAATTTCCATTGCCGAAAAGAGTAAAATCCCAGTTGTTGCTCCAGCAGCAACAAATGATCAATTAACCACTAAAAAAGAGTTTGCAAATAGAGTTTGTTTTATGGACTCTTTTCAAGGTGAAGTTGTTGCAAACTACGCATTTAACGACCTTGGTTTAAAAAATGCCTCTTTAGTGATTGATCAAGCTCAAGTTTACTCAATTGGACTAGCAAAAGCTTTTGAGCAAACTTTTAAAGCAAATGGTGGAAAAATCGTTAAAAAAATTACTGTAAGTTCTGGTGATAAAGATTATAAAGCTGCTGTTTCACAAATAAAAAGTGCAAATCCTGATTTTATCTTTTTGCCAGTCTATCATCCTGAAGCTTCAATGTTTGCAAGACAAGCAAAACAAGCAGGACTTGATGTTCCAATGTTCTCAGGTGATGGCGTGTCAACTCCAACCTTTGTTGAATTAGGTGGAAGTGCAGTTGAGGGATATATGTTTACAGACTTTTTTGATCCAGAGTTTCCTCCAACAGAAAAATCTAAAGAGTTTATAAATGAGTATAAAAAATCAACAGGTAAAAGTGACATAGCTTCATTTACTGCTCTTGGAGCTGATACTTACTTTTTATTAGTTGATGCTATGAATAGATGTGAAGATCCAACTGATAGCGTATGCGTGAATAAAGAGATTAAAGCTACAAGAAACTTTGAAGGAGTAAGTGGCGTTCTTAACTTAAATGAGAAGGGTGACGCTATTAGATCTGCTGTTATTAAAGAGATTAAAGATGGAAAACCAGTCTAT
>Ga0172382_10011986_pt1 | contig 11387 bp, 13 predicted proteins | sample Leawel138RmetaG_FD_122245 | JGI IMG/M metagenome (GOLD analysis project Ga0172382, IMG submission 122245) | Leachate microbial communities from a municipal landfill in Southern Ontario, Canada - Leachate well 138R metaG | ecosystem: Engineered > Solid waste > Landfill > Unclassified | place...
ACGTTACCTCAGGTAGTGCTAGCTATGAACGTGCCCGCCGGCAAATGATGTCTGATGTGAATACCGCTATATCGGCCGCATTCGATTCGGGCGCCCTTGAAGTTCTGGTTAACGACCGGCACGGAAGCTTCCGCAATCTCGTTATACAGGACCTTGAGCCACGAGCCAGACTTATTAGCGGATTCAATGGAACTCAAATCTCATGCGAAGGTATCGACTCTTCATTCGATGCCGCTTGCTTCATTGGTTTCCACGCTATGCATGGAACTGTTGGCGGAGTACTAAACCATACGATCTCTAGCGCAGTGGTGCAACAAGTGCGCTTGAACGGCTCACCAATCGGCGAAATTGGTCTTGACGCATTATCGGCTGCGGCCCACACTGTTCCGGTGGTAGCAATATCAGGCGATGATAAGACTGCGCAGGAAGCGCAAGATCTAATTCCAACCATAGAAACAGCGATAGTCAAATATGGCATTGATCGAACCACGGCAGATTGCCTGCCACCCGCCGCAACCAGTGAGCTAATACGCAAAGCAGTGTCAGATGGTTTGCGCAATGTAGACAAGGCATTCTTGCCGAAGTGCAAAGAGCCATGTACGTTCGCAGTAGACTTTCGCTACACAAGCTGTGCGCTTTTTCCCACACTTGTTCCGTATTTTCGCCGAACAGGACCATTCACCGTGGAATTCGGCCCAGTCTCGTTCATTGAAGGAACTAGGGCGCTAGAAGCGTGTATAACTCTGGCCCATTCAGCAGTACAGCATGGGTAATTCCAAGAACGCAGGTGTCCACAACCAATCGAGTAGGGGGACGGTTCGTCCGTCCTCCCTCTCACGCCACCATACATGCCGTTCGGCATACGGCGGTTCACTGAGCTTAACGGCGTAAGTGATAGAACTGCACGAAGTCATCGAGTCCCTGGCTAGTCCAGTACTCACCTGTAAGTATGCTGCTTAGCGTAGTTCCAGCCACGGCCCAAGGCCCTCGCCCGTCATTCGCCCGCCGGAACACCTTCCAGTCTTCGAAGCCGAGTGCGCGAATCTCCTGTATACGAGTTCGCACGCGCTTCCACCGCTTCCAGACGCATGCTCGGAGCCTTATCCACCCTGCTTTTGGACTCGTTGAACTTCAACTTCAGCGTACCCTGCAAGAACCTCTGAACGCTTGCCATCACCCGCATCCCGGCTTGTCTGCTGCGAACGTAGATGTTACAGTCGTCCGCGTACCGGAGGAGTCTGTGCCCACGCCTGGTCAGCCCCCTGTCGAGGTCGTCGAGGAGTATGTTCGCCAGCAACGGGCTAAGCGAACCCCCTTGCGGAATGCCTTCCTCCTTTGCCAGCGTTATCCCATCGACCATGACGCTGGCCTCAAGGAATCGCCTTATCAGCCTGAGCAACCTTTTGTCCGCTACCCTGCGCGCAACTCTTGCCATGAGGATGTCATGGTTGACGCGGTCGAAGAATCTCTCGACGTCCATATCCACTGCCCAAGTGTAGCCTTCAGCCACATACTCCCGTGCCCGCTCTACGGCGTCATGCACACGGCGTCCCGGGCGAAAACCATAGCTTGCATCTGAGAACTCAAGGGCGGAAGATAGGCGTCAACGTAGTGGATCTTCCTGGCGTAGTCACCCATGGCCCAGAAACGCGAAAGAGCTAGAGCGCCAAGCGCGATGACGCCTGCCGAGATCGCCCCGAATACCACGACACCCAGAGCCACAGATCCCATAGCTACGCGTCCAATAGCGACATCTCCGACAGCAATGATTCCCCTTGCCACACTCTTCTTACCAGCCTTGTTATGCCCCGTGGCCATATGCACGAGCGGCCAGTCTCCGATCTTGGCTGCAGATTGAACATCGAAACTCCGAACCTGCTGGGCATATGCTATAGCATTAAAAATCCCATCCTGTCGCAATCATCTTCATAGGCCTCCATGATCTCTGCGGCGATCTTCCGGGGATGTCCAAGGTCCTCTAGCACTTCGTCGATGGACCTTTCCCGGATAGCCTCGGCGATGTGGGCCGTGAGATCCTCAGCAACCTGTTGCCTGTACTCATTCTTGAGATAAAGGTTGCGCATGACCGCATGAACATAACCCCGAACCCGATCATCCCCTGTCATCTGACCTATCCCCCCGTCCTTCGCCGATCAAGGCAGTAATAAGGCGCGCGTAGTCGAGCCACTCCTCGCGCAGCCGGGCAAGGAGCCTCTGTCCTTCAGGCAGTATTTAATAGTATTTGCGGAGAACTCCACGGCCTTCTGGCTTCTCCCAAACACCTTCGATAGCTTCCGCATCCTCCAAACGGTAGGGCGCCGGGTAGAGCGAACCCTCCTTGAGGTCGATTCGCCCTTCCGTCTGCTCTTTTATGCTGTTCATTATCGCGTAACCATACGTGCTTTGCCTGGAGATAATACTCAGTACAACTAGGTAGAGGGTCCCGCGGAGCAGTTCCTTGTCCGGTCCACTCACTCTGGCATCACCACACCATCTGTTCTTCGCGTCATATACATAGACTGCCTAAGTACAGAGCGATGCATAATATGCGCGGTGTCAATGCCGCGATAGGTATGGATCCATGATCCGCAAGCTGACAGGCCGAATACAGCAATCTTCATACAGACGACGGGGACGACACCCGAACAGCTTCCGGTGGGATATCCGCCAACACATGGGGTGGCGGCTGGGCAAACCGAGCCAACCCAAGCAACCGCCCCGGAATGCGCCCGCAGGCTTCGACCTAGCAAGATAGCCATATGCTTGACTACCCCCATCAAGTGACGCCTTCTGAGATGGATCCTGTTGACCATGAGCAAAACGCAATGGTACACTGTGAGCATGAAAGTGTACCCGGTTGGGGTTGAAGACGTGAGCCCTAAGGAGCAAAGCCAGTAAGGGTCAGCAGAGGCTCGGTTCCGTCAAAGCTTTTGTGCTGTGTTGAAGAAGCCAGCTGCCAGATCAGACCCGTCATGCTTCCTCCAGCCGATCACAGAACCCTAATGCATCTTGCACCAATACCGGTGAAATAGTACACATGCCCGTGTGGAATGAGGTGAATAGCGGTGGGTCAAACGAAACATGCGCCCCCTTCCCCTGAAGTATGGAAGGAGCTCTACGAGGCAGCTGCACGGTTCAGGAGTATTGAGAGTTGGAATTGGCTCTACGATTCGTCCACATTTGGCGTTCAAGACCCTGTCACCAAAACAGTGGCTTACTGCTCAGTAATGGGTGCCCTCGGCGAACTTCACGGCCTGGTGGCATATCTTGGCGCCGAGGGACTCCTGGTGCTCGAAAAGACTGCACTTGACGGAGTCGATTACAACGACATAAATCTGGGCAAAGACGTAAGGTGCCTCATGGCCACCTTCGAGAGCAGACGCCATTTGGACAAGCCCGACCTGAAAGTCATCCGCCAGCTTGGCCTCTCCTTCCGCGGCAAGCACAACTGGCCAAAATTCAGAAGCTACGAACCGGGATTCTTCCCCTGGTATCTGAACGAGCGGGAGGCGATCTTCCTGACAGCGATCCTGCAGCAAGCTGTAGATGTGTGCCTTCGCGCCAAGGACGATCCAGATCTGGTGCTCATGGCGGATGGAAGACCCTATCTCGTAAGAGTGGCTAAGCTAGAGGACGGTGATATTGTCTGGAAAGACCAGAAGATGCTGCCCGAGCCACCGCCTGAACCCGATGTGGACACATCTACCCACATTGATGAACTGCAGTTGGCCAAGATTCGGAATTTGGCAAGGACAACAGATGATGTTTGGGATGCTGATGTGTTCTATACCCCCGCTTGCATCCAAGAGGATCCGAAATCCCGGCCCCGCTATCCCCTAATGAGCTTGTGGGTGGATCACAAGACGGGCCTGATACTAGGGTCCGAGATGGCAGAGCACAGCGACTACAAACAAGCATTTGTTGATCAGCTGATCAATATCGTGGAGCAAACCAAAGTGAGGCCTCGCCAGATAAGAGTGAAGCGCGAGAGTGCCTATCGCCTTTATCAAAAGGTCGCCTCCGGGCTTGGCATAACCATTCGCCAAGTGCAAAACCTCGGCAGAATTGAGAGCATCCAGTTTGAACTGGCCGATTTTCTGGCGCAGCACTAGTGCAAAAGGGGACCTGAGGTCAACTCAACTCCCTTCTATCGGGCTTCTGCCAGCAGATCGGCGTATGCGTCCTCGGCCCAAAACACACTTGCCGGGAAAAGCGAACATACCTCCGACAGCTCGGAAAGCATGCGAAAGTGATGAACGGGGCGCCGAGATCCAGATCAGGCACCCCCTGCACGTGCATTCCAGCGAAGACGCTTGATGCATATCAACGGCTACGCGCCCGCGGGCGGAGAGATTTGCGGCACTCCTTCATCTCGCGCCTTGCATACTCCGCCTCCTCGACCGAGCCCTAATCTCCTCAGCCGTAGGCCACCTCCGCGTAGTCAACCCTCGTGCTGCCATCAAGTAGTCCTCCCAGCGCAGAGTTGAATCATCGTGGATGTCAAGTTCGTAGGCGCCGCCGGGCTCTGACACAACCAGATGGCCGTCAGCGTCTAGGAAAGTGAAGCTAATGTCTTCAATCGGTATTCTTGCCGTACCGTCATAATAGCTGAACGTGAGACCGCTGTTGTCCAGACTCAGCGTCCCTACACCCAGATCTTCAGTGTCGGACGACAACCCCAATCGGTACGCCCCGGCAGTACGCGACAGGTTGAAAACGCCGTCAGGCGCATCCTCCATTTCGCCACTCTGCAGCTTCTGAATCAAGGCCGACCTGTACTCGCTCTCTGTCATGCCAAGTCCGGTCTTCTCATTCACAATCCTGAGATCGCGCGTGACAGTCCAGCTGGCGCCACACTTGGAGCACTCCAGCCCTGAAGAGGTTTCCACAAGCGTTGCTGCTCCTCCGCATTCGACACAGCCCCATGCCACAATCGTAATCCCCTTGTGCGAAGCCAGTCCTCGCCTGGGAACAGGCGGCAGGCCGGCGATGGAGAACATCTTGGACTCAATTGCCTCTCTGAACTCGGTCACGCATTCATAGTCTTCAGGGTCTACCGTCGGGAAGAACCGGACTTCCCAGTCGCACAGCGCTGGCCACGCAGACCAGGCCGGCCAAGATTCATGAGCTCCTCTGGATGTCACCGGGACGACAGGCGCACCCAGGTAATGAAGGAGACGGTAGACCTCATCGCTTACAATATTCACACCGCCATCCCAGTTGTACTGGCCTTGAGGGAATATTCCCACAGCTTCGCCTGCATCGAGGTGGCGCTTCATTCCACGGATAGCCGCGATGTCCCGTCCCCACTTTCTCTTGGGAATCGCCCCGTTTGCACGCAGGAACCACCCAAGAAAAGGGTTCCTGAAGGCCTCGTCAGCGGTCACATAGTGGATGGGGCGGTTCACAAAGAACGCTATGGCATGGGCATCAGCAATGCTCATATGATTGGAAGCGAAGACTACTGGGCCCTCAGTCGGTATGTACTCAACGCCTACTGCCCTGATATTCCACATCAGCGCCCCAAGCAGACGAGCCAAGGCCACAACCAGCAAGGCTACTGTAGGCAATTCCGTAGCGCCAGAGCGAAAAGCACTCCAGTTGGGAATGGCCCCGGGAATCCGTTTGCGGTACTCTTCATAGCATTCCCCGAAATCAGAGAGGAGCCTTGGCTCTTCAACAACTACTGCCCATACAGCGAACGCCAAGCCAAGCAGTAAGGAGAGCATTACGAGGCCAAGAGAACGCCCCCAGAGTCCAATACCTGCCCAAAACAGCGTATAGCCCCAGAAAAGGGGGTGCCTTACGAACTCATAGACATCCTTGTCTACGATGTACGCCGTCTGGCCTCCCGGCCAGTCCTTGCCTACATATGAAAGCACAAGGAACGCCCGAATCATCACATAAAGGCTGAGGAGCACGAGGATTGCCCCGGCCGCCGAACTTACAGCCGGATACGGGATGGCCGGCAGTGAAGCATCGAGCTTGCCCGAAAGCCTGACCAAGAGGGATGGCAGGACAAGCAAGTAGAAGACTGCCTGCACTACTGTAAGGGCCAACATCCATCTGCGAGACCGATCCTGTCTCAGATCCACCTGGTAACCCATGCTCATACCTCCAATAAGAGCAGATTACAATTCCTGCTATACCTGTGGCATAACGTCAACGCTTTGCGGCAAGGCCGCCGATCCCCTGGACCCTCCAATCGTCAACGGCACAGCATGGTCCTCTCTCACCAGGGCCACGCCGCGAAGGTGTATAAGATCATGTTCAGTAGAGTTCGATATTCTCTCCTGTTAACCTTTCAATCCAGACGATTTTCAGCAAAGCCAGATCATCTTCGTAGCCGGCCCTGGATTCGTCCATGTCATCAGGTTCGATTTGCTCGAGAATGCGGATTTCGAATTCCTCAGATCCGAATTCGCTCCAATCCTTCTGCAGGGCTTTCTTCGGGTGCATCCCGGCATTGAGCTTGAACTCGGTGCTATTCATTGCGCCCTTCAGGTTCTCAGTCGTCTCCAGGTAGTACCTGGAATTGGGCTTGCAGATGACTGCGAAGATCCCCATATCGGGCCTCATCAGCTTGTATTGCTCTCGGAGCTCTCTCTTTCTTGCGCTCGATGTTTTCATCTCGATTTCCGCCCCCCACACGCAGTTAGTAGCCCATGTCCTTCAGAATGGCAGAGAGAGCCCTCAGCCTCTCGCCTATCAGTTCATCGTCCTTACTGATGCAATCTCTGAACAGCTGAATGTCCTTGTCGATCATTGGATTATCCGTACATACCCGGACAGTCATTGCATCGCCCTGCAAGCCTATTCTCTCAAGCGCGGTCTTCTGAGAGTCGTATAGCTTCTCGTACCTGTAGGCCTCCTGGAAATGCTGCATCGAACGGCAGATGAGAAGTGCAAGATCCAACACCCTGTGCAGCGGCAGTTCCTCCGACTGCCTTGACCATCTTTCTCCCGTGTGCCTCCATACCTTCGCTGAAATCTCCACGTTCCCGCGGTCATTCCACTGGGCAAGTCCCAGCGATAATCCCTTTGCATCAGAATCATATGCCCGCCTGCCATCCACACGTTCGTAGTCATCCACAACGATTACAGGTTTGTGTTTCAGCGTGACAGGAATCTTCAATCCAAGCACCTCGCTTGCTATTACTGAATTAGTAGTTTACTTGTACAGTAAGCACGATCCGTCACACTTTGTCAACGGCTAGTTAGCGACGTTGACCCTTGTTCTTGTCGTTGCCTAGTTGATATGCGCTCGGCCTCCGCGAAAGAAACATCCTCAAGCCCATGCAATGACGCCTCTTCCCGGCCTGCTGGCTCCGAGGCAGAACATGACGTAAACTAGTAGATAGAACCTGTATGCTGCGGAGCGAGAGGAAATGGGATGAAGCCGAAACCCTGCTCAGGGAGGCGCTGAACGCGGCACCGACGCTGACGCCTGCGATTAGCAATATCGCATATTGCTGCTTCATGCAGAGTGATCTTGGAGAACTACATGCTGCAGGGAGCGGACGAGGAAGCCCTCCGCTGTCTGAATCAAATGGAGCTGGAAGACGTATCCCCAAAACTGCAAGAGGCAATCGCTGACATGCGTAAATACATCTCTACGCCGGAATAGGTTTTGCAGGACGGGTGGGCATGGATGTCAAACTCTCCGGTATGTCTCAGGTGTAAGAACTGCAACACTTGAGGCATATATCAATAATTGAACCTGAGTTCAGGTCTTGCAAGGGGGAGAAGAACATGAGCCTGATTGCCAGGATCGCCCTAGGCATGCTAATACAGCCCGTCATGCTGGTCATTCCCGGGCTGATTCTCAGAGCGTGGCCACCCAAGGTCATAAACAGCATATACGGGTATCGAACACCGCGGTCCTCCCAATCTCAAGAGGCCTGGGATTATGCGAACAGGCTTGCAGGAAAACTCCTCGTCATCGTTGGGGTTGTCCAATTCCTTGTGTTTGCATTGCTGGTTTGGGTCGCGTATCATCAGCCCGAGGAGATCCAGCAGAAAATATACGATATCGGGATGCCGCTTAGCGCCGTGCTACTTGTGCTCTTGTTGGTCTTGACCATAGTATGGGTGGAGATCGATCTCAAAAAGAAGTTTGGATAGCCGAACGAGCCGCAGCACGGGCTGAAGGTTGATCGGCGTCGCGGGCAGCCGCGTGAGCAGCAAATGCAGCTGCACGTGCCTCGCTCGTCCCAATCTCACCACGCACCCAGGCACGCCCTGCCTCGACCGCGTTCCGAGGCCGCTCATCCCCGGGGCGCTTGTCCTCAAAGTACTTCAGTACATGCTCGGCACAGTCCGTTGCCCAGAGCGCTATTGTTCTGCGATTGACGACGCATCGACCCTGTCCCCATTTGCGACCACAGGCTTATCCCTCCAGTTCCGCCAGCCCAGGGCTTTGCTGAGCCACTGTACGCAACTCTGATTCTACTGTGCCACATAATGCAATATCGGAAGAAGCCCCAGGGTAGAGATGGCTGAGCCCACCTGCTGCGACGAAATCCAGCTCCAGGCTGAGGATGCGTCTCATGCATTATGATAGTGAATTGCGGTGCCTTTGTGTGGTATTATCAGTGCCAGGCAATCTTGATGAGGCTTGCTCCTGATCCATTGTAATCTCTCATAGGGGGTACAGGAATGCTATATATCTTCATGGGGCAAAGCTGCACGGGGAAATCTACTGCAGCCAATAGACTGAAAGACCTTACAGGAGCAGAAGTTTTTACCGGCAAGGACTACCTCCGAATGGGGTCCAATGAGAATGCAGCATGGCAGAATTTCATCGATAGACTCGCTTCGGCTGCCGGCAGCAAAGATGCATCGAAATCGATCATCTACATTATCACTGAGAGGGACGATCTATCCAGATTGAGCATGCTAGATGACGCAATCAAGGTCAAGTTCACTGCCAGCATGGATACGATACGTTCAAGATTTGCGCAAAGGATGAACGGACATCTGCCGCCGCCAGTCGAGAAAATGCTGGATAGGCAGTTCGAGGCGTGGAAAGGCGTCAAAGCAGACCTCTGTGTTGACACAACCGAGGAACGCTCAGCTTACGAAATAGCAAGAACAGTTCTGGACTTCGCCTCTAAAGCCAGCAAGTAAGACGCTCAAGTAGTCTTGAAGGGACATGCGCCGTGCAGAATCGGCTGCCTATGCCCTCATAACCTGCGCCGTGCCTGTCCAACCCTGACATTGGCGACGGCAGGAGATCCGAAGATGGCTGGAGGCGACCACAGCTGGCCACTATTGACGAATGCGGACACCTGCCCCATGAGAAATGTCAGCAATCGCCCCACTCCGGCTGCGCCCCCGGGCAACACGGGGACTTTCACCCCATACATCGAACACGCCGGCCACATAAGAGATGGTGCCAGGCTGATCACCCGGCACCACCGTAATCGATCTCTTCAGGGCGCGACGCCACCGGCGCTTCTACTGCGGCCGCGGATCGGTCATTCTTCCCATAAAGAGTATGCTGCCGGTGCCGAGGTCACGGATTAGGAACATGAAGGGCCTGTTGGCTATGAACACCTTCGGCGAGTCGACTGGAACGGACGTGACGCCGACGACGATCCCCGTAGCCGCAGCTGCCTCTGTGCCTTCCTCGTTGACCTCTATGAACGCCTTGTGCAGAACGTGGGTAATGTACAGGAACGTATCGGACATGCCAGAGAAGTCGGCCGCGCTGTCATTGAACGCGTCGGTCACGCCCAGTTGCTGAAGGCATCCGCCAAGCGACAACTCGGCATCAAACTTGAAACGCGGGATCCTCACGTCGACTCTGGTGGGCCAAAGCGCCTCCAGAATGGATTCGACCCCATCCTCTTCCATAGCTGCCTCAAGCTTCGACACGCTGGAATCGGGCTTCGGCAAGAGAATGGTCATGGCAAGCTCGTTGCCGCTGTAAGGCAGCTCCAATACCTGCGCGTTGCTTGTTTCGCCGTACTTGAATCTCTCTATCTGGCGCATGAATGGGACAGCGGCTTGCTTCCCGTCGGATAGATAGAATGGACCCTCCCTGGTCTGCTCCGGGTTGAATGGCTGGTCCCACTGGCCCTTGAAGTATATGGCGTTGGTCAACACCAGACGGGTCAGCGGATCAAGCACCCCCGGCCCTATCAGGTCCACGATCTTGTTTTCGGTCTTCTCCTCTACCCAGCGATTGATCGTCAATCGAGCCTCCTCAGTATGCCGGGCAAAGTCCACCTCTCGAAATCCTGCATCGTAGTGCTTCTCCGCGATGGAAACGTACCCGGGCCGGAACCTCAGTCCAGCTTGACCCCACAATGCGTTGGCGACTGACAGCCTGTATCCCCGTCCCTCAGTGTTGAACGCCCGATTGAGCTCAGAAAATGACTCATGGAGCTGGTCCGGAGCCAAATCGTAGTGAAGAACGTCGGCCATCTGTGCCGCCGTGTTGCCGCGCGCTCCTGCATAGGCCAGGGCCAGCGCTGAGGAGATGCTGTACGGCGACATGAACAGGTTGCCCTCACCCGATGACAGGATTGAGTAGAGGTCCCGAGCGAAAGCATTGTTTCCTCTAACCAACTCCTCTACGTTATCACCACTCACAGGGCACTTGCTCGTCGGTGTACCTACAAGAGCGAACACAACCACAAGTCCCAAAACCGTGCAGAGTGCTCTCAATCCAGTTGTCACTTCCAGTTGCCTCCTCGTAGTAAGTATCTCAGACATGAGTGCAAATCCGGCAGACGGATTTCGCCAAGTTGGCCAGGTAGCCGTCAAGAGAAATATATCACTGTTGGACACTCTACACCAGCTGGGGGGGCCAACGGCAGCACCGGGTTCATGGTCGCCATGTGAGCGGTTGCGGCTGCATGTCCTACTGCCCGGTAGTTAGGAGCAGTGCTCCCATGTTCCTTCGCCCTCCGGGCTTAAGCATCTGGATGTGGCGCGAGTCTGTATCCCGGGCTTCTCTGAGCTGCACTGGCCTGAAGCGACAATGGAAAAACGCCTGTCAAGGTCGAGCATGCAGTCTCCCGGGATCCGGCGACACTCCGAATACATCGACAGAGGATCTTACTCCTGCGTTGTGGAGCTTCCCGCGGTAAGCGGCAGCGCGCTCAACCTAAAACCCGCGACACCTCAACAACGCCTCTTTCGCCAAGGCCCACGGGCTGACGCTTGACGCGCGGCAGCGCGGCTTTAAGCCGCCGCACCACCCGCCTATTCATACCTATGGAGGTAAGGCAGGAAGCGGAGCCGTACAGGCACATCGTGCGCAGCGACCTTGCTTACTCGGCTCTTCCCAAACACTGCGTCCACGTCTACAGTGACACAAAATCAGGCGTCAGGCTTGTGCCGCAGCCCAAATCCAGAATGGGCAGAGACTCGGCAGT
>Ga0172382_10011990_pt1 | contig 11383 bp, 6 predicted proteins | sample Leawel138RmetaG_FD_122245 | JGI IMG/M metagenome (GOLD analysis project Ga0172382, IMG submission 122245) | Leachate microbial communities from a municipal landfill in Southern Ontario, Canada - Leachate well 138R metaG | ecosystem: Engineered > Solid waste > Landfill > Unclassified | place...
CGCGCCAGCCAGGCCCTGACCGATGGCTCGTGCGGGAGGATCTCCCGCGACACCCAGAAGGCGGTGGTTTCGCGCTCACGGCTCATGTCAGATTGCTGCGGGCCTCTTGCAACTGTCTGCGATCCCTCCGTTCTCGGGGGTGACTGGCCTCCCAAAGCGCGTAATTGTGAAACGCATGTGACAGTCAGTACCCGGCACACCTGCCCCAGACTATCACATGTCACAAAAGTGACTTGTTAAGTACATTGAAATGTCATGATTTTTATCAGGACGGAAATTATTTCGTCGCCCGTCGTGAGACTAGACCGTTACCAACAGGGGTTACCTCGTGACGACTTACAGACTGCATTGCTTCACTTCACTGGCCGCTCTCGCTGCGGTTTCCGTTCTGCCCACTCATGCACACGCCGCCGGCTCAGATGCGCCCGCGGCGGACGCCAGCGGCGAGATCGTCGTGACCGGCAGCGCCCTGCGCAATCAGGAAACAATTCAGCAGCGCAAGAAGGCGCTGGGGATCGTCGACTCGATCAGCCAAGACGACACCGGCGACCTTGCAGACGAGACCGTGGCGGAAGCCCTCATTCGCCTGCCCGGCGTCAATGACATGCAGACGCTCTATGGAGAGCAGACGGCCAAATACATGTCCGTGCGCGGCATTTCGCCGGATCTCAATTTCGTTTCCTTCGACGGCATCGGCATGTTCTCCGCCGCCAATGACGGAGCCGGCAGCCGTCGCGTCGATCTCGCCCTCATCCCGACGCAGGTCGCGCAGACGACACAGGTCTTCAAGACCTTCACACCGGACATTGACGGCGGCGTGATCGGCGGCGCCACCAATATCGTACCTTACAGCGCAATCAATGGAAAGAACCGCTGGTATGTGGATGCCCGCGCGGAATATCGCCCCAGTTCCACCGACGTCTATGGCGGCAACAGCCTGGGCGACTATGTCGATACGCCGTGGGGCGGCAGCATCAAGGGGCTTCTGGTCCAGAAGTTCGGTTCCGAGGGACAATTCGGGATCGTGGCCAGCGCGGTCTACACTCAGGAATCCTGGACGGCATCCAAACCTAACATCAACGCACGCACTTACCTCAACGATGCCGGCAAGACTGCTGCAGCCGATCTTTCCGACTGGAACGGCAACGCCGCGATGCCCAACCGCATCCGCACCCTCAACTATACCAAGTTCCGCCGTCTTTTCGGCGGCTACCTCGGCCTGGAATATCGTGCCGCGCCGAACCTGATCCTCTCGGCCTCCGCGTTCGACTACAAGCAGGTCGAAGACCAGACGCTCAACGACTACCGCGTCGACAGCATCTCCAGCCCGGAATATATCAGTTCGACGGTCGCGAAGATGAAGATCGGCGTGATCCGTCCTTTCGTTGACTATGATCACTTCGCGACCGAATATCGCGGCAGCATCCTCAAGGCGGCGTGGGACATCGACAGCGTCACCACCCTTGACGTGCGCGGCGCATACGGCCTCAGCACGTTCCGGAACACCGACCTTGGCGTTGGTTATTCTTATAGTCCGGCGGCCGACTATGTCACGATCGACATGACCGATCCAACGCCCAGGTTCACCTTCCACAATCCGGAAGACATGATCAACATCGCCAATTTCTCCGGCTATTCGGCAAGTGACACATTCAACGAAAGCCGCTTTAAATCCTTCGAGGGCCGCGCCGACCTTCGGCACAACTATGCTGCAGACGGCTATGGACTGGGCTTTGCGGCGGGCATAGACGTCCGCACCGTCGATGCGGTGCGCGATAATACAGTCATCACATATAACAAGCCGACAGGTGCACTGGGCGATATCGGTTTCGTCCCCGGCGACATCTCTTTCGGCTTCCCCTACCCGACCGTCCATGTCGATCTGAAAGCGTTCAACCAAAAGGTGAAGCCTACGCTGACGGTAAATTCGGCAAGCAGCAGCAATAGTTCCTACGCCAGCGACTATGGCTATCGGGAGGACATTGCGGCGGGCTATGGATCGCTGATGTACGCCACCGCCAATACCCGCCTCATCGCGGGGGCCCGGTTCGAGAGCGTAACCTACCGGGCCACGGTGCCGCAGCGCGTCGGCGGTGTCTATGATGGCACGATGCAGACCTATCACGGCGACTATCAATATGTCCTGCCGTCGGCCAGCATCACCCATGACATTCATGATGGCCTTCGCCTTCGCGCGGCCTATTCGAAGTCCCTCGGCCGTCCGGCTTTCAGCGATGTCGCCCAGGCCGAACTGGTCAACAACGAAAGCCTGACGATCTCGAAGGGCAACCCTGACCTCAAGCCGCGCAAGTCCAACAATTTCGACATTGCCGTGGAGCAATATTTCAATGGCGGCAGCGGCCTTGTCGCGATCAGCGGCTTCTACAAGGACATCAAGGACGAGATTTTCGACCTGCGCACCCAGCAAGATGTCGGCGGCGTCACCTATGACGTGACGATGCCGCTTAATGCCACCAGCGCTTCGCTCAAGGGTATCGAATTTCAGTTCATCGACAACGGCATCAGCTGGCTGCCCGGGCCGCTAAAGGACAAGCTGGGGGTCTCCTTCAACGTTGCGCGTATGTGGGCACATATGAGCTATATCAATGGCGAAAACACCATTGAGCGCGACAATCTGCTGTTCCAGCCGAACTGGGTGATCAACGGCAGCCTGTTCTACAAGCTGTTCGGCGATGGCGAGGTGCGCGTGGCCTATCGCTGGGCGGACCGCAACCTCAACACCGTCAATGCCCAGCCTTATGCCGACTATGTGCTGAAAGCACGCGGGCAGATGGACGCGTCACTGCGCATTCCACTGCGCGACAACCTCATCATCAAGTTCGAGGGCAACAACCTTCTGGGCAGCGACTACAGCATGATGCACGGCTACTATTCGGAGCGCTACACGCTGACACAGGACCGCAAGTTCTTTTTCGGCATCGTCATCAAGAACTGACCGGGACAGCCACCATGCCAATCGACCGCCGCACGCTCATCCGGTCCGCAGGACAGCTCGCTATCATTGGCGGGCTGTCCCCGGCACCGCTTCTTGCCCGCCCGCTGGGCGCCAATCCATTCATGCTGGGGGTCGCCAGCGGCGATCCCTGGCCCGACGGCTTCGTGATCTGGACCCGGCTGGCACCCAGTCCGCTTGATGAGCATGGAGGTATGCCGCCCCTCTCCGTGCCGGTCAGTTGGGAAGTCGCGGAGGATGACCGTTTCGGCGCCGTAATCCGCAAGGGCGTGGCCATCGCGCAGCCAGAACTGGGCCACAGCGTCCATATCGAAGTAGACGGCCTCAGGCCGGGGCGGTACTACTGGTATCGCTTCCACGTCCATGGCAGCGATACCAGCCGGACAGGCATGGCCCGCACGGCGCCAGCCGCAGATACGCTGGCCGAGCGGCTGCGGATCGCCGTTGCCGGGTGCCAGCACTGGGAACACGGTTACTTCGACGGCTGGGGCCACCTCGCACGGGAGAACGATCTCGATCTCGTTTTCCATTATGGCGACTACATCTATGAAGGGGCAGCAAAACCGCTGGGCGAGCGTGCCGTACGCCAGCATGCCGGCTACGAGATCTATAGTCTGGACGACTACCGACGGCGCTATGCCCAGTACAAGTCTGACGCACACCTTCAGGCCGCCCATGCTGCCTGCGCCTTCGCCGTCTCGTTCGACGATCACGAGGTGGACAACAACTGGGCCGGCAATCTCGATCAGGATGGCACGCGTGAGGACCTGTTCCTGCTGCGCCGGGCAGCGGCCTTCCAGGCATGGTACGAACACATGCCGGTCCGCCGGACGCAGTTCCCCAGAGGAGGCAGCATCCAGGCGTTCCGCCGCCTCGACTTCGGCCGCCTGCTACGCATGCACGTGCTCGACACCCGCCAGTACCGCTCTGACCAGCCCTGCAACGACGGCAAGATCAGGCCCTGCCCGAAAGAGGCTCATCTCTCACCGACGATGCTCGGCGCCGTGCAGGAAAACTGGCTTGACGAAGGCCTCGACAATGGAGCTGCCTGGAACCTGCTGGCTCAGCAGGTTCTCGTCATGCCCTATGCCCGGCATAGCCCCGGAGAGCCCGAAAGCTGGACATCCTATGACACATGGGACGGCTATCGCCCTGCCCGCGAACGGCTGATCGATACCTTCACGCGCCACGACCTGAAAAATGTCGTCATCGTTTCCGGCGACTTCCACCGGAACTTCGCGGGCGTCGTCCCGGAGCGCGAGGACGTCCCCGAAGGCAAGGCGGTGGCGGTCGAGTTCCTGGCGACTTCGATGACGTCGAACGGCGATAGCAAGCCGATTCCCGAAATCGAACGCGACCGGGCCGCCAATCCGCACATGCAGCTCATCAACGACGCCCGCGGCTACCACGTCCACGACATCGAGCCGACATCGTGGAACACCAGCGTCCGGGAAATCAGCAGGGTTTCGGCTCCGGGCGGGACGCTGCAGACATCGGCGCGCTTTTCCGTCGCGCCCGATGCTCCCATACTCCGGCGGGAGGCCTGAGATCATGACGGGTTTCACCCGGCGCCGCATCATCCGCAACGCTTCTCAAGCCGCTGCGTTTTCTGCTGCGGCGATGCTGATGCCGCCCAACATGCAGAAGCTGCTTGCGCAAAATCCCCGCCGGAAGGGGTCGATCAAGGACGTCAAGCATGTCGTCATGCTGATGCTGGAGAACCGGTCCTTCGATCACTACTTCGGAACGATGGCGGGCGTGCGCGGGTTCGGCGATCCTGATGCACTCATACTGCCCGGGGGCAGGAATGTGTTTCACCAGCCCGACGCGGAAAATCCGCAAGGGTACATGCTGCCCTTCCATCTCGACACCGCAGAGCATGCTGAGAAGATTCCCAGCACGAGCCATGCATGGGCAACGCAGCACCGGGCGTGGAACGGCGGCAGGATGGACCAGTGGCTTCCCGCCCACCGCGCTGCAGACGGCGCGCATGGCCCCTACACAATGGGCTATTTCAAGCGCGAGGACATCCCGTTCCACCACGCGCTGGCCGACGCCTTCACAATTTGCGATGCCTATCACTGCTCCGTCCTCGGCTCGACCCGGCCCAACCGGCTTTACTGGCTGACCGGTACGATCGATCCCGAAGGGCGCTTCGGCGGCCCGCATACCACGCAGAAAACGCCACCCGAGGGGCTGCGCTGGAAGACTTATGCGGAACGGCTGGAGGAAGCGGGCGTCAGTTGGAAAGTCTATCAGCATGCTGACAATGGCACAGGCTTCAACGTGCTTCGCCTGTTCCGCCAGTTCATGGATGCCGGGCCACAGTCACCCCTTCGGATCAAGGGCATGCCCTCTGCGAGCGATGGCGAGTTCGAATATGACGCCCGGCATGACCGCCTCCCGACCGTGACCTGGCTCCACCCCAGCGACGAGGCATCCGAACACCCCGGCAACAGCATACCTTCGGCTGGCGCGGAATTCATTGCCGCCAAGCTGGAAGCGATCGCCGCCAATCCTGATGTATGGGCCAAGACGGCCGTCATCATAAACTATGACGAGAATGACGGCCTGTTCGACCACGTACCGCCTCCCGTCCCTCCGATGGGTACGGCGAGTGAATTTGTCGACGGCGTACCCATTGGCGCGGGCTTTCGCGTTCCCTGCCTGATCATTTCGCCATGGACCGCCGGAGGATGGGTCAGCAGCCAGCCCTTCGATCACACATCCGTCCTGCAATTCCTCGAACAGGTAACAGGCGTCAGGGAACCCAACATTTCAGACTGGCGGCGCAGGACCTTCGGCGATCTTACTGCGGCATTTCGCTTCGGCGATTCATCAGGAGCCCTGCCCAAGCTTCCCGGTGTGAGCGGTCTTTTCCATCAAGGAAGATACGCAAAGACGCACCTCGCCTCTCCGCCACTGCCCGAAGGGCCGCAAAGCCTTCCAGTTCAGGCCACCGGCACGCGCAGCCGCGTCGGCTGAGGCAAGTTCGGCAGGATTGCCCACTATATTTAGGGTCAGGCTCCATCGCTTTCACCGGAATGGCGTGATTCAGGCTCTTTTGGAGCGGATGCAGCAGCAACAGCAGGTGATGTTGCGGATCGTCAAGGAAACCGAGCAACGCATTGTCGCCATGAAGCGCGAAGTCGAAAGCGTCGAAGCCACCGACTCTCTCCAAAAAGCTCAGAGAGCCATTGCTTCCTCACACGCCGGCGTTAATTCGCGGTTGGGCAGCGCCATGAGCTCGTTGGAGCGCATCCGGGACCGTCAGGAGCAGATGGCTGCGCGGCTAGGGTCAGGCCCCATTACTGACACCGTTGAGGCGTCCAAATGGCGATCCTATCGGGCCGAATGGCCCGCCGGTAAGGCTGGTTGCCTTTCCAAGAGCAATTGGGTTCGAGAGGGAAGCCATTTGGACGTCCCGCAGGGATTTGACCAAAATGGCCCAACGCTGCGTCGAAAAGCCTGGAAATATCGACATATTCCTGCGCCTTTCCTCCTTGCGCTGAACCATTTTGCTTCAAACCTCAACGGTGCCAGTAATGGGGCCTGACCCTAGAGGCCGGAGAGGAAATGGCTGCATTGGAAAGCGGCGCAGATCTTGACCGGCAATTGCTGGAAGCCTGTATTATCGGTAATATAAGCAGCGCTGATGATATATTGCCCGAAATCAGCGCCCCCTCGCCAACGAGAGCTCTACCCAATAAATAAGTTCAGCAGGCTCCGTACCGATCGCTCCTTACCCCCCGGGGGGACAAATTTATTCGCCACCTCGTTCATACAGCTTCCGCCTACTCAGGAGTCGGAGCCTCCGGCAAACCCGGGGAGGACGGTTCAGCGACAGCCGAATTTTTCTCGCGCCGCCAGCGGGGATTTCGCCGCACTTTTTTATTGCCCGGCAGTGACACGGAATAACCGCCGAGATCGGCACGCATCCGGTACAGGTCGGTAGTCACGAATTGCGCGCCGGACCGGAGCGCGGCGAGCATGCGCGTCTTGTCACCGGCTCGTACCTCTTTCAGGCCTGCATCCGCGCGAGTGCGGACGATGAAACCGGCATCTACCAACTGGCATATCTGATCATAATGTTTCAGCGGCTCGTTCTCGACGAATATCGCCGCATGGGGCCGTGTGGGCGCAACCGATTTCACGAACAGCAGCTTGCCTTCCAGAGCCTTACTGCGTTTCATGTACATGTTGATGACGTTTTCATTCTCGTCGATCAGGAAAAATACTTTCCCACGCGTCTGGCTCAGCGTCGGCCAGCCATGCTTGCGCAAAGCAGCAGGCAGCGTCGCCTCGCCCTGCCGGACATCGTCGGGCGTCAGAATTCTGTCTCGGGTGAAGACCGCCAGAATTTCTTGTTCCAGCGCGGCGAAGGCCTTCTGCTTCACCGCCAGCGGCCATGTCGTCCCCTCATAATCGATCATTTCCTGCTTGGTATTGAACATGATGAGCAGCGGAACATGTCCGGTATGGGCGTCGGACCAATTTCTGATCTGCCGAAGGCAGGAAAGCAGCGTTGCGCAGCTTGAGCGAACATCAATGTCCTGCATGTGCATCACCTTGAAGCCCGGCGCCTGCATGGGTGCAGCATCATATGGTTCCGCCCCGCGTGTACCGGCCGTAAGGCGCGGACCGAGAGGATCGGCGTAGCGACCGCCATCGGGATCGTAATAGACATCGAGCTCAAGCTGGCGCATACCAAGATCAAGCTGCTCAGCAAGCGGCGCATGACCATAATCCCAGCCTGAAGACGTGCCGGGCCGGATATGGTCGATCAGCTTCAGTTCCGGCAGGGTCGGACGCTGGTGATAGCTGTTGTGTGAACCGATTGCCTGAATCCCGTTCATCGGCATAGCATCGAACAGCCCGGCGCACGGGCCCTCAATATCCGAATCGGGACCACATCCGCTCGCGCTCGGCAAGGGCGTTTTCTGCGCATAAATCGCAGAGGCGCCGACACAGACGAGCAGCGCGGCAAAGAGGGATTTCAGGCGCATGGACCGGTCTCTCATATAGAAGCAAAGGAGGATGCGCCGGTATCTGCCGCATACCGACGCACCAGAGGATCAGAAGCGGTAGGAGGCGCCCAGGAAGAAGGAGCGGCCGAACTCATTTTCCTCATAAATATAGCGGAAACCCGGCCCTTGCATCTTGCGGCGGTTGGCGTTTGTCAGGTTCTTCGCCTCCAGTTCCAGTCGCAGCTTGTCGGTCACCTTATATTGCAGCTTGGCGTCGATCGTTTCCCAGTTGGTCCAGCGGGTCTGACTCTTGATATTGGTCGCCGTCTCGTCGGAATTAAGGCTCACGCCATCCTGATAGCCGCCCAGAAAATTATAGGCGACGCGGGTTTCCAGCCGGTTTGTCCAGTCATAGCTCACAGCCACATTGGCCACGAACTTCGACTGGTAAGGCAGAAAATCCAGCTTCAGACCGTCATTATACTGCATCTGCGCCCCGGTAATCAGGGCGTTGGCATTGAACCCGAGGCGGTCGAGAGGTCTGGGCAGAAAGCTGAGGTCGGATAGCACGATCTGCGCTTCGGCACCCCAGACCTTGGCATTTTCGGCATTTTGCGGCTGTTTGACCCGGACATTTTCGTACAGAATCCCGTCATAGACGATATCCATCATGCTGGTACGGGTGACGATCTCGTCCTGAATGTCCTTGTAGAAGCCCCCGAGCATGATCAGATTCTTCCGCCCGCTGAAATAATATTCCAGCGTGGCATCGAAATTGGAGGAGCGGCGCGGTTTCAGGTCAGGATTACCCCGCGTTGCCGAGGTCAGCTCGTCATTCGCGTCGAACGACACGCTTTCTCCCGATTTGGCCACCTGATCGGGGTTGGGGCGGCCCAGCGTCTGGCTGAAGGCCAGCTTCACGCGCAAATTATCGACCGGGGCATAGCGCAGGCTGACACTGGGATTGAGCGAGTTATATCCACCCTTGATATTCTGGCGGCTGTAAAGGTCGTGCGGGGAGGCTTCCGTCACGGCATTATACCATCCGCGAACATTCACATCTTCATAGCGCAGGCCAGCAGCCAGCTTGAAACGGTCGCTGGAGTAGGTGACCATGGCATAGCCGGCCTTGATCGTTTCGCCATAGGCACTGTCGTCCTTGCGATCATATTCGTAGGAACTGTTGACATCCTCGGCCCGGCCCATCACCTGCTGCCAGCGTTGATAGTCGAGCATCAGCAATGGCTGACCAGTGCGGCCATCAATCTCGAAATCGCTCAAATAGGCGAAATCATAGTCGGTAATCCCGGTATCGGTACCGCGCATCCCGCGAATGCGGCCGTCATCCCGTGTCCGGTAAAGATCGGTGATCTTGATGCCGGTCTTGAAGCCCAGCCCCGGCTCTCCGCGCGTGTGCCAGTCATAATCGGCCTTGAAGTCGATCACCCGCTCCTCGCTGTGGCGCGAGCGGATATCGTTGGAGGTGACATTCACATAGCTGGGGGCGGAATACCAGGCTGCGTTCGAGGCTGCATCGGGTACCAGCCGCCAGAAAGTTCCGGATGTGTCATAGGTGCCGGAAATATTGGTCAGCGTCCGAATGCTGACATCGGGGAAAGCATTGTCCTTCAGCCTGTGCTGGCTGTAGCCGAGATCGAAGCTCAGCGTGCCGTCATTGTCAAAACGATGATCGCCATGAAGCTTGGAACTGATCTGACGCCGATTATTGGGAAAATAGGCGGCCTGAATTTCGCCATAGCCCTTTTTGAAGGTGCCCGACGTGGCGTCCGTCACCGTCATATTGCTCTCGCTGATCCCGCGAATGCCGTGCATGAAACGGTTTTCGGACTCGTTCATGGTATAGAGCGCGCCGGTCCATGCCAGATAGCTCATCGGGTCGGGCTTCCATTCCAGCTTAGCCACCACGCCGACGCGCTTGATCGCATTGGTATAGGCATAGGCGCGCAATTCGCGCGGCGCGACAATGTCGCCCACACCGTCCCCGTCGGCATCTTCGCCCAGATAGGCGAGGTTATTATATTGCGTCTTATACTGGTGGCGGTTCTTGTAATAATAGCTGGCGCCCAGAACGAAACCGAACTGGTCATCGGAACCGAAATGATTGCTCATGGTCAGATCGGTCTGATAGCCCAGCGTATTATCGCTATTGTGCGAACCGACCGGCACGGCGGTGGGCGTATCATTGGCAGTGAAATAATTCAGCTTACCACGGGCGATCAGATACAGGCCCTTCGCGTCGAAGGCCGAACGCGTATCGGTGTTGAAATGAGCCCCTACCCAGCCGAGATCCTGATCGGACATGTGGGACTTGTAAACTTCCAGCCGCTTCAACGCAGTGGAAGGAATGGCCTGCATGTTGATATTGCGCGAACCGTCACCATAACCGCCGATCGTGGCTACGACCATGTCGTCAAAGGTGGTGAGGTTATAGGAGACAGGCAGGCCACGCGCCGTCATGAACTGGCCTTCATCCTCGTCATAAATCGCCGACACACCCGCGATCCGGCGCATCGCTTCGGGAATATTGAAGTCGGGCAGCTGGCCGGCATCATCGACGTTCACCGAGTCATAAATTTCATCTTTTTCATATTTACGCGCTATGTTCGACTGATCGACGGCGCGTTCGCCGGTAACGATGATGTCGGGACGATGGCCGGCCGCGTCATCGGCGACCGGAGCGACGGCGGCGGTAACGGCGGCGTGAGCGGATGTACGGACCGGTTTCGCCCCGGCCACGGCTTTTCCTCCAACCACCAGAAAAGTCCTGCCCTGCTTCCGATAGGTCAGGCCCGATCCGCGCAACAGCCGGATCAGCGCAGCCTCAACCGAAGCCGCCCCGCGGATCGCCGGTGCGTTCTTCCCGCGCAACAGCGCCTGATCATATAATATTTGCACGCCATGTTGACGCGAAAGGACATTGAGCGAATGCTCGAGGCTTCCGGAAGGAAGTGCGATAATATTTCGCGCAGATGCAGGCGACATCGTTGAAACAATACCGATGGAGAGAGCACAAGCGGCAACACCCGCGCGAAACGGGCCCGTTACTATGGACACTATATTATTCCCCTATGCGTGATTTAATTGGGTTCTGGGGATAGACGCGATGATAGTCGAAATTTGCCAAAGTTTTTTGTTGCATTTTTATTGCAAATACAGAGAAGCAAAAGTATCATCGGACGATTGTCGCAGGCAGTCGGAAAATGATGCACCGCGGTCTGAAAATATTCAGGCGATGCGGGCCGGACCAAAATATGACGGGTCATTCCCGCATCAGTTTTTCGAGATGATCAGACCATCATCGCTACGGCGAACCTGAAATTCATGGATGATGGCCAGATTGTGGAGCTGACCGACCGGATCGGTGAGGCGTATCCGCCCCCCCACCAGCCTGTTTGCCAGACCTTGATCGGCAATCCTGATC
>Ga0172382_10011992_pt1 | contig 11381 bp, 10 predicted proteins | sample Leawel138RmetaG_FD_122245 | JGI IMG/M metagenome (GOLD analysis project Ga0172382, IMG submission 122245) | Leachate microbial communities from a municipal landfill in Southern Ontario, Canada - Leachate well 138R metaG | ecosystem: Engineered > Solid waste > Landfill > Unclassified | place...
TAACCGGAGCACGACGCGGGGTCGTGTCAGGCGCAGGTCGGGCGACACCCAGCAAACTGGCCAGATCGCCACGCACAGCCTTGCGCGAGGCCTCGTCATCATCGGGGCGTCGCAGCACTGAAGTAATCACACCGCCCTGACGCGCAGCCACCAGCTTGACCGCATCTTCAGGCGAGGTATCCAGGGTCACTGTGGCATACCCACCATTGACCGGCAATCCACCAGCAGCGGCATCCTCGACGGAAAGGGCCGTATTAAGGCCTGTTGCCAGTATCAGAACGCCTTGCAACAACGGTGCTGTAACGCGTCGACGTTGATAATCAAATGACACATACAAGTCAATCAGATCTCCAGGCTTGAGCAAGCCCGCCACAGCGTTGATCGCGTCCACAGGCATGGTGATCGCGCGACGCCCCTGCCCCAGCTGACTTGAAAACGGCACATGCCCGGTCTGACGGGTATGTGCTGACACGATAAGATCGCCCCCTTTGAGCGAAGACCTCAGTTGCTGCCCCAGCAGTGACTGAAAATGCTCTGGAGCCAGCGTATCGCTGGACACCAGGGAACCGGGGTAATTACGTGTGGCCAGATGCACAGACTCCAGTCGGGTGCCGGCCGGCAAATCAAACGCCGCCACAATACGACTGACCATGGGCACAGCGGCGTCAGCCTCAAGCTGGCGCACTTTCTGGTTTAAATGCTGTCGCGCTGCAAGGGCGGCCAGCACCCCGGCAATCAGGGCAATCAGCCAGGTCAGCAATGAACGTCGGGATACCGGAAAACGTCGGGCAACGGGCGTCATATCAATCCTTTTGCGCAGACGGTTCTGAAGCCGTCCAGTGAAGTAATAACGTGGTGCGATCACCCACGTTATGGGTGAAGGTCGCCACAGACTGTGCCCCACGCTGCCAATGACTGAACCCGTCCGGGCCCGGGCCTGCGGCACGCGACCAGCCGCGCGCCTTGAACTGACGTTGCAGGCCCGTCATGAAAGAAGCCGCATCCTGTGTAGTGCTGTAAACACGTTGTGTTGTGGTGTGTCCGAACGATTTTTCAGAATGCGCAAAATGTTCTTGCGCCAGATCACCCAGCCAGGCCAGTTCGTCGGGAAACGGAGCAGGCGCCACACGGGCAGTCAAATACAGCATGGAGACCACGCCGCGAACCCCGGAATCCAGTGGCGTCAGCTCGGCGACCCAATGTTGCCCCTTGATCACGCCCGACAACACCACCTTGCCCTGAATCATCAGGGCTCGCTGGAAAACGCCGGCAAACTCGCTCAGGCCTGCGGCAACCACCATCAGATTTTCAGGACTTTCAAAAGCCCGCCAATACAAGGGCTGGCCACCAATTGATGTCTGCTCTAGCGCCCCCCATCTCAGGTCGCCCTTGGCCAGCGCGGCAAAGGTGTGCAGAATTTGCGTACCTGCCCTGGCAGGGCTGGACGAGATAAGGGCAATGAACAAAAAAATGACCATTGCGCAATTTCTGGCAAGTCTCATTGGTACCCCCCGACAGGTGGTTGCAGATAACGCCCGGGAACTTCACCTGACCACGGATCCAGCCAGTCAAACCGGACATTGGCTCGCCCCCAACCCGCATCCAGCGGTTGCAGCACACCGGCCAGCGCCTGGCCAGAGGCCCGCGATGCATTCGCACTGCTGGCCCACCCCGTTGACGACTGGCCAAGGCGGTGCAGCACGTCACCGTCGTGTTTGCCGTGACCGGCCCCGACAAGAATGCTTTGCCGTCGCACCAGCAGCGGCGCAATGCCAGCCGGCAACGGCCGGGGCTGAACGGCAACCTGACCGGTCACCATACGGTTGTCTGACACCGACCAGTCAGCAAGCAGCGGCCTGACGCCAGGCGCCCCGGCGCCGGGCTGGCCAGAAAAATCGGGCAACGGCCAGACCTGACGCGTTGTCACAACCTCATCGCGAGCGGCTGACAACCACTGCCTTCCGGGCAGCGTGCGCCATTGATGGGCAGGCCCTCGAAAGAAGTGCTGTCGAACCTTGTGCTCAATGTGGGTGACGTCATCACCCCGCGCGGCGGAAAATGCCGAAAAACGTGCTGCATGCGTAGTCTGCAGAGCCATATCCTGCAAACGGAACAACCAGGTGGCGCAAACCCACAACCCGATCAGGGCCAGCAGAATCACCACACCTTCGGCCAGCGCCTGGCCGCGACAACGGCATGGCTGAGGCCAACAACGCAATGCACGGTCATTTTTCATGGCACCCCCACCGCAACAAATCGCCAGACCGGACTTGCGGCAACACGGGCCTGCCAATACGGGTTGAACAGGCTTTGGTGTTCTGTACGCAGATCTGTACGCACACGCGGGCGCTGAAAAAACGTTTCTGCCGTGCTATGGGTAACGATAGTTTCACCGGTGGGTGCAGAGCGACGCAATCGCACCGCGAAACGCAAGGGATTCGATGCGCCCGCCTGCCTGACATCGTAATAAGCAGGCAAACCACGCGCCGGCCACAACGGACGCGTCGCAACGGCATACGAGTTTGCCAGGGGGTTGGCCAAACCAGACAACAAGTTCCAGTCTGTTGATGTCTGGGCCCATTTCCAGAAATCCTGGGCACTGAAATTTTCAGGCGGCGCGTCAACGTGGGGCATGTCGGCAGACGGGGACTCAAGCCCCGAAATCCAGCCCCAACCCATGGCATATTCCCGAAAATAACAACCGATCCACTTGTTAGAGCGAAGTGCGTGATAGGACTGCGTATCGGTGGACTCCCAGGTGCCCTGCGGGGTCAATCGTGTACGGCCACGCCGGCGCAATTCGTGGCGCAAATGCGGACAACGTGGATTCACCATCCATGAATTTCGCGCGGTATGGTCGCGCGGAGCAAGGAAATCAAAATGTGCGGTTGCCTGCGCCACCAGTTGAACCAGCGCGGCCCCGCGATGAAAAGAAAGATAGCCCTCAAGTTCATCGTCAATGATCTCGAGGGTATAGTTTTTATCCGGGTAGCCAGCATCAAGCACCTGGCGCATGGCCGCGTCACGAACAGACGCAAGCGTACTGATCATGCGATGCTGCGCCTGCTGCAAGGTGTCATGAACCACCCTGTCATGTTCGGCATAATTACGCGTCAACACACCCCAGGCCTGTGCGTCGTTTTGCCTGCCGGAAGCCATTGCCGCAGCAGCATACGCCGCACCATGCGACGGCCCGAACATCATGGCTATCAGGTAGGCTGGCGGGTTGCCTTGCAGCAGGCGCCCGGCCTCGTTACCCCCAAAAAGGGCCCATGAACCCAGGGTCACCAGATGCGCCATGGCAACCTGGTGACCCACATGGGCGCGGTTGATAAAAGCAGCGGTATTGAAGGCCCGGGCCTGAACCAGTGCCCCACTGTACGCTGCGGCATCAAGGGCATGTGTTTGAACCGCACGTGCACCAACCATCTGACCTGTACCGAAGTAGCGCACCATGACCAGTGCCATAAGACCAGCCAGCAGCAGCCCAAGCGCCATGGCCTGGCCACGCTGACGCCGCTGCCATCGGAAGATGCCGCTGCAGTCTGCCACGGCTACTGACCTGCCCCGGCATTGCCGGTAAATGACTTCAAGGTTTTTGCAGCGGTCTGTGCGGCTGCCGCCTGGGCGGCTGTTTGTGCCATTTGCGATTCGGCCGTGCCGTCTTCGCCGGCAAGCTCTTTGGCCATGGCCGCCGTCTGTGAGCGCACAACCTGACCAAACGTTTGATATACGGCGATGGCCGCCACGGCAACCAGGGCAACCACCACAATGTATTCAGTCATGCCCTGACCGGTTTGCCGGCTTTTGCCTGGAATCGTTTTCATGCTTCCCCCTTTTCGCGATCTCAAATAGAACGTGACCAGTGTGGATGCAGATGAAATATCGAACAATTCGCAAAAGCCGGGCTGGCCAAATTTGCGCACGTCTGCGGCAACAAATAAACACATGAACACAAACAACTATTGGTAATATGCTTAATCCCATAGCGCATATAGCAGCAAAAATAAGGGATGCAAGCACCACCTGCAATTGCGTCCCCCGCCCCTGTCAGGTATAACTGCGGGCTGATTAGAACCAAACCAACAGGATCACGGCTAGCCCAATGCGCAAGAATCTGCCCGTAACCAACATCGAAACCGTTGTTCGCGAAGACCAATACCTCATTTCGAAAACCGACATGAAGGGCAAAATCATCTATGCGAACCCGGCCTTCATCGAGGTCAGCGGCTACTCCCGCGACGAGTTGCTGGGCAAGCCACATAATCTCATCCGGCATCCCGACATGCCGCCCGAAGCCTTTGCCGATTTGTGGGACACCCTGAAAGAAGGCAAGCCCTGGCTTGGCGTAGTCAAGAACCGCACTAAAGACGGTGGCTACTACTGGGTGCTGGCCAACGCTTACCCGGTAGTTGAAGATGGCAAGGTCACCTGTCTGGCCTCGGTACGGGTCAAACCCTCGCGCGAGCAAATCGAAGCCGCTGAAGCGTTCTACGCCGAAATCAATGCCGGACGCGTGCGTGGCTACACCGTCAAGGGCGGTCAGGTGGTTCGTGCGGGCTGGCGGCGCCTGATTGACTACATTGGCATGCCCTTCCAGAACACGCTTCGCGCCAGTTTGCTGCGCATGGCGGCCCTGGGTTCCGGCGCCATTGCCGTGGGTGCCTGGTATGCGGCCACGGGTGGCGTACCGGCCAGTCAGGCCTGGGTTGCCTGGCCTGCCATCGGTCTGCTGACCGCCGGCATGCTGGGCTACGGCTGGGTTGTGGCGCAGCGTGTCATTTCATCACTCGACGACGCCGCGCGTGTCGCACGACAGATTTCCGCCGGCAACCTGACACTGGAACTGCATGAAGGCGAAAGCGCTGAAGTCAACAACCTGAATTTTTACCTCGACATCATGCGTAAAAGCCTGATTTCAATTGCCAACGACGTCGAGGTCGGTGTTCACGCAACACACCATACCGCCCAGGTGCTTTACGCCAACAACACCCACCTGTCAGCCCGCACTGACGACAATGCCGCGTCGTTGCAGGAAACCGCTGCGGCCATGGAAGAACTGACGGTAACCGTCAAGCAAAACACCGACAATGCCCACCTGGCCAATCGCCTGGCCGACGAAAGCATGCATATCGCCCAGCGCGGCGGCGAGGTGGTACACGACGTCGTCAAGACCATGGACGGCATCAAGGAAAGCTCGGGCAAAATTTCAGACATCGTGACGCTGATTGAAGGCATTGCGTTCCAGACCAACATTCTGGCGCTCAACGCCGCTGTGGAATCAGCGCGTGCCGGCGAGGCGGGCAAAAGCTTTGCCGTAGTGGCCGGTGAAGTACGCAACCTGGCACTGAAAAGCTCGCAAGCGGCCAAAGAAGTCAAAAATCTTATCGATGAATCCAATGCCCGCATTTCAGCAGGCTCTGAACAAGTGGCCCGCGCCGGTGCCACCATGGAAGACATCGTTAACTCGGTGCGCCGCGTTACCGACGTAATGGGCGAAATTTCAACGGCTTCAGAAGAACAAACTACAGGTCTGACCGAAATCAATCAGGCGGTTTCACTGATGGAAACCGTCACTTCCCAGAACGCCGCAATGGTCCAGGATCTCGGGCACACGGTACGCACATTGTCGGCCGAGGCCGAGAATCTTGAAGTCGCAATCGGCGTTTTGAACACGGGTGTGGGCAAGCACGGGCGCCCGGCCCGCGTGGGGTCTGACGAGCCGCGCCTGCAAAACTGACACAAACAGCAACGCTACAATATCGGGGCCATCTTTGCGGGTGGCCCCTGTTTATTTCCGGAGCCGACGTGAGCGTACCTATTTTTGACAGTTTCCTGACAACCACTGAAATTATTCGTACTTTCGACGATGATGCCGTCATCCAGGCCATGCTTGACTTTGAAGCCGCGCTGGCGCGGGCCCAGGCGGCTGAAGGGTTGATTCCTGCTGGCTCAGCCCAACAGATACAGCAGCATTGCCAGGCCAGCTTGTACGACACCGATGCCATCATCACGGCCGCGCGACGCGCAGGCAGTATGGCAATTCCCCTGGTGAAAGCGCTGACCCAGGCGGTCGCCGCCACAGATGCCGAAGCCGCCAGCAAAGTGCACTGGGGCAGCACCAGCCAGGATGTCATCGATACCGGTACGGTTCTTGTAACCTGGCAAGCCCTTAACCTTATCGACAGCACGCTTGATGCCCTGTGCCACCAACTGCTGACCCTGGCACGGCACCACCTTGAAACACCGGTACTGGCACGCACACTGATGCAGCCCGCACAGGTCACCAGCCTGGGGTTCAAGTTTGCCAATTGGGCCGCACCACTGGTGCGCAGCAAAAACCAGCTCAATGCCCTTGCACGCAACGCTCTGCAACTGCAATTGGCTGGCGCCGTAGGCACGCTGGCCGTCATGGGCAAACACGGGCCGGCCGTGGCTCGCCGCGTCGCAGCCGATCTGGGTCTGGCCGTTACCGATGGCAACTGGCACACGCAGCGCGATGACTGGGTTCGCCTGGGTCTTGAGGTGGCCGTTCTTACCGGCAGCCTGGGTAAAATCGCCACCGATCTGAGCCTGATGGCGCAAGGTGAAATTGCCGAACTGGCCGAACCATCCGGTCAGGGGCGTGGTGGTTCTACGGCCATGCCGCACAAGCGTAACCCCGTATCGTCAATGATTGCGCTGGCTGCCGCCGCACGCTCGCCCCATCGCGCCGCCGGCCTGCTGGCCACCATGGGCCAGCAACACGAACGCGGCCTGGGCAACTGGCAGGCCGAGTTGGCCGAGTGGCCAGGCCTGTTCATGAGCGCTCACGGGGCGCTGACCGCCCTGCTCGAGGCCATGAGCGGTCTGGTCATCGATACGGCACGCATGCGCCAAAACATTGACAGCCTGCACGGCCTGATCTTTGCCGAAGCCGTTTCCATCTATCTGGCCCAAGCCATCGGCAGGCCGGCAGCACACCACCTGATGGAAACACTAACGGCAAGGGCTGTTGCAGAAAAAACCCATTTATCCAACGTGGTTCGTCAGGCCATCGCGGATGACGACAGCCTGCGCAGCCAGCTTGACATGAACCAGATCGATGCCCTGTTTGACCCTGTTGTCGCCACCCGTTGCGGTCATGCCATTGCCGAAAAACTCATTTCACAACTGCAACAGTCGCTCGCGCCCATCTGACCGCATACTGCCCCTGAACATAACACCAACACGGAAATCACCATGACTTTTGATGCCACCAATCACGACTTCGAACGCGGTCTGAAGAACCGCCGGGAAATCCTGGGCGATGCCTGGGTTGATCGTTCTCTCGACCGTGCCACCAACTTCAATGCCGACTTTCAGGAACTGATCACCCGCTTTGCCTGGAACGAAATCTGGGGCCGCCCCGGGCTGGACAAAAAGACCCGCCGGGCCATGGTCCTGGCCATCACCATGGCACTGGGCCGCTGGGAAGAATTCGAGCTGCACGTACGCGCCGCCTTGATTGGAGGCAGTCCCGAAACCCGCCTCACCCCTGACGAACTGAAAGAAATCCTGATCCAGACGGCTATTTACGCGGGTGTACCTGCCGCCAATACCGGTTTCACACACGCCCAGGCCATCTTGAAAGAAGTCGGCGCCGACATCGGCTATACCCTCAGCCCGCAGCACCCGGCCGAAACCTGCCACCCGGGCATTGGCCACGAACGCGTCACCCAAAGCAAGCCGGCCCTGCATTACACAATGCGCCCTGCGCGTAACGGTCAGCCCCGTCAAACGATTGTGCTGAGCCATGCACTGGGCTGCGACCTGACCATGTGGGATCGTCTGGCCAATGTACTGGCCGCCGATTTTAACGTCGTAAGCTATGACCATCGTGGCCATGGGGCCTCGGATGCACCGGCGCAGATGTACACCATGGCCGACCTGTCGGACGACGCCGCCCGCCTGATCAAAGAACTGGACTGCGGCCCGGTCATCTGGATCGGGTTGTCGATGGGGGGCATGGTCGGGCAAGAAGTGGCCATCCGCTACCCCGAACTGATCAGCAAACTGGTCATCGCCAACTCAACATCGGCCTACCCGGATGCGGTGCGCGAGGTGTGGCAGCAACGCATTGCCACCGTGCAGGGGCAAGGCATTGAGGTCATTGCCGATGCCGTGATGGAGCGCTACTTCCATGCCGGCTTTCGCGCAGAGCGCCCGGCCACGGTGGCGTCGTTCCGGCGCCGCCTGGTGACCACCGACCCTGAAGGTTATATTGGCTGCTGCAATGCCGTCGGTACGGTAGACACAACAGCACGCCTGACGCAGGTCAAGGCACCTACGCTGGTCATTGCCGGTGAACTTGACCAGGGTGCCCCGGTTTCAATGTCGGAAACCATGGTTGCGCATATACCGGGGGCAAAGCTGGCTGTATTGGCCGATGCTTCACACCTGGCGGTTGCCGAACAACCTCAGGCGTTCATTGAGACCGTGCAACAGTTTTTGAACGGTTAACCCCGCGCAAAATTTTCATCAGCGCCTGAAGCGCCGGGCTGGTAACGGCATCGGAACGATGCAGCAAGCCTACCGGCTCTTCGGTGCCCTGAAACTCAAGCGGCAAAGCCACCAGCAACCCCCGTGACAGGTCATCACGCACCGCGCCGGCCGAGGCAAACCAGACCGCATCAGATTGCATCACAACCAGCCGCGCCACTGAAACCGACAAGGTTTCAAGACAATTTTCGGGCAAGACCAGCCCCCGGGCCTTGAGCCAGTTGTCAGTATTGTGACGCGGTACCGTACCCGCAGCAGACACCACCAGCGGCAAAGACAAGACCTGGGGCAACGAGACTTCATTTTCAAGCAGCCCGTGCCCTGGCCTGACCACGGCCACCAGAGGCTCTACGTACAACAACTCGAACGTTAGCCCCACCATCAGTTGGGGGTCAGCCATGCGCCCGACAGCCAGATCCGTTTCACCGGCCTTGAGCTTTTCAAGCAAACGATTATTGGTGGCGATATCAACCTGAACCCGCACATGCGCATAGTGTTCGCGAAACGTAATAAGCGCCAACGGCAAAATATCGGGGGCCACCGTCGGCAAGGCCGACACCACCAGCGTCTCGCGCCGGGTTTCGCCGCCCGTTGACATGGCCCGCGCCGCCTCTTCAAGCGCTTCAGTTACCGACAGTGCATGCGCCAGAAAATATTCGCCTTCGGTCGTCAGGCGGGCGCCAAAACGGCCACGTACAACCAGTTGCTGGCCTGCCATGTGCTCACGTTCAACCAATGTCTTGGAAACCGCAGGCTGACTGAGGTTAAGCCGCTCGGCGGCCTTGCCCAGGTTCTGCTCTTGCGCCACAGTGACAAAACACTGCAAATGACGCAACCTGACCCGATTCAAAAACAGCTCTTTATCCATAACCAGAGGTTATCAAATTAGACGCATTAATTCAATTTACTTGACGAATACCGGGGGATATCATGCTTGCACTGAGCTGCATTGCAAGCCAGACAGAACATAGGAGATCCCCCATGACGACCCCCACCGACCAATTCGGCGAATTCCTGCAGCGCGACCGCACCTGGCATCCGCCCGCCTTCACACAAGGCTACAAAACCAGCATTCTGCGTTCACCGCAAAAGTCCCTGATTTCCATCCAGAACGACCTGTCCGACATTACCGGCCCGCTGTTCTCGCGCGATGAACTTGGGCCGCTGGACAACGACCTGATCATGAACTACGCCAAAAGCGGTCTGCCCATTGGCGAGCGCATTCTGGTACACGGTTACCTGCGCGACGAAAACGGTCGCCCGGTGCCCAATGCCCTGATCGAAGTCTGGCAAGCCAACGCTTCGGGTCGTTACCGTCACAAAAATGACAAGTACATTGCCCCCATCGACCCCAACTTCGGTGGCTGTGGCCGCGTCATGACCGACGAAAACGGTTACTACTTCTATCGCACCATCAAGCCCGGCCCATACCCATGGCGCAACGGCATCAACGACTGGCGACCGGCCCACATCCACTACTCGATTTTCGGCACCGGCTTTGCCCAGCGCCTGATCACGCAAATGTATTTCGAAGGTGACCCGCTCATTCCAGGCTGCCCCATTGTGCGCTCCATCCCCAGCGAAGAAGCCGTTCGTGGCCTGATCGCACAAATGGACCGCGGTGCCTTCGTGGCCCTCGACAGCCTGGCCTACCGCTTTGACATCACCATTCGCGGCTCGCGTGCCACCTTGTTCGAAAACTACATCCAGGGAGCCAAATAATGAACCCTAACACCCCCGTTTACCTGAAAGAAACCGCATCGCAAACTGCGGGTCCATACGTTCATATCGGCCTGGCCCCCAAACAGGCCGGCTTCGACATTTTCGAAAAGAATTTCGGCAATGTGCTGGTCACTGCCGAAACCAAAGGCGAGCGTATCCGTCTCGAAGGGCGCGTGTTCGACGGCAGCGGTCATATGGTTAAAGATGTGCTTATCGAGTCCTGGCAAGCCAACGCTGCCGGTCGCTACAACCACCCTGCCGACAAGCAGGCCGACAAACCCGTCGACCCGACCTTCCGTGGCTGGGGTCGCGCCGCGTCCGATTTCGACACCGGGGTGTACTTCTTCGAAACCATCAAGCCGGGCTCAGTCACCGGTCGTCATGGCAAACCCATGGCCCCCCACATCAACCTGTGGATCGTGGCCCGTGGCATCAATATCGGTCTGCAAACCCGCGTGTATTTTTCTGACGAAGAACAGGCCAACGCGGCTGACCCGGTACTGAACGGTATCGAATGGGAACAACGCCGCAAAACGCTGGTTGCCCAACGCACCGAGCGTGACGGCCAAACGGTTTACACGTTTGACATTCACCTGCAAGGCCCGAACGAAACGGTGTTTTTCGACGCCTGATCGCGGCCTGTTCACGGCATGCCCGTCCATGGGCATGCCCTATGGTCCACGACCCTGTCAGTTAAATGGCTTGCAAACGCCCGGCACTGCCGGGCGTTTGCATGAATGTCCACAAAAACGCGTTACGCACGCATAACGTTCAATGCGCGGCGCCCAGCAGCGCATTGATGCGTGAAGCGGCGGCCAGCAATTTGGGCAAACACACATCAAGCACATGACTGGCGCTGGCCTTGTCAGCCGACCCGCTGACATTGATGGCCGCCACCACCCGGCCATTGATATCCCGAATCGGTGCCGCCACCGACACCAGGCCCGGCTCAAGTTCTTCACGCACCAGACACCAGCCCTGCGCCCTGACCTGCATCAGTACGTCGCGCAACCGGTCATGATCCACAATGGTTTGGGGCGTATACGCCGTCAAGGTCATTTCAGACAGGCGCTGGTCAAGCTGGTCATCGGGCAAACCGGCCAGCAACACCCGCCCCATCGACGAGCAATGAGCCGGCA
>Ga0172382_10011993_pt1 | contig 11380 bp, 6 predicted proteins | sample Leawel138RmetaG_FD_122245 | JGI IMG/M metagenome (GOLD analysis project Ga0172382, IMG submission 122245) | Leachate microbial communities from a municipal landfill in Southern Ontario, Canada - Leachate well 138R metaG | ecosystem: Engineered > Solid waste > Landfill > Unclassified | place...
CAATGTGATCGACTACGACAATCTCCGTCTTTCGGCGCCGCGCGTGACCTTTGACCTGCCGAAGCAGGGCCGTCGTCTCAAACAGCCTGCCGAGGGTTATGTGGCGACGATCGTCAACGGGTCTGTCACCTACCGCAATGGAGCAGCGACCGGCGCCCTGCCCGGCACTTTGGTGCGCGGTCGTCAGTCGGCGCCGAGCGAGACCATGCAACACGCGCGCGAAGCAATATACGTTATTTAACAATAGTTTATAATGACAGGGAGCGGGATAATGAACAGCGCGACGGCTGAACTCTCGACCTTTGACGACGCCCTTGCCCGCAAGGCACTGGCCTACGCCAACACGAATGTGCTGCGTATCGCCCTGCTTCAGGCGACCGGCGACCCCGAGCTTGCACAGATGCAAGTCATTCAACAGCCCTATTGGGCCGGCGCCTATGAGGTCCCCGTGCTCGCGCCAGAGCATGATGAAGCGGTGCGGGAAAAGGCTATAGCATTCATGAAGGGTGGCGGCCGGTCGGGATGCGATGTGCCGGATGACGACACTCTGCGCCGTTTGATGGCGTTGATGACGGGCGGGTCAGTCCCAGACTGGATCTTTCACTTCGGCAAGGAGGAACTGAACCTTACGCCAATGCCGCGCGGCGTTGGATGGCGCGCCGGGCAACCGGACGCGAACCGCCGCACCGCAGCCGATGTCGTCATTATCGGCGCAGGCGCGGCAGGGTTGGTTACGGCAATCCAGCTCAAGCAACTGGGCATCCCTTTCACGATCATCGAACGCAACGCAGATGTCGGCGGGACCTGGTGGACCAACGACTATCCGGATGCCCGCGTGGACATTCCGAGCCACCACTATCAGTTGACGGTCACGCAGGGGCATCCCTGGCGCCACTGGTTTTCGCCACAGTCCGAATTGCTCGAATATCTTCGCGCGATTGCGGACCAATATGAATTGCGTCCGCATATCCGCTTCAATACCGAACTGACCGAAGCGATGTGGGACGAGCAATCGTCGCGCTGGACATACAGCCTGAAGGCGGCGGACGGCGCGATTGAAAAGCACGACGCCCGCATTCTGGTGAGCGCGGCGGGCCTGTTCAACGAACCCAATACGCCCGACATTCCCGGCATCGAAACCTTCGGCGGCCGCATGTTCCACACGACAAAATGGGACCATGATTTCGATCATGCGGGCAAACGTGTCGGAATCATCGGTGTGGGGTGTACGGGCGCGCAGCTCATGCCCGCAATCGCGCGCACGGCGGCGAAGGTCGATATATTTCAGCGCTCGCCGCACTGGGTTTCGCGACTTGAGGGATATCGGGACGAAATTCCCGCAGAGTTCCAGTGGCTGTTCGACAATATCCCACATTATTGGAACTGGCACTGTTTCAACGTCTTCTACACTCTCTATGGAGAGGACGGCGCGCTACAGCATGTGGATGAGGAATGGCGGGCAAAGGGCGGCCTGATCAATCCGAAAAACGACAAGCTGCGCGAAGCCATTCGCGAGAATATCCTTGCCGAATTCTCTGACGATCCGGCCTTCGCGGCAAAGCTGATGCCAAGCTGGCCGCCGTTCGCAAAGCGTCTGGTGGTCGATAATGGCTGGTTCGACGCCTTGAAGGAGCCGCATGTCTCGCTGGTAACAGAGGCCATCGACCACATGACCGAAGCCGGCATCGTCACGAAAGATGGCGCGCTCCATGAACTGGACCTCATCGTGCTTGCCGGCGGCTTCAAGACAGAACGCTACCTGTGGCCGGTCCAGTACAAAGGGAATGATGGCATTACCCTCGAACGGGCGTGGCAACAGGATGGCGCACGCACCTATCTGGGCATCACGATGCCCGATTTCCCTAACATGTTCATCGTCTATGGCCCCAACATGAATCCCCGCGCCGGTGGTCTGTTCGCATGGCTCGAGATATGGTCGCGCTACGCGGTACAGGCGATCGCGCATATGATCGAAGAGGGATATAACCGCATCGAGTGCCGCCGGGAGAACTACGCCGCCTACAATCAACGTCTCGACGATGCACAGGCCAGCTGCATCTGGGGCCTCGACGGGAGCCAGTCCTACTATATCAGCGAGCAGGGACGGCAGATCGTCAATAATCCCCTGCGGCCGTCGGAAGCCTATAGTGGGGTGCGGAATTTCGAACCTTCCGATTACGATCTGCGCTGACGATTATCGAATTCGGCCAGATCGTCGTGGTCTGGCCACAGGGTCAGGAAAAGTCCGGCTCTTCCCACCAGGGATAGGATGGCGGCAGATCACGGGGCACCCGGCCCGGAAAGTGCGGCGAGCGCTTTTCGATAAAGGCAGCGACACCCTCCCGCGCGTCAGGACGCGGGCCCATCTCCTGAACGAGCCGGCTGTCAACGCGGTGCGCGGCCATCGGATGATCCGCCGCCGAGAGGCGCCAGAGCATCTGCCGGATGAGCGCGACCGAAACGGGGGCCGCGTTGTCCGCTATCGTGCGCGCGAGCGATCTTGCCTGATCCATCAGTTCGTCGGGCCGACAGAGCTCCCAGACAAGATCGCGCGCCAGCGCCTCGTTCGCGGAAACGATCCTTCCCGTCAGGCACCATTGTAACGCGGTCTGAATGCCGACGATCCGGGGCAAAAACCAGGCGGATGCGGATTCCGGCACGATCCCCCTGCGCCCGAACACATAGGCGAAGCGAGCGGTATCGGAAGCAATGCGGATGTCCGCAGCCAGGATGATCGTCGCGCCCGCGCCCGCGGCGACCCCATTGATCGCGGCGATTACCGGCTTGAGACAGTCATGGATGCGCAGTGCCACGCGGCCGCCCGCATCGCGATAGATACCCCCGTCGTCTTTGGTAGGACGTTTTGCCTCCGGACGGTTGGCATAGTCGAAGGTGGCGGCTCCGCCGCTGACGTCTGCACCCGCACAGAAGGCGCGCGATCCGCTGCCAGTGAGAATGATCGCGCGCACATCGGGATCCGCATCGACGCGGTCGAGGGCGTCAAGCAGTTCCTCCACCATCTGCTGGTTAATGGCGTTCATGACCTCAGGGCGGTTCAGCGTGATGTATGCCACGCCGTTTTCGACCGACAACAGGATGGTGGTATATTGATCTGTCACGGCTGCGTGCTTCCCTGCGGCTTGCTCAAGCGGGCCCATGTGCCGGCTGCCCGCGAGCGGTGTGTTATCCGGTTGGAATGCTCGTCCTCTGGCGGCGAGCAGCCCCGCAACCAGGATGAGAAACGCTCCCAGCAGGCTTGCTGAAACAGTCAGGATTGCAGGGCGATAATCATTGAGATGAACGAACGCATAAGCGACAGCCGGACTGATCGCAAAGAGGAACGGCAACTTCACGGCGAAGCTGATTCCCATTGCCTTGCTAACGCTGGCCGCACCGAAGAGACCAGCCATGGCGGCCCCGTGAAGCGTCGTAAGCGGGGTGGTCGCCAGACCAAGGACAGCGGCGATCACGAAAAAATTGGCGGGGGAAGAAATAGCCAGTCCGAACCAGCACAAAGATTGAAGCGCAGCCGAGATGGCAAGCGCGGTCGGTGGGCCCAGCTTGTCGGCAAGCCAGCCGAATAGCGGCACGCCGGCCAAACCCGCACCGGAATATAAGGACAACATCAGTGCGGCGTTCGGTTTGGGAAGGCCGCGCGTTTCGGCATAGGGGATTGCGTGGACCGTGAAGGCTACACCCGTGCCCGCAATCAAGGCTATGCCAAGGGTGATAAGCCAGAAATCGGAACGTGCCATCATCAGTCTGGCCGGCATGCCACCGGCGGAATGCCGATGAGCATCCTTCAACCCGCTCCGGGTGGAAGGCAGGGATAAAGCCAGCAGCAGCACCGGGGCCAATAATCCCGCCATCAGCAGATAGACCCCGTCACGGCCGAGTATAGGCACAAGTTTGGTGATAGCCCATGGCGCCACAAACAATACGACCGGCAAATTCACCAGCCCGAGAATTCTGCCAGACCGATCGGGAAAATGCTCCGCAGCAATGGCTACGGGCGCGAGAATTGCAGCCATCGCCGTTCCAAATCCGAGCAATCCCCACATGGCAAAGGCGACGACGAGGTTGGACGTCAGGCTCAATACCAGAAACGCGCAGCAGCACGCAGAGACCCCAAGCGCCAACGCCAGACGAGGTGTGAACTTCTGAACCAGGCCACCCATGAACAGTGCCGAAAGGCCCATCATGGTGGTGAACGCACTCATACCAAGCGAGATAGTGTCGCGTGCCTCTCCAAATGCCTGCTCATTGAGTGCCAGCAATGCACCAAACGAGCCGAACATCAGCCCCAGCGTAAAATTGTTCGCCATCATGCAGACGAGGACGGTGCGGACGGAGCCGCCTTTGGTCACGGTCGTCATATTCTCTCCCAGCCTGTTTTGTTGCAGATGATTATGGCATGGGAGTCTTGGCTTCCATAACAGCTTTCCAGGCAGGGCATGTCTGGCCCAGCATGATTATCTGACCGTCGTTGCAATGGCCCCCGACGGCTTCCGGACGTTAGGGTTTCCGGGAAAATGCGAGGATTTCCACGACCGGCCCGGATGCCGCACCGGACAAGCGACCGTTGTCGGACATGTCAGTGCCCGGCACCAAGTGGCGGTTGGAACGGTCCCGCCCGACAGCTCCAATCCCGTTCATTTTGCCCCCCGCGACAAATGCTCGATCAACGGAAATCAAACCGATGCTGTATGAATAACGGGCGCCTTAAATTTGTGGCCAAGGCACGACAAGTATAAATGGGAGGATCGAATGGCATCATCATTCAAACGACGGCAGCTTTTGAGCATGCTGCAGGTATCGGTGGCATCTATGGCCATGATCGGCAGCCAGCACGCGGCGGCACAGGAAGTTGCCGAGCCGCAGGCGACCGCCGAAGCCGGTGTTGGCGAAATCATCGTGACGGCGCGCAAGCGCAACGAAAGGCTCATTGACGTGCCGGTTGCCGTTACGGCGGTAACATCGGATGATCTGTCGCGCAGCGCCATCAACGGCACTGACGCGCTTGCACGCAAGATTCCCGGCCTGGTGGTCGGCGAAGGCGGCGGCACGATCCAGGGCGGATCGATCTCTCTGCGCGGCATATCGGCAGCGGATTCCAACCCGCTGGGCGACCAGGCCGTATCGTTCAACATCGACGGTGTACAAGTGGCGCGTGCCTCGGTCCGCCGCATGGCCGATTTCGACATCGCCGGGGTGGAAGTCTTAAAGGGGCCGCAGGCGCTGTTTTTCGGCAAGAACAGCCCTGGCGGCATCATCTCGACCCGCACCGCTGATCCGGGCGACCGCTTCGAGGTGGGCGGCAAGTACGGCTATGAGTTTAACGCGCATGAAGTTCGCGGCGAAGGCTATGTTTCGGGCCCGCTGACCGATGGTTTGGGCGCTCGCCTCGCAGTCTATGGTTCGACCATGCGGGGATGGGTGAAAAACCTGTTGCCGGGAAGCGATCCGCTTAAAAGCGACTCACATACTCCGAACAGCAACGAATATGCGTTCCGCGGAACGCTGAAGTACGATCAGGGCGGCCGGTTCCGCGCGCGCTTCAAGATCTCCCACAATAACGTCAAAGGCAACAGCAGCTCGGCCAATCTCCAGACTGTGGATTGTCCCACCGGCGCGCCGTTCGGTGGCGGCCCTGTCGATTGCAAGGCGGACGACAACATTGTTCTGGCCAATCTCGGTACGGACATGGCAAAGATCTCTGCTCTTGCCGGGCCATTGTCGACGGCGGAAAATCCGTCGGGCAACCCTGCTCTGCCCTACGCTACCTTCGGCGATGGCTCTCTCTATTCCCATTCGAAACAGTGGCTGTCGGGGCTGGAACTTAACTACGACCTGACCGATCAGCTGACCCTGACGTCGGTCACTGGCTATTACAAACTCAAGTTCTTCAATCGCGCCAATTTCACCCTGACAAGTCGGCCCGACGCGATCCTGGGTTCGGTCAATCTCCTCGACATTCGCGAGGTCAGCCAGGAAGTTCGTTTGGCGAGCAGCTTTGACGGGCCCATCAATTTCCTCCTCGGCGGACAATATCAGGACAGCAAGGCTATCAGCGCTTCGCTCGCAGCGTTCGGCGCAATTGCAGGGCAGCCCTCTGTTCTTGGACCGACGCGCGTAAGTCCGTTTGTAGCGTCCAACTATTACCTCGATCAGAATGGCAAGGCCTATTCGGCCTTCGGTCAGCTTCAGTTCAAACCGATACCGCAGATAGAAGTCGCAGCGGGCGGCCGCTACTCGCATGAGGAAAAGGAACTCGTCTCGGTGGTGAACCGGGGAACCCAACTGGTGGGCTCGCAGGCCTTTCTTTCAAACGGCCTGAACAAGAAGACGTTCAATAATTTCTCGCCGGAAATTTCGGTCAGCTACCGGCCGGACAGAAACCTGAACATCTACGCGAACTACAAGCGCGGCTTCCTCTCTGGCGGCTTCAACGGCGGTTCGTTTAACGCGGCCGGCGACTTCGGCTATCGTCCGCAAAAGGTCAAGGGCTTCGAAGCTGGTATCAAGAGTCGGCTGTTTGATGGCATGGTCGACGCGGACCTCGCGCTTTATTCGTACAAGATCAATGATCTCCAGGTTCAGGTGACGACCCAGGGCACGATTCAGGAACTCAAGAATGCCGGCGTGGTGTCCTCGAAGGGGGCAGAGTTCAGCTTGAACGTTCGCCCGACGACGGGCCTCTCCCTCTATGCCAACGTGGCCTATGCCAACGCCAAATATGATAAATATTACGCCTCATGCTATAGCGGCCAGCTGGCGCTTAGCCCGGGGACTGGCATTGGCCAGTGCGCTGATCAGCCCAACCCAACCAACAACAATATCGTCGGGCGGCTTCAGAACCTGAGCGGTACGGAGCTGATCCGTTCCCCTGAGTGGACCGGAAACGCGGGTTTCGTGTATGAGACACCTCTGACAAGCTCGACCAAGGTCGAGTTTGCAAGTGGCATCACATACAGCGACAGCTACATCACCAATGCGAGCTCCCAGCCGCGCTCGCGTTCGCCGCATTATACATTGCTCGACGCTTCGCTGCGGATTGTGCAGGCCGATGACAAGTGGGAAATTGCGCTGATCGGACGCAACCTGACCGACAAATATTACTGGGTGCGCACGACGGACAACCCCGCTAACTCGAGCACCCCCAATCAGCTCGCCGATTCGACAGCTTCGGTTAGCCGCGGTCGCGAGGTTATGATCCGGGTTGGCTTCAGATATTAATTGGATCGCAACAGAAGAACGCCGTATGCGGCTGCCACTGATGTGGCGGCCGCTTTTTTTCTGCGGTCAGGGAACCGATTTGCGGATCGTACGACAGAGACCACCCAATCCGGCATCAGCGTCGAGAGGATGCCCTACTGGATACAAAAGAAAGGACCGCCCCCGGCGGTCCTTTCATCCGAACCGTTGCACACGCGTTCGGCAGCTTGCGCGGGTCATTCCGCGATATTAACTCATCTCACCGAAATGAGCCCGGACATCTGCCGGATATGGGTTAGAGATATTTGTCCGGCACCGGAATATTGAAGGCGCGTGCGGCATTCAACCCGACGAGCTTCGCGCGTGTATCCTCACGCAGATTATTGCCTAACGTGCGATAGAGCGCCTCGGCCGAATGCGGCCAGCTTCCCTCATGATGGGGATAGTCGTTCGCCCACATGAAATTGTCTTCCAGCCCGAACTCCTCAACCAGAGCGATTGCGGCCTTGTCCTCACCGAATGAAGCAAAGCAATTGCTGTGATAATATTCGCTGGGCAGGTTCTTCAGCTTCGGGCGCACCCAGAAATGGTGCTTCAGATAGGCTTCATCCATCTTCTGCAACATCCATGGCACCCAGCCTGCATCGGCTTCGATCGTCGAAGCACGCAGCTTGGGGAAGCGTTCGAAGACACCGGACGCACACATGTTGACGATCGGCTCAATCGTCGGTGCCAGCGAATGGCAGACATAGTTGATGATAGCGCCACCATTGCCGCGCGCGGCACGCGGGTCCTTGCCCGTGGAAACATGATAGGTGATCGCCAGATCATGATCCTGAATCGCGGCCCACATGGGATCGAACACAGGCAGGTTATAATTGATGTGCGCGACATCATGCTCACCAAAGACAGGCTTGCAGGGCAGCGTCAGCACACGATAGCCCAGCTTTGCTATCCGCTCGATTTCTGCGACCGCCAGATCGATGTCGGCTGTACACAGCGCGGCCACGGGGCTGCACCGGTCGATGAAGGGTCCGCAGACCTCCATGGCCCAATCATTCCAGACCGAAGCCTGCGCCGCGACCATCTCATTGTTGTTGGTGGACCACATCAGCAAGGCCGCGCCGTTGGGAAAGATGATCTCCGCATCGACGCCATCCATCTCCTGATCGGCGATCCGGCTCAGGCCGGTAATAACGGCGCCGTCCACATCCTTTTGCAGCAGGTCGGCCCCTGATTTGGAGCGCAGCAGATCCTCGCCTTCGAAGGGGACATCGATCAGCCGCTCGGGACGCGCACCGGGCATGATGATATACCGCTCACCATTATCCCGCTTTTCGATTTTCGGCAGCAGGTCGTGATATTTCTTGTCCATCCGCTCATGAAACAGCTTCACCGGCGGCGACAGGTGCGTGTCGACGGACACCATGAAATGCTTGTTTGGGCCGGGCCGTACATCCCGCTTCCACCCCTCGATTTCAGGCGTTTCGAGACGCCACAGATTTTCCTTGTTGACCACGACAGGCGCTTGACTGACCATGATATTCTCCATCTCCATCAGAGCGCTAATATCAATCACACCGGCCTTCGAACCAATGGCGAAGAATTTCTGCATTGTTGAATTATTTTCAACGATACACCCGGCAGTCGCGATTGGTCCCACGATCGGTTTGCTTTACCTCTTCGGGTAGTGATGGCTCCAGCCCGACAAGCGCCGAGGAAATTATCGATGACTGACGAACCCCTGATTCATGTCGAAAATGTGCTGGACGGTCGAGGGGCGATTATTCGTCTCAACCGCCCAAAGGCATTGAACGCGTTGAACGGACCGCTTCTTGATGCCCTCGATGCGGCACTGGACACGCTGGAAAGCAAGGCAGAGGTCCGTGTTGTCATCCTGGCAGGCAATGCCAAGAGCTTTTCCGCGGGCGCGGATCTGAAAGAAGAATCCTTCGACCGGATGGAACGCGTCCGTCGCATGCACCGTCTGGTCTTACGGTTACGCGATTATCCGGCCGCGTCGATCGCCGCAATCGAGGGTTGGGCATTGGGGGGCGGTCTTGAACTTGCCATGGCCTGCACGTTCCGCATGGCGGCGCCCGGTGCCCGCCTGGGACTGCCGGAAGTTCATCTGGGAGCGATCCCTTCCTATGGAGGCACCCAGTTGGCCAGTCGGTTGCTTGGCCCTGTGCGCGCTTTGGAACTGATTTGTACCGGGGAGCCAATCCTGGCGGAACAGGCCGCACGGATCGGGCTGGTGAACTGGCTGGCAGCGTCGGATGGTGCGGCAGTCGAATGCGCCCTGGACTATGCCGCAAAGCTGTCCGTCCTCTCCCGCGCCGCACTGGGCGCCGCGCGCCGCGCGGTCCTGCATGGGATCGACCTGCCTCTGGAAGACGGCCTCGCGCTGGAGGCGGAAACATGCCGGACTGCGCTGGACGGTCAGACACCAGAGGGCATAGCGGCCTTTCGCGAGAGAGAGACGAAAGCCCCGCGTTGATCAGGCATGCCGCCGATACTCTATGGCACATCCCACTTGCGTGCGATTTCGTTCAGCGAAGCGGCCAACGCTGCCGGGCAAGAGAGAAATGGCGAATGGTCGCTGTCGAGCGTAACCACAGGATCGCACACAAGGCTTTCCTGCATCAGACGCTGGGCGGGAAGCGGCACAGCATTGTCTTCGCTGCATTCGATATAGGCGCGGCGTATCCGTCCAAAGCGCTCTTTGGTCAGGGTTAGAGGCGTGACATTCGGCGCGACCGGTTCCGGCGTCAGCTTGTCAATCGCGGCGGCAGCAATTTGCGGATCGGTTCGATTATAAAATATCTGCTCCGCTCTGGAAGGATCGAAGCGCGTGCTGATCCCGTCATCGCACACTATCGTACTGTCCCCCAGATGGGGCATATGTTTTGCGGCGAAGCCCATCATGCTCTCATTATCAGGCAACAGCATCGCCGAAACATAGACGAGACCCGCTACCGCATTTGGCGCTCGCTCTGCCGCGTCGCTAATTACGATACCACCTCGGCTGTGCCCCACCAGGATTGCCTGCCCCACACCACTGCGTGCGATATCGATGATGCATTCACTCCACTGCTCCAGCGTCACCTCGGCAAGAGGAGCGGTGTCGGCACCCATGCCGGGCAGATCGGGCGCGACAACCTCATGACCCAGCCGTTCGAGCAAGGGGATAACGGACTCCCAACACCAGGCACCATGTAACGCACCGTGAATCAGAACAAATCGCGCCATCTTCCGTCGCCTTTTCCATACCCGGTGGAGAGTTCACCGTCCGGTAAATTCTGGTTTCCTTTTCTCGCGAAAGGCATTCACACCTTCCAGAAAATCGTGACTGTCACCCGCAATGCGCTGATCCCGCCGTTCGTTGCCGAGCGCTGCGGTCAGGCCGCACTCCAGGTTCGATCGCACCGCACGCCGGATCAGACCATAAGCCCTGGTCGGACCTCTGGCGAACTTTTCGGCCAGCTTGGCGACTGTATCCTGAAGCACATCATCATCGACGACATCATGGACCATCCCCCAATCCATCGCCTTTTGCGCGGGCACCTTTTCTCCCAGCATCATCATCGAAAGTGCCCGGCCCGGACCGATCAGGCGCGGCAGCCACCATGTGCTGCCAGCATCCGGGACAAGTCCGATATTGACGAATGCCTGCAGGAAATAGGCAGAGCGCGCTGCGATCACGATGTCGGCCGCCAGAGCGATCATGCACCCTGCCCCGACGACCGGGCCATGGATTGCCGAGACGACCGGGATCGGCAGCGCAAAAAACCGCTCCATCAGGGGGTTATAATAGTCTTCGAGGACCGCCCCGGCATCAAATCCGGGAGAGCCGGCCGGAGAAGAACCGCCCGAAAGATCCGCTCCGCTGGAAAACCCCTTCCCTTCGCCGCTGATAACGAGCACGCGGGCCTCCGGCATATCCGGCAGCGCGTCCAGCACGGTTATCATTTCTCCCAGAAGCGGACGACTGAGCGCGTTCAGCGCGGCCGGACGGTTGAGCCGGAGGCGGGCGATACCACCCTCGACGGAAAAAAGGAGATGTTCAAGTTCCATATCATTGTCCGAATTGCTGTCTGAAATGATCGCAGAGCCGACCCGCTGGCGGCGACATGCCCCCGGGCTAACCGAGAGGCATCGGAGC
>Ga0172382_10011995_pt1 | contig 11380 bp, 10 predicted proteins | sample Leawel138RmetaG_FD_122245 | JGI IMG/M metagenome (GOLD analysis project Ga0172382, IMG submission 122245) | Leachate microbial communities from a municipal landfill in Southern Ontario, Canada - Leachate well 138R metaG | ecosystem: Engineered > Solid waste > Landfill > Unclassified | place...
ACACGGACCCGCCAAGACTCGGGCCGCCCGTGGTGGACGGACCTCGCGGTTCCGGGTGCGTCGCACCGCCGCTTCCTCTTGGTGGTCGTCCCCGTCGCTCCGTGGGTGTTCGGCGCGGGAGCGACGGCCTATGCGGTGCTGCCCGCATTGATGGCGGGGCGGGTGTCGTCGGCGCCCATCGCGTTCTCGGCGCTGATGTGCCTCGTCGCGCTCGGCGTCGGGTTCACCGTCCAGCAGTTGGGCCGCCACCTGGGCGCCGGTGGGCGCCGCGGAGTGGTCACCGCGCTGGCGCTGCTGGTCGTCGGGATGCTGCTGGCCGGCTGGGCGGCGGCGGTGTTGACGGTGTGGTCGGCACTGGTGGCGGCGGCGGTGCTCGGTGCCGGCTACGGGATGGCGCTGTTGGCGGGCCTGCAGGAGATCCAGCGCATCGCCGGCCCCGACGACCTCGCCGGTCTGACCGCGGTGTTCTACAGCCTCAGCTACCTGGGCTTCGCGGTGCCTGCGGTGCTGGCGTTCGCGGTGCGATCGTTCAGCTATCCGGCGATGTTCGGCTTCGGGGCGTTCGCCGCGGCGGTGTGTCTGCTCGTCGCGGTGCTGGGTTCCCGGCGGACGGCCGCAATATGCTGAGCCGGTGGTGGAAGCTGGATCGGCGGCCCGCCGCGGCCGCCCACGCAGCGAGGCCGCCCGCAGCGCCGTGCTGACCGCCGCCGCCGAACTGGCTCTCGAAGGTGGACCCGCCGCCGCGACGGTCGAGGCGATCGCCAAACGCGCGCACGTCAGCCGCACCACGATCTACAAGTGGTGGCCGTCGGCGGCCTCGATCGTGCTGGAAGGTCTGCTCGACGCGGTCCGCGCGTCCATCACGCGTCCGTCGGGCAGTACCTCGGTGCAGGCTCTCGTGCACCATGTCAGCTCGCTGAACGCGATCCTGGCCGATCCCGCGGTGGGGCCACTGCTGCGCAATGTGATCGCCGCGTCGACGTCGGATCCGGCGATCGAGCGGGCCGTCCTCGACCAGTGGATCGCCCCGCGCCGGGCAGCGGTGGCCGTGACATTGCGCGAGGCCGTCGATCGCGGGGAACTACCGGGCGACGTCGACATCGAGGTGGCCGTCGACGCGTTGGTGTCCCCGCCGTACTACCGGTTGGTGCTGGGGATGCCGCCATTGGCCGCCGAGGCGGTGGATCGGCTCGTCGACACGGTGTGGAGCGGCTGCCGGCACTAGCGCCGAACAGGTCACGCGGGCTTGTCTGCGCTGACCACCCACATCGAGAAGTACTGCGCCCCGCCGCCGTACGCGTGGCCCAGAGCCTTTCGAGCCCCGGGGACCTGGTGCTCGCCTGCCTTGCCCATGACCTGGATAGCGGACTCGGCGAAGCGGATCATCCCGGAGGCGCCGATCGGGTTGGACGACAGCACGCCACCCGACGGATTGAAGGGAATGCGGCCGCCGATCGCGGTCTCACCCGCCTCGGTGAGCTTCCAGCCCCCGCCCTCGGGCGCAAACCCGAGGCTTTCCAACCACATCGGCTCGTACCACGAGAACGGCACGTACACCTCGGCCACGTCGATCTCGTCGATGGGGCTGGTGATCCCGGCCGACTTCCACAGCGCCGCCGCGGCGTCGCGGCTGGCCTGCGGGTTGACCTGGTCACGGCCGGCGTAGGCGAGCGGTTCGGTGCGCAGCGCGGTGGCGTGGATCCATGCCACCGGATGTCCTTCGGCGACACGGGCATCCGCGCTGGCCTCGTCGCCGATCACCATCGCCGCGGCGCCGTCCGAGGACGGGCACGTCTCGTCGTAGCGGATGGGGTCCCACAGCATCGGCGACTCCATCACCTTCTCCAGCGTGATGTCGGGCTGGTGCAGGTGGGCGAGCGGGTTCTTGGCGCCGTTGAGGCGGTCCTTGACGGCCACCATCGCGCCGATGTGGGTCGGCGCCCCCGAGCGGCGGATGTAGGCGCGCACGTGCGGGGCGAAGTAGCCGCCCGCGCCCGCGCCGACGGGCTTGGTGAACGGCACCGGAATGCTCAGCGCCCACATGGCATTGGACTCGGACTGCTTCTCCCACGCCATCGTCAGCACGCGCCGGTACTTGCCGGACTGCACCAGGCTGGCGGCCACGATCGCGGTCGACCCGCCTACCGAGCCCGCCGTGTGGACCCGGATCAGCGGCTTGCCGGTGGCGCCGGTCGCGTCGGCCATGAACAGCTCGGGCATCATCACGCCCTCGAAGAAGTCCGGCGCCTTGCCGACGACGACGGCGTCGATGTCGGCGAGCGTGACGCCGGCGTCCTCGAGGGCCCGGTCGATCGCCTCGCGCACGAGGCCGTTCATCGACACGTCCTTGCGCTTGGCGACGTACTTCGTCTGTCCGGTGCCCAGCACTGCGGCCAGCTTCTTGGATGCCATCAGGACTGTCCCTCCAAAACCGCGACCAGATTCTGTTGCAGCGCAGGCCCGCTCGTCGCGTGGGCCAGCACGCGCGAGGCGTTGCCGTCGAAGATGTGCCTGGCCGCGAATCCGATGCGTTCCAGGCCCGCCGAGAACATCGGGTTGGCCGCCAGCGCCCCGCCGGACGGGTTGATCCTCGTGCTGTCGGGCAGCCCGATGGCTTCCTTGAGGATCAGCTGCTGATGGCTGAACGGTGCATACAGCTCGGCGATCTCGATCGAGGCGGTGTCCCCGCCGGTGGCCGCCTGCGCGGACGCCGCCGTGGACGGCGACGTCGTCAGATCGCGGGCCCCCAGCACCGGGGTCTCGATGCGGTGCTCGAACCCGGTGATCCAGGCCGGGCGCTCCCGCAGCTCGCGGGCGCGGTCGCCGGATGCCAGCACGATCGCCGACGCGCCGTCGGTGATCGGCGCGATGTCGTGGCGGCGCAGCGGATCTGCGAAGTACGGGCGCTCCAGCAGTTCCTCGATGCTGTTGCCCGGCTCCAGGGAATCCACTCGCGGTGCGGCGGCCTGCGCGTCGAGCGCGACCTGAGCCATCTGCTCGGCGGTCCACTTGCCGGTGTCCAGCCCGAACCGGGCCTGCAGGCCGGCCATGCTCACCGAATCCGGCCACAGCGGCGCCACGGTGTACGGATCGGTCTGCAGTGCCAGGACCCGGCGCAGGGTGCCGGCCGAGGACTTGCCGAATCCGTACACCAGCGCGGTCTCCACCTCGCCGGTGAGGATCTTGATGTAGGCCTCGTACAGCGCCCACGCCGCGTCCATCTCGACGTGCGACTCGTTGATCGGCGGCACCGCGCCGATCGAGTCGATCGCGGAGATGAACGAGAACGCCCGGCCGGCAAGGTAATCGGAGGAACCGGAGCACCAGAACCCGATGTCGGACATGGTGATGCCGAGGTCGGCGTAGATGGAGGCGAAGCACGGCATCAACATTTCGACGCCGTTGGTGGTGCCGTCGGTGCGGCGCACGTGCGGTGCGTGCGCGAACCCGACTACTGCAACATCATTCATTGAAATCCCTTGTCAGAGGTGATGCTTGTAGGTGTCGTAGTCGGCGTCGGGTTCGCCCGTCGGCCGGAAGTACTCGATGTTGTCGATGCCCAGACCCCACTGGTCCTCGGGCTTCCACACCGCCTGCACACGCATGCCCATCCGGACCTTGTCGGCGTCGATGTCGGACACCAGGTGCAGCACCGGGATGTCGGCGCCGTCGAGCAGCACGTACGCCGCGACGTAGGGCGGCTTGATGCGCTGCCCGGCGAACGGGATGTTGATGATCGCGAAGGTTGTGACGGTGCCCTTGTCGGACAGCTCGACGTACTCGTCGAGCTGCACACCCGTGGCCGGATCCGCCTCGCGGGCAGGGAAGTACACCTTTCCGTCGGCGCCCGTGCGGTTGCCGAGCAGCTTGCCCTGCTCCAGTGCGCGCAGGAACGCGCTCTCCGGACGTGATGCGGTGTGCTGGATCTCGATCGACGTGGGCACCACGATCATCGTCACCGGATCGAGGCCTTCGGGCGCCGGAGGGACATCCTCGGGCTGGTCGCCGAGGGCGAAATAGGCGATGTCGGTGACCGCGCCGACGGGTTCGTCCACCCAGTGCGCGTGCACCCTCGTGCCGGTGCTGATGGCGTCCGACGAGCCGGCGTCGACCGCGTGCAGCAGCGGGGTGTCTGCGCCGTCGAGCTTGATCAGCGCCCAGGCGAACGGACGGTCCAGCGGCTGTCCCTCGAGCGGTTCGGGTTGCCACGTCCACGACTGCACGGTGCCGACACTGGCCACCGGTACGATCTCGCTCAGTTGCTCCCAGGTGACGGGGTCGTACTCGGCGGGCGGGACATGTACCTTGCCGTCCGATCCACGAACTCCGACGATGCGCCGCTCCCTCAGGGCGGTGAAGAACTCACCGAGGAGCGGTCCTACTGAACGGGTGTAGTCGAATGCGAGCTTCAGCGGCGCGGAAAGCGGCGGCTCATGGGGATCGATCTGCACCGGGCTGCTTTGGCTGGTGGTCACGGCATCGAGTAGAACAGGTTCTAGGAATGGTTTCAAGGAGCGGGCCTGGCGGCCCGGAAGGACGGGTGCCGTGAAGCAGCGGGAGGGGTGGCGGGAATGAAGCTAGGTCTGCAACTCGGTTATTGGGGGGCGCAGCCGCCGACCAACCACGCCGAGCTCGTCGCCACCGCCGAGGAGGTGGGCTTCGACACGGTGTTCACCGCGGAGGCGTGGGGCTCGGACGCCTACACCCCGTTGGCGTGGTGGGGACGCGAGACCACGCGGATGCGGCTGGGCACGTCGGTGATCCAGCTGTCGGCACGTACCCCGACCGCGTGCGCGATGGCGGCGCTGACGCTGGACCATCTGTCGGGCGGACGGCACATCCTGGGTCTCGGCGTCTCCGGCCCGCAGGTGGTCGAGGGCTGGTACGGCGCGAAGTTCCCCAAGCCTCTGGCCCGCACCCGCGAGTACATCGACATCCTGCGTCAGGTGTGGGCCCGCGAGGCCCCGGTGCACAGCGACGGGCCGCACTATCCGTTGCCGTTGACCGGTGAGGGCACCACCGGCCTCGGCAAGAACCTCAAGCCGATCACGCATCCGCTGCGGGCGGACATCCCGGTGATGCTCGGCGCCGAGGGTCCCAAGAACGTCGCGTTGGCCGCCGAGATCTGCGACGGATGGCTGCCGATCTTCTACTCGCCGCGCATCGCGGCGATGTACAACGAGTGGCTCGACGAGGGATTCGCCCGTCCCGGCGCCCGGCACACCCGGGAGACGTTCGAGATCTGCGCGACGGCGCAGGTCGTCGTCACCGACGACCGTGCCGAGATGATGGAGCTGATGAAGCCGCACCTGGCGCTCTACATGGGCGGCATGGGTGCCGAGGACACCAACTTCCACGCCGACGTGTACCGCCGGATGGGCTACGCCGAGGTGGTCGACGACGTGACGAAATTGTTCCGCAGTGGCCGCAAGGACGAGGCGGCCAAGGTCATCCCCGACGAGTTGGTGGACGACTCCGCGATCGTGGGCGACCTCGGTTATGTGCAGGAGCAGATCAAGGCCTGGGAGGCCGCCGGTGTCACGATGATGGTGGTCGGCGCACGGTCGCCCGAGCAGATCCGGGATCTGGCGGCCCTGGTCTGAACCTGCGACTAGACACTTCCTTGCCGAGTGTCTAGTACGCGTTCTAGATTGGCGGTGTGACCCGAGTAACGTCTCAGCACACCATCGCCGGCACCGTCCTGACGATGCCGGTGCGGGTGCGCACCGCCCACCAGCACACCGCGATGTTCGTCGTCGACGCCGACGCGGCCCAGCGCATGATCGACTACAGCGGCCTCCGGGTGTGCCGGTTCGGTCGCGGCCACCGCAAGGCGATGGTGGTGCTGATGCTGATGCGCTACGAGGACACCGATCTCGGCCAGTACTACGAGTACGGCACCAACGTGATGGTGAACCCGCCCGGATCGAACGCCACCGGCATGAAGGCTCTGCAGTCGGCGGGGGCGTTCGTCCATCACCTCCCCGTCGACCAGTCCTTCACGCTCGAGGCCGGGCGCACCATCTGGGGCTATCCGAAGGTGATGGCCGACTTCACCATCCGCAACGGACGCCATTTCGGCTTCGACGTCAGCATCGACGGTCTGCACGCGGTGAGCATGGACTTCGCGCCCGGCATCCCGGTCCCCGCGGCCTTCGCGTCCAAACCGCAGGTGCATTCGACGTACTCGCACCTCGACGGCGTCACCCGCGAGACCGAGGGCCGGATGGTGCTGTCGGGCGTGCGCTACCGGCCGGGGGGTGTGTCACTCCGACTTGGCGAACATCCCTATGCCGCAGAACTTTCCGCTCTAGGCTTGCCCAAACGTGCACTGGTGTCGAGCTCGGCCGCCAACGTCGACATGACGTTCGCCGACTCCCGAACAGTAGGAGAGGCATGACATCCACGCTTCCGGCCCTCGACGTCGATCTGGCCGACGGCAACTTCTACGCCGACGGCCGCGCCGCCCGCGAGGCGTATAAGTGGATGCGGGCCAACCAGCCGGTGTTCCGCGATCGCAACGGGCTGGCCGCGGCCACCACCTATCAGGCCGTGCTGGACGCCGAACGCAATCCGGAACTGTTCTCCAGCACCGGCGGAATCCGGCCTGATCAGCCCGGCATGCCGTACATGATCGACATGGACGATCCCGCGCACCTGCTCCGTCGCAAGCTGGTCAACTCGGGTTTCACCCGCAAGCGCGTGATGGACAAGGTGCCCTCGATCGAGAACCTGTGCGACACGCTGATCGACGCGGTGTGCGAGCGCGGCGAGTGTGACTTCGTCCGCGACATCGCCGCCCCGCTGCCGATGGCGGTCATCGGTGACATGCTCGGTGTGCTGCCCGACGAGCGAGACATGCTGCTCAAGTGGTCCGACGACCTGGTGTGTGGGCTGTCCTCGACGGTCGACGAGCAGACCATCCAGAAGTTGATGGACACCTTCGCCGCCTACACCGCGTTCACCACGGAGGTGATCGCCGACCGTCGGGCCAACCCCCGCGACGATCTGTTCTCGGTCCTGGTCAACGCCGAGGTCGAGGGACAGCGGATGTCCGACGACGAGATCGTCTTCGAGACACTGCTGATCCTGATCGGCGGCGACGAGACCACCCGGCACACGCTGTCGGGCGGGACCGAACAGCTGCTGCGACACCAGGATCAGTGGCGGCAAGCGGTGGCGGACCCCGAACTGCTCCCCGGCGCCATCGAGGAGATGCTGCGCTGGACCTCTCCGGTGAAGAACATGTGCCGCACGTTGACCGCGGACACCGAATTCCACGGCACGTCGCTGAAAGCCGGCGAGAAGATCATGTTGATGTTCGAGTCCGCGAACTTCGACGAAGCGGTCTTCGAGAACCCCGACGAGTTCGACATCCACCGAAACCCCAACAGTCACATGGCCTTCGGGTTCGGCACGCACTTCTGCCTGGGTAACCAGCTGGCCCGCCTCGAGCTGCGGCTGATGCTCACCAAGATTCTGCAGCGCCTGCCCGATCTGCGGCTTGCCGACGAGAGCATGCTGCCGCTGCGGCCTGCGAACTTCGTCAGCGGCCTGGAATCCATGCCGGTGGTCTTCACCCCAACCGCGCCGGTGGGGGCCTAACGCCGAAATTGCATTCCAGCAGGCCCGCACTCGCAAAAGTCCTGCTGGAATGCAATTTCGGCGAAGTGACTACTTCATCTGGAAGTTGGGGGCGCGCTTCTCCTTGAACGCCCGCGGTCCCTCCTTGGCGTCCTCGCTCAAGAACACCGGGATGCCGTTGGCGGTGTCGGGCTTGAACGCCTCTTCCTCGTGCATGCCCTCGGTCTCGCGGATGGTCTTCAGGATCGCCTGCACCGCCAGCGGGCCGTTGTTGTTGATCACCTCGGCGATCTCCAGCGCCTTGTCCAGCGCGGTGCCGTCGGGAACCACATGGCCGATCAGCCCGTACTGCAGCGCCTCGGCGGCGGTGATGTGCCGGCCGGTCAGCAGCAGATCGCACGCGATCGTGTACGGGATCTGGCGCGGCAGCCGCACGGCGGAGCCGCCCATCGGGTACAGGCTCCACTTCGCCTCGGAGATGCCGAACTTCGCGCTCTCGCCGGCGACCCGGATGTCGGTGCCCTGCAGGATCTCGGTGCCGCCCGCGATGGCGGGGCCCTCGACCGCGGCGATCAGCGGCTTCTTCAGCCGGCGGCCCTTGAGAAGACCCTCGATCTTCGACGGGTCGTAGCTGCCGTCGGCGAACGAATCGCCCGGGGGCTTCTTCGAGGCGGCCTTGAGGTCCATGCCCGCGCAGAAGTAACCGCCGGCCCCGGTCAGGATGCATGTCCGGATCTCGGGGTCCTCGTCGACACGGTTCCAGGCGTCGACCATGATCGAGAGCATCTCAGTGGAAAGCGCGTTGCGCGCCTCCGGTCGGTTCAGCGTCACGATCAAGGTGTGTCCGCGCTGCTCAACGAGGGCGTCGGGGCCTTTTTGAGGGTCGCTCACGAATGTCCGCCTTCCAGCGTCGTTGCCACAGACTTGTCTCGAAATGTAACACGTTCTAGTTTAGAGCCGTGGCTCTGAACATTGCCGATCTTGCCGAGCACGCCATCGACGCTGTGCCTGACCGTGTAGCGCTGATCTCGGGCGACGAACAACTGACTTACGCCGAGTTGGAGGAGAAGTCCAACCGGCTGGCGCACTACCTGATCGACCAGGGCGTCAAGAAGGACGACAAGGTCGGCCTGTACTGCCGCAACCGCATCGAGATCGTCATCGCGATGCTCGGCATCGTCAAGGCGGGCGCGATCCTGGTCAACGTCAACTTCCGCTACGTCGAAGGTGAGCTGAAGTACCTGTTCGAGAACTCGGACATGGTCGCGCTGGTGCACGAGCGCCGCTACGCCGACCGGGTGGCCAACGTGCTGCCCGAGACCCCGAACGTGAAGACCATCCTGGTCGTTGAGGACGGCACGGATGAGGACTACCAGCGCTACGGTGGCGTCGAGTTCTACTCCGCGCTGGCGCAGGGCTCCCCGGAACGGGACTTCGGCCCGCGCAGCGAAGACGACATCTACCTGCTCTACACCGGCGGCACCACCGGTTTCCCGAAGGGCGTGATGTGGCGCCACGAGGACATCTACCGGGTTCTGTTCGGCGGCACGGACTTTGCGACCGGCGAGCCGATCGCCGACGAGTACGGCCTGGCCAAGCAGGCCGTCGAGAGCGGGCCGATGGTGCGCTACCCGATCCCGCCGATGATCCACGGCGCCACCCAGTCGGCCACCTGGATGGCCCTGTTCTCGGGCCAGACCACGGTGCTGACACCGGAATTCGACGCCGAGGCGGTGTGGCGCACCATCCACGAGCACAAGGTGAACCTGCTGTTCTTCACCGGTGACGCGATGGCGCGACCGCTGCTGGACGCGCTGCTGGCCGCCCAGGACGCCGGCGACCAATACGACCTGAGCTCGCTGTTCCTGCTCGCCAGCACTGCCGCGCTGTTCTCGACCAGCCTCAAGGAGAAGTTCCTCGAGCTGCTGCCCAACCGGATCATCACCGACTCGATCGGGTCCTCGGAGACCGGCTTCGGCGGCACCAGCATCGTGGCCAAGGGGGAGTCGCACACCGGCGGCCCGCGGGTCACCATCGACAAGAACACCGTCGTGCTCGACGAGGACGGCAACCCGGTGACGCCGGGTTCAGGGGTGCGCGGCATCATCGCCAAGCGCGGCCACATCCCGGTCGGCTATTTCAAGGACGAGAAGAAGACCGCCGAGACCTTCAAGACGATCAACGGTGTGCGGTACGCGATTCCGGGCGATTACGCCACGGTCGAGGCCGACGGTTCCGTGACGATGCTGGGCCGCGGCTCGGTGTCGATCAACAGCGGCGGCGAGAAGATCTACCCCGAAGAGGTGGAGGCCGCGCTCAAGGGGCATCCGGACGTGTTCGACGCGCTGGTGGTCGGCGTGCCCGACCCGCGCTTCGGCCAGCACGTCGCCGCCGTGGTGCAGCCCCGGGAAGGCACCCGCCCCGCGCTGGCCGACCTGGACGCGTTCGTGCGTACCCAGATCGCGGGATACAAAGTGCCGCGCAGCCTTTGGCTCGTCGACGAGGTGAAGCGCTCGCCGGCGGGCAAGCCCGACTACCGGTGGGCCAAGGACGTCACCGAGGAACGCCCGGCTGACGACGTGCACGCCAACCATGTGGGAGCCAAATAGATGAAGACCGAACTCTGCGATCGCTTCGGGATCGAGTATCCGCTGTTCGTCTTCACCCCGTCGGAGAAGGTCGCCGCGGCGGTGAGCAAGGCCGGCGGTCTCGGCGTGCTGGGGTGCGTGCGGTTCAACGACGCCGACGACCTGGAGAACGTCCTGCAGTGGATGGACGCCAATACCGACGGCAAACCGTACGGCGTCGACATCGTGATGCCGGCCAAGGTCCCGACCGAGGGCACCTCGGTCGACATCAACAAACTCATCCCGGCCGAGCATCGCGAGTTCGTCGACAAGACGCTCGCCGACCTCGGGGTGCCGCCGCTGCCCGCGGACGAAGAGCGCTCCGAAGGCGTTCTGGGATGGCTGCATTCGGTGGCGCGCAGCCACGTCGAGGTGGCGCTCAAGCACCCGATCAAGCTGATCGCCAACGCGCTGGGCTCACCGCCCAAGGACGTCATCGACCAGGCGCACCAGGCCGGTGTCCCGGTGGCGGCGCTGGCCGGATCCGCCAAACACGCGCTGCGCCATGTGGACAACGGTGTCGACATCGTCGTGGCGCAGGGGCACGAGGCCGGTGGGCACACCGGTGAGATCGGCTCGATGGTGCTGTGGCCCGAGATCGTCGATGCCATCGAGGGCAGGGCCCCCGTGCTCGCCGCCGGCGGTATCGGCACCGGACGGCAGGTGGCCGCCGCGCTCGCCCTTGGCGCGCAAGGCGTGTGGATGGGTTCGGCATTCCTGACCTCGGCCGAGTACGACCTGGGTGTGCGCCTGCCGTCAGGCCGGTCGGTGGTCCAGGAGGCCATGCTCAACGCCACGTCCGCGGACACGGTGCGCCGCCGCATCTACACCGGCAAGCCGGCGCGGCTGCTCAAGAGCCGCTGGACCGACGCGTGGGACGCCGACGGCGCTCCCGAGCCGCTGCCGATGCCGCTGCAGAACATCCTGGTCAGCGAGGCCCATCAGCGGATGAGCGAGAACAGCGATCCGACTGCCGTCGCGATGCCGGTGGGTCAGATCGTGGGCCGGATGAACGAGATCCGCCCGGTTGCCGACATCATCGCCGAGTTGGTGAGCGGATTCGAGGAAGCCACCAGGCGGTTGGACGCTATTCGCGACAACTGAGCGGGCGTTTGACAACAGCGGGCGTATAACAACAGGTGTGAATGGCGCCCGCTCCCTGCTCACCA